>Ga0181537_10005322_pt1 | contig 10414 bp, 10 predicted proteins | sample PEATcosm2014_Bin_39_FD_119765 | JGI IMG/M metagenome (GOLD analysis project Ga0181537, IMG submission 119765) | Peatland microbial communities from MTU Mesocosm Facility, Houghton, MI, USA - PEATcosm2014_Bin23_10_metaG | ecosystem: Environmental > Terrestrial > Soil > Wetlands > Peat | place... | reverse complement strand
CATACCTGCTGACGCGAACGCTAGTCCGCTCAAGTTGTGGTTCGCCACGTGCGCGCTCAGAGGCATAACCAAGGGCGACGTCGGCATACTGGATATCTTCCTCAACCGCACCGTCGGCAAGGTGAAGGACAAGCTCGAGCTCACCGGCGAGGACGGCGGCCCCATCGAGTTCAGCAACATGACCAAGGAGCAGATCGAGAAGGAGCTCGCCGAGCTCGAGTCGAAGATGAAGGTCGAGTAGTGGACCTCTCCAGGCTAAGCAGGTCAGAGCAGATCAGGTACCTCCAGGGCAAGCGGACGTTATTCCGCCTGCACACCAACAACTCGTTCTATTCGTTCCTCAGGGCGTCGTGGCCGATCATAGAGCCCAACCATCCATTCGTTCCAGGCAAGCACATAGAGGCGATCTGCGAGCACTTGGAGGCGGTTTACCGTGGAGAGATCAGGAACCTCTTAATCAACGTTCCACCGAGGCACGCCAAGTCCACTATAGTGTCCGTCGGATACCCGGCGTGGGTGTGGACGATGCAGGGTGGCCACAAGTTCATCTACGCTTCTCATGCCTACCCGTTGTCGATGAGGGACTCGGTCAAGTGCCGCGCCCTGGTCAGGTCGGAGTGGTACCGACAGACGTTCGGCATCAAGTGGCACATATCCGAGGACCAAGACCAGAAGGTAAAGTTCGAGAACACGATGATGGGCTTCAGGCAAGCGGCTTCGGTCGGCGGATCGGTGATCGGCACCGGCGGCGACACGCTAGTTGCCGACGACCCGCACTCGCCCATGGAGGTTGGATCGGACCTACAGAGGCAGAAGGTCTTGGACTGGTACGACCAGGAGTTCTCCAACCGCGTGAACGACCCGAAGACCGTCTCGAAGATCATCATCATGCAGCGGCTGCACCAGCTCGACCTCTCGCAGCACGTCCTGGACAAGGGCGGCTGGGAGCACCTGATGCTGCCCGCAGAGTTCGAGCCCGAGAGGAAGTGCGTGACGTCGATCGGATGGCAAGACGAGAGGCAAGAACCGGGTCAATCCTTGTGGCCCGAGAGGTTCGGCAACCCAGAGCTCGAGGAGTTCAAGAAGAACATGGGCTCTATGGTCTCCGCTGGTCAGCTACAGCAAAGGCCTGCCCCGGCAGAGGGAGCGGTTTTCAAGCGCGCGTGGATAAAGTTCCACGTGGAACAACCCTCCGTCGACTTCATCGCCATATCGGCAGACTTGACCTTCAAGGACGGCGCCAAGAACGACTTCGCTGTGTTCCAGGTCTGGGGAAGGAAGGGCGCCAAAAAGTACCTCCTAGATCAGGTGCGCGGGCGCATGGCGTTCAACGAACAACGGAACGCGTTCAAGGCCCTTTGCGCGAAGTGGAAGCCGCACGCCAAGTGGATCGAGGACACCGCCAATGGCCCGGCGCTTATATCCGCTCTGAGAACTGAGATCGCTGGAATCATCCCAGTGAAGCCCAAGGGCAGCAAGGTCGCCAGGGCCGAGTCCGTCACGCCGCAGTTCGAGGCGCTCAACGTATACATACCAGACCCATCGAAGGCTCCGTGGGTGAACGACTACATCGAGGAGCTCTGCACCTTCCCAGGCGCGCTACACGATGACCAGGTGGACGCCACGACCCAGGCGCTTTCTCAGATGGCGCAGAGGCCGTCGATAACCTTCAACACGGACGCCATGTCCATAACAGGGCCAAGTAAGTGGCTGAGGTGAGCCTTTGAGCTTGCGGGTGGTTTCGGTGTACTCTACTAATAGATAAAGGGGATCACGATGGCCGAGAATGGAAAGCAACTCGTCATAGACTACAGACAAATTGGGGCTACTGGTCTACGAAGATTTTCGGGCTTTATTTATGAGGAATTTTTACAAGAGCTCACCGGCTGGAGAGGCGCCCAAGTCTACAAGGAGATGTCGACCAACGACTCGACGATCAAGGGCATCCTCTACGCGATCGACAAGCTGATCAGGAAGGTGCCTTGGAACATACAGCCGGCGTCAGATCAGCCCTGCGACAAGGAGGCAGCCGAATTCCTCGAGGGGTGCATGAACGACATGGACATGCCATGGATCGAGACGATCGCCGAGATCCTTTCGATGCTTACATACGGTTACTCGGTTCACGAGATAGTCTACAAGAGGAGGTGCGGCGATGGTTTTGATCCCACGATGCGATCTAAGTTCAGCGATGGACGAATTGGGTGGCGTGGCTTCCCTATCAGGTCACAGGACACAATCTACCGATGGCAGTTCGACGATCACGGTGGCATACAAGGCGTCGAGCAGCTCGCTCCACCGCATTACTACCACGTCACGATTCCGGTCGAGAAGTTCCTATTATTTAGGACCACGGTCCACAAGAACAACCCGGAAGGCGAGTCGATTCTAAGGGGAGCCTACCGATCCTGGTACATGAAGAAGAACATCGAGAACATCGAGGCCATCGGCATCGAGCGCGACCTGGCTGGATTGCCTTGCGCGTACGTGCCGGCAGAGATGCTCTCCGTGAACGCCAGCGACGCGGAGAAGGCGTTGCTCGCCGCGATCAAGCAATTGGTGACCAACGTACGTCGAGACGAGCAGGAGGGATTGGTCCTTCCAATGCAGTACGATGTAAATGGAAAGCCTTTATACGACTTCAAGCTACTTTCTACGGGCGGCTCCCGACAGCTCGACGTCGACAAGGTGATCAACCGGTACGACCAGCGTATAGCGATGACGTGCCTGGCGGACTTCCTATTGATCGGGCACCAGAACGTCGGCTCGTTCTCGCTCGTGTCCGATAGACGAGAGCTGTTCGCCTCGTCGTTGGGTGCGTTCCTCGACATCATCGCGGAGATCTTGAACCGATACGCTGTGCCTCGTTTGTTCGCGCTGAACGACTTCGAGATCACCGACTACCCAAAGTTCATACACGGCGACATCGAGTCCGTGGACCTCGAGAAGCTCTCGAAGTACCTGCTCACGTTGTCCCAGGCCGGAATGCCACTGGGCCCAGACTCCGAGCTCGACAAGTACCTACGAAAGGTGGCGCACCTGCCGGAGCAGGTCGACCAGATGAACGAGCTCGACCAACAACCAGAGATCAAGCAGCCAGAGCAGTACGAGGATATCAAGGAGATCCCTGGCCTTCCGATCCAGACCCCGACTGGGCTAGAGCAGCCAGCGGACACGACTCCGGTGAACAACAAGCCTCCAGTCGAGACCGTCACGACCAACGTCGACGGCAACACCGAGAGGACGTCGAGGGCAGCGGCATCGAGGCTGCAAACTCCGGCGCAATATACACGGTGGGACAAATGGTGATCAAGCTTTGGTGCCACGAGTGCGAGTGCTTCGTGTTCCAGGCCCCGACTAGGGAGTTCTGCCCGAACTGCTGCACGCCCATAAAGAAGAAGGCTGCGTAGATGTTCGTCGTGCACAAGCCATGGTCGCACGTCGCAAAGATGGCCAAGTCGAGGAAGCCCAGGTGGACCGGCGACAGGAAGAAGCTCGCCGCGATATCGCTCCGCCAGCAGAGGAAGACAGCCAAGCTCATCGTCGCCGGAGTCAAGAAGATCAGGGACTCTCTTCCGTCCACGATTCAGATCGGCCTGGACCTGGAGGAGGGCTACCCGACGTTCATCAACCGGATGCGTCTGGCCGGCGGCAACCACGAGAAGTTCGACGAGGCTGGAGAATCGCTCTGGGAGACGCTGATTCTGTCCTCTGGAGTGGCGATCGACAACCTCCCAGACGGCATCAAGAGCAGGTACAGGTTCGACTACTCCAACCCGCGCATCGAGAGGGTGTGGAGGAAGAGGGCAGGAGAGAAGATCGTCGAGCCCATACTGCAGGGCACTCGCGACTCGATACAGAACGCAATACACAATCAGTTCATAAAAGGCCTGAGCCCAAGAGACATCGCTGAGGATATCAAGGGATACGTCGGACTGTACCCGCGCCTAGCAACTGCACTGAAGAACTACAAGGTAGGTCTAGCGGAGAAGGGATTGCCGATCGAGAACCAAGTCAAGTACGCCCTGGCCTACGAGGACAAGCTCCTCGACTACCGGGCGATGTCCATAGCGAGGACCGAGACCAACTTCATGATCAACCGCGGGCAGCTTGAAGTTTGGCGCCAGGGGCAGGACAATGGCATCATACCCAAGGGCGCCACGAAGGTCTGGGAGGTCGACGGCAACCCGTGCCCCGATTGCGACGACATGGACGGCGAGGCCGTGGGCCTGAACGACGTCTGGGTCATGGGCGACGGCACGATATGCGAGGTGCCGCAGGACTCGCACCCACAATGCGAGTGCACGATGTCCATCGAGTACGGCGACATAGAAACAGCAGATTTCGGAGAGGAAGAAGATGGCGAAGAACAAGGCGAGTAAGTCACAGCCCACCAGCTCACAGGTACACGTCCCGGCCACTGGAGAAGAGGACAAGATTCTTCGAAAGGGCAAGGGCCACAACCCGAACAGCGAGATCGACGCCGACGGCGAGAACACTCGTCTGGTCGGAAAGGTCGCGATCATCCGTCACGGCAAGCTATTGATCGGAACTCGAGACGACAACGGAAAGTACGACTTCCCCGGCGGCCGTGCGAAGTTCGGCGAAGACGTTCGATCGGCAGCGATACGCGAGGTGCACGAGGAGACGGGCATAGAGCTAGACCCGAACGGAATGGAGCAGATCGGACACGAGTCCAAGGAGAAGAACGACAAGGGCAAGGTCGTGGTGGTCTACGCCTACATAGCGGACCTGGACGCCTGCCCGCCACTGTCCGAGTCTAGCGAGACAGACGGAGAGATGGGTACGCTGAAGTGGTTCGACATGAGCAAAGGGTTACCGCCGGAGGTCATCGACCACATGCACACGGCCTTGGAGGACAACGTCGTTCTACAGGCGTTAGGCGCGTCGGAGGATGGCGTGCAGAAGGACGTCGATGCTGACGGCGACCCCGACATGTACCCAGGCATAAACAATTTAGAGGGCGGCGCGCTCAAGTCAGCCGACGACGAGCCCAATGGGCTCTCCGACCTTAGGGACGCAGGAGAAATGGTCTCCGGCATCGACTGGGAAGTAGAGCAAGGCAAGGTCGACCCGTTGACGGCGCGCGAGCTGGCCGAGGCGAACCTATCGCAAGACCCAATGTACTACCGAAAGAAGAGGCTCGAGCAAGACTGGACCTCCGACCCACTATACAAGGACACCGAGGAAGGCGAGCAGAGCCAGTTTTCGGGGGAAGGATACAACGAAGATGCTCTACAAAACGGCCTTTGGGTTGATCTTGGATCGCATAATTGTCGTGAGTCTGGTCACATTGGGCTCGATCTATATCCATACGACTACGGGACTGCCGTACACGATCTGGACACCGGCATTCCTCTGCCTGATGCTTCCGCATCGAAGGTACGTCTCACGAACGTGGTAGGCGACGAGAACCTCTCCGACCCTAAGGCGCTCCTATCGCAGATCCATCGAGTTCTGATGCCAGGTGGTCAATTCGTCTACGAGGGACCGGAGGACATCTACAACTACCCGAACTGGACGCAGGACTACCCAGGCCTGGTGCTGACCGACCACGAGGACAACTGCGACGACGTGAACAAGGTCGAGGGCAACAACATTTTCCGGCAGAAGTTCACCCGAGTCGCGACGCCAGACCCGGCGACAGCCAACGACGCCGAGCCAAGGATCGGCATCGCTCAATACGACATGCTCCCGGCCGACGCACTTCTAGCCATGGACGCGACCGGATACTATTGGTCCGACTCGACCTCAAGTGGCAGGGGCAACCGCCTCATGGGCTACCCTAGCCAGGGAGCCATGCTCAACAAGGACGTCAGGGGCAAGGCGAGGAAGTCGATATCCAAGTCGGTGCCTATACTTAAGGCACAGAACATGAAGCAGGTCGTTTATTGCGTGGTCCTGGAGCCTGACACGGCCGACTCTCAGGACGACGTCATGAGCGCCGACGACATCGAGGAGACCGCGCATAACTACCTGATCAAGGCCAGGCTCGTCGGCTCGAACCACTCGAGCAAGATCGACGCCGCTCCAGTCGAGAGTTTCATCGCTCCCCAAGACCTAGAGTACGAGGGCCAGAACGGCCCTCAGAAGGTCACCAAGGGCTCCTGGGTCATCGGCATAAAGGTCTTCGACCCGGAGGAGTGGCAGAAGGTGCTCAACGGGGAGTACGCCGGCGTCTCCGTCGGCGGCAAGGGCGTGCGCGACGAAATGTAGTTGCGCGATGAAAAGTAGTCTGCCAAACTTGAATAATTAGGGGAACGATCGATCGATGAAGAAACTCTACGACCTCGAGACGGACGAAATAAGCCTCGTCCATCGCGGAGCAAACAAGAAGAAGTTCTTGGTGTTCAAGTCGGACCTGACCACCGAGGGACGCAAGAGGATCGCCGACGAGAACTTCGCTCTCCCGAAGGAACGAAAGTATCCGATCCACGACATCTCGCACGCGCGTAACGCGCTGGCCAGGGTCGCGCAACACGGAACTGCAGAAGAACAAGCAAAGGTTAAGAGCGCGGTGTACCGAAAGTACCCGTCGCTGAAGCCCGAAAAGGAGAAAAGCGAAATGGCAAAAACCGCGGCCAAAGTCAACAAAGACGCCGGCGACATGGCCCCTAAAAAGGACAGCGCCGTCTACAAGGACCCAAAGGACATGCCCATCCACCAAGAGCCAGGAGCCTCTTCGAACGCTCCATTGAGCGACCGCGCCAAGGCGGCCTTGAAGGCGATGGCACGAATCGCTGCGCCACACAAGGACGAACTCAAAGGCGAGCACGTCGAGATGGCGATGAAGGAAGCTGGCCTCATGCACGGCGCCGGAGAGGACGGAGACGCCGGCTCCAAGGACGAGATCGCATTGCACATCGCTTACCCTCAAGAAGTCGAGGAAGAGCACCACATGGCTGCAATGGGCAAGGCTAAGAAGAAGGCGATGAAGGCCTACAAGAAGGCCCTCTCGAAGCTTGGTTACCGAAAGTATCCTGATGAGCAGGAAGCTGTTAAGGCGCATGCTCCGATGGAGGACGATGACGACGACGGTGACGACGTCGACAAGTCTGGAGTGGCGAAAACACAAACAAGTAACGAGGGAGGAACTGTGAGCAAGAACAAGATTCACAAGAACGTCGACCTCTCGGGATTCCCCGAGAACCAACGACGGCAGCTCGTCGACGTCTTCAAGGCGTACGACGAACGAACCAAGGAGCTCGTCAAGAAGAACGACGAACTCGAGTCAGAGTTAAAGAAACGCGACCAAGCCGAGAAGCATCGCGAGCACGTGGCGAAGGCAGCCGGCTTCCGTCACCTAGGCATTCCGCAAGACGAGATCGTCGAGACATTGGAAGACGCCGCTAAGTTGGGCCAGAAGGCCTACGACCGCGTAGTCAAGCAATACGAGACGCTCAACGCGCAAGCCGAGAAGGGCGGACTGTTCAGCGAGATCGGCAGCGGAAACGGCGGCGGAGCTCAAGACGCTTCTGCTCGCTTGGATGCCTTGGTCGACTCAGTCGTTCAGAAGTCCGACGGCACTCGTACCCGAGCCGAGATCTACGACGACGTTTTACAAACAAAAGACGGTCAGCGCCTTTACGCTGAATTCAAGAATGGCCGAAGAGGGGGTGCCTAATGGCTTACGAAATTCCAAACTTTAGCGTCGGCGTTGTCCCGTCCGACGTGGACTTGAGTGGCGTCAACGCCAGCAACGTTCCGATCTACCAGTACGCAGGCGTCTGCGTCTACACCGCGGTCAGCGTGCAGGGCACGGGCGTCGGTGGAGCCGCGATCAACCTACCGAGCGCAACCAGCTCGCCCATCATCGGAGTGCTTCAGAACAACCCTCAACAGGGTGAAGCGGCGCAAGTCGTCGTTCAGGGCATCACGAAGGCGCAGGCTGCGGCCTCGTTCAACATCGGGCAATTGCTCATGGTGAACTCGGCTGGAGCGTTCTTACCAGCTACGTCTGGAAACTACGCCGTGGCACAGGCCCTTGAGAGTGCTGCCTCAGGCGACATCACCACAGTTCTGCTGATCCGGAACGGGAAGCAATAAGGGGGAATGATCAATGCCACAACCAACAAGGTCAGAAGTACACGTCAATAGACCGTTGACGAACATGTCCATCGCGTACATCCAACGCGCGCAGGACTTCGTAGCCGACAAGGTATTTCCTATCGTGCCGGTGATGAAGCAGTCGGACCGATACTTCATCTACACGAAGGACTTCTGGTTCCGCACGCAGGCGCAGAAACGCGCTCCTGCGACTGAATCAGCGGGCGGAGGATTCAACGTGAACAACACCCCGTCGTACTTCTGCGACGTGTGGGCCGTTCACATGGACGTCGACGATCAGACCCGAGCGAACGCGGACCAACCCTTGGACCCAGATCGCGACGCGACCCTGTTCGTGACCCAGCAGATGCTGCTTCGACGCGAGATCAGCTTCGTCAGCCAATACATCGCAGCCGGAATCTGGCAAGGCTACGTCGTGGGCGGAAGCCCAATCGACTTCCAGCCCAACGTCAACGGCAACGGTTATTGGGACAGCGCGAGCTCGAACCCGATGCTCGACGTGGACATCCTGAAGCGTTCGATCAAGTCACAGACCGGCTTTCGCCCGAACACCTTCGTCGCAGCCGACGACGTGTTCACGGCGTTAAGGAACAACGCGTCCGTGCTCGACCGTATCAAGTACACCCAACGCGGCATCGTCAGCGAAGAATTGCTCGCAGCCCTATTCGGCGTCGAGAAGTTCCTCGTGGCGGACGCAGTGTTGAACTCGGCTCAAGAAGGTCAAGCCTTCAGCGGCAACTTCTTGGTCGTGAACATGGCTCTACTCGTATACGCGAACCCAGCTCCAAGCATCCTACAGCCATCGGGCGGATACATCTTCTCGTGGCAAGGCTTGTTCGGCGCCGGAGCACAAGGCAACCGCATCAAGACCTTCCGTATGGAACAGTTGGAAGCGGACCGCGTGGAAGGCGAGATGGCCTACAACATGAAGTTAGTGAGCGCGGACCTAGGCGTCCTGCTCAAGAACGTCATCCAGAACAATCCTTAAGGAATAACTGATGTACGTCGCTACCAAAGAACTAAAGGTCATCAGCCGGGAGGGGGTCACAACCCTCTTCCGGCCTGGTGACGAAGTAGTCGGCTTCGAGGACTGGGCAGAAGTGCCCAAGCGCGCCCACCTAAACCTGGGCTACGTCGTCGTCGCCGAGTCAAAACAGCCTGCCAAGAAGTCTGCCAAGAAGAAGTCCACAACCAAGGGGTGACGCCGAGGGAGGAAAATGGTTTGGCTCTATAGCGGGAACCCAGCGTACTCAGCGAAGGACCAGGTCCGATTCCTCATCGGCGACACCGACTCCACCGACCAGCTCCTGCAGGACGGCGAGATCGAGTGGGTGCTGTCGCAGTACAACGACTCCCCGATGAACGCGGCGATACGTTGCTGCGAATCGATCATAGGCAAGTTCTCCCGCCTGGCGAACGAGTCCGTCGGCCAGGTCAAGGTCAACTTCAAGGAGAAGGCCGAGGGCTACGTGAGGATGCTGACTATACTGAAGTCGCGCTTGGCGACCGAGGACGCTGCTCCATACGCCGGCGGCATATCCATATCCGACAAGCAGGCCAACGCGCAGAACACCGACCGGGTCAAGCCCGACTTCCGCAAGCACATGATGGAGAACGAGCAGATAGCTCCCTGGAAGACCCAGAGCCAGCTGGACCTCTACCTGCTCAACGAGGACTAGGATGCAGACGCACTCAACAGATCGCTACGACATGAGGCCCTTCTACATGGACCCAGATCGGTGCGGCTTGTGCGGGTGCCTGATCGTCTGCGGAGACACTATACAGGACATAGAGGTCGTCGAGGTCTACAACCCAGAAAAGGCCGAACTAAAAGAGAGCATAAACGTCCGCTGGCACTACGAGTGCGCCTTGGAGTACATACAGCAATGATATCGGCGAAGGTCACCATAACCGAGAAGAAGTCGCCTGACTACGAGAGGCTCAAGAAGCTCTTCAAGGGCAAGTCGGAGTTCTACGTCACCGTAGGCGTGCACGAGGACTCGGGCAGGTACTCTACGGGCACGAATCCGCCATCGGTGGTGGAGGTCGCGCTATGGAACGAGTTCGGCACTAAGACCGTGCCCGAGAGGTCGTTCTTCCGATCCACGCTGGCCGACAACTCCTCCAGGATAGAGTCCATGAGGCAGAAGATGGTGGAGAACATACTTTACAAGGGCTGGGCGCCAGAGAAGGCGCTGGAGGCGATAGGCCTCTTCGTACAGACCCTGATACAGAACAAGATCAAGTCGAACGTAGGGCTGGCATACGGCACTGGCAGGCAAGGCAACTCTCCACAGCAGATCGCCGCCGCACAGGCCAAGAAGAT
>Ga0181537_10005321_pt1 | contig 10417 bp, 12 predicted proteins | sample PEATcosm2014_Bin_39_FD_119765 | JGI IMG/M metagenome (GOLD analysis project Ga0181537, IMG submission 119765) | Peatland microbial communities from MTU Mesocosm Facility, Houghton, MI, USA - PEATcosm2014_Bin23_10_metaG | ecosystem: Environmental > Terrestrial > Soil > Wetlands > Peat | place... | reverse complement strand
TAATCTCCGTGAGACGATCACGGGATGAAGAGGTGACGATATATGAAAGCGAAGACGTTTGATCGCAAATTTGATGACGGCGAGAAGATCGTGGAACATCTCGATCTCAGCAAAGCTCGTCGCATTGGCACCGATGCGAAGCGGGTCAATGTGGATTTCCCCGCTTGGATGGTGGATTCCCTCGACCGAGAGGCGAGGCGACTCGGCGTGACGCGGCAGTCGCTGATCAAGCTGTGGCTTGCCGACAAGCTGGGGCAGCCGTCTGCTGCCACCAAACGGTAAGCTCTAACATGCGCATGCTCGCGGCTTGGCGCTGATGCCGCTCGTCGCTGGCTGTGTTCCTGCCGCCATGGTAGTTCCGCAGTCGATGCACGCAGGGTCGACGCAACCCCGGTTCGGTGCGCTGGTGGTGGCGCCCATGACCGGCTACGGAAACTCTCTGACCGATAAGATGACCGGTGAGGCGCGCTCGGCCACGAATGAGCCAGCAGGCTGAACTTCTTCGTCGTGCTCTTCTGCAGGGTCTTGAATCCGTCAGCTGGTAACCCTCCTGTCTCCCCGCTGTAAACCGGGTCACACCTGAGCTTGCGCCTTCTCCCCCACCGCTGACTCCGCGAGCTTGAAGGGCACTCCGCACCCCCCGATCCCGCAGTAGCCGTCCGGATTCTTCGCGAGGTACTGCTGATGATAGTCCTCGGCATAGTAGAACTCGGGCGCGGGCAAGATCTCGGTCGTGATCTTGCCGCGCCCAGCGCGTGTGAGAGCCGCCTGATAGGCGTCCCGTGACCGCTCGGCGGTGCGCTGCTGTTCAGCGCCGTAGGTGTAGATCCCGGATCGATACTGTGTTCCCACGTCGTTCCCCTGGCGCATGCCCTGGGTGGGATCATGAGATTCCCAGAACAGTCGTAGCAGTTCCTCGTACGAGATGATCTTCGGATCGAATACCACCCGCACGACCTCGCCATGTCCGGTGCGTCCGGAGCAGACCTCCTCGTAGGTCGGATTCGGCGTGGAACCCGCGGCATAACCGACCGCGGTCGCATACACACCCTTGGCCTGCCAGAACTTGCGCTCGGCGCCCCAGAAGCAGCCCAAGCCGAACATTGCGAGCTCGAGTCCGGCGGGAAAGGGCGGCGCGATCGAATGACCGTTCACGAAGTGTCGGCCGGAGATCCGGAGGGGCTCGGGGCGACCCGGTAAGGCCTCGCCCGGCGAGGGTATGGATGCGGCTTTGCGGAACAGGCTCATGTACCCGAGTTTGTGGACGATCGGGTCCAATTTCAAGCTCAGCGGCCAGGGCGGCCTGCGAGTAGGCAGCCGGGACGGCCGCGGGTCAGTTCCGGTCGGCGGTCGGCGGGAGCGTGTTCTGCGCCGGGGGGCTCGGCACCGGCGGCTGGGGCTGCGTCTGCGTGTGCGGTGGGTCGACCGGGATCACGGGCAGACTGTATGCGTCGACCTTCGTCTTGGCTTCCTCGGCCTCGCGCTTCTTCTCCTCGGCCAGGCGCAACTGATCGCGCTGGCGCTCGAACTGTTGCTGGCGCTGCTTCGCGAGTTCCGGATTGACGTCTTTCTGCTCGGCGAGCCGCTCGGCCGCGACCCGCGCATTGATGCACTCGACCTCGTAGCGGGTCTTGGCGCAACTATCGTCGTTGCACTTCATGAGCACGCCGTCGAGCGTCACTCGATCCTCCATGAGGTCGGCCACCGTCATGGGAGGTATTCGCCGCGGCGTGCATGCAGCAACGCTCAAGATGGCTGCAAACAGCCACGCGCAAGCGCGGATTGGATGGCGCGACATTGGCATATAGCTTCCCTGCTTCATGGTACTCAAAACGGTCCGCGGCGCGACGTGCGGCCTGTGACGGGAGTCACGACTTGACACTTTACTAAGTGTGCTTCTGCGCTGCATGCGCGAGGTCGTGAACTGCGACACGAGCGGCCTTCGGTTTGACCTCTTCTGGTGCCCCCTGTACCGTTCGCGCATGACCAGTGCAAAGAGCGACGTCGCGGCGAAACCACTCGATTTCGAGACGGCGATGCGCGATCTCGAGGCGCTCGTCGAGCGGCTCGAGCATGGCGAGCTGCCGCTCGAGGAATCCCTGGCCGCCTTCGAGCGCGGCATCATGCTCACGCGCACCTGTCAGGCCGCGCTCAAGGACGCGGAGCAAAAGGTCGAGATTCTGCTGAAGAAAGCCGGCGGCGAGCCGGGCATCGAGGAGTTCCGGCCCGAGGACGGCAAGGCGGGCTAGAACCGGCCTGGACCAGGTCTGGGCCCACTGGCACCCAGACCGCGTCCAGAGCGCCCCCAGGGGCTCTGCTATCATTGAACCGAGCGGTTTCGGCACCATGTCGGGCGGGATCGAGCTCGAGGAACCCCGATCCCATGAACGTTGCCGCGCCCGCCAAGAAGCCCAACGCCGTCCCCATCGAGGACGTGCAGGGTCATCACGACTCCCGCCGGATCCCGATCAACAAGGTCGGCATCAAGGATATTTTCCACCCCGTGCGGGTCAAGGATCGGGCCAACGGCGAGCAGCACACCATCGCCAACTTCAACATGTACGTGAACCTGCCGCACAACTTCAAGGGCACGCACATGTCGCGTTTCGTCGAGGTCTTGCACCGTCACGAGCGCGAGATCTCGACCGACTCGTTTGGCAAGATGCTCGCCGAGATGACCGAGCATCTGGATGCCGATGCCGGCCACATCGAGATGAGCTTTCCCTACTTCGTCATGAAGAAGGCGCCGGTCACCGGTGTCGAGAGCCTGATGAATTATCAGGCGACGATCTTCGGCGAGCACCGCAACGGCCGCACGGACGTCTGGCTCAAAGTGGTCGTCCCGACGACCAGCCTCTGCCCCTGCTCGAAGCGCATCTCCGACTACGGCGCCCACAACCAGCGCTCCCACATCACCCTCACCGCCAAGCTCAGCGAGCACATGTGGCTCGAGGAGCTCATCGACATCGCCGAGTCGCAAGCCTCCTGCCAGGTGTACGGCATCCTCAAGCGTCCGGACGAGAAGTACGTGACCGAGCACGCCTACGACAACCCGAAATTCGTCGAGGACACGGTGCGCGACGTGGCGGTGGTCCTCGACGGCGATCGGCGCGTGCGCTCCTACGTGGTCGAGGCGGAGAATTTCGAATCGATCCACAATCACTCGGCGTACGCGATGATCGAGCACGACAAGGAATCGCCCGCCGCGGTGCGTTCGCGTCCGCCATCGACCTGAAGAGGTTCCGCCGCGCGCAACTCGGGCACGCCCGGAGAGACCGCCGGCGAGCTAGGTGCTCCGCTCCGCGCTCTGCAGGCGGCTGATGATGCTGCGCAGGAACACCTGGTTGAAGCGCAGCTGGCATTCGGTGGAGACCTGCTCGAGGAGCGTCGAGCTCACCTTCATGACCATCACCGAGCCCGAGGCGCTGATCGTCGCCGTGCGCTTCGCGCCGCGCACGTAGCTGGTCTCGCCGAAGCAGTCGCCCATCTCCAGATTTCCCAGCGCCCGCCCCAGGCGGTTCACCGTGACGCGCCCCTGCACGATGATGTAGAAGCGGTCGTCCATCTCGCCTTCCTTGACGATCTCCTCACCGTCCGCGTAATCCTGCCAGCTGCTCGCGCGCAGCACCTCCCAGATCTCGCCGTGCGAGAAGTCGTGGAAGAACTTGAGCTTGCGCAGCAGGCTGAACTGCTCCTGCTGATCGATGCGGTTGTACTGCGCGCGCAGCTTCTGATGCACCCGGGTGAGCTCGGCGGCGAAATCGAGACCCGTCTTGTAGCGCTTCGCGGGATCCTTCTGCAGGGCGATTGCAGTGACGTTCTCGAGCTCCTCGGGAACCTCGGGCCGCAGCGTATGGATCGGCGGCGGCGTCGCGAAGACGATCTGGTGCAGGAGCTTTTGCAGGTTGCCGGCGCGAAAGGGCCGGTTGCCGGTGAGCAGCTCGTACATCACGGCGCCGAGCGAATAGAGGTCCGAGCGGTTCGTGAGCTCCAGCGACTGCACCTGCTCGGGCGACATGTAGGAGGGGCTGCCGGCGATTCCCTCGATGCGCGAGATTTCCGAGTCCGCCACCAGGGCGATGCCGAAATCGATGATGCGCACGTCGCTGTCGAGCGTGAGCATGATGTTGCTCGGTTTGATGTCGCGATGAATCACGCCGCGGCTGTGCGCATAGTGCAGTGCGCGCGCGGCCTTGTAGACGAGCTCGACGACGTCGTCGATGCGCAGCAGGTTATCCGGCCGGCAGTAGGCTGCGAGCGTTCGCGCACCGTGCACATGCTCGGTGACGATGTAGCAGTGGTCGTTCTCTTCGCCCGCGTCGTAGATCGGCAGGATGTTCGGATGCTGCAGCATGCCGACCATGTGCGCTTCGGACAGGAACATCTTGCGCGCGATGCGCTTGCGATTTTCGTCCGCGGTCGAATCGGTGTTGTAGACCTTGATCGCGACATCGCGACCGTAGTAAGGATCGTGCGAAAGGTAGACGATGCCGGTGCTGCCGCGCCCCACCTCGTTGATGATCTCGTACTTTCCGATCTTCTCGGGCAGGGCGACGCGCGGCTTCGGCAGCTTCGCAGTGTCCTTCAGTTGTGTCTGAGTCAATGGGTAAGCCGTGGCCGCGGCGGCGTTGTAAATACGCGCCAGAGAATACTGCCTGGTACGCGGATCAAACTGTGATTTGAGTCGAGAGGTCAGCGAAAGTGATCGTAGCCCGAGACGCTGGGCACGATGGGTCGGCCGTTGAGGGCCCACGTCACGGAATTGCCGACGTCACACCGGCCGACGATCGTCGATCTTAAGTTCAATCGCCTCGCAACCTCGGCGAGTGCGTCGTAGCGCTGCGGGGGCACGGCGAGCAGCAACTCATAGTCGTCGCCCGCGCCCATCGCCCAGTCGCGCGCCTGCTCGAGGCTGGTCACGCGGCTGAGTGCCGCAGACAGCGGCAGAGACTCGACATCGATGTGCATCGCGACTCCGCTCGCCGCGCAGAGCTTGGGCAGATCGCCCGCAAGTCCGTCGGACAGGTCCATGGCGGCGCTCGCCAGCCCGCGCGCGCCGAGTCCGAACGCGACGCGCGGCGTCGGGTAATCGAACCTTCGGCGCAGCTCGCCCGCGGCCGCCTCCTCGTGCGTCTCGAGCCTCCCCTGGGCGATCGCGAGTCCCGCTCCCGCGTCACCGAGCGTCCCGCTGACGACGAGAAGGTCGCCGGGCCGCGCACCGTCGCGGCGCAGGGCGGCGCCGACGGGCACTTGGCCGATGAGTTGCACGCTCACCGTCAGCGGACCCGCCGTGGTATCCCCGCCGACGAGCGCGACACCGTGTGCAAGCGCGAGTCCGGCGAAGCCCGCCGCGAATCCGTCCAGCCAGGCGGGATCGGCCTGCGGCAAGGTGAGCGCAAGGGTCGCCCACGCGGGATCCGCGCCCATGGCCGCGAGATCACTGAGATTCACCGCCAGCGCGCGATGCCCGATCGAGCGCGGATCGGTGTCTTCGGGAAAATGGCGACCCGCCACGATGGCATCGACCGTGACGACGAGCTCCCGATCCGGCGCCGCCTTGATGAGCGCCGCATCGTCGCCCACCCCGAGCACCACGTCGGATCGGGACGCGCCCATCTGCGCGAAGTAGCGCTGAATGAGATCGAATTCCCCGACTGCGCGCGGCGCGCCTCCCGGCCCGGCGCCCATCGCCGCGCTCGCGGTCGCGGCCGCAGCCGCGCTCGCGGCGCCGCTAGAGCGCGGCGTGCCCGTATTCATCGGCCCGCAGCTCCCGCGCGGCGCGGTCGAGCACGGCGTTCACGAACTTGTGCCCGTCGGTGGCGCCGAACTGCTTCGTCAGCTGCACGGCCTCATCGAGAACGACGCGGTACGGCAGCTCCTTGTGCTCCGCGAGCTCGTGCAGGCCGAGCCAGAGCACCGCATGCTCGATCGGATCGAGCTCGAGCGGTGGGATCTCGCTCAACTGCGCGATCTCCCGGTCGAGCGCGTCGCGGTTCGGCGCGATGCTTGCGAGCAGATCCTTGAAGTAGCCGCGGTCGACACGCTCCGCCTCGGGATCCGCATCGAGGTCGCGGTGCGCCTCCTGCCAGGGCCGCGGGTTGATCTGCAGCTGGTAGAGCGCCTGCAAGGCGAGCCGGCGCGCGAGGCTCCGAGCACGGTGCGTATTCATCGGGCTCGATACTCGCGGCGGGGAGCGGTGTCACGCATCGAGACCCTTGAGCACATTCGCGAGCTCGAGAGCCGCGAGCGCCGCATCCGCGCCCTTGTTGCCCGCGCTGCCGCCCGCGCGCTCGAGAGCCTGCGCCATCGTGTCGGTGGTCAGCACGCCGAAGGCGATGGGCACGCCGGTGTCGAGCGCGATGCGCGTGAGGCCCGCGGCACACTCACCGGCGACATAGTCGAAGTGCGGGGTGTCGCCCCGCACCACCGCACCCAAGGCGATCAAGGCATCGAAGCGCTGCGAAAGAGCGAGTTTGCGCGCGACCACCGGTATGTCGTACGCACCGGGTACCCGGACGATCTCCATACGTTCCGGCCGGGCGCCGTGGCGCTTCAGGGCCTCGACCGCCCCCTCGATGAGTGCATCGACGATCTCCGGATTGAAGCGCGAGGCCACCAGCGCGAAGCTCAGATCGCCCGCCGCCATGTCCCCCTCGAGAGGGGGGCGTTGTTTCGACACGGTGCTCCTCGGTGGAATTCTCTCGCCGGCCCACCCGACGCGATTACCGATCAGTATAAGCCGCCGCGCGCCGGGGAACTCGACGGGGCGCATGCGCCTCGTCGCGGCGCGCCCTGCCTGCCGCATTTTGCTGCGCGGCGCATTCGACCCTGCGGCGCATTCGAGCCCGCGGCGCTCTCACTCCCCGCCGTCGATGTACTCGGTGATCTCGAGGTCGAAAGCGGCGAGCCCCTGCAGCTGCTTCGGCGCCGACAGCACACGCATGCGCTTCAGGCCAAGATCCTTGAGGATCTGCGCACCCGTGCCATAGGTGCGCAACACCGTCGCGCCGGGATTGCGGGCGGCGGTCGAGCGCGCATCGAGCTGGCGCACGCTCTCCATGAAGTCGCTCGGCGAGACATCGGGCCTCAAGATCACGATGACGCCGGAAGGCTCGCTTGCGACGCGGCGTATCGCGGCCCGCAACGGCCAGCCGAGTTTCTCGCTGTGCACGCCGAGCACGTCGCGCAGAGTGTCTTTGATGTGGACGCGCACGAGCGGCGGGAGCTTGGAGTTGAGGTCGCCCTTGACCAGCACGAGGTGCACGTTCTTGTGCACGTGATCCTCGTAGCAGCATAGCCGGAATGCGCCGTACTCGGTGTCGACCGGCTCATCGTAGATGCGCTCGACCGAGCGCTCATTCTTCAAGCGGTAGCGGATGAGATCGGCGATGGTGCCGATCTTGAGCGAATGCTCCCGGGCGAAGCGTTCGAGGTCGGGGCGCCGCGCCATGGTGCCATCATCGTTCAGGATCTCGACGATCATCGCCGCGGGCGTGAAGCCTGCGAGTCGCGCGAGATCGCACCCCGCTTCGGTATGGCCGGCTCGGGTGAGCACGCCACCCGGCTGCGCCATGAGCGGGAAGACGTGCCCCGGCTGGCGCAGATCGTCGGGGAGGGTGCCGGAGGCGACCGCGGTGCGCACGGTGTGCGCCCTGTCATGCGCGGAGATGCCGGTGGTCACGCCTTCGGCGGCCTCGATCGAGAGCGTGAAGTTGGTGCGATGACTCGAGTCGGTCTCGCTCACCATCAGAGGCAGGCGCAGCTCGCGGCAGCGCTCGCGCGTCAGCGTGAGGCAGATGAGGCCGCGGCCGTAGCGCGCCATGAAATTGACGTCCTCCGGGCGCACGCACTCCGCCGCCATGATGAGGTCGCCCTCGTTCTCGCGGTCCTCATCGTCCATGAGGACCGCCATCTTGCCCTGGCCGATGTCGGCGATGATCTCGTCAATCGTATTCAACGGCATGCTTGGCCCGGCGTTGATTCGGATGGGATCGGCCGCCGCGGAGGGGCCGTCAATGGCTTGACTTGAATCATAACTCTCTGTTTACCAATATAAATATCGCGGCCGCAACCGCGACGCTCCCCATTGTAGCGCTGCGACGTTCCTCTCGTTCTTATCGCTCCTCGACTAGGGAGCGTGCGGACCTGGCGCGCGTGCAATCAGTGATTTTGGACCGCGAGCCGTTGGGAGACGTGAAATCCCTGATCCGTGCCGTCGAATTGCCGCGTGATGAAGCCGCTGCCGAACTCGCTGATGAAGCCCAGCAATGATTCCGCCGCGTCGGTCATCGGCCGGGACCGCAAGCTGACGACGTGCCAGCAGCGTATCAATGGCAACCCGACCACATCGAGCGCCACCAAGGTCCTTCCCGAAAGCTCGTGCGGGGCTGTGTGCAGCGATAGAAACGCGAGGCCCATGTTGGCCATCACCGCTTGCTTGATCGATTCGTTGCAGGGCAACTCCATGATCAGCGGCGGTGAGATCTGGGATTGATGAAAGAAGCGCTCCATGGCGGCGCGGGTGCCGGAACCGGGCTCCCGGACGATGAATTCGCAGTCGGCCAGTGCGGCGGTGGGAATCGCGCGCGCATCCGCGAGGCGATGCTCAGGCGCGGCCAGAATGCCCAGGGGTTGCGGCGCCAAGACCTCGGAGCGCACGTCGAGTTGCTCCGGCGGTTGGCCCATGATGGCGAAATCCACCTCGCTATCGGCAAGTTGCCGCAGCAACTGGGCGCGATTGCCGACACTGACTCGAAGTCCGATGCCGGGATGGACGGCATGAAAACGCGCCAGGAATCCCGGCATGAAATACTTGGCGTTGCTCACCATCCCGACCGAGACCACCCCGGTCTCGCCACCATGCAAACGATTTACCTTATCGTCGGCGTCCTTCAGAGCCGACAAGGCACGATTGACGTCCGCCAGGAGGACTTCCCCGGCCGCGGTCAAGCACGAAGCCCGACCGCTGCGGCCCACGAGAGGCAACCCCACGGATTGTTCGAGTTCCTTGATCTGAAGGGATACCGCGGAGGGGGTCAGGTGCAGCTGGCGAGCCGCCCGCACGAAGCTGTGGTGTTGAGCCACCGCCGAAAACGCCCGTAGCTGCCTCAGCGTCGCGCCTCGCATATCCACTCCCCTTGCATCAGCCGTCGCGTCGCATCGACGCCAACCATAAGCAAATCAAAAGTCGGTGCGTTGAATTCCTCGTTTTACTTTCCGACGCAAAGCAAGTTTGCTACAACGGTTAGACGCGCACAAGGGCGCCCTTCGGTGGCATAAACGCGACACCAGGTGGTCGCTCATGGTCGCTGGCTGATGTAAAACCGGGGGTTTGCCGATGAGTTCAACACACCAATGCTCGTAGAGGAGGAGTACGCCATGACCATGAAACGACACGAGCGCGGTCAGCCGATCCGCCTCATTCCGCGTCGCGCGGTCCTGACCGAGGGCTCGAAGATGTTGGCCGCCATCGCAATCGCTACGTCCGCCGTACGGCCGGTGTTCGCGAAGGCGAAGTCCAACAAGGAAGACTTTTTCTTTCAGGAGACGCCTGACGAGGACACGGGCCGGAAATGTCCGGGCTGCATCAACTTCACGCCCAAGAGCACCGGCCTATACGGGGCCGACTCGGGCGACTGTGCCCTTCTCGAGGGTGATGTATGCACCCACTGCTATTGCCAGGGGTGGACGGATAAAAATAAGCCCGGAGCCAAGAAAGCCGGCGCCTGACCGATGCCGCAGGGTCGCGGAAATGGGGTCGCGGAGTTGGTGCAATTATTCGCCCCCGGGGATTCAAGAAAGACGGGGCGAAAATTCTTCACGGGGTGAGAAGATGAGTGCTGCGCGCGCGTTCTTGGTGGTCGTACTCGTGTTGCCGTGGCTCGCCTCCTGTCACCGCACACAGGCGGTACAAAGAGGATACCGGGGTCAGGACAGCGCAGAGCTGTACAGCGAGAGCACGCTGGCGAAGCTCGACGCCATCAACAAGTATCCAAAACCGTTGCGCGCGGCAAACACCAAGCCGCCGACCGCCGGCGAGACTTACGAGAGCGTTCACGTCGTCGGCGACTTGAGCAAGCAGCAATTCGCCCGCTTGATGTTGTCCATCAAAGCCTGGGTGGCGCCTGAAACGGGCTGCAATTACTGTCACAACGCACCCGACTATACCAACGACGACAAATATACGAAGCGGGTGGCGCGTGAAATGCTGCGCATGACGCGGCATATCAACACGGATTGGACGGCGCATGTTGGAAAGACCGGCGTCACCTGTTTCACCTGCCATCGCGGCCAGGCCGTGCCCGCCAAACTCTGGTACGCCGCGCCCGAAAGAACTCTGGCGGGCCCTTTCGTCATCAAGCCGGGCCGCCCGCCGACGCCGAGCGCCGCGAACACCACTTATCCCACCGATCCGCTG
>Ga0181537_10005320_pt1 | contig 10420 bp, 11 predicted proteins | sample PEATcosm2014_Bin_39_FD_119765 | JGI IMG/M metagenome (GOLD analysis project Ga0181537, IMG submission 119765) | Peatland microbial communities from MTU Mesocosm Facility, Houghton, MI, USA - PEATcosm2014_Bin23_10_metaG | ecosystem: Environmental > Terrestrial > Soil > Wetlands > Peat | place... | reverse complement strand
GGCGCTGGCAGGTTGGCCAGGACACGAAGCCTTGGTGGCCTACCGCCAGGCTGCTGCGCAGCAACGGGCCCGGACTCTGGGAGCAGCCCCTCCAAACCCTCCTCTCCGAAGTCGGCGATTTCGCCCAATCATTCGGTCGAAGCTAAGCGGGTTGCCAGGCGATTGCCGATTTCCATGGCGAAGTCCTTCGCATATCCTTCCTCGACGAGCGACCACTGCAGGCTGTTGACGAGGTGGGATTTTCCGAAGACACCAAGACCCTTTTTTCGCTGGAAGCCGAGCGCGTTTCCCAGGAGGATGTCGAATTCGACGTCGACGCGCTTGACATCGCCAACGCGCTCTTTCGGCAGGCGCTTGGAGAATTGACGGGCGAGGTCCTTGCCTTGCGAGGAAATGTCGGACCTGGAAAAGACATCCTTGAAGAACCCCACGTTTCCCCCTTGTCAGTCGTTGCAGTCTGAAATTCTCGCATCAAGCATTTGCGGCATCACGTGACCTGGCCATCGTGACGCAAGCCTGTCCAGCCGCACTGATAGCCCTGGAACTCCAACTTTGCCCCGATGTGTCCGGCATATTCGGCAACCAACTTGCCCTTGCCGCCCGCCTTCGGCGGTGTAACCAGCAATAGTTGGCCTTCCTCGTTGAGAAACCCGGTTAGTGTGGAAGGCGAATCGTCCACCATGACGAGCGTTTTGCCCCGGATCATCGGCGCGGCCGCTACCAGTTCCTTCATGTGATGAAAAGCGCTGGGGAAGACATCGTCGAAGTTCACGTCGAAAGAATCCAGGTACAGAAGATCGACACCGTCAAAGCCTTCCGGCGGTGAATCGGCCAGGCCACGCAGGAAGTTGACGCTGTCGCCCGTGTGAACACGAACGAGATCGCTGACGAGCGATTTGCAAAGGGTCGTCGCGTTCAGGTCGATATCGACGGAGAGCACGGTGCTGCCCGGATGGAACCGCGCATACTTGTCGAATAGAAGCGTGCTGCCACCGTCGCCCGCCCAATTGCCTTCCTGGCGCGTACAGCCCGTCTCCACGATGAGGACCGGGCGGTCGAAGGTATCCAGGTGCTCGAACGCCTTCGTAAAACTCGAAGCGCGAGCCGCCAATTGGGGGCGCAAGGATTCAAAGTAACGCCAGAACTCACTGGATCGCATGACGGGTCCATTCTGCCGATGGGAAAGCACTTTCCTGCCATCGTGAATTGAGAAATTGCGGAATCATCTACGGAACGAGCGCGTGAAGCAAATGCTGGAGTTCCGGCAGCACTTGCGACCAAGCGTGCGTTCCGACCTTCCGAAGCAGGCTGGCACTCGGATACCAGGATGTCTTGCTGGCGGCTTGCAACCATTGCCAGCTGGCGCCGTCTGCAAGAAGAAAGACGGTGGGCTTGCCCATTGCAGCAGCCAGGTGCGTCGCCGGAGCGTCGACACCGACGATGCAATCGCACAGCGCGATCAACGCGGCAAAATCCTCGAGATTTTCGATGCTGCGGCCGAATGTCCTGAGATTTCGAGCGTTGGCCAGGGTTTCGCGCTCGGAAGCAGGTAGTTCGTCGTGCAGAAGAAACAACTCGAGTTCGCGATTGCGTGAAGCGCCAAAGCGTTGCAACTGAGTCACCAGCTCGCTCGCGGGAACGCGCGCCTGCGCGCGATTCGTGCGCGGCAGCTCGCCCGCGCTGACCAATCCGACGCGCAAAACGCTGGAGCGCGCCACACGATCGCGCCAGATCGGGACGCGGGCGGAGTCGGCGGATGCGTTTGCCGGCAAAGCGGGAACAGCAGTCGGATCAGGACACAAGAGGGGCAGCAAGTCGGAGAGCGCGCAATGCCGGTCGAATGTGGGAAGCGCCTTGCCTTTCGCCAGCACGGCGACCTCGTCCCCGAACAAACGCGAAAAAATGCCGGCCAGTCCCGGGTCGGTTTCCAACATGATCTTCCGGGCTTTGCCTTTCAGGAGCGGCACAAGGCGACCGAACAGGATCGCGTCGGCGATGCCGGATTCGCAATACACCAGAAGGGTCTGGTCCGAAATTACCTCGCGCGCGTCCCATTCCGGCACCGGGAAGAAACGCCTTGTCGCCCCGGAATCGGGGTCATCCCATCGGAAACGCCACGCGCTCCAGGCGTCCGCAGCTTTCCCCTCTTTAAGTGCAAGACGCGCCAGGCGAAATTGAGCGATTCGATCCTGGCTGCTTCCCAACGCGGATCGATAGCTGCTCGCGGCATTGGCGTCGTCACCCAGGCTTTCCCAGACGGAACCGATATAGATCGGCAAATCGGCATTGTCGGGGGACTCCCGCCGCAATGTCTCCAGTTGCGCGAGCGTTTCCTCAGCGCGATCGGCGCCGGGTCCTCGGATCAGGGCCGTCACGCAAAGCATGCGCAGTTCCCATGAGCCCGATTGTCCTGCCGGAACGGAGTCAAACAGCGCAACGATGTCGTCAATGCGGCGCAGTGCAAGCATCGTTCGCACGGTGTCCGTCACATTTGCCTCGTCCAAACCACCATTGCCGGTTTGCGCGTGCAAGGAGAGAAAGGAATCGACTCTCGTCGTCAGGGTTTCCCAGACCTGTACGTGGTTTCGATTTGCTCCCGCGTGCTGCGGGTTCGTCGCCAACGCGCGCTCCAGGTGACTCCATGCTGCCAGGAGATCGCCGCGCGCGAGCAACGCCGCGGCGAGATTGGAATTCGCGTCTGCGTTTCCGGGGTCGAGCTCCAGTACCCTGCGATAGGCGGCAATTGCCGCGTCGCCGTGACCAAGGGCAACCAGGCAATTCGCGCCACCAACCAGGGAGGAAATGTTTCGGCGCGTCGCGTCCGATTTTTCGAATTGCGTAATGGCCTCGGCGAATCGACCCATGGATTCCAGGACCGCGCCGGCGTTGTGATGTGCCGTTCCGAGCGTTGGATCCAATTCCGCGGCGCGTAGAAATGCGGCGAGCGCCTGGGGCGCGCGACCCAATTGCACGAGGACCCGCCCGTAGTCCAGGTGCGCCAGCGCCGAGTCCGGACGCGACGCGGTCGCGCCAAGGAGCGTGCGCTCCGCCTTGCCCAGGTCGCCCCTCTGTCTTTCACAATTTCCGCGCAGATGCAGGGCCTTGAAATTCTCGGGCTCCCGCTGAATCACGACGGCGCACAGTTCCTCTGCCTCGGCGATTCGCCCCGCTTCAAAGTGGATCACGGCAGTATCGAGCGCGCTTTCGACTTCGCTTTCTTGCGCATTGCTCGGTGTGTTCATGACGCAGCCCGATGCGAAATTGCCATCGCAGCTTGCGCAACTTGCCGGCCGATCGCATCCCAGGCGAACTCGCGATGAATGATCGCGGCAGCGCGGGCGGCTTTTTCGCGCCAGGCCGGCAGGTCTTCGTAGACGCCGCGCATGGCTTTGCGCAAGGATTCCATGCTCGGGATCGCCCAGTTACCAAAGTTGCTGTTTCCGTATTCGCGCCCGTAAAACCACGTGTAGTCCTCGTCGACGATCGGCTCCATTCGATAGTCCACAGGCGCGTACAAGCCGCGAATGGGCGCGAGGAATTCGGATTGCGCCGAGACCTCGGTCGTGATCACGGGCAGTCCGCAGGAAATCGCCTCGAGGCAGGGCAGTCCGAAGCCTTCCGCCTTCGTCGGAAATACGAAAGCGTCCGCCTGGCGATAAATCTCGGCCATTTGCATGTCGGAGAAATTGCCCGAAAGGATGCGAATTCGATCGTCATCCGCTACGCGATCCTGCAACTTGCGAATACGATCGGGAAACATGGGAAAGTCGGCCTTCAGCCACAGTTGAACATCCGGATACTCCTTGCGGCCGAATTCCTGGCGGAACGCCTCAACTGTTTCGTCGATGCTTTTGCGCTTCTCGTACTTTCCGACCAACAGAAAGACGAAGTTCTCGTGCGCGACCGGTTGAGGAAAATATATGCCGGTATTCACGCCGGAAGGGACGACGCGGACCCTCGCATCCGCCACGCCATGGGCGGTGATGACATCCCGAGCCCAACGGCTCGGCGCCCAGATCTCATCGAACACCCGGATCTCTTGCAGCCACCGATCGGCAAGCCGATCCGACTCGAAGAACCACCAGAACACACGGAAGGCTCGAAGCTTGGCAAGAAGCTTTTCCGGGTGCCGCCAGAAATAAATGGCGATCTCGCTGGGGCCCACCGTTCGTTCAAATGCCCGGCGCATGGCATCTTCGCGCGTCTGATTAACATAGTCGAGAAGCAGGCCCGGCGTGCCTTGGCGCAGCGTCGCGAAAAAGGCGTTTTCCATGTGCCGGCCGACGCCCGTGTTGTTGAATTCGCCGAAGAAATTCAGTTGCGTGGTCATGAATTCAATTCCGGATTTGGCCGGCCGCATGTAGCGCGCACAGGAACAAATGATCGCTTCCTTCCTGGTCGCGAAAACTTCCAACCAAGGTTTGTCCGTCGCCCGATACCAATCGGGCCCACGCCGATTTTCCGCCCATGGTTCCAAGATCCGAGAAGCCGGATTCCTGGCGCCAGTCGAGCACATGAATCCGGCGCGCGGCATCGTGGAAGCTCCCGACCATGACGGAGCCATCGGCGGAGACGGATGCGATGCCTGTCGAACGTCCAGCGACCGTGCCCAGGTTCTCGAATCCATGCGCCGTCGACCATCGGAAGGCATGAGATACATCGTCGCTATCCAGCAACGAGCCGGCCAGCGTGGATCCGTCCGCGGACACTCCTGTTACCTTGGCGACGCGACCCGGCGCGGTACCCAAGTCGTGCACACCCGACCGGGCGGTCCAGACAAAAAGGTGCTCAGCTTTGCCAGGAATCTCGAGATCGCCGGCGATGACTCTTCCATCCCTCGAACTCGCGGTCTCTTCCAGTATTGCGCCCGACGCCGAATCCAATGTCACGAATCCGTCAGATCGGCTCCAATGATGCGAATGGACCCTTTGGTTCGCATCTGTCGACCGGCCCGACAGAGTCGCACCATCCTGAGCGACACTGGTGACGGAAAACCTTTCGATCGGCACGACGCCCATTTCGACCGCTCCCTCTCGGGAAGTCCAGCGAAACAAGTGCAGAGTGCCATCCGTGCCGGTGAATTGTCCAACAATGGAACGGTCCGGCTCCGTAATGCCTGCGGCAATCGCATTTGAAAGGCCCAAGGTCTCGAGATCCTGCCAACCCGATTGTCTGTCCCAAAGGAAGATATGGTTGGGCCCGAACTTGTCGTCGTGGAAATTTCCAACGATTTCATCGCCGTTGCTCGTGATTCCGCGCACGTCGACATAGCCCGTCCGGCTTGGTCCCAAATCGATCATGCCGGGGTCGTTGCACCACGAGTTCTTGACATAGGTGACGTGCGGCGCGGCATGGTGCGCTTTGTACAGGGCAAGCGTCGCGAATGCCAGACCAACCAGAATGAAGACAACGATTGTTCGAATTGTCACGGGTCGGTTCGCGCGAAGCGGAATGTTCCTGGCAAAAGCTTGTCTCGATGAGACAGAGGCTTGCGACTCTCAAGCACGATCAGGCGGCATCTTAGGGTCGAGTCTCAAGTCCTGAAACCGGCGAAAGCGGCGTCTTCACGTCGATCGTTGGGCGATTCGAGCCTTGATCCACTGGCGTTCACAATGGAACGAAGCGCGATCGATGGCGAAAAAAACCGGAAGCGAAAATTTGGACCCGAATTGCCCCCCACATCTGGATATCCCACTCCGCCCATGCGGGATCCCAAAACTCTAGTCTTTCCAGACCTTTACTCCTATTCTTTGGTCATGAGGGGGGATGCGAAATCCCTTGTTCAAGGCGATTCGCAGCGAGATCGAGTACCAACATGGCGTTTACCGAAAACTACTCTGCCGCCTCGGCAGAAGATTATTTCGAACCTCGCACATCGCACGTTCTCTCCCGTCGCGCCCGTGAAACGCCGGGGCGAATCCCTGCGGGACTCCTCAACAAGAAACCGGAAGGCAACGCAGCCGCACACGTTGCCGCGCAGTGGACGCTATCTGCCGTACGGCGCGTGCCGTGCGACGTTCGCCTGCCCTGCATGGTGTACGCCGCTATTGCCTCGCTCCCCGAGAGCGCGCGCGATGCAGTCGCCCAGCGCGTTGCGCAGACACGCAAAGCCCCGGGTGTCCTGCATGTGATTTCGTACGCGGATCATCTTTCGCTTGATGGTGCAGGCGCGCGCCTGGGCATCTCCGTAATCGCGCGTGGCTACTGGCTTGCGCGCCAATCGCTCGCCCGCCTGGTGGCCGAATGCGGTGGCGGCGACGCCGAGACGTCGGTCGAGGCCGTACCACGCCAGGGTTCCTTGGATCCCGACATCGAGCGCGGCACGGCGCAATACATCGAGGGCCGACTGCGCCTGTGGGTCGCCACGGCGGACCTTGCGCGCAGCCGCTCGCTTGCGGCACGCATCGCGGCGATCTCCGAAGACCGCGTCGACCTTCGCAGCGTCGGGTTCCTGGGCCGGGAGCCGGGCCTCGACATCCTGGTCCCGGCCATCGCGCTCGCTCGGGAACTGCGCCGTACACCGGTCCAGGTAATCGTCGCGCATCGCCGCCCCCTGCGGCTTGTGACGAGCACGATCGTCGCGTCCGGCGCGGCGACCCTCGGCGAATCAACTGCCTCGGAGCAGGTACCCGTCGCCGCCTAATCGCACGTCGATTTCCGGCGGCGCAATTTTTCCCTGAACTGTTGCTACGCGACTACCTCTGTCGGTAGTTTCACTTCACCCTATTTTGCATCATTATGCGCACCATATGGTGATAATATTGGTGAGGACCAATTTGAATTCGAAGGACTTGCCCGACGAGGGACTTATGCGTACCACGGTAAATCTGGACGACGATCTGATCGAGCGAGCTCAAAAGCTCACGGGTGTAATGGAACGTTCGTCGCTTCTGCGAGAGGCCCTGACGGCGTTGATCGAGCGGGAGAGCGCGCGCCGCCTTGTGCGTCTTGGCGGCAGCGAGACGCAGCTTGGGCCGGTTCGGCGTCGACGCGCCGCTTCCGCGTGATACTCGTCGACACCTCGGTTTGGATCGATCACCTTCGCAAATCCAACGCGGAACTCGTCGCACTACTGGGGCGGGGCGTCGTTTGTATTCACGAATTTGTAATCGGCGAATTGGCTTGCGGCAACTTGCGGAACAGACCTGAGATTCTCGCTTACTTGCGGAATCTGTCGCGCACCCCAGTCGCAAGCATGGAGGAAATGCTCCTGTTCATGGATCGGCGAAAGCTCATGGGGCGTGGTCTCGGTTACGTCGACGCTAATTTGCTCGCATCCAGCGCAATTGGAGGTGCTCCACTTTGGACCATGGATAAGTCGCTGCATACGGCGGCATCGGAGTGTGGCCTGGCGTTATCGCGGCCCGATTGAATCTACGGTGAAGACTGAATAACGCCACCGCCCAGGCACACCTCGCCGTCGTATAGGACCGCCGATTGCCCGGGCGTGACGGCCCATTGGGATTCCTCGAATGCGAGATCAAGCCGGCCGTCGAATTCGGCCAGCACGCGGCAGCGTGCGTCGGCTTGGCGGTAGCGGGTCTTCGCGCCGAAGCCATTGCTTTCCTCCGATCGGGTGGGCGACGCGCCCGCGATCCAGCTCGTGTCTTCGGCCATCAGCGTGCGGGATTGCAGCCACTCGTGATCGTGTCCTTGAACGACCCACAAGGTGTTCGTTGGCAGGTCCTTGCGCGCCACAAACCAGGCGTCACCGTTGCCCTGGCGCATCCCGCCGATGCCGATGCCTTTGCGCTGACCCAAGGTGTAGAAGCTCAGGCCGACGTGCTCGCCGACCACGCGACCTTCGGCCGTGCGGATCGGGCCCGGCTGGGTGGGCAGGTAGCGATTGAGGAATTCGCGGAAAGGGCGCTCGCCGATGAAGCAGATGCCGGTGGAATCGCGCTTCGCTGCGTTGGGCAGGCCAATGCGTCGCGCGATTTCGCGCACTTCGCTCTTGTGCAGGCCGCCCACCGGAAAGAGCGTGCGGCGCAACTGCGCCTGGTTCAGGCGATGCAGGAAATAGCTTTGATCCTTGCCGGGATCGACGCCGCGCAGCAGCTGCATTTGTCCGTCGACCTCACGAACCCGCGCGTAGTGCCCGGTCGCGATCCGTTGGGCCCCAAGCATTTGCGCGTGATCAAGGAATGCCTTGAACTTGATCTCGGCGTTGCAGAGGACGTCGGGATTGGGCGTGCGCCCGGCGGAGTATTCGCGCAGGAACTCGGCAAATACGCGCTCCTTGTATTGCGCCGCGAAATTGACCGCTTCCAGGTCGATACCGATGACGTCCGCAGCGGCGGCCGCGTCGATCCAGTCCTGGCGGGTCGAGCAGTATTCGTCGTCGTCATCGTCTTCCCAGTTCTTCATGAAAAGACCCGTGACCTGGTAGCCCTGCTCCTTGAGCAGGTAGGCGGTCACGGACGAGTCGACGCCGCCGGACAAGCCAACGACGATATGTTCCTTGCTCATCGGGAGTACCGCACGAGATCCAGGCTCGCGCTGCGACCCTCGAGATAGTCATCGACGCAGCGCAGCACCAATGGACTGCGCAACGAAGATGCGCGCGCGGCGATTTCGTCGCGCGTGAGCCACAGCGTGCGGACGATGTCCGGATCGAGGCTTCGCTCCTTGTGGTGCTTGCCGAGTTCCCCGCGGAAAGCAACCCGCAGGAACGTGCTGGATTGCGCGTCGGGGCCTGGCAGCAGGTAAAGGCCCAGTAAAGCGGTTGGTCGGAAGTCGTGCGCCGATTCCTCGAGCGTCTCGCGGATCACTGCCTGCTCGAGCGTCTCGCCGTATTCGAGGTGACCCGCAGGTTGATTGATGCGCAGGCCATTGCCGGTATGCTCTTCGACGAGCAGAAACTGGCCCTCGTTTTCCACGACGGCGGCGACGGTCACGCTAGGCTTCCAGACTTGCGGCATTGGCAGCAGGCCACGGGGTCAGTAAGGTAATTATGGATCGCTAAGGAGGCGGTCCGGGGGTGAAATCCGGCGGCGAATCTGCAAATGTGCGCCTTGATCCAGGTCGTTTTTCAGACGTCCGGGAATGCAGTAAATTCTACCGGCCACCCCGTCCCGGCGTCCTGCCGGGAACCTGCACAACAACAACGCAGCAGCGTCAGGAGCATTTCCCATGCGAATTGGTGTTCCGGCCGAAACGAGGCCGGGTGAGACACGTGTCGCCGCGACCGCCGAGACGGTCAAGAAGCTCGTTGGCCAGAAGCACGAGGTGATCGTCCAGTCGGGCGCCGGTCTTGCGGCGAGCCAGACGGATGATTCCTACAAGGCCGCGGGCGCGGCAATCGCCTCGGCGGCGGATGCCTTGTCGGCGGAACTGGTGCTGAAGGTGCGCGCGCCGACGGCCGCAGACCTGGGCCAGATGAAGCGTGGCGCAGTCCTGGTCGGCATGCTCGAGCCTTTCCAGGCAGAGGGCATTGCGGCGATGAACGCGGCGGGACTGACCGCATTTGCGCTGGAAGCGGCGCCGCGTACGACGCGCGCGCAAAGCATGGACGTGCTGTCCTCGCAGGCCAATATCGCCGGCTACAAGGCGGTGCTGATGGCGGCCAATTCCTATGCGCGCCTGATGCCGATGATGATGACTGCCGCCGGCACGATCAAGGCAGCGCGCGTGGTGATTCTCGGTGCCGGCGTCGCCGGCCTGCAGGCGATCGCGACGGCAAAGCGGCTGGGCGCGGTGATCGAGGCTTCGGACGTGCGTCCCGCCGTGAAGGAGCAGATCGAGTCGCTTGGCGCGAAGTTCATCGACGTGCCTTTCGAGACCGACGAAGAGCGCGAGATCGCGAAGGGCGTGGGAGGCTATGCCCGGCCGATGCCGCAGAGCTGGCTCGATCGCCAGAAGGCGGAGGTCGCCAAGCGCATCGCACAGGCCGACATCGTGATCACGACCGCCCTCATTCCGGGACGCAAGGCGCCCGTGCTCGTCAGCGCGGAAATGGTGCAATCGATGAAGCCCGGCTCGGTGATCGTGGACATGGCGGCGGAGCAGGGCGGCAATTGTGCGCTGACCGAGCCCGGCAGGACAGCCGTGCATCACAACGTTCAGATCATCGGGCAGCCGAACCTGCCGGCGCTGGTCGCTGCCGACAGTTCTTCACTGTACGCCCGCAACGTGATCGATTTCCTCAAGCTCGTGATCGACAAGGAAGGCAAGTTCTCGATCAACAAGGAAGACGACATCGTGGTTGCGTGCCTGATGTGCCATAACGGCGAGATACTTCGCAAGAACTAAGACCCTCACCCCCGCCCCTCTCCCTCGCATAGCGTGGGAGAGGGGGGATATCAGGAAGACATCTATGGAATTGGTCAATCACACGGTCATCAATCTCATCATCTTCGTGCTCGCGATCTACGTGGGCTACCACGTCGTTTGGAACGTGACGCCCGCGCTGCACACGCCG
>Ga0181537_10005319_pt1 | contig 10421 bp, 9 predicted proteins | sample PEATcosm2014_Bin_39_FD_119765 | JGI IMG/M metagenome (GOLD analysis project Ga0181537, IMG submission 119765) | Peatland microbial communities from MTU Mesocosm Facility, Houghton, MI, USA - PEATcosm2014_Bin23_10_metaG | ecosystem: Environmental > Terrestrial > Soil > Wetlands > Peat | place... | reverse complement strand
GTTTTTCTACAACCTCCAGCAGGCGTTGCGGTACATTCCGCTAATAGGCCGTCCAGCCGCGGGTTTTGTCCATCACGTATTTCCCGTGAACCGCCAGAAAGATCCAGAATCTCGCATGCTGGATACCTTTGACTGGTATTCTCCAAAATTCCAATCGAAGCACACCTATGAGCAGGTGTTTCGATGGTACGAAGCGATGGGTATGGAAGACATGCGGGTGGGCGAGCTCTCGATCGCCGTGCGAGGCCGCAAGCCCGAAAGAGCACGCTAAGGATTCGGAGCGAAGTCAAGATTTCGATGGATCTAAAGACCAAATTCGCCTACGCAGGAAAAGTACTGGCGTCCGCGACTTTGCGTGCGCTGACGTTCCGACCAAAGGCTCCGGTGCATCTCATCCTCGCCCTGGCCGATCACTTCGAACCAGCCATCGTCCCTGAGAACGGCCTCAAGCGAGCCCCGCGCGCCGAGCAGGAGCGCCGCTTGCAATGGTGGACCGAGGAATATCCGAAAGTAGCCGATAGCTGGCGAGACCACGACGGCCGACCGCTCGTTCACACCTACTTCTATCCCGCCGAGCAATACGATGAAGGCCTCGTCGACTTGCTGGCCGATCACTGCCATTCCGGTTGGGGAGAACTCGAGGTTCACCTGCACCACGGCATCCCGCATCCTGACACTGCCGATAACACGCGGCGAGTGCTCACCGAATTCCGCGACCGGCTGGCCTTCCGTCATCATTGCCTGGCCCGAGAAGAAGGCTCAACCAATCCGCGCTACGCATTCGTCCACGGAAATTTCGCCCTCGCGAACTCCGCCTCCGGCCGCCACTGCGGCGTAGACTCGGAGATGCAGATTCTATCCGAGACCGGCTGCTACGCTGACCTGACAATGCCAGCCGCCCCCTGGGATCCGGCTCAAATCAGGAAAATAAACTCCGTCTACGAATGCGCCCTACCGCTCAATCGCACCGCGCCACACCGCCAAGGGCGCGACTTGGTTGCCGGTCGCGTGCCCAAAAACCTTCCGCTGATGGTGCAGGGTCCGTTGATCATGGATCTCAAGCGCGCTTTCCGTTTGGCCCGTCCGGCGTTCGACAACGGGACTCTCACCAGAACCCTGCCTCCGACCATGCACCGCCTCTCGCTCTGGAAGCAAGCCCACGTGAGCGTACAGGGACGTCCCGACTGGCTGTTCATCAAGTTACACTGCCACGGCATGGACCCAACCCAGAAAGATGCCGTCATAGGCGACGAGTTCCGCAACTTTCTGGCGGCATTGGTCGGTGGCGCCGCCGACAGAAAGGAAACGCTGCACTTTGTTAGCGCGCGCGAGATGACGAATATCCTGCTGGCCGCTTGCGACAGTCGCGACGGCAATCCCGGCGACTATCGCGATTATCGCTTCAAACGTTTTTCAGAAACGCGAGGGCGAGAGGAAAAATCTGCTTCGGTGCCGGTGGCGGCGAAGAGATAAGCTGCAAAGGACTGAATTAAGACCATGTGTGGAATCGCCGGAGTGGTGAGCACAACTCGCGAAACGAACATAAGCGAAGCTCTTGTGCACCGGATGTGCGAGCAAATCATTTACCGCGGCCCCGATGACGAGGGCCTCTACGTCGCCGACGGCGCTGGCTTCGGCATGCGCCGCCTCAGCATCATCGATCTCGCCGGAGGCCATCAGCCCGTCTTCAACGAAGATCGCACCGCATGGACCGTCTTCAACGGCGAGATCTACAATTTTCCCGACCTGCGCCCCGAACTCGAAAGCCGAGGGCATCGGTTCCGAACGCACAGCGACACCGAAGTCATCATTCATCAATACGAAGAAACGGGCGCCGACTGCGTCAAGAAACTGCGGGGCATGTTCGCGCTGGCCATTTACGACAAGACCAAACGCAAATTGATTCTGGCCCGCGATCGGCTCGGCAAAAAGCCGCTGCACTACGCGCTGCACAAAGGAATCCTTTATTTCGCTTCCGAAATAAAATCGATCCTGGCGATCGTACCCGAACTCGCCGAAGTCAACTCGCAGGGCCTTCTCGAATATCTCTATTATGGATACGTCCCCGATTCCAGTTGTGTATTCACCGGAATTCACAAGCTTGCCGCCGGACACCTTCTGGAATTTGAAGATGGAAGAATAACCATCCGCCAATATTGGGATCTTCCCGCGTACGACACGCACACTCCGAAGAGCGAAGAAGAGTGTCTTGAAGAGCTGGAGCATCGTCTGTTTGAAGCAACAAAGATTCGCCTCATCTCCGACGTTCCGCTGGGCGCGTTCCTCAGCGGGGGCATCGATTCTTCGACGGTTGTTGCCCTGATGGCGCGCGCCAGCTCCGGACCGGTGAAGACTTTTTCGATCGGTTTCAAAAAAGACGATTTCAACGAAGCCAAATGGGCGCGAATCGTAGCCGACAGATTCGGCACCGAGCATCACGAGATGATTCTCGAGCCCGACGTAGTCCAGACCGTAGAGCATCTTACGAGTTCACTCGAAGAGCCCTTCGGCGATTCCTCGATGTTGCCCACGTACTACGTTTCTCAAATGGCGCGCCAGCACGTTACCGTAGCTCTTTCTGGCGATGGCGGCGACGAAATGTTCGGCGGATACGACCGCTACCGCATCCACGCCGGACGTCGCATTTTTGAACGCATCCCCGCATGGGCCCGCAAGTTTTATCGCGATCACGTTTTTCCCCGTGTGCCCAATACGATGCGCGGACGCGCCTACAGCTACAACGCCTCGTTATCGTGGCAGGAGCGCTATGTCGACCAGCTTTCTTTCCTGCCATCTTTCGAGCGTGACACGCCCATCCTCTCCGAGGATTTTCGCGAAATTCTGAAACGCGGCGAGGACCCCGGCAATGCTTTACGCTGTCACTTCGTCAAAACGTCCGCCGCAGACCCGGTTGACCAACTCCTCTACGTCGATACAAAGACCTACCTCGCCGGTGACATCCTCACCAAGGTCGATCGCATGAGCATGTTGAATTCGCTCGAAGTCCGCGTCCCCATCCTCGATCACCTCTTCGTCGAGTGGGTGGTCGGCCTTCCCTCCGAGTGGAAGCTGCGCGGCAATCGGCAGAAATATATCTTCCGAAAACTGGCGGAGCGCGTAGGAGTGCCGCGTGAAGCAATTGATCGCCAAAAGCAGGGATTCACTCTCCCGCTGACCCACTGGATGCGAAACGAACTCAGGGAGATGTTGATGATCCTGCTCGAACCGCGCAGCCTCGAGCGCGGGTACTTTGTCGCTTCCGGGGTCCGTAAATTATTGGACGATCACCTCGTCCGAGGCAGGGGCAATCCCGCGCGTATCTGGCGTCTGCTGATGTTCGAGCTCTGGCATCGTAACTTCCTGGAGAAATACATCAAGCCCGCCGGCCTCTACTCTTTAGCCGCTGTCGCCGATTCGCGCCGTCGCGCGCCCACTTCCGCCGCCGCGCTGGCTTCCGCCCCGGTCGGAGGATGACGAGGTGCAAGCGACCGATCCTCCGAGCCATCGAACCAACCCGCAACGGCCTCTCCCATTGTCCGATCGCCCGATCAGCCTCTTTCTAATGGTCAATACCTTCGAGACCGGAGGATCCGAGCGCCAGTTCACCATCCTGGCCCAAAATCTGAAGCCGCCACAATTCGAAACCCATCTCGGCTGCATCAGCCGAATTGGTCCACTCGCACAACACTTCCCGGGCGCTCGGGAATTTCCTCTTGGCGGCAGCCTGTACAAATGGCAGTCGCTCAGCACGCGCCTCAACCTGAGCCGCCATCTGCGCCATCATCATGTCGAGGTCGCGCACGCCTTCGATTTCTACGCCAACCTGACGTTAATTCCGGCCGCCAGGTTGGCCCGCGTTCCGCTCGTTATCGGCAGCCATCGCCAACTCGGAGACCTGCAGACCGCGGCGCAGTTCCGCGCCCAGGCCATCGCGTTTCGCTGGTGCGACGTGGTTGTTTGCAATTCGCAAGCCGCCGCCGATCGGCTGCTGGCAAAAGGTCTTTCGTCCGATAGAATCGCAGTGATCGGAAACGCCTTGCCGGCCGAAGCCTTCATCCGAACTACGCCCGCCTTGGCCAGGCGTCCCGGTGTCGTCCGCATAGGCATGGTAGCGCGAATGAATCATGGCTACAAAAATCAGTCGGGATTTCTGCGCATCGCAGCCCGGCTCCTTGAGCGCATGCCGAATGTGGAATTTGTACTGGTGGGAGACGGCCCCTTGCGCGCTGCATTGGAGAGCGAGGCTCGAAGCCTCGGGTTGGGCGAATCCGCGATCTTCCTCGGCGATCGCCAGGATATTCCAGCCATCCTCGCCTCTCTCGACGTCGCGGTCAATACTTCCGAATCCGAAAGCTTGTCCAACGTCATTCTCGAAGCCATGGCCGCTGGTTTGCCAGCGGTCGCTTACAATGTGGGCGGAAACTCTGAACTGCTGAATGAGGAACGAGGAGCCTTGATCCCTCCCGGCAACGAAACCAGCTTCGCCCGAACCGTCCAGGCGCTTTTGTGCGATCCCGCGCTCCGCGAACAGCTTGGCAGAAACGCGAAGAACTTCGTGCTCGAACATTTCAGCCTTGAGAAAGTGCGGCAACAGTACGTAGAGCTCTACCTGAACCTTCTCAGCAAAAAGCGTCGAAGGCATTCGGCCGCATGACCGGACCCGCCAAGCGACTGCGGGTAGCCATGGTAGCGCCCAGCCTGCGCTATGTGGGCGGACAATCTGCCCAAGCCAATTTGCTCCTGCGGCATTGGCGGGGCGATCGCAATATCGATATCAGCTTTATCGCAGTGGATCCGCCGCTGCCGCGCTCTCTATCGTGGGCGGAAAATATTCCTGGTCTCAGAACAATTCTGCGCGAACCGATTTATTTCTGGCATCTTTGGCGCGGTCTCAGAAACGTGCAGGTCGCGCACATTTTCTCCGCCTCCTATTGGTCGTTTTTGCTGGCTCCCGTGCCCGCGTGGTTTATAGCGAAGATGCGCGGTTCGAAGACCCTGATCAACTACCACAGCGGAGAGGCCCGCGATCACCTCCGGAGTTTTCGCTCCGCGAAGTTCGTTCTCTCTCGCGTCGATAAAATCGTCGTTCCTTCCCCCTACCTGGTCGATGTGTTTCGGGAATTCGGGTTGCCGGCATCGGCAGTTCCGAACATCGTCGATCTCACCCAATTCCGCTTTCGCCAGCGCACGCCGCTGCAGCCGAATCTGGTCTGCACCCGCGGCTTCTCCGAGTACTACAGCGTCGATGTGGTGGTCCGCGCCTTCGCCGAAGTAAAGAAGGAGTATCCCGACGCGAAGCTTGATCTGGTAGGCGGTGGCCCACTCGAAGCCAATATACGCGGTTTGGTTGCCGACTTGAATTTGAGCGATGTCAACTTCCCCGGCGTAGTCTCGCGTAAGGAAATAGGCAAGTATTACGATCGGGCCGACGTCTTCATCAATGCCTCATGGCTGGACAACATGCCGCTTTCGATCCTTGAAGCCTTCGCGTCGGGCACTCCCGTGGTCACGACTTCTCCGGAGTGTATGCCTTACCTGGTCCAACACGAACGCACCGGATTACTCTCACCCGTGGGCGAGCACGAAGCGCTCGCTGCAAATGTTATTCGCCTGTTGCGTGACGCAGCGCTCGCCGCGCGTTTGGCCGAGAACGCCCGTGACCAATCGCGAGACTACACCTGGGAAGTTGCACGTGAACAATGGCTCAACGCTTATCGCGGAACCGCCTAGTTCGTCTGGACGCGGTTATCACAGCCGATTACCCTGCTTTCTTCACTGCCGGCCAGAGCACCGTTACCGCGAGCGCCACTCCAATTCCGAGAGAAACCTCCAGAAACCGATGCCATCCAATGATCCACGGAGCACGGTTATGTGGAATCAACAGAACGATACTTAGCGTAATCGCTGCAAATCGATATGCCCCGTCGATGCGCAATAAATATGTAAAAACTCCGCACAGGAGAATTCCTGCAGCGTAGACGATCGCAGACGGCCGAAAGAATGTGGCTAAAGCCGCGCCCAGCGCCGCTCCGACAGCGGTCCCGACGAATCGCTGCCATCCGAGAGTAAGGGGAGGAATTGTAGATTGGATCACGACAATCGTCGAGATCGGCGCCCAATAATATTCCGGCATGTTCAGGAGCCGGCCAAGCAGCAGCGAAAGCACGGCGGCAAAAGTTGTCCGCACGGAATCCAGAAGGGAATTGCGGTTGATCCCGGAAAAGATCCGCTTACGCGCCATCAGCCCTCCGCATCAGTCCTCCCCAACCGCGTCCCAGTTGTCTTTGTCGTGTCGAACGATTTTACCGGCATCTGAGCGCTGGCAACGTGCGGCGTTTTTTAGTATTCTTCTCGGCGTACCTCGCGGGACCCGCGCGCTCGTCTGAACCGATCCGCGCCACCGACAACGAGGGTTCCTACCTACGTCCTTCCTCGCAAGGGTCGTGGAGGGAGGCGATGCGAGCACACCGGGAGTGTGTGCCGATCGCCCTTCACGGCACGCACCTTCCGGAACCAATTCACCAACCTATTTCGAAACGAGGAGAAACCATGCAGATCAAGAAACTCACGCCCAACCTGGTTGTCCGCAACGTTGAAGCCAGCCTGAAGTTCTATCGCGAAATACTCGGACTGGAGAAAGCGATCAGCGTTCCCGACCAATCGCCTTACATTTTTGCATCGGTGTCGAACGGCGCGATTGAGATCTTTTTTAATGACCAGAAGACCGTTGCCGCCGATCTTCCGAAGCTCGCCGCCACCATTGGCGGGAGCTTCACTCTCTACCTGGAAGTGGACAGTTTGGAAGCCGTTCTCGATCGCGTGCAGACGGCGGGAGCGAAAATCTCGCTGCCGGTCACGGAGCAGTTTTATGGCATGAGGGAATTCGCTTTTGAAGATGGGGATGGATTCACTATCACCATCGCACAAAAGATGGAGTAGCAATGAATAGTGGCGCGGACGGAAGCGTCCGCGCCACACATTCGGTTCCTTCGACTCCGGCGCAAACACTCCGCGCCTTCGCTCAGGATGACCGCAGCGGGGCCGAGAGGTCCCGCCAAGCGCGGTCCCTTAGTACATGTCGCCCATGCCGCCGCCGCCGTGTCCACCTGGCATCGGAGAGCCCTTCTTTTCTTCGGGGATCTCTGCTACCAGGGCTTCGGTGGTCAGCATCAATGCGGCGATTGAGCCGGCGTTGGTGAGTGCGGTGCGCACCACTTTCGTCGGATCCAGCACGCCCGCCTTGACCAGGTCTTCATAGTGTCCGGTCAGGGCGTTGTAGCCGTAGTTATTGTCTTTCGAGTCGTTGATTTTACCGATTACGATTGCACCTTCTTCGCCGGCGTTCTCGGCGATCTGACGCAAGGGCTCGGTGATGGCGCGCTTCACGATGTTTACACCGATCTGCTCGTCACCTTCGAGTTTCAACCTGTCGAGAGCCGGGACGCAACGTGCAAGAGCCACGCCGCCGCCGGGGACAATGCCTTCCTCGACTGCTGCGCGAGTCGCGTGCATGGCGTCTTCGACGCGCGCTTTCTTCTCTTTCATTTCGGTTTCGGTCGCGGCTCCCACTTTGATCACGGCCACGCCGCCCACCAACTTCGCCAACCGCTCCTGCAACTTCTCGCGGTCGTAGTCGCTGGTGGTCTTGTCGATCTGGCCGCGAATTTCTTTTACGCGGCCCTGAACATCACCCGGCTTGCCTTTGCCTTCGACGATGGTGGTGTTGTCCTTGTCGATGGTGACTTTCTTGGCCTGGCCTAAATCGGCTAGCTGAACGTTCTCGAGCTTGATGCCGAGATCTTCGGTGATGGCTTTTCCGCCGGTCAGGATTGCGATGTCCTGCAACATGGCCTTGCGGCGATCGCCGAAGCCAGGAGCCTTGACGGCCGAGACCTGCAGCGTGCCACGGAGTTTGTTAACGACGAGTGTTGCCAGCGCTTCGCCTTCCACGTCCTCAGCGATGATCAGGAGCGGCTTGCCGCCCTTGGCGATCTGCTCCAACAACGGGAGCAGGTCTTTCATCGAGCTGATTTTCTTTTCGTGGATCAGGATGTAGGCGTTCTCCTGGACGGACTCCATGCGCTCGGGATCGGTGACGAAGTAAGGAGACAGATAGCCGCGGTCGAATTGCATGCCTTCGACTACGTCCAGCTGGGTCTCAAGAGTCTTCGATTCCTCGACGGTGATGACGCCATCCTTGCCGACCTTCTTCATGGCTTCGGCGATGATCTTGCCGATGGTCTCGTCATTGTTGGCCGAGATCGTGCCTACCTGGGCAATCATCTCGCCGGAGACGGGCTTGCTGAATTTGTCTAACTCGCCCTTCTCGTGGTTGCCTTCTTTGTCGATCCTGCCGGTGATGGCGGCAACGGCCTTCTCGATGCCGCGCTTCATGGCCATCGGATTGGCTCCGGCAGCAACGGTTTTCACGCCCTCGCGATAAATTGCCTGGGCTAGAACGGTCGCAGTCGTGGTGCCGTCGCCGGCTACGTCGGAGGTCTTCGAAGCGACTTCGCGGACCATCTGCGCGCCCATGTTCTCGAGGCCGTCTTTCAGTTCGATTTCCTTGGCCACGGTAACACCGTCTTTGGTAATGGTCGGCGAACCGAATTTCTTCTCAATTACTACGTTGCGGCCCTTGGGGCCCAGAGTGACTTTCACAGCGTCAGCGAGTAAGTTGACGCCGCGGAGAATCGCCTGTCTCGACTCTTCTCCGTGAACAATTTGCTTTGCCATAACTTTTTGCTCCTATTTATTTTTTGCAGGCTTGCCTGCGGATTTGTCTGTCCGAGGACGGGGCAAAGCCCCGTCACTATGCATTTACCGACTAGCGGCGCGATCCGGCAGTTTCTTTCTTGGCAGCGCCGGTCAGCACGCCCAGTACTTCTTCTTCGCGCATGATGATGAAGTCTTCACCATCGATCTTGATTTCGGTGCCGGAATACTTGCCGAAGAGGATGCGGTCGCCTTCCTTCACATCGAGGGGACGAACCTTGCCTTCTTCATTGATTTTGCCTTTGCCAGCGGAGACAACTTCTCCCTCCTGCGGTTTGTCTTTCGCGGAGTCGGGGATGATGATCCCGCCGCGGGTGGTGTCAGCTTCTTCCACGCGTCGGACCAGGATGCGGTCATGCAGCGGGGTGAATTTGGTAGCCATGGTTGCGTTACTCCTTTCAAGAGTGGTTGTGTGTTCAAGGTTAAATCGATTGAAAATTGCCCAGAAGTGGGATGTTAGCACTTGATCCTTACGAGTGCTAATTCTAGAGATATGAGCGGGAGTTTGTCAAGTAGGGAGATAAATTTAATAAGTGTCTTATAATCAATATTTTATATGAGATGCGCAGCATAGCGCTTTAGATTAAACCACAAGGATTTCGCGAAGGGAGCCGCACCAACTGCCCACTCCTGTAAAGGTCACTCTATTTCTCGGCGTAGCGGCCTTGCTCGCGGCTGCGACGCGGCGCCCTGCCAGTCTTCTGCTTTAGCCAAGAGTCGGCGAGGGGGACGAATGCTGCAAGCATTGCACCTTAGACCCAGAGTGAAACTTGTCGGCAGTCGACCTGCACCGCTTGCGCCCCTCATCTTCCGCAGGGGGCGGTTAGGTCAGCCACGACAATTCCAGCAGAAAAACGTTATCGTTGCTGGCCGACCCTCTGTACCGTGTTTTCCGGCAAGATGGTGAGGAGCGACGAAGCCGGGTTTGAGCTGGGTTGAAAGCCGCCTTGGTTGCCATCTGCCCCCTCCCATAGTTTTCGCTGCGAGGGCAGTCGGGAAAAAACTCGTCAGGATGTAAGAGCCGGGTAACGATCGGTCCTGAGCTAGATCCGGCAAAATCGGTAATTTTGTGCGAATCGTCCTTGGAAAGAACCCAGCTTATGCCCGCTTTATAGGCTTTATCCTCAAGAATCCGGTCATTGAATGCAGTCAGCATTAGAATGGAGGTCGTTGGGCAGATATTCTTCAGTTGGTGCGCAGTTTCCAGGCCGTCCTTATTAGGTACGGCATACAAAAATCAAGCACGATAAAGTCAAGATGAAGGTGGCGAGCCTTTTCAATGGCGTCATTGCCATCGACCGCCTCCGCAGAGATGACCCATTCGCCGTTCTGGGTTAATAGATTTCGTAGCGTGCGGCGGCTCGGCGCGCTATGGTCGACGATCATGATTGACTTTGCCATGAAGTCCTCACATTCTGCGTAATTGGAGTCATCATGCCCGGCAAGCGGGCCTGGCACCATACGGCTCTTTCCTGATTACTAATCAGGCTTACTTTCGTTCGTCTAAACGGACTCATTTGGCAGGAGAGTTGCATTTTCTATGCATAAGTTGAATATTGCGTGTATGAAATGAGTTACGACACAGCGTTGCTTGGAGCCAGGGGGAACTAACTACTCGTATTACCCCCGGGATATGTACGAGTGCG
>Ga0181537_10005318_pt1 | contig 10423 bp, 9 predicted proteins | sample PEATcosm2014_Bin_39_FD_119765 | JGI IMG/M metagenome (GOLD analysis project Ga0181537, IMG submission 119765) | Peatland microbial communities from MTU Mesocosm Facility, Houghton, MI, USA - PEATcosm2014_Bin23_10_metaG | ecosystem: Environmental > Terrestrial > Soil > Wetlands > Peat | place... | reverse complement strand
GTCAGTAGGGTGAAAGGTCATATTTTGATGTAGCCGCCTGCCTACGATGTTCCGGTAACTGTGGGCTTTCTGCGTACTACCCGCGGCTGCGGATCCGCTTGCAGGCCCTGGTGCGGCGGGCGTGGGAGCCCTGACGCCCGCCGGGATAGGTCTGCCACCGTCAACGCATCGCGCTTTTCCGCATCCGCGAACTCTTCGTCCTCTCCGCCGCAAATTACGCGGCCGTCGGCAGTGGACCGCAGATACAGATAAGGTTCCGACGCCTCCCAAATCAATGCCTGCTGCGGCCAGATTGCCGCGGATTGGGGACGCGTCGCGATAGCCCAAGTCGAAAACTCGGCAGCTCATAGCCCGTACACAGTACGACGTGGCGGCTCTCGATCTCGATGCCCCCATCCAGTATCAAAGTCGATCGACGCCGACCACGATGAATATCGATCACGTCGTGCGGCGCACGGAAACGGGCGCCGGCATCAACTGCCTTGTGCAGGTAGCCGGCTGCGAGTTGGACCGGATTGGCCTCGGCGTTGCCGTGATTGAGCAATGCCGCGGGACGGTCGATCCCGAAATGATGGCGCAGCGCCCGGCGGTCGAGATATTCACTCGCCAGACCGATACGTTGCCGTGCGGAAACCTCCCGCTCGAGCCCGCGGGCATCGAGTAGATTGCCCGCAAGATAAAGCGACGGTCGGCTCACCAGATGAGCGCCGATTCCCAGACGATTCGTCCGAGTGCGCAACTCGTTCACCGCATCCCGCGAGGCCACCCACACCTGCTCCGCCTTACGGCGGCCAATCGCCGTTGTCAGCTTCGTCAGCGGCGTATCGAGTTCGAATTGCAGAAGCGCCGTGCTGGCGGCCGTGGACCCCAACAACGCCGCTCGGCGTCGATCGACGATGAGCGGGCGCAACCCCGCCTCAGTCAGGGACTGGGCGATCATCGCACCGCTGATTCCCGCCCCCACGATCACCACCTCGGCGGCCATCGAACGCCGCAGCCGCGTCCCCATGACTTTCGGTACCCGGTACGCACTCCATACCGCCTCGCCGTCGCGAAGATCGCGCTTCCGGGTCAGACCGATGAGAGAACCCATGAACGCCGCGCAACCAGGTATTACGGATTGGAGAAATGTGCGCCACCCCGAAAATCGCTATTTCCTGCCCGCGCTCCACTTACTTTTTCGCCGGCACTTGAAGCTTCAATCTATTAGCTTGCCCCCATACACCCTGTCAGTTCCAGTACGCATCATGGCGTCAGATTGTACTGACCGGGGACGCCGTCGATCGACCGACTCTAATTTCGGAGCGCGGCGAACCAGCTCACATTTTGTGGACATATCCAGATACGCACCGCCAATGCCGCTGAACAATCACCTGTCGGCGCCCCGAGATGATCGGGGCCTTACCGTGCGGTACCGAACAGACAAGTGATGCTCGATGGAATAAACAAATCCTTTGTAGTGGTAATTGCATATCTCGATATTTCTTGCACTCACTCTGCATTAGCTCTGCCACCTTTCACATGTGAGGGTTCAGACAATGACTACTCAAAGGGCCAGGAGCCCGCGAGACGGAAGCAAGATCGATCTGCAAAGCCTGCATGGGCGCTACAACCAGGTCACCCAGATTGTGCGATGTCTGCGCGTCTCGATAGAGTCGGAGGCGGAGTTCCTCGAGCCGGCGGCCATATGCCGGGCAATCATTGACATGCTCGACGATATCAACAGCGATTTGTGGACATTCCTCGCCCCCGCGCTTTTTCAGAAAATCGAAGCCAAAGCCGCGGCGCGCAATGCCGCGACGCCGCGTAAGAGCACCGACAACGGCGGCAATGTCTCGCATGACACGAACGGCCTGCATCACCATGGCGGCGCGCTCAATGGCTCGCTCAATGGCAATGGGGCCGCCGGGGCAATATTCGAGGACGCGGCACAATAGCGCATCACGGCCGGCTCCGCCCCCCGCGAAATATGCATCCGAACACCTGGTGCGCGCCTGCCGGCGTACGGTATCGCACAGTCGGGGTGCGGCCGATATGGTGTGATCGCTAATGCCCGAAGAGTCCGGCCTACAAACGATCTCCCAGGATCTCGACCGGGCGTGCGCGCAAGAGCCGATCCATATCATCGGCACGGTTCAACCGCACGGCTTCATCCTCGTCGTCGACATCGAAAGCACTCGCATCGTGCAGGCCTCGAGCGGCATTGCGCGTCATTGGGTGGGTCTCGGCGCCGCCGCACGCCTCCTGCAACAGAGGCTTGCGGACTGGGTCGACGGCTTGGGAGAGGATCCCGCGGCGCAGTTGGGCAGCCTGCCGTATTCCGACCCCGCGGCGTTGGAGTTTCAGCCGCGTGTGGTGGCGGCGCAGCTCCCGCGATTCGAATGCGTGGGTCACCGCATAGGCGGCCTCGCCATATTGGAGTGGCAGCTGCTCGGCGAGGACGCCGACGTCCGCGGTGGTGAGACCCACCGCATGATCGAAACCACGTCGGCGCTGGTGCGCCTGCGCGAGGCCAAGGCGCTGGATGCGTTCTTCGCGGATTGTGTGCGAGAGGTCGCGCGCATCTGCAAATTTGACCGTGTCATGCTCTATCGGTTTCTGCCCGACTGGACCGGAGAGGTGATTGCCGAAGAGGCCGCCGGCAAGTTGAAGACCCGATTCTTGGGGTTGCGCTTCCCCGCGACGGACATCCCGAGTCAGGCGCGAGCGCTCTACACCAACAGCAAGATACGCGTGCTTGCCGACGTCCAGGCTGTGCCGGACACCCTGCTGCCCGCAGCATTGCCGGACGGGGGCTCATTGGACCAGAGTCATAGTTTGCTGCGCGGCTTTTCCGAGGTCCATAAGACCTATCTCGGCAATATGGGCGTGCGCGCAACCATGAGCCTGTCGATCGTTTGTGACGGCAAACTGTGGGGATTGATCGCCTGTCATCACTATCAGCCGCGAGTCCCGCCGTATCACGTGCGAAACGCCTTGCGCAGACTGTGTGAGCTCATGGCCGAAGTCAGTGCGATGCGCATCGAGACGCTCACGCAGCTTGCATCGGCGCGCGAAGCGGTCACGCTCGATCAGCTGCTGCTCAACTTTCACCAATCGGTTTTGCAGGAAGAGGATACCAAGGCGGTCCTCGCGCGCCTGCTGCCGGAACTTCTGGCGGCATTTCAGGCGAGCGCGCTCTGCGTTCGTATCGGCGATCTGGTGTATGTGGGCGGAGAGGCTCTCACCTCGGCGTCGGACTTGACGGTTCTCGATGAAGTCGCCTCCCGGTTCCGGATCGCCCCGCCGGCCGGCACCGTGCAGCGGAGCGACCTGCTGACGCCGAATGGCGAAGCCCTGGCCACGTTGCCGCAGGCCGCGGGATTGCTCGCCGTGCGGCGTGGAACCCAGCCGTTGGAGATCTGCGCGTTCACCCGCCCCGAGGTGGTGGAGGAAGTGGATTGGGCCGGAGCACCCGGCAAGCAGCTGACTGTCGCGCCGGATGGTCAGGTTCGCCTGGAGCCGCGCCGATCGTTCGACATTTGGAAGGAGAGGGTCGCGGGTACCGCGCGCGCATGGTCGGCGTCGGATATCGACGCGTGCGAGCGGCTCCTGCGCATCCTGAGCGACGCGTGCGAGCGGCACCTGCGCAAGTCGCTGGAGCTGGAGCAGCGATTTCGCGTTCATCACGAACATCTCAGCAGCCTGCAACGCGCCAACTCGAACTTGGAGCGCGAAGTGGGAGAGCGCGTGCGGGCGGAAGACAATCTGCGGCAGGTCAACGAAACGCTCGAAGTCCGGGTGGCGGATCGCACTTCCCAGCTCGCGGCGCTGAATCGCCAGCAGGTGGAGGAGGGTGCACGCTTTGCCATTGCCGCAGATGCGGCCGGCCTTGGGTTTTGGGATCTCGACATCGCGGCAAACGTCCTGCATTGGGACGAGCGGATGTTTCGGCTCTATGGCCATTCGCCGATGCAGGGGGATCAGCCGTATTCACTGTGGGCAAACAGCCTGCACCCGGAGGACCGTGCGCGATCCGAGCAGGAATCCGCCGATGCCCTCAACGGCAAACGTGCGTACGACACGGAATTCCGCATCGTCCATCCCAACGGGGCGATAAGGCACCTGAGAGGCGCGGCGCGCGTCGCTCGGGATGCGGACGGTCGCCCGATTAGAATGTTCGGCGTCAATTTCGATATCACTGCGCGCAAGCACGCCGATGAGCAGTTTCGACTTGCCCTCGAAGCCGCCCCCGCCGGGATGCTGCTGATGAACTCCTCGGGCTCGATCGCGCTGGTCAACATCCAAATCGAGAAGCTCTTCGGCTATCCGCGCGCGGAGCTGCTCGGCCGCGGTGCGGAGATGCTGTTGCCGGAGCGTTTGCGTGCGCATCCGATCCTGACGCGCGCCATGGGGCCGGGCGAGGAGCTGTACGGTCTGCGAAAAGACGGCTCCGAAGTGCCGATCGAAATAGAACTCAACCCGCTGCACACGTCGGAAGGAGAGTTCGTGCTGTGCTCGATCGTCGATCTATCCCAGCGCCGCGAGATGGAGCGGATGAGAACCGACTTTGTGTCGACCGTCAGTCACGAGTTGCGCACGCCGTTGACCTCGATCAGCGGCTCGTTGGGCCTTTTGCAATCGGGGGTCATGGGAGCGCTGCCTGACAAGGCGGGAGAGATGGTGCGGATCGCCTACAACAACAGCGGGCGTCTGGTGCGGATCATCAACGATATTCTCGACATCGGCAAGCTCGAGGCCGGACGGCTGGAACTGCGCCTGCAGAGCATGCCGTTGGCGGATTTGCTGCGCCAATCGGTGGAAGCGAATTCGAGCTACGCCGAGAAATACGGCGTACGTTTTCTGCTCGATGAGGCGGCGGCGAACGATCCGGTATTGGTGGATCCCGATCGTTTCATGCAGGTGCTCGCCAATCTATTGTCGAACGCGGCCAAGTTTTCACCGCCGGGCGCCGATGTACTCATTCGCGTCCGGGCGAGTGACGGCAAGATGCGCGTAGAAGTGGAGGATCACGGCCAAGGAATACCGGAAACCTTCCAGGAACGCGTCTTTGAAAAATTCGCCCAGGCGGATGCCTCGACGACACGTCACTTCGAGGGAACCGGCCTCGGGCTCAGTATCGCCCGCAAGCTGATCGAGGCCATGGGAGGCAGCATCGGATTCACCACGCGGGTTGGCCAGGGCACGATCTTTCATCTGGAGTTGCCCCGCGTCGGTGCGGCGGCGGCCGCGCGGAGCGACACTGGTCGAATGGGAGGCAGTGGGCCGCTGGAGCGGCTCGCCGGACCAGCGGCGCTCACGAGGCCGGACGACCGCAGGGTCGGCAAGCACAAGTTGCCGAGGCTGTTGTACGTCGAAGACGATGAGGAGCTGATCAGCGTCATTCGTGAAACCCTGGCCGGCCGGGCCGACATCGTGGCCGCGCACACCTTGCGCGAGGCGGAACGGCTCCTCGGCGAGAACAGCTTCGAGTTGATCATTCTGGATCAAGCATTGCCGGACGGCAGCGGTATCAGCCTGATAGAGCGTATACCCGGACTGGTCGGCCACTCGGTGCCGATCGTGATCCTCTCCGCGGCCGACGTCTCCAATGAAGTACACCGCAAAGTGGCCGCGGTGATCGCCAAATCCGAGGCCACCGCGGCGCACGTGGCGACGACGATCCTGTCCTATCTACCGCTGCCTCACGCGTGAAGTGTCCTGCCGCCGTTCGACGCCGCATTCCCGGCGCGGGCGACCGCCAGCGCCAACTGCTCGGTGCAATAGGTCAGTTGCCGCAGCGCGGCCGGATCGCAGTTCGAACCGGGCGACGGCGTGTTGGCGATGGCCAGCCGCTCGATCGCCGCGCCCGAGGCGCTCACCTGAGGAAAGCCGAACATGTGTCCGGCGCCATGGATTCTGTGGGCGAGCCGCTCCACTTCGGGCAACAGCGATCGCTCCCCGTGGCGGATGCGTGCAATCATCTCCTCGAGACGCACCACATCCCCCGCCGTGCGCTCGAGAAAAGTGTCGGTCAGCGACGCTATTTTCGCCCGGATCTGCGGCGGCGATGACTCTGTGCGGGCGGGCGCCACGTCTCGCTCCAAGCCTGCCTTGGTCCAGAGAGCGAACAGTTCGTCGCAAAGCGTGAGCGGGTCGAAAGGCTTGCCGATGACTCCGATCGCCCCCAACCTGAGAAAATGCGCCACCTCCGCCGGCAGCAGTTTGGCCGTCATGAAGACCACCGGAATGTGCGCGAGCGCCGGGTTCTCGCGCATTCGATTGAGCGTGGACGGCCCATCGAGCCCGGGCATCATGATGTCCATGAGCACCAAGTCCGGAAGCACCTCGAGCGCGAGGTCGATGGCCCGTTCACCGGAAGCCGCGGTACTGACGCGAAGGCCGGCCATCATGCACAGCGTCGTCTTGACGATCTCGGAAATGTCCGGATCGTCGTCAACGTATATGACTGACTGGATCTTTCGCATTGGCATGCTCGACATTTTGACGGTTTGAATCGGACACGGTGACGCGGTTGCGTCCACCGGCCTTGCTCGTGTACAAATTGAAATCCGCACGCTCCTGAAGCGACAACACCGTGACCGAGCCTCGATCGGCGATTTCCTCGAGTCCGCTGATTCCGACACTCACTGTAATGCGAACCGCGCCTGCCGACGTGGCAATGGGGGTGTTGGCGATCGCCTGACGCACTTTCTCCGCGCAACCCCGGGCCTCCGCGAGATTCGTGCCCTCGAGGACGATGGCGAATTCCTCCCCCCCCAGGCGTGCGCACCAGTCGGTCGTGCGCGGAAGGGATCTCGCAATGAGCCTGCTCATTCTTCTCAGAACAAAGTCCCCGACGACATGGCCGTAAGTGTCATTCACCTGCTTGAAATGATCGATATCGAGCATCAACAATGAAACGTCCCCGCCGAAGCGCTGCGCGCGCTTCAATTCGCGCCCCAGGTGGCGCGTGAAGTAGCGCCGGTTATAGGCGCCGGTCAGGGCGTCGGTCATCGCCAAGTGGTGCTTCTTCTCCAAGGCGCTCTTCAGGGAATACTCCAGCGCCAGAACGCGTTTCGCGATCCGCAAGCGCGCGGTGAATTGTGCGGCCGACGTGCGTTTGCTCAGGTAATCATCGGCGCCGGCGTCGAGTCCGACCAGAATATCTTCCTCCTGATCGCGCACGGTGAGCAGGATGATGTAGACATATCCGGGCCGCGCATGCTCGCGGATGCGGCGACACAGATCCAGCCCGTTCATCCCCGGCATATTGAGATCCGTCACGACGATCGACGCGGATGAATTCTCCAGTGCGGTCAGCGCTTCCACGCCGGTGGACGCCGTGCGCACACCGTAGCCAGCGGCCGTCACGAGTTCTTTCAAGTGCGCGAGCACGAGTTCGTCGTCATCGACAATCAGCACCGTCGGCGCCGTCGGAAGGTCCAGCTTCAGGATCTGCGTCGTGTCATCCGAACTGTCGCTCATGGGCATCCGGGCTGTCAGCCGGCGTCCGGGCGCTTGAACATCCGCTCGATCACGGTATCGCTGAGAGTGCTTTCGGTCACTTCGATCTGGGACTGCTGTACCCGCTCCGCGACGGCGAGGTGCACGATGGGTTTCGCCGGGGCGCGCGGATCGGACGGCGCAGCTTTTCTGTCCGACTTATCCGACTTGTCCGACATGAAAGAGAAATAATCGTATATCACCGCATTACTCATCGGCCCTCACTCCTGTACAAAATCGGTCGGACGTCACGCATCGATGCCTGGCACGAAGTATCCACGAAGGCGGGCCACAGAATATGTAATCGCCCACAGATCCGGGCTTTACTTGACAATAAAAGGCGTTTTGCGCCGCCGGAACCGCAAGACGTGATGCTGCGCGCCATGCGTGCGCGCCAGGATGTCGACGGCGTCACGCTCGTGCGGCTCGCGGAATATTGGCGTCCCTATGTGGGATAACGCACGGAAGAATCCCTAATTCTGGTGGAGCCTACGCCCTGAGGCCCTTGCAGCCGCGTCCGGTTATCGGAGTACGACAGAGCCTCCCTGGCAACAGCCGGCGGCCCTTGCATCAATCCCGGGGCCTTCATCCCTAGCCCGGCTTGGGACCCAGCCTGTCGTACTCCTTTTTGATGCCGATGGCGGCACCGACCTGAAGGCTATTCGAGAAGCCGTCGAACGACTCGATTGCGATCGTCATCCACGGAATCGAGGGCCCCTACGAAGGCCAGCTGAAACACCGCCCATAGCTTTCCGGAGTGTTTCGGCAGTTCGAGGCGGCGGCCGACGCGCAAAAAAATGTGTCGAAGGTCGTTCATCGAGAGTTGCATCTCACGGGACAGGCCGCGCACGCGGCGTACGAGCGAGGGGTCGAGCGACGCAAGCCCGGCGTCGAAGCGCGAATGGGTTTCGCCCATTTGCGCCGCCAGGTCGCTGCGATTTCTCGCGCCGCAAAGATCGAAAATACACACCACGCAGAGCGCCCGAAGCGCTTGGGATCGCTTATTGCGCCGGACGAGATGATTCGCCATCCAGAGGTACACATTGCGGCAAATCGCCAGATTGCCGTCGCGCGCGGTTTTCTCGGCGCGCGCGGTGAGCAGCGTCCAGATCGGGTCATGCGCGGTCGGGGTCGGCGGTAGGGGGCGCACCGCCTCGGGCTTCAGTCCGATCATCATGCGCGCCGCAGTCTTGGAACACTGCAGCAGCTCGCCTGGGTAGCCCAGCAGCCACCCGGTCGGGTCGATCGTGAGCAGTCGATCGACGAGCTCATCGGCACGCCCCGCCGGGGACAGGCCGAACTCCAGGCAGAGCACTCTCAAGTCGCTCTCATCCCGATCGCGTCGCATCCGCGCGCGCGGATCGTCCGGCTCGACGAGTATGCCCTGCGACTTCAACCGCTGCAGGATCGTCTCGACCGGTTCGCGAAACAGCGCCTTCCAGTAAACAGACCTGGCAACCGCATTCGCCGAATTCGGCAGCGCAAACTCCGTCAGGAGTTTCCGGAGTCGGACGACATCCTCGCGGCCCATCCGGCCGGCCGCCGGAACCGGCGCCGCACGCAAACGAACGTCGGACGGCGGTTCAAACCTCAGTAACCGAAACACCCGCTCTTTGATTCTGGCGCTCATACGCGCTCTGTGAATAGCACGCTGCAGCCGCGCCGGTCTGTCCGCTAGCGCACATTCGCAAACGCCGGCCGCAGTACGCGCTTGCCCTGATTCAGTCGCCGCGCGAGCGGCCAAGCCGTGACCACTGCCGCTGTGCAGAAGAACATCCCGACGGGCACAGCCAGCCGGTAGCCGCCCAGCTCCTGTGCGAGCACGCCGGTCGCCAATGAGCCAAGCGACATCATCAGCAGCCATACGGCTGAACTCAGCACTGCGAGGCGGCCGCCGGCGTCGATCGAATACGCAATGCCCAGCAGCAGCGGATAACAGATGAACCAGCTGGCGTTGAAGGTGATGAGCGCGCAACCGAATGCCGATCCTGTCGATACCGTCGTGAGTGCTGCGCAGGCGCCACCGCAGGTGAGCACGGCCACGGTCAACGACCAGGAGACCCGCAGCCGTGCTACGACTGCTGCCAGGGTCAGGTTGCCGAGAGCGCTTACCAGTGTGGCGAGGCTCTGGTATCGGCCAAAGATCACCGCCGGAATACCGATCGCGTGGGCTGCCCGCTCCATGAAGGGCCAGATCGCCAGACTGCCGAAGGTGAACAGTGCCATGGAGGCGAGCATTCGCCATCCGTCGGCCTCGAGGCGCGCAGGTGCGCGCTGTGCAGTACCTCCCGGCGGCTCCCCGCGACCGCCGGGAAGCCAACCCGCCGCCAGCGTGAGAACGGCCGACAGGGCGGCGAGGGCTCCAAACATGCCGGCGACTCCGAATCGTGCTCCGACCAACGGCAATCCGATGTTCATGAGCGCATAGGGCAGAGTTTGCACGGCGATTCCCACAGAGATGGCGCGGGCGGGGTGTCGCGTCCGGCCGCGAGGTTGAGCGCCGTGTTGGCGAGGCCGAAACCAAAGCCCGTCATGATGCGTCCGATGAATAGCGGCGGGTAGCTGACCAGGGCGGCCGATCCCAGTTGCGCGGCCGCGACGAGCACCCCGGCGAGGATCATCGGCAAGCGCGGAAGTTATTTCCCACGTGGGCGGCCGCGGTAGCTGCGCCGATCCCGAGGACGAACGCCACCCGGCTCGAACGCCGGTGCCGCGCGACGGGCGACCCAGGCGGCTCGCCGGTGGGCTCACGGGTTGACACGGACCACATCTCCGGCAGCGTAAGAAGATTTCCGATAAAATTTGTTTCCCATCAACACGAGTACTCGCAGCCCAATGTACAAAATCCAGTTGCTTGCCGCCTTGATGATCTTCTCGGCAACTTCAGCCTTCGCGGACGCACCGCGTCATAAGGCGGTGCATCATCGTCACGCCAGCC
>Ga0181537_10005317_pt1 | contig 10423 bp, 7 predicted proteins | sample PEATcosm2014_Bin_39_FD_119765 | JGI IMG/M metagenome (GOLD analysis project Ga0181537, IMG submission 119765) | Peatland microbial communities from MTU Mesocosm Facility, Houghton, MI, USA - PEATcosm2014_Bin23_10_metaG | ecosystem: Environmental > Terrestrial > Soil > Wetlands > Peat | place... | reverse complement strand
CTTCAACCCGCGAGATCATTTTCGTCCGCGGTACAACCGAAGGCATCAACCTCGTTCCCCAGGCGTGGGGGCGCCGCAACGTGCAGAAGGGTGACGAAGTGGTGATCACCTGGCTTGAGCACCACGCCAACATCGTACCTTGGCAGCAACTATGTTCAGAGAAGGGCGCTCGCTTGCGAGTGGCGCCGGTCAACGATCGCGGCGAAGTGATTCTCGAAGAATATGAGAAACTGCTAGGCCCACGCACGCGGATCGTTTCGTTCAGTCAGGTATCGAACGCCCTCGGAACAATCACGCCGGCCCGCGAGATGGTCGAGATGGCTCACCGTCACGGCGCGCGCGTGCTGGTCGATGGCGCGCAGGCCGTTTCCCACATGCGCGTGGATGTGCAAGCGCTCGACTGCGACTTCTACGTTTTCTCCGGACACAAGGTCTTCGCTCCTACCGGCATTGGTGTGGTTTACGGAAAGTTGCAATTGCTCGAGACGATGCCACCCTGGCAGGGCGGCGGCAATATGATCGTGGACGTCACCTTCGAGAAGACTACCTACCAGACAGCACCGGCGCGCTTTGAGGCCGGCACGGGCAACATTGCAGACGCGGTCGGATTGGGTGCGGCTCTCGATTATGTAGACCAGGTGGGAATGGAAAGCATCTCTGCTTACGAACATGAATTGCTGATTTATGCGACCGAGGGACTGCTGACCGTCCCGGGTCTGCGGCTCATCGGAACCGCCCGGGAAAAGGCCGGTGTGCTGTCCTTTGTGCTCGATGACGTCCGCACTGAGGACGTAGGCGCCGCTCTGAACGAGGAAGGTATCGCGGTGCGTTCCGGGCACCACTGCGCTCAGCCTATCCTGCGCCGCATGGGCGTTGAGAGCACGGTTCGACCGTCTCTTGCGCTCTACAACAGTCGCGAAGAGATCGACGCACTAGTCACCACGCTACTGCGGCTGCAGGCGAAACGCGGTAACCCGCTCTGACTAACGTCGGATTGAGTTGTCAGTAACGCCGGATTGAGTGTCGAAAAGAACCGAGGGCGGGCGCAATTCGCACTAACGTCGCCCGCCCTCGTTTGATCACGTTTTACGCCGTTCTTCTGGATCCGCCAGAGCGTCCGGCAGCAGCGGACTGCGCTGCAGGTTTTCCGGTGAGCGCTCCCGTTAGTTTGGCTCCATCCGGGCTGCCCAGTCCGGTGCATGGATCCCATCCGTCGGCGGCGCTGAAGGCACCGTTGTTGCCCTCGATTATGTCGTGGAAGCCGGAGTCTTCGACGGCTTGATTGTAGATCAATGGGTTCAGGTATCCGATCGGTTTCCCGGTGTCCTCATTGATAAGCGCCACCAGGGCGGCCCACAAAGGCGCAACCGCGCTGGTGCCCCCGATGACAGTGCTCTCTCCATCGACGAGAATGTTATAGCCGGTATTGGGATCGGCATCACCAGCGACATCCGGTACGCCGCGCCCGCCAGTTTGGTCGGTTGGCTCCGGTACGTCGAAGCCGTTTTGATACGCGGGAAGCGGAAAGACGTCGCTTACACCACCGCCGGTTGCTCCCTCATCGGTGGACAGGTCATTCCACACGACCTCGTTGACTATTTTGTCCTTCGAAGCTTGCAGAGTGGTGCCGCCACAGGCCAGCACGAATGGACTGGAAGCAGGGAAATCAACATGGTTTTGGCCGTCGTTGATTCCGTCGGAAGAACCGTTGTCGCCCGCGGCGACGCATACAGTTACGCCCATGGCTGCGGCCGATTGAAATGCGTCATCCATGTTGGTGAGAGCTTGCGTGGTCCATTGCGACTCGGCCGATCCCCAACTTATGGAAATCACCGAGGGTTGGTTGGTGCTGTCGTGCACGGCGCTGGTGACGGCGTCGAGGAAACCGCGATCGGTGTTTGGCGTAAAGTAGACAACGATCTTCGCAGCCGGAGCGATTGCGCCCGCTACTTCGATGTCGAGCATCACCTCGCCGTCGGCACTATCGGGAGTGGTTGGGCTATTTGTGCCTCCGTCGACTGACACGGCAATGACCTGAGGCTGCTTGAGATTGAGCGAGCTAAAGTAGTTGTTGAGGTCATCCAGCCTAAAGCCGCCACCTAACTCGATGATCCCGATACACTGGCCGCTCCCGTCGCCGGGCGGGTAGTCATAGATTTTGGCCACTTCGTTGGGGTCATACGAATCGGTGGGTGCAGTGGTCTTATGCTTATGTCCGGGAGCTTCGGGCAAGCGTCTGAAATGGGGTTCTGCCTGGGGGCGGTTGTCGAGGCCAAAGACACCTGTGATGATATCCGCATACTCGCTCGGGATATTGATGACGCCGGTTCGGCCGCGGAAATTTCCTTTAGGATAGCTGTACTCCTTGAGTTCCACATTAAAGGCTCTTTGAAGGTTGGCCACAGTACCGGAAAGAACTACGGTTCGGCGTGCAAGTTCGGTGCCGGTTTCGTGTACCTTCAGGTCGTATTCCTGCGCGAATTTCTTGATTTTTTCGAGATCGGCGGGTTCGGCGCCGTGGGTGTTTTCGAATTGCGTGCGGGACATATGCTTAAAGCCGGGTTTTTCCAAAGCTCTCTTCAACTCTTCTCGCTGGGATTCGGCTTTCGAGCGGAGGCGTATGGAAACTTCGATGGTTTGGTCCGGATGCGAATTTTGAATCAGGCGCGCACCACGGACAGGCTGACGTTCACTGCCTGCAATCGCGATGAATTTTCGAGAGGAAGTCACAGATACTCCTTCGTTCCGGGGGAACAGAGCGGCCGGGAACTGTTTGCGACTGGGAATCGCGCGGTAGGGAAGTCCAGGTTCGTCCCGCCGTTCAGATAAGTCCGGAAACCGGCTTGAGCATAGCAAAGAAAAATGTGAGCGGGCAATAAAAAATCGGATCAACTTACTCGAAAGGGCAGCTTCGAAATTTTCCCGAATTGGAACAAAAGGTTTGGTACAGATATGAATTGGACAGATAATGAAAGACTTGGGCGGAATTTGTTGAAATTCCGCGTCGGATTGTGAGTCTTCACGCCTTCATATCTCGAAGAGTGGTGACGCCGGCTGGCGTGCGAGCGGCGGGCGTCCTGGTAGAAGATGAAAAAATTCGCGGAGTCGTCGGGATAGAGCAGGTTCCTTCGAGTGTTCCATCAACAAATTTTGGGGATGCCGCGATTCTGCCAGGGTTGGTGGATTCACACGTTCATATCAACGAGCCGGGAAGGACGGAATGGGAGGGATTCTACAGCGCCACGAGAGCGGCGGCGGCGGGCGGATACACGATGCTGGTCGACATGCCGCTCAACTGTTTGCCCGCGACGACGACGCTTGCGGCCCTGAAAGCAAAACGAGCGGCCGCGGCCGGGCAATGCCTGGTCGATTGGGCGATTTGGGGCGGCGTCGTCAGCGACAATCAGGAGCATATTGACGAGTTGGCCGAGGCTGGTGTGGCGGGATTTAAATGCTTCTTAATTGACGCAGGAATCGACGGCTTCACGATGGTGAGCGAGGGTGAACTGCGGGCCGCGTTGCCTCGAGTGGTTCGGAGCGGATTGCCGCTGCTGGTACACGCGGAGTTGGCGGGTCCGGTGGAGGCAGCGTCGCGGCGGTTGGAGCGACATGATTGGCGGCGATTTTCGACTTATTTGCAATCCCGTCCGGACGCGGCCGAACTGGAGGCAATCGATTTGCTGCTCGGGCTTTGTCGCGAGTATCGTTTTCGATTGCATGTGGTGCATCTTTCGACGTCGCGCGCACTGGAGCGTCTGAAAAAAGCCAAAGCAGAAGGACTGGCGGTGAGCGTTGAAACCTGCCCTCATTACTTGCATTTTGTTGCTGAGGATATTGCTGATGGGGCAACGCTGGCGAAGTGTGCTCCACCGATTCGCAACCGCGAAAATCGTGAGGAGCTTTGGCGCGGGCTGCGAGAGGGTGTCATTGATTTGATTGCGACCGATCACTCACCGTGTCCGCCAGAGATGAAGCGTCTGGCGGAAGGCAATTTTCGAACGGCGTGGGGTGGAATTTCGGGACTATCTTTAGCCTTGCCGGTGATCTGGACAGAAGCAAGCCGGCGAGGTTTCGGGCTTGAAGATATTGCGCGATGGATGGCAGAGGGGCCGGCACGATTGGCAGGCTGTGACCGGCGGAAGGGAAGTATCGCCGAGGGCTATGATGCGGACCTGGTCGTGGTTGATCCCGAGGAAGAGTTTGTGGCGAGCGAGGAGCGGCTGCACTATCGCCATCGGGTGAGTGCTTATCTGGGCGAGCGGCTGCGTGGAGCGGTAAAGAAAACTTTTCTCCGGGGCACGTGCGTTTTTGACGATGGCGAGTTTCGGGGAGAGCCTCGCGGGTGTGAATTAGGGCGGTAGCTTAGTGGTTGCGTTGCGCAATTTAGGAAGTGCAAAACAGCCGTGTTCTCGATCACAATACGAGTTTACAAATCATGCATTTCGGCAAGCGGCAAGCTGGGGTGGCGACAAAGGGATTCCAACGGGCGTTGCCGAAACCCGAAGTGCACCTGGAGGACTTAGTTGCCGCAGTCTCCCATCGTCGGCGCGTCCGTGGCACGCAAGGAAGGCCGTGACAAGGTCACGGGACTGGCGCGCTATGTGGACGACATGGTGCTGCCGGAAATGTTCTATGGCGGGACCGTGCGCAGTGCGGTCGCTCGCGGCAAGATCAAGGACATTAAATTTGATGGAGACGTCGATTGGGGCGAGTTTGTCGTTGTTACAGCCAAAGACATTCCAGGGAAAAATCATATTGCGCTGATCCTCGATGATCAGCCCTGCCTGGCGGACGGAGTTGTGAATCATCCGGAGGAGCCGATTCTGCTGCTTGCCCATGCCGATCCGCACAAGCTGTGGAAGGGGATCGCGGCGGTCTCCATCCAATACGAAGAGCTTCCGGCGATTGAGACGATTGAAGAGAGTGAACGGGGCGAAGAAATTATCTGGGGAGCGGACAATATTTTTAAAACATTCCTGATTGAAAAAGGCAATCCGGATGCAGCGTGGGAAAGTGCGGCTCATATCGTCGAAGGAGAATATCGCACCGGCGCCCAGGAACAGCTCTACATCGAAAACAATGGAATGATCGCGGCGTTTGACGCGGAGCACGGCCTTACCGTGTGGGGGTCGCTGCAATGTCCGTATTACGTGCACAAGGCGATGATGGCGCTGCTCGGCCTCGCGGAAGACCGGGTGCGCATCGTGCAGACGGAAACGGGCGGCGCGTTTGGCGGCAAGGAAGAGTATCCGTCAATGATTGCCGGGCACGCGGCGTTACTCGCGATGAAGTGCGGTAGGCCAGTAAAGATTATTTATGACCGCATGGAAGATATGGCGGCCACGACGAAACGGCATCCCTCGAGAACGCGTCATCGGACGGCGGTGGATCGAGAGGGAAAAATACTCGGCGGCGAAATTGAGTTCACTATCGATGGCGGAGCTTACGCGACCTTGTCATCGGTTGTGCTGTCGCGTGGCCTGATTCACGCCGGCGGTCCTTATTATTGGCCGAACGTGCGTATTCGCGGAAAGGCGGTTGCCACGAATGTGCCTCCGCATGGCGCGTTCCGCGGGTTCGGGGCGCCGCAATCGCTGTTTGCCATGGAACGGCATATGGATCGGATCGCAAAGGTAGTCGGTGTAAGTCCTGGGGAAATCCGCCGAAGGAATTTCCTGCAGCCAGGGCAGACGACTACAACCGGGCAGGTGATGCGCGACGAGCTGAATCTGGAGCGACTGCTCGATCGGGCACTTGAGCTTTCCGAATACGAAGGGAAAAAAAAGCGTTTTGCCGTCGTAAATCGTTCGGGAATGAAGAAAAAGGGCATGGGGATTGCCGCGTTCCTGCACGGGGCAGGTTTTACCGGTTCTGGCGAACGTTATCTGAGCTCAGTGGCGGGGCTGGAAGCTTGCGCGGACGGAAGCGTGCGCGTGCTGGTGTCGAGTTCGGAGTTTGGACAGGGAACGAATACCGTGCTTTGCCAGATCGCAGCAGAGACGCTGAAGATTTCCTATGAGAATGTAGCGATCGCGCAGCCCGATACGAAAACCGTCCCAAATACCGGCCCCACGGTGGCGTCACGGACGGTGATGGTAGTGGGGAAATTGGTGCATTCGGCGGCAATCGGATTGAGGCAGACGCTCGTGGGCGCCGGACTGATAGGAGAGTCCTACACTTCGGAGGAGTTTCAGAAGGCGTGCGCCGGGTATGTCATGGCGCGCGGACCTCTCAAGTCCTACGCGCAATACGAATCGCCACCGAATGTGTATTGGGATGACGAAAAATATCGCGGCGAGGCGTATGCAGCCTATGCCTGGGCGGTATACGTGGCGGAGGTGACGGTCGACCTCGCAACCTATAGCGTTGCGGTCGACGACTTTGTAGCGTTGCAGGAGGTGGGCAAGGTCTTGCATCCGATTCTGGCCGAGGGCCAGATTGTTGGGGGCGTCGCGCAGGCGATCGGGTTTGCGCTCTACGAGAAAGTCGTCTGGGACAAAGGTCGAATGCGCAACAATCAGATGACGAATTACATTATGCCCGGCTCGACCGATCTTCCGCCGGTCAGAGTCTATTTCGACGAGAGTGGCAATCCTCATGGCGCCTACGGCGCAAAGGGTATTGGAGAATTACCGATGGATGGTCCAGCGCCGGCGATTGTCAATGCTGTCGAAGACGCGACGGGCGTTCGATGCTCGAGGGTTCCTTTGCTGCCGGAAGACCTGTTTGTCGCGTTGCAGATTGACGGTGAATGGCCGGCGGGCGATTTTGCCCGGAGTCGGACGTCATGAGTCTGGCGCTGTCTCGGGGTGAAAAATGTCCGATCACATTCACGGTGAATGGTGTCGCGAAAAATGTGTCGGTATATCCAATGGAACGGCTTCTCGATGTGCTTCGGCGCGATTTAGCTTTGACGGGTACCAAGGAAGGGTGCGGAGAAGGGGAGTGCGGTTCGTGCTCCGTAGTGCTCGACGGCGTACTCGTAAATAGCTGCCTGATACCAGCCAGGCAGGCAAGCGGAACCAGCGTTGTCACGATCGAGGGGTTGGCGGTACACGGGGATTTGCATCCCGTTCAACAGGCATTTCTTGACTGCGGCGGTGCCCAGTGCGGAATCTGCACTCCGGGAATGATTCTGGCGACGGTTGAACTTCTGCGTAAAAACCCCGCTCCCACGAGGGAAGAGATTCGGGAAGGTTTATCTGGTAATCTCTGCCGCTGCACCGGATACCTGCAGATTTTCAGGGCGGTGGCAGAGGCGGCTCGCGGGATCGTGCCGCGATGAGGTCTGACCCTGGGGATTACGAACTGGTGGCGCCCGGCAGTCTGGAAGAAGTTGTGGCAATGCTGGCCAGGGAGCCTGGCGTCTGGCTGCCGATTGCCGGCGGCACGGATGTGATGGTTCTGTATGGCGCGGGAACGCTCCGCGCGCGCAAGCTGGTCAGCATCTGGAATCTGCGTGAGCTGCGGGGAATTGAAGAGTCTCCGGATGAAATTGCGATTGGGGCGGGGAGTACTTACACCGATTTGCGGCAGCATGCTGGAATAGTCAAAGAATTTTCCTTGCTGACACGCGCGGCTTCATGGACGGGTGGAATCGCCAATCAGAACCGGGGAACGCTGGGCGGAAATATTGCGAATGCTTCACCGGCTGCGGATTGCCTACCCGCGCTTCTGGTTTATGATGCGGAGCTCACGCTGATATCGCTTCGCGGAGAACGAAGGGTCGCCTATCGCGGCTTTCATGCGGGTTATAAGAAAACCGCGATGGCCGCGGATGAATTAATTCGCACCATTCATTTGAAAAAGAAATATGCGGGTCACTTCGCATTCACACGGAAAGTTGGAGCGCGTCAGTCGCAAGCGATTGCAAAGGTGAATATTGCCGCGCTTGGCAGGCTGGCCAATGGGGCAATCGAAGATGTGCACATCGCACTGGGGAGCGTCGCGCCCGTGCCGCTCCGGCTCGACCGATTGGAACGTGCGCTGACGGGCAAGAAGGTGGAGTCATTTTCGGCGGACGAATTGCGCCGGCAGGTTGCAGGCGAGATCGCTACGATCGACGACATTCGATCTACAGCGCGATATCGTGCGGCGGTGGCGGGTAATCTGATCATTGAGTTTCTCCATCGGCTTGGCAGCGCAGATCATGGTGGTGTGAAGGAATCATTGGTGCGCTGGAACCGGATGCGGCATGAGGAGGCGACGCAGAGCATTTTGCCGTGCTGCGGCGCGCGACGATGGGCCAATGCCATGGCGGCAAGGAGGCCGTTCGAGAACGCCTCATCGATGCTCGAAACTTCTCGCGAGATCTGGTGGAACCTTGAACCTGCGGATTGGCTGGAAGCATTTAGAAGTCATCCGCGCATTGGCGAGTCGCAATCGCCGGAACCGGTTCCAGGCAGGTCGCAAAAGTGGTCGGCGGAAGAACAAGGGCAGGTCGTCGAGGGTGACGAGGCGGTGAAACTGGCGCTCGAACAGGGCAATCGGCAGTACGAGGAGCGGTTCGGGCGAATTTTTATCGTGTGCGCAACCGGCAAATCGCCGAGCGCAATTCTCGAAATTCTGCGGCGCCGCCTGCAAAACGACCAGGCTGCGGAATTACAGGAATCCGCGAAAGAGCAAGAGCAAATTACAAAAATCCGGCTGGAAAAGTGGCTTGGGGAATGAATCGTATATCGACGCACGTCCTCGATACAGCGCGGGGTACTCCTGCGCAGGGCGTGCCGGTGCGCCTCGAACGCATGGAATCCTCGGGCGCGTGGCTGCCGCTCGGCTCGTCGAAAACAGATCAGGACGGGCGCTGCGCGCAACTGCTGCCAGAAGATGGAAGATTGTCCGCGGGGCGCTATCGGCTGGCGCTGGACACGGCAAGCTATTACGCGGTGGCCGGGGTTGTGGGATTGTATCCGGTGGTGGAGATCACGTTTGAGGTGCGCACTGGCGAAACGCATATTCACATTCCATTGTTGCTCAGTCCGAATGGCTATACGACGTATCGAGGGAGTTAACTGATGGCGATAAGCTCAAAACTGAAAGAGAATCGCTACGGCAAATCCCGGGTCCGGCTTGTACGAGTGAAGCGCCGCGTGGCGGGAAACGACTTCCGGGAGTGGACGCTGGACGTGTTGTTGCGCGGCGACTTCGCCAGCTGTTTTGAAGATGGTGACAACAGCAAGATCTTGCCCACCGACACCATGAAGAACACAGTCTATTCGCTGGCGCGAAGTTCGAGCGCCGAGTGCGTTGAAGATTTCGCGAAAGAACTGGCGGAGTTTCTCGTGCAGCGTAATCCGCAGGTTTCCGAAGCGGAAGTAAGCGCGAGTGAGAAGCAATGGGGGCATTTGAACGGGCGACAGGGGCCATACCCGACGACATTCGTGCTATCAAGCAGAGAGCGTCAAACCACCACTGTTTCACGTAACCAACGCGGTGAGGTAGCGGTAGTCTCGGGGCTCGAAGACTTGGTGATCATGAAGACGGCGGATTCTGGATTCGCAGGTTATATGAAGGATTCGTTAACCACGTTGCCGGAGTCGAGCGATCGCTTATTCGGCACCTCTGTCTGGAGCCGCTGGAAATACCGGAAGACGGACGCCGACTTTACCTCTCTTCGCGATGATATTCGCGAAGCTCTGCTCGGTGCTTTTGCGGAGCACACAAGCAAATCGGTTCAGCATACTCTCCACGCAATGGCGAACCGGGTTCTGGAAACGATTCCGGAGGTGGATGAGATCGAGCTCCGGATGCCGAATTTGCATTGTCTGCTCGTCGATCTGTCGCGCTTCGGGCAGGATAATCCGAATGAAATCTTCGTGCCGATCGATGAACCGCATGGCTATATCGAAGCGCTTATCCGGCGGGAGGAATGAAGGCCGGGGAACAAGCCGAAAGAACGCGGGCGCGCTGCCAAACGCTTGCCCGCTTCAGTGAAGATTGCGAAGGCACGCGCCGAACCTTTCTGTCGCCACCGATGCGCGGATGCTATCAGGAAATCACCGAGTGGCTGCGACCACTGGGAGTTTCTGCCCGTTTGGACGCGGCGGGTAATCTGCGGGGACTTTATCCCGGCGAAACTGGTACCGCCTCCCGGCTGTTGATTGGGTCGCATGTGGACACGGTTCCGAATGCCGGTGCTTTTGACGGCATTCTCGGGGTCGCGCTGGCGGTCGCTTTGCTGGAGGGACTCGAAGGCAGGCGCTTACCCCTTGCGATTGAAGTGGTGGGGTTTTCCGAAGAAGAGGGAGTGCGGTTTGGAATTCCTTTTATCGGCAGCCGGGCGCTGGTCGGTCGGCTGGACGACGATCTGCTGAATCACAAGGATTCGAACGGAATTTCGGTACGGGCAGCAATCGAAGATTTTGGAATCAATGTGAACGAGATTTCGCAGGCTCGCGTGGGCGAAGATGTTCTTGGCTATCTG
>Ga0181537_10005316_pt1 | contig 10424 bp, 6 predicted proteins | sample PEATcosm2014_Bin_39_FD_119765 | JGI IMG/M metagenome (GOLD analysis project Ga0181537, IMG submission 119765) | Peatland microbial communities from MTU Mesocosm Facility, Houghton, MI, USA - PEATcosm2014_Bin23_10_metaG | ecosystem: Environmental > Terrestrial > Soil > Wetlands > Peat | place... | reverse complement strand
GGCGGCGGCGCGGCGCGCAGATCGATCGCCTCGATCGACGGCTGGCGTTGGCCGCCGAAACGCTCCGGCAGCGCCAGCCGCTGATAGCGGCCGCGCCGCGCATTGGCCTCGCTCTCGACCGAGGGCGTCGCCGACGACAGCACGATCGGGATTTTCGCAATGTGCCCGCGCACCACCGCCATATCGCGGGCGTGATAGTGCACGCCGTCCTCCTGCTTGTAGGCCGGATCGTGCTCTTCATCGACGACGACGAGGCCGAGATCGGCGTAAGGCAGAAACAATGCCGAGCGCGCGCCGACGACGACCGAAACGTCGCCGTCGGCGACGGCCTTCCAGGTGCGGGCGCGCCGCCGCGGCGTCAGTTGCGAATGCCATTCCGCCGGCCGCGTGCCGAAGCGCGCGGCGAAGCGGTCGAGAAATTGCGCGGTGAGCGCGATTTCCGGCATCAGGATGAGGCTCTGCCGGCCGGCGCGGATGGTGTCGGCCACGGCCTCGAAATACACTTCCGTCTTGCCCGAGCCGGTGACGCCGTCGATCAGCGTGACGGAATAGCCGCCGTTGGCGACGGTGGCTCGGAGCGCCGCCGCGGCGGCGCCCTGATCCGGCGTGAATTCGGACGGCATGAAATCGGGATCGGGTTTTTCCGCGACCGGCTCCGGCGGCAGCACGATCGTTTGCAGCGTGCCTTCGTCGATCAAGCCGTCGATGACGCCGGCGGACGCGCCTGCTTCGCGCGCGGCGTCGCTTTTCCCCCGCACCATGCCATCGGCAAGAAGTTCGAGCACACGCGCACGCGCGCTGGTCATCCGCTCCGGTGGTTTTCCGGCAAGCTTGACGCCGGTGCGCTCGCGCTCGGCGCCGAGGTGTTCGCCCATGCGCAGGCACATGCGCAGCACCATGCCGCGCGACGACACCGTGTAGTTCGCCACCCAGTCGACGAAGCTGCGCAGCTCCGGGCGAAGCGGCGGGTATTCGAGTTTTTCCTCGACGTCCTTGAGCCGGTTGTCGAGCCGGATATCGGGTTTCGGATTGTCGGCCCATACCACCGCCGTGGTCTCGCCGCGCGCGCCAAGCGGCACCGACACGATATCGCCCGGCGCCAGATCGAGATTCTCGGGCACCCGGTACGAATAGGCCCGGTCGAGCGCGACCGGCACCAGCACATCGACGACACGTCTGGCCATGCTACGATTCTCTGCCGATTCTCGGCAGTTTAGGAAGTATAAAGAACAACGATGCTACTGCATGTATGCGTCTCCCGGGCGCAGCGCAGCACGTAGTGGTACGCTGCAGACCCGGGAACGTCACAAACGCTGAGCTTGGAACGATCCCGGATCAGCGGTGCACCGCTCCGCGCTGCACCGCGTCCGGGAAACGGAAATCCGAACCGTGACACAGAGCACCGAACGAAACAGCGAGCTGCCCGACTTCATCGCCCCCAAGGTCGCCGCCGAGATCGAGCATTGGCTCGAGCATCTCGGCAGCGAGCGCCGGCTGTCGCCGAAGACACTCGAAGCCTACCGGCGCGACGTACTGCAATTTCTCGTTTTCCTCGCCGAGCATCTTGGCGGCGCGCCGTCGCTTACCGAGCTCGCCGCGCTGATGCCGGCCGATGTGCGCGCATTTCTGGCCGAGCGACGCGCCCACAAGATTGGTGGCCGCTCACTGATGCGCGCGCTCGCGGGCTTGCGCGCTTTCGCGCGCTATCTTGAGCGTAACGGCAAAGGCAAAGTCGGCGCGTTGAGCGCCGTGCGCGCGCCGAAGATCGCCAAGACGCTGCCGCGCCCGCTGCCGGTCGAAGCCGCCAAAGAGATTGCCGCCCCCGACATCGCCGCGGGCGACGGCCGCGAACCGTGGATCCATGCCCGCGACGCGGCTGTGCTGGCTTTGCTTTATGGCTGCGGCCTGCGCATTTCCGAAGCGCTCGGTTTAAAACGCGGCGACATCGGCGCGCGCGACGCGATCATGGTGATGGGCAAAGGCCGCAAGCAGCGCATGGTGCCGCTCATTGCGCCAGTGGAAAAGCTGATCGCCAATTACGTCGCGCTCTGCCCGTTCGACCTGCCGGAGACCGGTCCGCTATTCGTCGGCGCCAAGGGCGGCACGCTGTCGCCGCGCATCGTGCAGCTTGCCATGGCGCGGGCGCGCGGCGCGCTCGGCCTGCCGGAGACCGCGACACCGCATGCGCTGCGGCACTCTTTCGCCACGCATCTCCTCGCCCGTGGCGGTGACCTGCGTTCGATCCAGGAATTGCTCGGCCACGCCTCGCTGTCGACGACGCAGATCTACACCGAAGTCGACGCCGACCGCCTCATCGCCGCCTACCGCAGCGCCCATCCGCGCGCCTAGTTTTCATGTTAGTCATTCCGGGGCGCCGCGCAGCGGCGAGCCCGGAATCCATAGCCCAGCACAGGGATTATGGATTCCGGGCTCCTCGCTTCGCTCGGCCCCGGAATGACCAAAGAGGGGCCATCATGTCGGAAGTCAGCGAAGCCATCGAGAAAGCCCATGAGGGCGAACACGCCGAATTTTTCAACAGGCGCATCGCACTGATTATCGCGATCCTCGCGCTGTTCCTGTCGTTCTCGGAAACACTCGGCAAAGGCGCGCAAACCGAGGCGACCACCAAGAATATCGACGCCGCAGACCTGTGGGCGTTCTATCAGGCCAAGGACATCCGCCGCACCATGGTGAACACGGCGGCTGATCAGACGGCTCTGCTTGCTGCCGGCGTGACCGATCCCGCCACCAAAGCCGCGCTCGACAAACAGATCGAGACCTGGCGGCAGGCCGCCGAACATTACGAGTCGGATCCGAAAGCGGGCAACGGCCGCAAGGAACTGGAAGAGAAGGCCAAGGACGCGGAAGCCGAGCGCGACCTGTCGATGGCGAAATACCACCACTACGAGCTCGCCTCAGCGGCCTTTCAGATCGGTATCGTGCTGGCCTCGGCCGGCGTGATCACCGGTATGGTGCTGTTGGCCTGGTGTGCTGGCGCGCTCGGCGCGCTTGGCGTCGCGCTCACCTTCCTCGGGCTTTACGCCCCGCACGCGGTGCCGCTGATCGCGAGTTTGTAGTCCGTCATTCCGGATTGCCGCGAAGCGGCAAGTCAGAAATTAATCGCCCGCTTATCGACCGCTAGCGCGGCTTCCTTCATCGCTTCGCTGAGCGTCGGATGGGCATGACAGGTGCGCGCGATGTCCTCGGACGAAGCGCCGAACTCCATCGCCATCGCCGCCTCCGCGATCATGGTCTCGGCGTCGGGTCCGAGAATGTGCACGCCGAGCACACGGTCGGTTTTGGCGTCGGCGAGGATTTTGACAAAGCCTTCGGTCGCAAGATTGGCGCGGGCGCGGGCATTGGCGCTGAATGGAAATTTTCCGACCTGATAGACGACACCCGCAGCTTTCAGCTCCTCTTCGGTTTTGCCAACCGAGGCGATTTCGGGACTGGTATAAACGACGTTCGGAATGACGTCGTAGTTCACGTGTCCGGCATGGCCGGCCATGATTTCGGCTGCGGCCACGCCCTCCTCTTCGCCCTTATGCGCCAGCATGGGCCCGGCGATCACGTCGCCGATGGCGTAGATGCCCTCGACATTGGTCTTGTAATGCGGATCGACGATGACGCGGCCGCGATTGTCTTTTTTCACGCCGAGCGCTTCGAGGCCGAGGCCTTCGGTGTATGGCACGCGCCCAATCGCGACCAGAACCACTTCGGCCTCAAGCGTTTCCGCTGCGCCGCCCGCCGCCGGCTCGACCCTCACTTTGAGCGTCTTGCCGGATTTGTCGACCGCGGTGACCTTCGACGACAGCTTGAACGCCAGCCCCTGCTTTAACAGCATGCGATGGAACTGGTTCGCGACCTCACTGTCGATCCCCGGCAGGATGTGATCGAGGAACTCGACGATCGTCACCTCGGCGCCGAGGCGGCGCCACACCGAACCAAGCTCAAGCCCGATGATGCCGGCGCCGACGATCAGGAGTTTCTTCGGCACCGATGGCAATTCCAGCGCACCCGTCGATGAGACAACCCGCTTCTCGTCGATGTCGATGCCGTTTAATCGCGCGACATCCGATCCGGTGGCGATGACGATGTTCTTGGTATCGAGCACCTGAGTCTTGCCGTCAGCGCCCTTCACCTCGACCTTGCCCGGCGCGGCGATGCGGCCGACGCCCTGAAATGTGTCGATCTTGTTTTTCTTGAACAGGAACGCGACGCCTTTGACGTTGGCGTCGACGTTCGCCAGCCGGTATTTGTGCAGCGCCGGCAGATCCATGCTCGGCGTGCCGACCTTGATGCCCATTTTCCCAAAGCTGTCTTCGGCCTCTTCGTAAAGCTCCGAAGCATGCAGCATCGCCTTCGATGGAATGCAGCCGACATTGAGGCAGGTGCCGCCGAAGGTCGCGTTCTTCTCGACCACGGCGGTTTTCAGTCCAAGCTGCGCCGCGCGGATGGCGCAGACGTAGCCGCCAGGGCCGGTGCCGATCACGATGAGGTCGTAAGCCATGCTTTACAAATCCAGCACCAGCCGCGCCGGCTCCTCCAGGGATTCCTTGACGCGGACGAGGAACGTCACCGCCTCGCGTCCGTCGACAAGCCGATGATCGTAGGACAGCGCGAGATACATCATCGGCCGGATCTCGATTTTGCCGGCGACGGCCATCGGCCGGTCCTGAATCTTGTGCATGCCGAGAATGCCGGATTGCGGCGCGTTGAGGATCGGTGTCGACATCAGCGAGCCGTAGATGCCGCCATTGGTGATGGTGAACGTGCCGCCCTGCATGTCCTCGATTTTCAACTCGCCGTCGCGGGCGCGACGGCCGAATTCGGTGATCGACTTCTCAATCTCGGCGAGCGATTTCTTGTCGCAGTCGTGCACTACCGGCACAACAAGGCCGCGCTCGGTGCCGACCGCGATGCCGATGTGATAATAGTTCTTGTAGATAATGTCGGTGCCGTCGATCTCGGCATTGACGGCGGGGATTTCTTTCAGCGCCTGCACGGAGGCGCGCACGAAGAAGCCCATGAAGCCGAGCTTTACGCCATGCTTTTTCTCAAACAGGTCGCGGTATTGGGTGCGCAGCGCCATGACGTGGCTCATATCGACCTCGTTGAAGGTCGTGAGCATGGCGGCGGTGTTCTGCGCGTCCTTGAGCCGGCGCGCGATGGTCTGGCGGAGCCGCGTCATCCGCACGCGCTCCTCGCGCGCGGCATCGTCGGGCGGTGACGGCGCGCGGACCTGCACCGCGGCGGCGGTCGCGGCAACCGGGGTCGGCTGCGCCGCGGCGCGCTCGATCGCCGCGAGCATATCGCCCTTGCTGACGCGGCCATCCTTGCCGCTGCCGGGAACGGTTGCAGCAGAAATGCCGGATTCGGTCTGGAGTCTCTGCACCGATGGCGCAAGCGGGCCATCGGGTGTCTTCGCGGCCGGTGCGGGCGCCGGAGTCGTTGCGGGCTTAGCCGCCGGCGGCGGCGCTTTCGCGGCAGGCGCGGCGGCAGCTTTCGTGGCGCCGGCGGCGCCTTCCTTGATCTGACCGAGCACCGCGCCGACCGCGACGGTGTCGCCATCTTTGGCGGCGATGTCGCTGAGGACGCCGGCGGCGGGCGCCGGCACTTCGATCGTCACCTTGTCGGTTTCAAGCTCGACCAGCGGCTCGTCGACTGCGACTGCATCCCCCGGCTTTTTGAACCATTTGCCGATGGTCGCCTCGGTCACCGATTCCCCGAGTGTCGGCACGCGAATTTCGGCCATGATTTCCTCCGGCGCGGGATCAGCTCAGCGCTTCTTCCAAGAAATGCTTGAGCTGCGCGAGATGCAGCGACATCTGCCCGACCGCGGTCGATGCCGAAGCCGGCCGGCCGGCATAACGGGCGCGGCGGTGCTTGGCGCCGATCTGGTTGAGCACCCACTCCAGGAAGATATCGACGAACACCCAGCCGCCCATATTGCGCGGCTCTTCCTGGCACCAGACGATTTCCGCCTGCTTGAAGCGTGACAACTCCATCATCAGCGCCTTGGTCGGGAACGGATAAAGCTGCTCGATGCGCAGGATGTAGATGTCGTCGATGCCGCGCTTCTCGCGCTCCTCGTAGAGATCGTAATAGACCTTGCCCGAGCAGAGGACGACGCGGCGAATCTTGTCGTCGGTCACGAGCTTGATCTTCTCGCCCCTCAGATTCTGCGCGTCGTCCCACAGCAAGCGGTGAAACGAGGTGTCCGGACCCATCTCGTCGAGACGCGACACCGCGCGCTTGTGGCGAAGGAGCGACTTCGGCGTCATCAGAATCAGAGGCTTACGGAAATCGCGATTAAGCTGGCGGCGAAGGACGTGGAAATAATTCGCCGGCGTCGTGCAGTTGGCGACCTGCATATTGTCCTCGGCGCACATCTGCAAAAAGCGCTCGAGCCGCGCAGAGGAGTGTTCAGGGCCCTGGCCCTCGTAGCCATGGGGAAGCAGGCAGACGAGCCCCGACATCCGCAGCCATTTGCGCTCACCCGAAGAGATAAACTGGTCGAACACGACTTGCGCGCCGTTGGCGAAATCACCGAACTGCGCTTCCCACAGCGTCAACGCATTCGGCTCGGCGAGCGAATAGCCATATTCGAAGCCGAGCACCGCTTCTTCCGACAGCATTGAGTTGATGACTTCGTAACGCGCCTGGCCCTCGCCGAGATTGTTGAATGGCGTGTATCGTTTCTCGGTTTCCTGATCGAGCAGTACCGAATGCCGCTGCGAGAACGTGCCGCGCTCGGAATCCTGGCCCGACAGCCGCACGCGGTGACCTTCTTCCAGCAGCGAGCAGAAGGCGAGCGCTTCGCCGGTCGACCAATCGATACCGTTGCCGGTCTCGATCGACTTGCGGCGGTTTTCGAAGAAACGGATCAGCGTCTTGTGCAGGTGGAAGTCCGGCGGGATCGTCGTGATCTTGCGCCCGATTTCCTTGAGCGTTGCGATGTCGACGCCGGTCTTGCCGCGACGCGGATCGTCGGCATCGCTGGCGGCCTTGAAACCGGACCAGCGGCCGTCGAGCCAGTCCGCCTTGTTGGCGCGATAACTCAGGCCCGCTTCGAGTTCGATGTCGAGGTGGGCGCGCCAATCGGCCTTCATCTTTTCGACTTCGTCCGCGGTGACGACGCCTTCGCTGACGAGTTTCTTGCCGTAGATTTCGAGCGTAGTCGGATGATTGGCGATCGCCTTATACATCAGCGGCTGGGTGAACGACGGCTCGTCGCCCTCGTTGTGGCCATGGCGGCGATAGCAGAACATGTCGATGACGACCGGCTTCTGGAATTTCTGCCGGAATTCAGTGGCGATCTTAGCGGCGAACACCACCGCTTCCGGATCATCGCCGTTGACGTGGAAAATCGGCGCCTCGATCATTTTCGCAACGTCGGACGGATAAGGCGACGAGCGCGAATAGCGCGGATTGGTGGTGAAGCCGATCTGGTTGTTGACGATGAAATGCAACGAACCGCCAGTGCGGTGGCCGCGCAGGCCGGACAGTCCGAAGCTTTCGGCGACGACACCCTGGCCGGCGAACGATGCATCGCCGTGAATGAGGAGCGGCATCACGACGTGACGGCCCTCCGGCGTGGCGCCGAGCTGATCCTGTTTGGCGCGTGCCTTGCCGAGCACCACCGGATCGACAATTTCGAGATGCGACGGATTGGCGGTGAGCGACAGATGCACCTTGTTCTGATCGAATTCGCGGTCCGATGAGGCGCCGAGATGGTATTTGACGTCGCCAGAGCCTTCGACCGCATCGGGAGTCGATGAGCCGCCTTTGAATTCGTGGAAGATGGCGCGGTGCGGCTTGCTCATGACCTGGGCCAGCACATTGAGCCGGCCGCGATGCGGCATGCCGATGACGATTTCGCGCACACCGAGCGCGCCGCCGCGCTTGATGATCTGTTCCAAGGCCGGGATCATCGACTCGGCGCCGTCAAGGCCGAAGCGCTTGGTGCCGGTGAATTTCAGGTCGGAGAATTTCTCGAAGCCTTCGGCCTCAACCAGTTTGTTTAGGATCGCGCGCTTGCCTTCGCGGGTGAACGTGATCTCCTTGTCCGGTCCTTCAATGCGCTCCTGGATCCAGCCCTTCTGCGCGCCGTTCGACAGGTGCAGGAACTCGACGCCAAGGGTCTGGCAATAGGTGCGGCGCAGGATGCCGACGATCTGGCGAATGGTGCCGAATTCAAGTCCGAGCACCTTGTCGAGGAAGATCGGCCGGTCGAGGTCGGCGTCGGTGAAGCCATAAGTGCGCGGATCGAGCTCCTCCTCGTTCCCCGGCGGCTCGAGCCCGAGCGGATCGAGATTGGCGTGGAAGTGGCCCCGTGCGCGATAGGCGCGGATGAGCATCAGCGCGCGGATCGAGTCGCGGGTGGCGCGCTCGACGTCGGGCGAGGTGATATCGACCCCGCGGCTTTTCGCCTGTGCCTTGATCTTGGTGCCGATGGCGTTGCCGGCTTCCGCCCATTCGCCGTCGGCTGTGATGTTGAGCCAGTCCGGCCGCGCCCATGACGGGCCGCGCGCGTTCTTCTCGACGTCGGCGGCATTGTCCTTGAGGCTTTGGAAGAAAGCTTGCCACTCCGCATCGACCGATTTCGGGTCGGCCTCATAACGCGCATAAAGGTCTTCGATATACGGGGCATTGCCGCCGTAGAGGAACGAGGTGAGGGCAAACGCAGCGTTGGCGTCCTGCTGGCGAGACATGGGAGGTCCTTCGGGGCAGTCCTTTGGGTTCCTTCAAGGGCTATCCCGAGCGAATGGAATCGGAAACAACCCTTATTTTGGAGAATCCGACCGCGTGCGTAGAAACGCGAATCGACCCAGCCCGGCGCAGGGATTTCTCTTGTACCCTATTTAATAGCGCGATGCGGCAGGCAAAAGACTATAGAAATGAATCATGATTTCCATATCTCGGCCAGCGTCTTGCCGAGCCGAGCCGGCGATGGCGAAACCTTGATCCCGGCCGCCTCCATGGCGGCGATCTTGGAATCGGCGCCGCCCTTGCCGCCGGCAATAATCGCCCCTGCATGACCCATGCGCCGTCCCGGCGGCGCGGTGCGCCCGGCGATGAACCCGACCATCGGTTTCTTGCGGCCCTTCTTGGCTTCGTCCTTGATAAATTGCGCGGCGTCCTCTTCCGATGCGCCGCCGATCTCGCCGATCATGATGATCGCTTCAGTCGCCTTGTCGGCCAAAAACATTTCCAGCATTTCGATGAAGTCGGTGCCCTTGACCGGGTCGCCGCCGATACCGACCGCCGTGGTCTGGCCGAGACCGACTTGCGTGGTCTGGAACACCGCTTCGTAAGTCAGCGTGCCCGAGCGCGACACGATGCCGATCTTGCCCGGCTTGAAGATATTGCCGGGCATGATGCCGATCTTGCATTCGCCCGCGGTCATCACGCCGGGGCAATTCGGCCCGATCAGCCGCGACTTCAAGCCGCACAGCGAACGCTTCACCTTGACCATGTCGGCGACCGGAATGCCTTCGGTGATGCAGATGATGAGTGAGATCTCGGCGGCGATCGCTTCGCAGATCGCATCGGCGGCACCGGGCGGCGGCACGTAGATGACGCTGGCGTCGCAGCCGGTTTTTTCCTTCGCCTCGGCAACGGTATCGAAGACCGGCAGGCCAAGATGGGTCGAGCCGCCTTTACCAGGCGAAGTACCGCCGACCATCTTGGTGCCGTAAGCGATCGCCTGTTCGGAGTGAAATGTCCCGTTCTTGCCGGTAAAGCCCTGGCAAATGACCTTGGTGTTCTTGCCGATGAGGATGGACATCAGGAAGCCCTCACCGCTTTGACGATTTTCTGTGCGGCATCATCGAGATCGTCGGCCGACGTGACGTTGAGGTTCGACTTGGCGATGATCTCTTTGCCGAGCGCGACGTTGGTGCCTTCGAGCCGCACCACCAGCGGCACGCGCAGACCGACGTCCTTGACCGCGGCGACCACGCCTTCGGCAATGACATCGCACTTCATGATGCCGCCGAAGATGTTGACCAGGATTCCCTTCACATTGTGATCGGAGGTGATGATCTTGAACGCGGCAGCCACTTTTTCCTTGGTGGCGCTGCCGCCGACATCGAGAAAGTTCGCCGGCGCCATGCCGTAGAGCTTGATGATGTCCATGGTCGCCATGGCAAGGCCGGCGCCGTTGACCATGCAGCCGATGGAGCCGTCGAGCTTGATGTAGTTCAGGTCGTGCTTGGATGCCTCGAGCTCTTTGGGATCTTCCTCGTCCTCGTCGCGCAGCTGGGCGATGTCGCGATGGCGATAGAGCGCGTTGTCATCGAAATTCATCTTCGCATCCAGCGGCAGAACCTCGCTATCGGCGGTGACCACCAGCGGATTGATTTCGAGGAGCGAGGCATCGCTCTTGATGAAAGCGTCGTAGAGCGCCGTGAGCAGCTTGG
>Ga0181537_10005315_pt1 | contig 10425 bp, 7 predicted proteins | sample PEATcosm2014_Bin_39_FD_119765 | JGI IMG/M metagenome (GOLD analysis project Ga0181537, IMG submission 119765) | Peatland microbial communities from MTU Mesocosm Facility, Houghton, MI, USA - PEATcosm2014_Bin23_10_metaG | ecosystem: Environmental > Terrestrial > Soil > Wetlands > Peat | place... | reverse complement strand
TGCTCACGCGAATCGAAGGGCTCATTTTTCTCATTACGCTGTCAGCACTGCTGGCCTCGGCGCTGGCAGTGTCGGCGGCAATGGCAACCGCCATCTTCGAGCGGCGCGCTGAAGTTGGGCTGATGAAAGCTCTGGGCGCGGGAAAGCTGGCGGTGGCTTCGATTTTCTTTGCGGAGGCTACGCTGCTGGCTGTGCTTGGCGGACTGGCGGGATTTGGTGTTGGCAGTGTGCTGGCCCACCGGATCGGGCAGTCAATTTTCGGCGCGGAGATTTCGATTGCGCCGGTGCTGCTGCCGGTGATTCTCGCGATTGCGGTGCTGGTGACGTTTGCGGGGAGCGCGCTGGCGATCCAACGCGCGGTGGGGATGGATCCGGTGTTCGCGCTGCGAGGGGAATTGTGAGCGCGCCGATTTCACACGAAGCTCAGGAACTGGCGGCGAGCCGGGCGCGGGTTCCGCATACTTCGATGTTCTTGCGCATGCTGGTGCGGGCGGCGGTGCTGCGGCGCGGGCGGGCACTCTCCGCGCTGTTGGCCATGGTGGTGGCGGCGGCGGTCGCTACGGCCATGTTGAATCTTTTCGTGGATGTGCAGGCCAAGCTATTGCGGGAGTTTCGCAACTACGGAGCGAATATTATTCTCGTCGCGAAGGACACCGCGGGAAGAGACGGCGCTTCCCTGCCCGCGGATGCGTTGACGCGTGTGGATTCGGTTCTGGCGGGACGCGGGATTGCGGCGCCGTTTGGGCTGGTGGTGGCGCGGACCAGTGACGGGCAGGCGATTGTGGTGGCGGGAACGGATTTTGAGCGCGTGCGACAACTGGACAAATGGTGGTCGGTGAGTGAGTGGCCCGAGAGGTCCTCCTCCCCTGAAAGTCAAGATCCCCACCCTGTCGCACAAGACGCGACAAGGATGGGGCACCCGGGTTTGATCGGCGTACGTGCGTTGGCTGCGGTTGCGCCGAGGAATCAGGCGTTCGACTTGAGTTTTCAAGGACGAACTTTGCATGTAACCCCGGCAGGAACGGTGCAGACGGGTGCGGCGGAAGATAGCCGCATCTATTTGTCGCTGGCGGACTTTGTGGCGTGGACTGGAGTGCAGCCGTCGACGATCGAAGTGGCCGCGAGCGGATCGCCAGAAGAAATTGACGGGATCATGAAGCAGTTGGCGCAGGCCATTCCGGCGAGCGATGTTCGGCCGGTGCGGCAGATTATGGAGGGCGAAGCGCGTGTGCTGGGCAAGACTCGCGCCACGCTGCTGGCGGCGACGGTGCTGATTATTCTGACGGCGGCGTTGTGCGTGCTTTCGACTTTAATGGGATGGGTGCTTGACCGGCGGCGCGACTTCGCCATCATGAAGGCGCTGGGTGCGTCGGGTCGGCTGCTGAATGGATTTTTCGCCGCTGAGGCTGCGGTGCTCGGGGCGGTGGGCGCGCTGACCGGATTTGTAGCGGGGATTGGCATTGCGGCGTGGATCGGGCGAGTTAACTTTCATGCTTCCGTGACGCCGCGTTTGAGTGTGCTGCCCGTGGTTCTGGCTGGTAGCATAGCGGTTACTTTGCTGTCGGCGATCCTTCCGATCTCGCTGCTGCGCCGGGTGCAGCCCGCGGGGATTCTGAGGGGGGAGTGAAATGATCCAGGTCAAGGACCTCACCAAACTCTATCCCGCGAAACAAGCAGGCACCGGAGCGGGCAAGGACGCTGCGGGCTTTCTTAGCGCGCTCGACCACATCTCACTGCACGTGGCGCAGGGCGAGTGGTTGTCGATCATGGGTCCGTCGGGTTCGGGGAAATCGACGCTGGTGAATCTGATTGGCTGTTTGGACCGGCCATCGTCGGGCGAGATCTGGCTCGATGGGCAGAATGTGGCGGGGATTTCTGCCGCCGACTTGAACCGGGTGCGCGCGGAAAAAATTGGATTCATCTTTCAGCAATTTCACCTGATTCCCTTCCTCACCGCGGTCGAGAACGTGATGCTGGCGCAGTACTTTCACAGCATGACCGATGAGAGAGAGGCGGTCGAGGCGCTTACGCGCGTGGGCTTGGGCGACCGGGCGCATCATCTGCCGTCGCAGCTGTCGGGCGGGGAGCAGCAACGGGTGTGCATTGCGCGGGCATTGATCAACGATCCAAAGATTATTCTGGCGGATGAGCCTACGGGAAATCTCGACGCGGTGAATGAAGAAATCGTTTTGCGGCTGCTGCGCGAGTTTCACCAGCAGGGACGAACGATTGTGATGGTCACGCACGATCCGGTGGTGGCGCGGCTGGCCGACCGGCGCATCGAATTCCATCACGGCAAGATCGCGTCGCAGGAAGTGTTCTCCATGGCCGACGAGGAGCAACTCGACGAGGTGCTGGAAGAACTGTGGGCGCTGGCCGAGCACGGGGAGATTGCCGAAGTCGAGCACCTGGAAGTACACGGGGCTCTGCCCGTCAGCCTGGCAATCGAGAAGATGGTGCAGATGGGGCTGGTGGTTTCGGCGCCGCATCCTCCCGAACCGCACGCCCACAAGCCGTTCGTGAATCCCTGCCACGAGGCGCTGAAGCCGGTGGCCGCTTCGGTGGGCGACGGCACCCTGATTGTGGAACTCACGCCACGGGGACGGGAGCGCGCCGGCAATATTATCCGGCGGCACCGGCTGGCGGAGCGGCTGTTTACCGACAGCCTGGCCATGGACAGCGAGTCGGAAATCGAGCAGCAGGCCTGCAAGTTCGAGCATATTCTTTCCCCCGAGGCCACGGATAAAATCTGCACGTTTCTGGGACATCCGCGGACCTGCCCGCATGGGGCGCCGATTCCGGCGGGGCCGTGTTGCGGTGGACCTGCTGAAGCAATCGTCACTACGGGTCGCAAGTTCGGCCGGGACGGGAAGCATGAGCGATGAGCATCTGAGAAGTGCGAGAGCGAGACGCTCTCGCGACAGCCGGCAAGATGCCGGCGCTACCCCAGGGCGAACTGATTGACCCGCCGCCCCACCATCGGCGTATTCGATTCCGGCTTTGGCGGGCTCACCGTTCTTAAAGCTTTACTTGAACTTATCCCTGAGGCCGATTACGCCTACTTTGGCGACACGGCGCGGCTGCCGTACGGATCGAAATCGGCCGAAACCGTAGCCCGCTACGCTGTGGAGGCGGCGCATTTCCTCGAAGCGCACGGGGCGCAGATGCTGGTCATCGCCTGCAATACGGCGACGGCGCTGGCGCTGGATCGCATTACCTCGGGCGCGCATGTTCCGGTGGTCGGCGTAATCGAACCGGGCGCGGAGGCGGCCGCTTCCGCGAGCAAGAACCAGAAAATCGTCGTGATTGGCACCGAGGCGACGGTCAGCAGCCATGCTTACCGTAAGGCTCTGGAAGGCCGCGGCCTGACGGCGCGGGAGAAGGCGTGTCCGCTGCTGGTTCCGCTGGTTGAGGAAGGCTGGGTGGAGCATCCGGTGACCGAGCAGGTCGCGCGGATTTACTTACAGGAAGCATTCGCGGACGGATTTGGCGACGCCGATACGCTAGTTCTGGGCTGCACCCATTATCCACTGCTGAAGCCACTGCTGCAGCGGGTGACGCCGACGCACGTCAGCATCGTGGACTCGGCGGAGTCTACGGCACGCGTGGTGGCATCGCGGCTGGGGCAGTTGGCTTCCGCAGTAGCGGGCGGCGAAGAGCGGCGCGCGCTTCCCCGGCTCAAATTCTTTGCCACCGATTCGACGGAGAAGTTCCGCCGGCTGGGCGAGCGCTTTCTGGGACGTTCGATTGAGGACGTGGAGCATGTTGACTTGAAGGAATAGGAAGGCCCGGAATTGCGGCGTGCCTGGGGCGGCCGAGCTTCGCTCTGGCCGGACAGCCGAAGGCGGCTGTCTCCACATGAGCCGGGTAGTTCGCGCGCAAGAATCGGATGGCGCACCTCCGATCCGCAGAACTAATCTGTTCTTCAGAACCGATCCCAATCAAATCCATTACCAGCCTCAGAAAAGATATGCATGCACTCGACAATGTGATCTGGAAGGCGCTGGCTACCCGGCAAAGCGCGTTTGCAGAGACCTTCGATCAGGCGAGCAGATTTCCGCGCGAGGTGACGGCGTTGGCTGCCTTTCTCGAACCCAGCCCGAGGGGTTACGCGTCTCTCGCCGGGTTGCTGGGCGTGGGCGGCACGGCGACGTTATCTTTGGCCTCGCCGTATCAGCCGCAGCCAAAGTGGGACGTGATTGCGGCGTTCCCTGGTCTACAGATGGTCGCGGAAAAGGCGGTCTCGGAAACGGGCGACGCTTCGTCTTCCTTGGGCAGGCCCGATCACACACTCGCGATCACGGAACTCGCCCAGCGGGACTCACCGGAAATGGTTGAACTGGCCACGTTGACCAAGCCGGGGCCGTTTGGACTCCGTACTTACGAACTGGGGACGTACGTCGGCATCCGGTCGGAAGGAAAGCTGATCGCGATGGCGGGCGAGCGGCTCAAGGTTCCGGGCTATACGGAGGTGAGCGCCGTGTGCACGCACCCCGAGCACACGGGCCAGGGCTATGCGCGAGGGCTCATGATGGAAATCATGCGGGGCATTCGCGAGCGCGGCGAAACGCCGTTCCTGCATGTCCGTCAGGACAATGCCCGCGCCGTGGGACTGTATGAGGCATTGGGATTCCTCACGAGGATGGTGGTGCACTTTACAGTACTGCGGAAGAGCTGAGCACGCAGTCTCAGTAAAGGTGGAAGTCCACTTCGACGGCAATCTCAAACGGCACCGGATGACCGTCTTTCATGGCTGGCTCAAACTTCCAAGTCTTCACGGTCTCGATGGCTTTTTCGTCGAGGCCCATGCCCAGACTACTCGACACGCGAATGTTGGTGGGATTGCCCTTCGCGTCAACCACAACGTTGAGCGTGCAGACACCCTGATACTTTGCCTTCCGCGCCTCGTCGGAAAACTCGGGTTCTGGTGAATAGATGGCAACCGGGGGCTTCGCGCCCATGCCCATGCGGAAGACGCCTCCGCCAGTGCCGCCGCCTTCACCCGGTCCGAAGCCGGGCCCCTTGCCTTTGCCGACGCCCCCGCCCTCACCCTCACCAATTCCGCTGCCCGAACCGGTGCCGTTCGATGGCAGTACGGCGTGGGCCATAGGATCACCCAGGTTGGGCATGTTGTTCGACGCCAGTACCACCTGTGGGGGAATCACGATGGTAGGGTCAACGGCCAGCTTAGGAGCTTCATTGCGAACCACCACCGCCGGAGGCGTGATCTGCTGCATGGAGAACTTGGGCAGCTTACCGCGGGTGGCTTGTAAAACGTCACGATCGCCGCCACCGCCGCCGCCACCGACCTGGGTCTTTGCCTCTTTCAGGGGCGGGAGATCGGCGGGGTCCACCAAGGTAATGGTTGCTTTCGGAACGGGGGCCGCGTTCACCACGTGACGGCCGAGCAGGTAGCCTGCGGCGATGATCCCGACGAGCAGAACGTGGACGCCTGTCGAACCCAGCGCGCCGCCTTTCTTATTATCGTAGAAACCCCAGATGTCCTTGACGGGTATGGGCTTGGATTCCAGCTTGAGGGGTGGGAGCTTCTTGGGGAAGAAAAAGTCGTCCAGTTCGCGAAAAAGAGACCTGTAGAGCGGCTCTTCAAAGCTCTCATTCACCGGCAGCAGATGAAACTCGGGCTCATTGCCGGGGCCATTCGAATTCATTGGTTCGGATCCCATATTTCCGGTCTGACGCATTTACTTCCGAGATCTACTCCCGGCACCGCCCCCTCTTACACAGATGAGTGGCAGGCACAGCAAGTTGCTTCGATGCCCGCCGGATCTTTGTAAACAAGGTACCCGCCGGCCCCACCCACACACCGGGCCGCGGACATCGCTGCTTTCTAAAATTGTACCTCTAGTCGCCCTATTTCGACAGTGCAATCCGGTATGCCTGGCAACTGCCGGAAAGACATGTACTTCGTGTAATCATGCGGAGTAACACGTCCCATGCCGCTGCATGGACGTTCCCGGCCGCGCTCCCTATAATGAAGGGATTCAATCATTTGGGAGACGCGACCGAGTGCCGTTCGACGACCTGAAAAAGACCATCAACCTGCCGAAAACTGCCTTCCCCATGAGGGCCAACCTGCCCCAGAACGAGCCCAAAATGCTGGAACACTGGGAGCAGACGGGCATTTACGAGCGCATTCGGCAGGCACGCAAAGGCGCGCCCCGCTTCATTTTGCATGACGGGCCGCCCTACACCAGCGGGCCCATCCACATGGGCACGGCGATGAATAAGTGCCTGAAGGATTTTATCGTTAAGTCGAAGACCATGGCGGGGTTTGACGCGCCTTACGTGCCGGGGTGGGATTGCCACGGCTTGCCGATCGAGATCAAAGTGGACAAGGAACTGGGCGGCAAGAAATTGCAGATGCGGCCTACCGACGTGCGCGCCGAGTGCCGCAAGTACGCGCAGAAATTTCTTGACCTCCAGCGGACGCAGTTCAAACGCATCGGCGTGTTCGGACGGTTTGACCGGCCTTATGCCACGATGAATCCGCAGTACGAATCGGTGGTGCTGTCGACCTTCTTTTCGTTTTATGAAAACGGATTCGTCTACAAGGGCTTGCGCGCCGTCTACTGGTGCATGCATGACGAGACCGCGCTGGCCGAGGCGGAAGTGGAATATGAGAACCACACCAGTCCGACGATTTGGGTGAAGTATGCGCTGCTCGATGATCCGGCTTCGATCGACCCGGCGCTGGCGCGGAAAAAAGTTTCGACCATCATCTATACCACGACTCCGTGGACGCTGCCGGCGTCGATGGCCGTGGCGTTCCATCCCGATGAAGAATATGTCGCGCTGGAGTCGGGCGGCGAAGTTTATATTGTCGCCTCGAAGCTGGCGACTGACGTGGTGGAGAAATGCAATCTTGCTGATCCGAAGCCGCTGGCCCACTTCCCTGGCCGGAAAATGGAGCGCTTGAACTTTCAGCATCCTTTTCTGGATCGCAAGATTCTGGGTGTGCTGGCAGACTACGTAACCATGGACACGGGAACGGGCGTAGTTCACACCGCTCCGTCGCATGGCGCCGAAGACTTCATCACCGGCATGAAGTACGGTCTCGACGCCACGAGCAACGTCGACGAAAAAGGAATCCTCCGCAACGGGCTGCCGGAATACAACGGCCAGTACGTGTTCAAGGCAAATCCGCTGATTGTCGAACTCTTGCGCAGTCGCGGCGCATTGCTGCATTCGGACAAACTGGAACATTCCTATCCGCATTGCTGGCGGTGCCACAATCCGGTGATCTTTCGAGCGACTGAGCAGTGGTTCATTTCGATGGAGACGCCGATGCCCGGCGGTGCGACGGGTCGAGTTTCTGAGAAAGACACGTTGCGCACCCGCACTCTCGAAGAAATCAAGAAAGTGAAATGGGATCCGGCTTGGGGCGAAGAGCGGCTGTCGAACATGATCCAGACGCGGCCCGACTGGTGCATCTCGCGGCAGCGGGTGTGGGGCGTGCCCATCGCTGTTTTCCTTTGTGAAGCTTGCGGCAAGCCACTGAACGATTCCGCGGTCAATAAGAAAGTCGTTGAATTGTTTGCGAAGTCAGGCGCCGACGCGTGGTTTACACCGGAGTCGGACACGATTCTGCCTGCGGGAACGAAGTGTCCGCACTGCGGCAGCGCGAAGTTTGAGAAGGAAACCGACATTTTCGACGTTTGGCTGGAATCGGGCGCGAGTTATCTGGCACTGGTGGCGGATGAGCCGACGTATCCGTGGCCGTCGGATTTATATCTCGAGGGCGGAGACCAGTACCGCGGCTGGTTTCAGTCTTCCCTGCTGTGTGCCATGGGCACCCATGCGACTCCGCCTTATAAAGGCGTGGTCACGCCGGGATGGACACTCGACGAAAAAGGCCAGGCCATGTCGAAGTCGCGGGGCAATGACGTGGACCCGGTGGACATTTCCAGCCGGCTGGGCGGAGAAGTGGTGCGGCTGTGGGTGGCGTCAGTGGATTTCCGCGAAGATGTGGTTGGCTCGGAGGCGCTGATGCAGCGCATCGGCGAAGACTATCGCAAGATTCGCAATACGTTCCGCTACATTCTGGGGAATGTCGGCGACTTCAACCCACAGACCGACGCCGTTCCGTTTGAAAAGATGGAAGAACTCGACCAGTACATGCTGCGGCAGACCTGCGCTTTCGCGGCGGACGTGCGGAACGCATACGACGAGTTCGCCTTCCACCGGATTTATCACCGCGTGAATCATTTCTGCATCGTCGACCTGAGCGCGTTCTACTTCGATGTGCTCAAAGATCGGCTTTATATTCTTGCGCCGAAATCGCAAGCGCGTCGGAGCGCGCAAACCGCGGTGTGGCGCATTGGAGAAGCGCTGGTGCGGCTGTTGGCGCCGATCATGAGTTTTACCTGTGAAGAGATCTGGCCGTATCTGCCGAAAGTGGCTGACCGCGAGCAGAGCGCGCATCTGGCGCTGTTTCCAGCGGCAGCAGACATTCTCGGCGGCGCGGCGATTTCCGCCACGGATTCGAAATCAGACGCCGACTGGGCAAGCTTGCGTTCCGTCCGCGACGAAATACTCAAGGCGCTGGAGGAAGCTCGCAACAGCAAACTGATCGGCACCGGGCTTGAAGCTCAGGTTGCGATCACCGCGTCCGACCCGGTGTACTCGCTGCTGCAGCGCCATGCCGGCGAGCTGCGTTATTTGTTTATCGTGTCGGCGGTGACGCTGGCGCAGGGCTCGGGCAATGGCACCGGCGGTGTGCACGTGGAGGTGAAGAAGGCCGACGGAGCCAAGTGCGAGCGCTGCTGGAACTACTCCACCCGCGTCGGCGAGGACAAAACCTATCCTACAGTCTGCGAGCGCTGCAGCGCCGTGCTGGCGGAATTGGAAGCGCAGCCCGCCTGATGAACTCCCGCAACGCGCGCGTCGCACATTTTCTCCTGGCTCTGCTCGTCTTCCTTCTAGACCGCTCGACGAAGCGGCTGGTGGCGGCGCGGGTCGCGATGTACCGGCACATCCAGATCATCCCCGGATTTTTCAAAATTACGCACACCGAAAACACGGGCGCGGCGTTCAGCCTGTTTGCCGACTCCCCGTCACACTGGAAAATCACAGCGCTGATTGGCTTCTCGGTTGTTGCGATGGTGATTGTGACCGTGCTGTTGTGGAAGCAATCACAGCCGCTAAGCATCACCGGAATCGCGCTCTCGCTGATTCTCGGCGGCGCGGTCGGAAACCTCTGGGACCGCGTAGCCAGCGGACGAGTGGTGGACTTTCTGCTTTTCTATGTGAAGGACTACGAGTGGCCGGTTTTCAATCTCGCCGACAGCGCGATCGTGGTCGGGGCGTCGCTGCTGGTGCTTGAGATTCTGTTTCACAAATCGCCGAAGGACGAGCGTCCAGCGATTTGAGAATGTCGAAGTCCCTCAGGGGCTAACCCAGATTTTTCTTTCCTCTAACGGCACGGCTGAAGCCGTGCCCTTCCACAAAACCTTCAAAAGCGCCGCCCATGGCGCACCTGCTCCAAGTTAGGCATGACCAGTTGCAGGTTCGTTTTATCCGCGTTGATCCGCGCAAATTTGCGGCGAAGAAGTTCTTACGGGGCGCCGTAGAGCTGCTTGTAAACGCTGGCGTTCCGCATGATCGCCTGAACGTATTCCCGGGTTTCAGTGAACGGAATCGATTCCACGAATTCCGGCGAGTCGCGATAGGGGCCCTGCCCCATCCATTCTTCCACGCGGTCGGAACCGGCGTTGTAGGCGGCGAGCGCGTGTTCAAACGATCCGCCGAACTTGTCCACCATCCCGCGGAAGTAGCGGGTGCCCAGCTGCAGATTCACCGCCGGACTAAACAATTCCGTCGAGTTGTAGCGCTTCAGGTCGACCTGGTGAGCAACCACCTTGCCGGTCTTGGGCAACAATTGCATCAGTCCGACGGCGTTGGCGCGCGAGACTGCCAGCGGATTGAATTCCGATTCCTGCCGAATCAGCGACGCGACGAGATAAGGATCGAGCCCGTTAGCCTCGGAAAATCTTTTCAGATCAGCCCAGTAGGGGCGCGGGAACAGAGCTTCCCAGTAGACGCGCGGCAGCGTCGGAATATCCACCGCAAAATAACTGGGAACGGAATGCTTCATGGTTTCGATGGCGCGGTCGTAATGACCGGTGTCGATATAAAGTTGCGCGGTCTCCGCCGGACCCCAGTTGCCGGAGTCGGCGCTGGCGGCGGCCTGCAACTCGCGCACCGCGAAATCGACCAGGCCTCCGTTGCTCAGCAACTGCGCTTTCTGCAAGTGAAGGTCGTCGGCCGGCGGGTCAGACAAAGTTACTTTCTCGCCGTGTTCGAGGGGCGGAATACGATCGAGCAGCGGATATTGCCCCGGCGCGACTGCGATTTCAGGCAGTTTCTTCAGGCGATCCCGGCCGATTTCCGCGTAGTAATAATTTC
>Ga0181537_10005314_pt1 | contig 10425 bp, 9 predicted proteins | sample PEATcosm2014_Bin_39_FD_119765 | JGI IMG/M metagenome (GOLD analysis project Ga0181537, IMG submission 119765) | Peatland microbial communities from MTU Mesocosm Facility, Houghton, MI, USA - PEATcosm2014_Bin23_10_metaG | ecosystem: Environmental > Terrestrial > Soil > Wetlands > Peat | place... | reverse complement strand
GCCATGTCGAGCTCATGCCCGGCGCGCTCGAGGAGCGCGCCCAAGCTGCCGCGATAGAGCGTCTCATGGAGCTTGGTGAGCTCGCGTGCGAGCGCCGCAGGACGATCCGCCCCCAGAACGCTCGATGCGTCCTCGAGCATGCCCTGCACGCGATGCGGGGATTCGTAGAAGACGAGCGTGCGCGGCTCGCCGGCGAGCGCCGCGAGGCGTGAGCGGCGCGCCGCCGCGCGCGCGGGCAGGAAGCCCTCGAAGCAGAACCGGTCGGTGGGCAGGCCCGCGATCGAGAGCGCGGCGATCGCGGCGCAGGGTCCCGGCACCGCGATGACCTCGATGCCCGCCGCCGCCGCGGCGCGCACCAGCTCGAAGCCCGGATCGCTGATGGCCGGCGTTCCCGCATCGCTCACCAGCGCAATCGACTCGCCCTGCGCGAGCCGCGCGAGAAACTCCGGCGTGCGGGCGCGCTCGTTGTGCTCGTGCAGCGACAGGAGCGGCGTGCGCACGCCCAAGTGCTTGAGGAGTGCACCCGTGTGACGCGTGTCCTCCGCGGCGATGAGCGAGGCGCGGGCGAGCGTCTGGACGGCGCGCGTGCTCACATCCGCGAGATTACCGATGGGTGTCGCGACGACGTACAGCCGACCCTGATCGCGGTTTGTCACTATAATCCGAGGCCTCACTCTCGAGGCCACGAGCCTCACACTCGGGGCCCGCGGCGCGATGCAGGTTAGGACAGTGCTCGGACGACGTCTACGGTGGTGGATCGGGCTCTCGCTCACGGGCGCGCTCATCGCCGCGGGTTGCAGCCTGTTGCAGGCGGTGCCCTCCGGCCCCGCCTCGACACTCGATCAGGCGCGCCGCGCCGTCGCCCAAGGGCGGCATGCGGACGCGGCGCGCGAGTATGCAGAGCTTGCGCTGGCCTCCCCCGCCGAGCACGACGACTACGAGCTGCTGGCCGCCGAGCAATGGGTGCTCGCAGGCGACGTGCGCGCCGCGCAGTCCGCCTTCGCGACGGTCTCGCCCGAGGCGCGCACGAAACTTCCCGTATCACGCGCGCTGGTCGCCGCCGAGATCGCGCTCGCGGAGAATGATGGAGCGCGCGCGCTGCGCGAGCTCGATACGATCGGCGTGCCGACCCAGCCCGAGCTCGCGCAGAACTACTGGTGGCTGCGGGGGAAGAGCGCCTTTCTGACGGGCCACCCCGTCGAGGGCACGCGCGCATTCGTCGAGCGCGAGCGTTATCTCGCCGATGCGGGCGCGCTGCACGCGAGCCGCGGCGAGCTGTTCGCGCTCGAGCGCACGGCGTTCGAGCACGGCCAGTCGCTGAAGATTCCGCCGAAGACCGACCCGATCGTCGCCGGCTGGCTCGCGCTCGCGCCCGTCGCGGTCGAGATGAGCCGCAATCCGGCGCATGCCGCCGCCGCGCTCGAGGCCTGGAAGCGCGCCTACCCGCAGCACCCCGCCAGCGACGTGCTCGCCGTGCCGCAGAGCCAGATGGCGGCCGCCACCGAGTATCCCGAGCAGATCGCCCTGCTGTTGCCGCTCTCCGGCCGCTCCGAGTCCGTCGGCATCGCGGTGCGCGATGGCTTCATCGCCGGATGGCTCGAGCAGGATCCCGCCTCGCGCCCGCGCCTCAAGATCTACGATGTGGCGGGCGAGACGGTCGCGGGCGCCTATCAGCATGCGCTCGCCGACGGCGCGAGCTTCGTGGTGGGTCCGCTCACCAAGGAGGACGTCGCCGCGGTCGCGCCGCTCGATGCCGGCAAGACCCCGCTCCTCGCCCTCAACTACCTGGCCGACGAGCTGAACGCACCGAAGGGCTTCTATCAGTTCGCGCTGCTCCCCGAGGATGAGGCGCGAACCGTCGCACGGCGCCTCATCCAGGAGAACAAGCTCAAGGGCGTCGCAATCGTCGCCGGCAACGAGTGGGGCACGCGCGTCGGTGCGGCCTTCTCCGAGGAGCTCACGCAGCACGGCGGCACCGTGCTCGACTTCGCACGCTACGAGGGATCGCGCGCGGATTTCTCGGACCTCATCAAGCAGGTCCTGCAGGTGCACGGCGTCAAGGGCGAGCCCTCGACCCATCGCCCCGATGTCGACTTCGTCTTCATTGCCGCCTCCACCGCGGGCGCGGCGCGCCTGATCGTGCCGCAGCTCAAGTTCAACTTCGCCGGCGATGTGCCGCCCTACTCGACCGCCGACAGCTTCGAGCCCGATCCGGGCGCGAACCTCGATCTGGACGGGCTCACCTTCCCCGACATGCCCTGGATGGTCTCGGCCGACCCGGTGACCGCACAGATCCGCGATGCCGTGCGCGGCGCGTGGCCCACGCGAACCGCGCGCCGCGACCGGCTCTATGCGTTCGGCTTCGACGCCTTCAGGCTGGTCCCGGAGCTCAAATCGCACTCACTGAGCGAGAGCAATCGCATGAACGGCGTCACCGGGCGGCTTTATCTCGATGAGCGCGGCCGCATCCACCGCGATCTCGACTGGGCGCAGATCAAGAACGGGGTGCCGGTCATTCTCTGAGCGGATCCAAGGCGCGGCGCGTTTCTGCGCGTTCGCGACAGCTACGCGGGCGGCCCTCGAGCCGCCCAGCTCCTATCCTTTCCGGCATGGCCGCGCCTCACCACCCACCCGCACCGCCGGGACCACCCCAGCCACCCGCGGCATCCGGGCGACCCGCGGCGTCCGGGCCACCGCGCCTCGATCGGATCCGCCGCGGCGCCGCGGCCGAGGTGCTCGCCGCACGCCATCTGCGCCGCCACGGCATCGAGGTCCTCGCGCGCAATGTGCGCTGTCGCGGCGGCGAGATCGACCTGCTCTGTCGTGACGGCGAAGTGCTGGTGGTGGTCGAGGTACGCATGCGCGAGCGGCGCCGAGGCGCCGTCGATTACGGCGGAGCGCTCGCCTCGGTGGGCGCCCATAAGCGCCGCGCGCTCAAGCGCGCCACGCACTACGTGATGTTGCGGGCTCCGGCGCTGCGCTCGATGCGCCTGCGCTTCGATGTGGTCGGCATCGAGCGACGCTGCGACGGTGCGCTCGAGCTGCACTGGATTCGCGACGCCTTTCGCGAATCGTGATGCCTTGCGCGAATCCCGCGAAACGTGCGCGACTCTTTGCGAAACGCGAGGGTGCTCAATCGACCTTCAAGCGCAAGAACACCATGATCCCCGCCGGATCGTGCCCGTACTGGTCGATGAGCGCTGCGGGTACGAAGTTGAACGCGTAGAGCCCGCCCAGCCCGAGCTTGACGTGCTCGATCAGGCGCCAGTCGTGGATGACACCGATCGAGAGCTCGGCCACCGTGTACGCCGGTGCCTCGAAGTTCTCCACATCGATCAGCTCGTCGTTGTCGACGCGCTCGAAGCGGCCGAAGAACGTCCAGGCCCCGTTGGGCTTGATGGCGCTCTCGAGGAGCTCGGCCGGCAGCCCCGGACGACCCGTGCTGCGGCGGTAGCCGTAAGCCGCCGTCGATGCCCAGGCGCCGCCGCCGGGGAACGCCACGGTGTACATCGCGCTCACCGTCGCGCGCGTCTCATTCTGGCTCGGGGCGAGCTGCTCGGGACTGACCTGGTGCGCCCAGGACGCCTGCAGAGACAGCGTTGCCAGCGGATTCCACGACAGACGCGCCGCGGACGAGTCGAGCGGCCCCGGCTCGATGCGGTAGCGATACTGGTCGGGCTCGCGGCCATAAAAGCGCGACAGCTCGATCTTCCAGTCCTCGTGCACGTATCCGACCGTGACCACGCCGTTGGTGACATGCGTGGAGTCGAGCCAGTGATGAGTGATCGGTGCCGCGGGGTCGTCCATGCTCGACTCCCGATGCATGAAGACGGGCGGACCGAAGGCGGGCTCCCCCGGCAGGCCTGCGTACAGGTAGATGCTTTGTCCCGCCGCGAGCGGATGCGCGATGCTGCCCGAGAGCTCGTCGATGAGATTGTGTGGATGCTGCCGGTCGATGAGCGGCGTGACGCCATTGGCGGTCTCGCCGGTCGCGAGCAGCAGGGGATACCCGTCGGCGCCCATGAGCGGCTCGGGACTCACCATGGTGCGCAGACGCACGATATCGCCCGACTCGAGCACGCGTGTCGCCATCAGCATGGCCATGCCGGAGACGAAATCCTTGTCCGCGCCGCGCGCTCCGTCCTGGTGATCGTCGACGGCATCGAGAAGCGCATCGCTCATGAGCAGCCAATTGCCCGCGGCCCAGTGAATGCCGTCGTGCTCGGAGTCATCCGGCTGCCAGCTCGTGCCGGAGCCATCGCGCGTCATCGCATAGCCGCCCAAGCCCGCGCTCATCTCGGCGCCCAAGCCCGCGCTCGTCTCGACGCCGCCCGCCCACGCACCGGCGCCCCATGAGAGACCCCACAAGACGGTCCATAAACCACACGCGGACGCCGCGCCCGCCCTGCGGCCGATCGACATGGCGTCAGGACGAGGCGACCCGGCCGCTGCGGTTGAGCAGGCGCGGCCGCTCGGCCGCGCCCCGCGGGCAGCCGTGCGCCTTGCGCATCATTTGACGACCTGCAGCTTCGGTCGCTTGGCCGCCGGCGCCCCCGGCGCGGCGCCGGCTTTCGGTGGGGAGGGCGTCGGCGCATCGGTCGGATCGGGGTCGGCATCGCCGTCCGGAAAGATCATTCCCTGTCCCGTCTCGCGGGCATAGATGCCGAGCACGGCGCGCACGGGCACGGACACCGAGAACGCCGCCCCGGAAAAGCGCGCCTCGAAACTCACATGGTCGTTGCCGAGCGTGAGGTTCTGGGTCGCCGTGAGGCTCACGTTCAGCACGATCTTGCCGTCCTTGACGTACTGGCGCGGCACATTGACGCCCTCGGCGGCGGCATCGACGACGATGTGGGGTGTCTCACCGCTGTCGGTGATCCATTCGTGCAACGCGCGCAGCAGGTAGGGGCGGCGCGGCTTCAATGACGCATCTCCCGCTCGGGCGAAGTCAGGGCGAGGCGAAAGGCCGGGCGGGCGAAGATGGAATTCATGTACTTGACGATCGGCTGTGCCTGCGGCGGGAGCTCGATGCCGAAGAACGGCAGGCGCCACAGGATCGGCGCGATGCTCGCATCGACGAGCGAGAACTCGTCGCTCAAGAAGAACGGCTTCGCCTTGAACACCTCCGCGCTCGCGCAAATCGCCTCGCACAGCACCTTGCGGCTGTGACCGGCCGTCTTGCTCTGGGGATCGGCCTCGATGTCGTGCGCGAGCGCGTACCAGTCGCGCTCCACCCGGTAGAGCGCGACGCGAAACTGCGCCCGGGTCACCGGATCGATCGGCATGAGGGGCGGGTGCGGGAAGCGCTCGTCGAGGTACTCGATGATGACGCGCGAATCATAGAGAACGAGGTCGCGGTCGACCAGCGTCGGGACGCTGTGATACGGATTCAGATCGAGCAGATCCTCGGGCAGCTTGTTGAGGTCGACGTTGACCAGATCGATCGCAATGCCCTTCTCGGCAAGGACGAGACGTGTCCGGTGGCTCCACGGATCGGTCGCCGCGGAAAACAAGGTCATCACCGAGCGACGTGCCACGAGCGGGATCTCCTAGGGACAAATGCTGATCCTCAGCGCCTCAACTTAAGGACTAGTGCACGTCCTTCCAGTATTCCTTCTTGAGCGCCCACGTGAGCGCGAAGCCCGCAAGGAGAAACAGCGTGATGAACACGCCGAGCGACTCGCGCTTCGCCTTCACCGGCTCGCCCGCGTAGTCGAGGAAGTTCGCGACGTCCCTGACGAAGCGATCATACTCCTCCGGCGTCATCGCACCCGGACTCATCATCTGCACGCCGGAGAGCACCATGTGTGCATTGCCGCTCTCATCGGGCTCGTTCTTGAATTCCGGCTTCTGCAGTCCCTGCAGCGAGGCGAGCACATGCGGCATGGCAACGTTCGGCAGATAGATGTTATTGACCCCCCAGGGGCGCGTGTTGTCCAGGTAAAAGCCCTTGAGAAACGAGTAGATGTAATCGCGGCCGCGCTCACGCGCCATCAGCGAGAGATCCGGCGGCTGCTTGCCGAACCAGGTCGCCGCATCGCCCGGCATCGCACTCACGATCGTGTCGAACGGCTTGTCCGAGGTGAACATGAGATTTGGTTGCATGTCCGCCGGGGGAATCTGCAGATCCAGGGCCACGCGGTTGTAGCGCAGGTACTGCAGCGAATGGCAGCCCGAGCAGTAGTTCATGAAGTTGCGCGCGCCGCGCTGCAGCGACTGGACGTCCTTGATGTCGGCGTGCGAAGGCTGGACGGGGATCCCGCCCTCCTCTTGGGCGCGCGCGGGCGCGAGCGACAGCGTCCCGCACAGGGCCGCCAGCGCGGCGGCCGCGATCAGGCGTTTCGGCATCATATTCCCGTCACCCTCTCCGGCACCGGCTTCACGCGGTCGATTCTCGTGTACCAAGGCATCAGCAAGAAGAACGCGAAATAGAGAATCGTGCAGATCTTCGACAGCAGGGGGTAGATCCCCGCGGGGGGCTTGAGCCCGCACAACCCGAGGATCACGAACGACGCTACGAACATCGCGAGCATGAACTTGTAGATCGGTCCGCGGTAGCGGATCGACTTCACCGGCGAGCGGTCGAGCCAGGGCACGAAGAACAGCACGACGATCGATGCGCCCATGACGAGCACGCCCCAGACCTGGGTGCCGGCGAACGACGGCACCGCGCGCAGCATCGCGTAGAAGGGCGTGAAGTACCACACCGGAGCGATGTGCGGCGGGGTCTGCAGCGGATTGGCCGGCTCGAAATTCGCCGACTCGAGGAACAGGCCGCCGAAGGACGGGGCGAAGAAGATGATGCCGAAGAAGATGATGAGGAAGCCCATCACACCGACCAGATCCTTCACCGTGTAATACGGATGAAAGGGTATGCCGTCGAGCGGGTGACCCTCGGCATCCTCGTGGTCATGGATCTCGATGCCGTCCGGATTGTTCGAGCCGACCTCGTGCAGCGCCATCAGGTGCACGACGATGAGCATGATGAGCGCGAGCGGCAGCGCGGCAACATGCAGCGCGAAGAAGCGATTGAGGGTCGCATCGGCGATGACATAGTCGCCGCGGATCCACTCGAGAAGGGAGCCGCCGATGATCGGCAGGCTGCCGAACAACGAGGTGATCACCTGCGCGCCCCAGTAGCTCATGTTGCCCCAGGGCAGCACGTAACCCATGAACGCCTCGGCCATGAGCGCGAGGAAGATCAGGCAACCGAAGATCCAGAGCAGCTCCCGCGGCTTGCGATGCGAGCCGTAGAGCAGCGCGCGAAACATGTGCAGGTACACCACGATGAAGAACGCCGAGGCGCCCGTCGAGTGCATGTAGCGGATGAGCCAGCCCCAGTCGACATCGCGCATGATGTACTCGACGGAGGAAAACGCCTCCGCCGAGGAGGGTTTGTAGTTCATCGTCAACCAGATACCCGTGATGAGCTGATTCACGAGCACGAGCAGCGCGAGCGAGCCGAAGTAGTACCAGAAATTGAAGTTCTTAGGAGCGTAGTACTCCGCGACCTGGCTCTTCCATAGCGCGCTCAGTGGAAAACGCCTGTCGATCCATCCCAGGAAGCCCTGCGTGCCTTCCGTGGATTCGGGTGCTGCTGCCATCGCTCAACCTCTGTTGGTGTCGGATTCTCGTCGACGCCGCTGCGCGGGACGTCAACCGGATTTCGGGTTCTCGTCCTCGCCGATGACGATGTGGGCTTCGCCGGTGAAGGTATAGGAAGGAACGGCGAGATTCTTCGGCGCGGGCATGCTCTTGAAAACGCGGCCCGAGATGTCGTACTTCGAGCCGTGGCACGGACAGTAAAAGCCGCCCGGCCAGTTGTTGCCCAGATTGATGCCCGAGAGCTGGTAGGCATCGTCCGGCTGGAACGCGCCGAGGGGCGAGCAGCCGAGATGCGTGCACACGGCGTAACCCACCCAGTACTCCGGATTGCGCGCGCGGGCGGGTCCTGCATCCTTGATGTAGAGCGGCTGAGTCGAGTCCTGCGAGCCCGGATCGGCGAGCAGATCGTTGTGCGCGCCGAGCTGCGCGACCACGGCCTTGCTGCGGCGTACGATGAACACCGGCTGTCCGCGATAGGACACCTTGAGCATCTGCCCTTCCTCGAGCTTCGAGGCATCCACGGTCACCGGCGCACCCAACGCCTTGGCGCGCGCGCTCGGCTCCCACGAGGCGATGAAGGGCACTGCAGCGAAGGCTACCCCGACCGCGCCCCCTGCGACCGTGGCCGCCGTGAGCAGTCGCCGTCGACTATGATCGATCTCTCCGGCTTGCGGGCCGATCGGGTCAGCCATATCGCGCCTCGTGCGTTGTGGCAGGAGGGGAACGGCCGTCGAGAGCCTGGGAAAGTTGACAAATCTTCACGAAAACCCCTGTGGCGGTGGCGTTTCTCGAGGAATAATGCGGGCGCATTATACACAGATACGTGAGGCTCCCGAGCAGCCGTCCAAGGAGGCGGAGTGCGGACAACGCGCGCGCTGGTAGGTTTCTTGCTGCGCGCCGCCGTGCTCGGGCTGGCCGTTGCGTTCCTGGTTGTCTGGTGGAGGCCCGCGCTGCTGGGCGCCGTGCCGGTGCGCGAGCATGGCGCGGCGGCAGTGCCGGCGCGCAGCGCCGTCGTCGTGCAGAGTTTCGCCGACTCGGTGGCGCGCGCCGCACCTGCGGTCGTCAACATCTACACCGCCCGTCTCGTGACCGAGCGCAGTCAGCCCGCTCCGCTCGATCAGCTCTTCGGCGACTACTGGCCGAGCTATCGGCAGCGCGTCGAGCGCAGTTTGGGCTCCGGCGTCATCGTCGATGCGAAGGGCACGATCGTCACCAACCAGCATGTCATCGCGAACGCCGACTCGATCAGGGTGCAGCTCGCCGATGGCCGGATCTCGGATGCGGCCATCGTCGGCCAGGACCCGGATACCGACCTCGCCATCCTGTCGCTCTCGATCGGCCATCTGCCGGTGATGCCGATCGGGCGCTCCGATACGCTGCGCGTGGGGGATATCGTGCTCGCGATCGGCAACCCCTATGGGCTCAGCCAGACCGTGACTCAAGGGATCGTGAGCGCCACCGGACGCGGTCAGCTAGGGTTGGCCACGTTCGAGAATTTCATCCAGACCGATGCCGCCATCAACCTCGGCAACTCGGGCGGCGCGCTCATCGATGCGCAGGGCGATCTCGTCGGCATCAACACCGCCGTGCTCAACCGTGCCTATGGCGGCCCCGAGGGTATCGGCTTCGCCATTCCGGTGAACCTGGTGCGCGGGGTGATGGAGCAGATCATCGCGCACGGTCGTGTGGTGCGCGGCTGGCTCGGCTTCGTGCCCCAGGATCTCAACCCCGAGCAGGCCGCACAGCTCGGCGGCAACGGCGGCGGCGTCACGGTCGTGAACATCATGGTGCAAAGCCCGGCCTTCGATGCCGGCATGCGCCCGGGCGATCTCGTGACTGCGCTCGATGGTACACCGGTGCGCAGCTCGCAGGATCTGGTGAGCAAGCTCGCCGCGCTGGCGCCCGGAGAGGTGGTCGAGGTCGCCGGCCGCCACGGCCAGGAGAGCTTCAAGCTGCGCATGAAGATCGTCGAGCGCCCGACGCGGCTCCCGGCGCGCGTGTCCGGCTGAGGATTGCGGCGCGCCCGTTGGCGGGTCACGTGCGCGCCGGTCACGTGCGCGCCGGTCAGGTGCGTGCCGCGTGCGCCGGTCAGGTGCGTGCCGCGTGCGGCGTGCGCCGGATGCGCGCGCCGAGCTGCTGCAGCTTCTCCTCGATCGCCTCGTAACCGCGGTCGATGTGATAGATGCGCTCGATCTCGGTGCGGCCGTCCGCCACCAGCCCGGCGAGCACGAGGCTCGCCGAGGCACGCAGGTCCGTCGCCATGACCGGTGCCGCCGTGAGCCGCTCGACGCCCTTGATGATGGCGGTATTGCCCTCGAGGCGGATCTCGGCGCCCATGCGCCGCATCTCGAGCATGTGCATGAAGCGGTTCTCGAAGATGGTCTCGATGATCGTGCCCACGCCGTTCGCCACGGCGTTGAGCGCCGCGAACTGCGCCTGCATGTCGGTTGGGAAGGCCGGATAGGGCGCCGTGCGGATGTCGACCGCCTGCGGGCGCCGACCCCGCATGTCGACCTCCACCCAGTTCTCTCCCACGGTCACGCTGGCTCCGGCCTCTTGCAGCTTGGCGATGACCGCGTCGAGATGCTCCGGGCGCGTGTTCTTGATGCGCACCCGCCCGCCCGTGATGGCCCCCGCGACCAGGTAGGTGCCGCTCTCGATGCGATCCGGCAGCACCTCGTAGGTCGTGCCGCTCAGGCGCTCGACCCCCTCGATCACGATGCGATCGGTGCCGGCACCCGAGATCTTCGCGCCCATGCTGATGAGAAATTGCGCCAGATCGATCACTTCGGGTTCGCGCGCGGCATTCTCGAGCACGGT
>Ga0181537_10005312_pt1 | contig 10428 bp, 7 predicted proteins | sample PEATcosm2014_Bin_39_FD_119765 | JGI IMG/M metagenome (GOLD analysis project Ga0181537, IMG submission 119765) | Peatland microbial communities from MTU Mesocosm Facility, Houghton, MI, USA - PEATcosm2014_Bin23_10_metaG | ecosystem: Environmental > Terrestrial > Soil > Wetlands > Peat | place... | reverse complement strand
GCACGCCGCCGGCCAGCAGGTTCAGCGCGGATATGAGCCGGCACGCCTTCTTCGGCACCAGCGAACGGATCAGCCGGCATTACCAGGAGTTCGCCAAGGAGCTCTAGGACTCGGGGCTGGTACCGACGGCCGTTCGGCCGATTGTTGTTTTTGCCACCCGGAAGCCGGCTAGCTCGGCTGGGTATAGGTCACCGCGGGCGATCAGCTCGACCAGCGGTTCCAGGTCGGCGGGCAGCGTGCCGTCGGCCTGGGTGAACGGGACCAGCTCGCGGACCATCCGGTAGGCGCGGCCGGTGCCCAGGCCTAGTGCGTCCTGGAGGGCGCGCAGGTCGATGGCCTGGGCGGCGACGACCAGTTCGATGGCCGCGACGCGGGTGCACAAGGCGACCATGTCGGCCAGGCGGCGGGCCGACAGCGGCGCCATCGTGGCCCGGTCCTCGATGCCCTCGCCCTTGACCGAGCTGGCCAGCTCGTAGGAGACCGGGTGGGCCAGGGTGCGGGCCTCCACGGTGATGGCCTGGCCGGAGGTGGCCAGCTCGGACAGCGCGTCGTCGGGCGTGGCGAAGGCGGCGGCCAGGCCGGCCGGCAGGCCCGAGAAGGGGGCCTGGAGGAGCTTGACCGCCCGCTCGTTCGCGCTGGTCACCACCGGGGCGAGGGCGATCCGGGCGAAGTCAAGGGCGGCGGCCAGCGGGCCGATGTCGAAGTTCCCCACCGACACGATCCGGCGCTCGGCTTTGACGACGACTGGGTTGGACTGGGAGGAGTTGAGCTCGAGCCGCAGGATCGTCATGGCGTAGCCGAGCGCGTCGCGGGCCGCGCCGTGGATCTGCGGGAGGCAGCGGAAGGTCAGCGGGTCCTGCAGGAACCGGGCCGCTCCCGGGGGCCAGAGGTAGCTGCCCGCGAGCAGGGTCCGCAGCGTGTGCAGGGTGGCAGCCAGGCCCGGGAACGGGCGGGTCTGCTCGATGATCGGGTGCAGGCTGGTCAGGTTGGCGCCGAACGCCTCCAGGTCCAGGGCGCCCGCGACGTCGAACGCTTCCATCAGGGTTTGCGCGTCGGCGAGGGCCAGGCAGGCCCAGGCGGTGGTGAAGGCGTTGCTGCTGACCAGGGCCAGACCCTCGTTCTCGGCCACCTCGAAGCCGCTGCGGGTGATGAGCCCGTGCGCGAGGTCGGCCATCGGGCCGAGATCGCCCTGGCCGACCGAGCCGAGCCGGCGGACCGGCGGCGCGAAGCCCTCGTTCAGCAGCGTGACGATCATCTCGGCCAGCTCGGGCCGGACCCCGGTCACGCCCTTGGCGTAGCTGTTGGCCAGGCACACCATCGCGCCGCGCACCACGTCGGCCGGAGCCACGTCGCCCTGGGCGATGCGGTGGTTCAGCACCAGGCGCTGGTTGAACTTCCGGCGCTCGGCGGGGTCGAGCAGGAACGACTTGCGCTCGCCGACGCCGGTGGTCAGGCCGTAGACCGGCTCGTCCTTGGCTAGGACCTCCTGCACGACGGCGCGGGCGTTTCGCATGGTCTCGATCGCTTGCGGGGCCAGTCTTACGGCCGCGCCGTGCCGGGCCACCTCGACGACATGCGTAACAGTCAGGTCACTTCCGTTAAGCGTGATCGTCATCGATTGCTCGCCTATCTATAACTGAGCTAGGCTCGGCTGCTCTGGAACGTTCCGCGTGAGCGGCCCGGCATCGAGGAGGCCAGCCATGGCAACGTTCCTGCTGCGGCGGCTAGGACTCATGATCCTTACGCTGTGGCTCCTCACCCTGATCGTATTCTTCGCCGGCCAGATCCTGCCCGGTGATCCCGCCCGGGCCACCCTGGGTAACCTGGCGGCGCCGAGTGCGGTCCGGGCCCTGGACCACCAGCTCGGGGTGGACCGGCCGCTGCTCACCCGGTACGGGAGCTGGCTCGGCGGGCTGCTGCACGGCAATCTGGGCACGTCCTACGCCTACCAGTCGGCGGTCGAGCCCTTCATCCGGGCCGCGCTGATCAATTCGATCAAGCTGGCCGTGCTGGCCTTCGTCATCGTGGTGCCACTCGGCATCTTCGGCGGCGTGATCGCCGCGCTGTACGTGGGCCGCCCCCTGGACCGGATCATCTCGGTGACCGGGCTTTCGCTATCCACGGTGCCCGAGTTCGTGTCCGGGATCGTCCTGCTGGTGGTGTTCGGCGTCGAACTGAAATTGCTGCCGGTTACCGCCTCGGCCGGGATTGGCGCCTCGGACCTGCAACAGTTCAGGCACCTGATTTTGCCGGCTATTCCGCTCGTTTTCGTGCTCTTCGGCTACATTGCTCGTATGGCCAGGGCGGGGACCATCGACGTGCTGAGCTCCGACTATACCCGGACCGCGGTGCTGAAGGGGCTGCCGCGAAGGACAGTGATCCGCCGGCACGTGCTGCGGAATTCGCTGCTGCCGACCATCACCGTCATCGCAACCCAGACCGGGTACCTGATCGGCGGGCTGGTGGTCGTGGAGACGCTGTTCAACTACCAGGGCCTAGGGAACCTCATCTACAAGGCCGCGGTGGCGCACGACTTCCCGATGCTGGAGGCCGGGGTCCTGATCATCGGCGTCGTCTACGTGGTGGCCACGTTGATCGCGGACCTGCTGTTGACCTGGCTCAACCCGCGGCTGCGCATCGGAGGAAGCCGATGAGCGGCTCCGTCCCGCCGCCGGCCGAGCCGGGCGTCCCGGCGGCGGCCGACCCGGTCGCGCCAGTAGCGCCGCTCGATCGCGCCGGCGGGTACCTCGGGGCCACCGGAGCAGTCGCGGTGGCGGCCGCCGGCCGGGCCACGCCGGCCCGATGGCAGCTGCTGCTGCGCAGGCCGACGTTCTACGCGGGCGCGGGCATCTTGCTGTTCTGGGTGGTCTGCGCCATATTCGGCTACTTGTTCGCACCGTACAATCCGCTCGCGCAGCAACTGCTGTTCAGCAACGCCGCCCCGTCCGCGGCGCACTGGTTCGGCACCGACCCGCTCGGCCGCGACGTGCTGTCCCGGGTCATCACCGGGTCCAGGGACATCCTGATCATCACCCCGCTGGCCACCATCCTCGGCACCGTCCTCGGCACCGCCCTCGGCCTGGCCATGGGGTATTTCGGCGGCGCCTTCGACGCGGTGGTCAGCCGGCTCGTCGAGGCCGTCCTCGCGCTGCCCTTCGTGATCATCGCCTTCTTGTTCGTCGTCGCCGTCGGGCGTTCCCTGGTGGGGATCACCGTCATCATCGGCCTGGTCTTCACGCCGCTGATCGCGCGGACGGTGCGCGCGGCGGTCCAGGTCGAGCGGAGCATGGACTACGTACCCTCCGCCCGGCTGCTCGGCGAAAACCCGGGGCGAGTCATGTTCGGCGAGATCCTGCCCAACGTCCTGCCCGCCATCTTGGTCGAGTTCACGGTCCGGCTGGGTTACGCGGTCTTCGCGCTGGCCACGCTGTCCTTCCTGGGCTTCGGCATCGCGCCGCCGACCCCCGACTGGGGCGCGGATATCTCGGCCAACTACATCGGCCTGCCGGCCGGCTACTGGTGGCAGACGCTGTTCCCGGCGCTGGCCATCGCCACGCTGGTGACGGCGGTCATCCTCATCGCCGACTCGATCGAGCAGGTCCTGGCGTCATGACCGCGGACCTGGGCGTCACCACGCCAACACCGGCCGACCAGGCTCCGGCCTTGTCCGTCTCACACCTGGACGTCACCTACCGGGTCCGCGGCCAGGACCGCCTCGCGCTGCGCGACGTGTCGTTCCAGATCAGCCGCGGCGAGTCCTACGGGCTGGTGGGCGAGTCCGGGTCCGGCAAGTCCACGGTCGCGCTCGCGCTGGTGCGGTACCTGCCCAGCAACGGACGGGTAAGCGCCGGGACGGTCAGCATCAACGGGCTGGACCCGTTGTCGATGCACACCGCCGCGCTGCGTGACTTGCGGGCCCGCACGGTCTCGATGGTGTACCAGGAGCCGGGACGGGCGCTCAACCCGTCGATCCGGGTCGGCCAGCAGATCGCGGAGGTGTTCCGGATCGCCGGCCAGTCCGCCGAGGAGGCGACGCGGTCGGCCGAGGCGATGCTGCGTAAGGTGCAGATCTCGGACCCGGCCCGGGTCATGCGGCGGTATCCGCACGAGCTGTCCGGCGGGATGGCGCAGCGGGCGGTCATCGCGATGGCCCTGGCCACCTCGCCGTCGTTGCTGATCCTGGACGAGCCGACGACCGCGCTGGACGCGACCGTCGAAGCCGAGGTGCTCGACCTGGTCGCGGCGCTGCGCCAGGAGTTCGACACCTCCGTGCTGTTCATCAGCCACAACCTGGCGGTGATCGCCAAGATGTGCGACCGGGTCGGCGTACTCTACGCGGGCGAACTCATCGAGGAGGGACCGGCCCGCGCGGTGTTCGAGAACCCCCGGCACCCGTACACGGTCGGGTTGCTGCGCTGCATCCCGCGCCGCGGGCAGCGCAAGGACGCCGACCGGCTGGACACCATTCCCGGCTTCCTGCCGACGCCCGGCCTGAGCCTGACCGGCTGCATCTTCGCGCCCCGCTGCGGGCTCGCGCAAGATCGCTGCCGCGAGGAGCACCCGCCGTTCTTCGCGGTCGATGAGGTCCGGACATCCCGCTGCTACTTCCATGAGCAAGCGCCGGACCTGCCCCGGGCCACCCCCGCCTCCGTCCCCGCGGCGGACGGGGTTGATCGTTCGGGCGACCCGCTCGTGGTCGTCGAGGGGCTGTCGAAGACCTTCGCGGGCGGAGTTCAGGCCCTGGCCTCGGTGGACCTGTCCATCCGGCAAGGCGAGACGCTGGGGCTGGTGGGCGAATCGGGAAGCGGCAAGACCACGATCGCGCGCGTCCTGCTCGGGCTGATCGCGCCGGACCCGGGCTCGGTCATCACGCTGCACGGCAAGCCGCTCAGCGCGGACGCGCGGCGGCGCCCGCGGGAGATCCTGCGCGCGCTGCAGATCGTGTTCCAGAACCCGGACTCGGCGCTCAACCGGCGCCACACGGTACGGGCCCTGATCAGCCGTCCGCTGTCCCGGCTGGCCGGGCTGTCCGGTACGGCCCTGCGGGACCGGCTGGCCGAGCTGATCGCCTCGGTCCGGCTGGAGGACCGGCACCTGCCGCTGCGCCCGAGCCAGCTTTCCGGGGGGCTCAAGCAGCGGGTGGCGATCGCGCGTGCCTTCGGCGCCGGGCCGGAAGTGGTGGTCTGCGACGAACCGACGTCGGCGCTCGACGTCTCGGTCCAGGCCGCCATCCTCAACCTGCTGGCGGACCTGCAGCAGAAAGAGCGAGCCACCTACCTGTTCATCTCACACGACCTGGGCCTGGTCAGGTACCTGTCGGACCGGATCGTGGTGCTGTACCTCGGCCGGGTGATGGAGGTCGGACCGTCAGAGACCGTCTTCGACGGACCGCACCACCCATACACCGAGGCGCTGTTCTCCGCCGTGCCGTCACTCGACGGCCAGCGGCCCGACCGGATCAGGCTGACCGGCGAGATCCCATCCGCGGCCGACCCGCCGAGCGGCTGCGTGTTCCACACCCGGTGCCCGCGCAAGCTGGCCACCGGCATCTGCGAATCCACCGAACCACCGCTGCTCGAGGGCGAGCCGGGGCATCAGATCCGCTGTCACATACCACTCGGCGAACTGCGGGAACTCCAGCACAGCCCGTCGGTCTCATCGCCCCATTCGGATAGCGGCTAGCGAGCATGGGCCCGCGGCCCGTGCTCGCGGCCGCGGTATGTATTGGCAAGAATTATCCAGGGTTTTCTTGAATGACCCGAAATTAAAAGAAACACGGAGGCTCCTCGTGACATCGAATATCGACAATCGCCGGCTGGCGCGCCTGCGTCGGGGCCAGGGTGAGATCGCCAACCACATCATCGATGAGCTCGCCGCCGGGCGGCTGTCCCGCCGCGACTTCATCCGCCGGGCCAGCGTCATCGGAATATCCGTCCCGCTGGCGGGGTCGATACTCGAGGCCTGCAGCAGCTCGTCGTCGAGCGGGGCGAGCTCGTCGTCGAGTGCATCGACCTCTGCCACCGGCGCGCCAGGCGCGGTGATCAGGGCTGGCATCACCACGCCGGCCGCGGCGATCAACCCGGTAACCGTAGCCGACCAGGGCGGGCTCGACATGCTCGCCCAGACCGGCGAGTACCTGGTCCTGTCCGACCAGACGCTGACCCTGAAGCCCGTGCTCGCCACGAGCTGGTCGTCCAACTCCACCGCTGACGTGTGGACGTTCAAGATCCGCCAGGGCGTGAAGTTCCACAACGGCGCCCCGCTCACCGCCGACGACGTGGTCTACAGCTTCGGGCTGTACACAGGCACGGGGTCGGCCGCGCTGTCCGCGTTCGGCGGCGTGGTCAAGCCGGCCGGAGTGGTAAAGGTCGACGACTACACGGTCGCTTTCCACCTGGAAGCCCCGAACGGGAACTTCCCGTACCTGGTCTCCTCCGATAACTACAACACGATCATCATCCCGAACAACTACGCCCCGACCCAATGGCAGAGCTCGTTCGTCGGCACCGGGCCGTTCGTGCTTGGCTCGTACACGCCCAAGGTGGGCGCCTCGTTCACCCGCAACGAGTCGTACTGGGGCACCAAGGCCCTGCCGTCGCAGACCCAGTTCACCTTCTACGACACCCAGCCGCCGTCGATCCTCGCGCTGACCGGCGGGAACATCGACGTCCTCGGGCAGTTCTCGGTGACCGGCGGCGAGGCGCTGCTCAACGGTAGCTACAACGTCATCAAGCTGAAGTCCAGCGCACACCGCGAGCTGTCGATGCGCTGCGACCAGGCCCCGTTCACCGACCCGCGGGTACGCCAGGCGATCGCGCTCACGCTCAACCGGCCGCAGATCATCACCGCGCTGTTCAAGGGCCTGTCCGACCTCGGCAACGACAGCCCGTTCGCGCCGGTCTTCCCGTCCACGAATACCAGCGTCCCCCAGCGCGCGGAGAACATCAGCCAGGCCAAGTCGCTGCTGGCCGCGGCCGGGCATCCCAATGGGTTCACCACCTCGCTGGTGACCGAGAACATCCAGGAGATCCCGTCGTTCGCGCAGATCGTGGCGCAGTCCGCGGCGGCCATCGGCGTGAAGATCAACCTCAACGTGGAAGCCCAGTCCAAGTACTACGGTAACTTCGAGTTCGGGACCTCGGACTGGCTCGACGGCACGATGAGCCTGGTCGACTACGGGCACCGCGGCGTGCCGAACGTATTCCTGGGCGCGCCGCTGGAGACGATCAACGCGAAAGCGGGCACCGGTCCGTGGAACGCGGCTCGCTTCAACAACTCCCAGTACGACAGTCTGGTCGCGCAGTACGTCGCGGCTCCGGACGTGTCCTCGCAGCGCACCGTCGCCGGGCAGATCGAGACGCTGCTGCTGGCCCAGACGCCGATCATCTACGCGTACTTCTACAACTACCTGACGGCGACGGCGATGGGCGTCAACGGTGTGTACCCGACCGCGATCGGGCATCTGTTCCTGTACAACGCGACGAAGAGCTAACCGTTATTCCGGCATCCTCCGACCCGTCTACCCAGCGCAGCATCGCCGGAAAGCTGGCCCATACGCCGGTCATCCACGCGTGCTTCTACAATTAGCAAGCGGCGACAGCGATGGGCGTCACCGGTGCGTACCCGACCGCGATCGGACACCGCTTCCGGTACAACGCGGCGAAGACCTAGTCAGTAGGCGCCTGTGCTGTGCGCCGTCCGGCGCACAGCACAGGGCGTGCGCGCGTGATGGTGTGGCGCACGGCGTGGGCGTCGCGCAGACGGGAAGGCAATCCGGATGGCGGCCGAGGCGCGTACTGACACTCACGGGCACGAGGGCGGGCATCATCACCGGGACGTGTCGGGCGGGTGGCTGCGGCCGGCGGTGTTCGGGGCGATGGACGGGCTGGTGACCAACGTGTCGCTGATCGCCGGGGTCGGCGGCGGCGGCGCGAGCTCGCACACGATCGTGCTGACCGGCCTGGCCCTGCTGGCCGCGGGCGCCTGCTCCATGGCGGCCGGGGAGTTCGTGTCGGTCTCCTCCCAGAACGAGCTCATCTACGCCGAGGTCGACAAGGAGCGGCTCGAGCTCGAGCACAACGCCGTGGCCGAGCAGGCCGAGCTGGCCACCATGCTCCGCGCCCGCGGCATCAGCGCCGCCACCGCACGGCAGGCGGCCGCGGAGATCTCGGCGCATCCGGAGAAGGCGCTGGCCGTGCACGCGCTCGAGGAACTCGGCATCAACCCGGGCGACCTGCCGTCACCGCTGGTGGCGGCGGGCGCGTCGCTGGCCTCGTTCGCCGTCGGCGCGCTGATCCCGCTGATCGGCTACCTGAGCGGCCTGGACGTGCTGGGGTTCGCGCTCGGGCTGGCGGCCGTGGCCGCGGTGGCGGGCGGGGGCATGGTGGCGCGGCTGACCTCCCGGCCGTTCTGGCGGGGGGCGCTACGGCAGTTGCTGCTGGGCGCTGGTGCCGCCGGGATCACCTACGTGATCGGCATCTTCGTCGGTCACGTCACCTGACGGGATAGGTCTATTCGTGGGCCCGGCCGCGTGCCGCCCAGCCCTCCATGTCGGATGGTCTGGGCCCCGCGGGCCGATCCGGCGAGGTGAACTGGCCTTTCAGGTCCGGGTTCGCGAGCAGCTGGCCGGCCACCGGCTCGCCCAGCTGCAGCACCAGCCAGATCCGCTCCGGGTCGGACAGCAGGTGCGGCTCGCGCAGCGGGTCGCCGTCGACGACGATCAGGTCGGCGAGCTGGCCTTCGGCGACGGTCCCGAGGTACTCGTCCAGGCCCAGCGCTTGAGCCGCGGTCCTGGTCGCGGCGACCAGGGTCTCGGCCGGGGTCAGGCCGTGATGGATCATGCGCTGGACCTCCAGGCCGACGGCCAGGCTGGTGTCACTGCCGAGCGCGATCTTGACCCCCGCATCGCGGGCGGCCCGCATGCTGGCCGCGCCCTCTATGAGGTTCCGCTGCGCCAGTTCCACCAGGACCGGGGGCATGTCAGGCTTGGCTTCGGCGTCGGCCGGGTCGATGACGTCCTCAGCCAGGCCGGACATCCAGTAGTACCCGGACAGGGTGGGCACCAGTACCTGGCCCGCGGCGGCCATGGCGTCCAGCAGGTCCGGCCGATGGTTGAGGTACATACCGTGCTCGATGGTGTCGACGCCGTGCTTGATCGCCGCCGCGCAGCCGTCCAGCCCTTCGGCGTGAGCGGCGACCCGGTAGCCCAGCCGGTGCGCCTCGTCGGTGACGGCGGCCAGCTCCGGATCGGTGAACTGGAGCGGATCGGGATCCTCCAGCTCGTTGGAACGGGCGCCGGTGGTCATCACCTTGACGAAGTCCGCCCCCCACCGGATCTGCTCCCGGACCGCCCGCCGGACGTCGTCCGGCCCGTCGGCCTCGCGGTACATATCGCCGTAGAAACGGTAGCCCGGCGCGGTCGCCGAGATGATCTTGCCGCAGGTCAGCAGGCGCGGGCCGCGGAACGCGCCGTACCGCATGGCCTGGCGGGCCTGCTGCGGCAACAGTCCCTGGGAACCTGTGACCCGGATGGTGGTCACCCCGAAGCGCAGGTAGTCGCGTAGTTCGGCCTGCATGAAGTGCACGTCAACCCCGGGCAGCGGGTCCTCGGCGCCCTTGGCGGTGTGCGGGATGAGCCCCGAGGTGTGCGTGTGGGCGTCGGTCAGCCCCGGCATCAGGACGCGCTGGCCCAGGTCCAGCGGGCGGGCGCCGTCGGGGCACGGCTCGGTGGCGTCGGTGACCCGGCGGATGACCCCGTCCTCGACCAGGACCGCCGCGTTCTCGCGTAGCGCTGCCCCGGTGCCGTCGAACAGCCGTGCTCCGGTCAGCCAGAGCCGCCCCTGGCCCGCGGGGGGTGCCGCGATCAGCGCGGGGAACCTGTGCGCCACGTACCTGTCACCTTCCTGTTTTGTCTTCGTGCCTTATCTTCCTGCGGGTCTTCTCGCGGGTCTGCTGCGAGTGATGAACGCGCCATGATCTTCTCACGTGGTCTCCCTGGCGCTGCCCTCGCGTGGGCGAGCCTTAACCGCAGGAGAGCGATGTTCGCGCGCGTTACGCCACCGCACCTCGAAACCTGCGAAGTAACGATGCACGCCTAAAGGGCGGGGCTGGTTACCCGGGGTGGGGTGGCGGGCTGTGGCTGCGGATGGTCTTGCCGTCGGGGCTTCGGACCTGGCTGGTGCCGTCGGGGTGGACGGTCAGGGTCCAGCCCAGCTCGTGCAGCACCACGTGATGATGCCACCAGCAGTAGTCCTTGAGGTTGGTCAGGCTGGTGTGGCCGCCGTCCTTGCGGTGGGTGACGTGATGAGCCTCGCACCCCGAGGCCGGCTGATCACAGCCGCCAGGGAACTGGCAATGCTGATCCCGCAACGCGACCAGCCGCCGCAGATGCAGCGGGATCTCATCGGTCTGCCCCACGTCCAGGGGCAG
>Ga0181537_10005311_pt1 | contig 10428 bp, 6 predicted proteins | sample PEATcosm2014_Bin_39_FD_119765 | JGI IMG/M metagenome (GOLD analysis project Ga0181537, IMG submission 119765) | Peatland microbial communities from MTU Mesocosm Facility, Houghton, MI, USA - PEATcosm2014_Bin23_10_metaG | ecosystem: Environmental > Terrestrial > Soil > Wetlands > Peat | place... | reverse complement strand
CCGCTGGGAATCTGGGGCCCGTTTGTCGTCGCGTTCGCGGATTCGGCGCTGCTGGGCATGCCCGTGGATGCGGTGGTCGCCGCCTATGTCTACAACGATCGCAGACATTTTCTCTGGTATGTGATTCTGGCTTCGCTGGGCTCGGCCCTAGGAAGTATTCCGCTCTACACTTTGGGATATCTGGGCGGCGAGAAGGTGTTGCGCAAAAGAATTTCCGAGGCGCGCTTTCAGAAAATTCACGCATCGTTCGAGCGCCACGAGTTCTGGGCGCTGATGTTTCCCGGGATGCTGCCTCCGCCCACTCCGTTCAAGGTGTTCGTGCTGGGCGCGGCCGTGTTCGAAATGCGATTCCGCGACTTTCTAGCTGCGGTTTTTGCCGGTCGCTTCGTGCGCTTCATGGTGCTCTCTTTGCTCACGCTGTGGTTTGGTCCGGAGATCGTGGAGCTGACGGGCAAAGTGTTTCGACACCATTTTTATTGGGTGTTGGGAGTGATTGTGGCAGGGATAATGGTCTGGCTGGTGGTGCGGCGGCGTGGGAAGGCCAGGAAACTCGCGGCTGATAGCGAGATTTGAGTCGAGGTTCTCGATGGTCGGATGGTGCTGGTTCCCGGCATCTCGTGGGCGAGTCGCCCGCGCCCACAGGTGCAGTTGAGCCCTATCGCAACTGTTAAACTGGGGCGATGTGATCGCCGGCGGAGCGGTGCGCCCAGCTGGCAAGCCCGTGCACGAATACTGGCGCCGCGAAAAACACGGCTGAGAAGAACAAGTCGCTGGTCACCGTTCCACGCAGGAACGGCAGGCCCATGGTGTACGACGTCATGAGTCCGCCGAAAGTCCGGGGATACATTCCTGACCAGGCCCAGACGGCGAAATTGCTCAGCAGAAAAAACGAAGCGGAACAGGAGAGCGCGGCGGCGACCACGCGAACCGGGCCGGACTTCTCGCGCAGATTCGATCCCAGCCACAGCATTGCCGCGTACCACGCCCAGACGACAAGCTGGTCCCAGGAAAACTGAAACGCATAGACGTATTTGGTCAGAATGACGTCGGTGATAGCGAGCAGCAGCACGGGTAGCCACATCTGGCGCCGCGAACCGCGCGCCCCGAAAAATAGCAGCGAAGCTCCGACCGGCGTGAAGTGCCAGGCATGCGGCAGAACGTTCAGCGGTCCGGCGTAGGGCAGGAAACGGACCGCGACTGCCAGGAGCACGAACAGATAAGCCAGCATTGGCACCTCGAATACGAACGATGGATACGAGTTACTATTCTGGTCCAGCGGCGGCGGCGCGTCAAGGGTGAAGGGGGACAATCCGCAGGCGGCTAGCCGGCCAGCTCTTCCATCTGCTTTTCGTCGATCACGGCCACGCCCAGCTGCCGGGCCTTGTCGAGCTTCGAACCGGCGTCGGAGCCGGCGACCACGTAGTCGGTTTTCCTGGTGACCGAGCCGGTTACTTTCCCGCCCGCATCTTCGATCATCTTCTTGGCCTCATCGCGGGTGAAACGCGGCAGCGTTCCCGTCAGCACAAATGTTTTGCCGGCCAGCTTCGTTCCTCGCTGCTTCTTTTCGCCGGTGAGCGTCAGCTTTGCTTCGCGTAAACGCTCCACCAACTTTCGATTCGCCGGGATGCTGAAGAATTCGGCGATGCTCGCCGCGATGCGCGGGCCGACCTCATCGACGTTTTGCAATTCTTCCACGCTGGCGTGCTCAAGGGCATCCATCGAGCCGAAGTGTTCGGCCAGGAATTCGGCCGTGCGCTCGCCTACGAAACGGATGCCGAGACCGTAGATGACCCGCTCGAGCGGCAGCCGCTTCGAATTCTCGATTTCGTCGAGAATGTTCTGCGCGGATTTTTCTCCCATACGCTCGAGGCTGAGCAGGTTTTCTTTGGTCAGCTTGTAGATGTCGGCGACGTTTTTGACCAGGCCGCGGTCGGTGAGCTGGGCGACCAGCGCGTCGCCCATACCGTCAATGTTCATTACACCGCGGGAAGCGAAGTGCAGAATAGTCCCGAGCAGCTTCGCGGGGCAGTTGGCGTTGACGCACCGGTAGTCGACCTCACCTTCGGTGCGCATGACTTTCGTGCCGCAGACGGGGCAGTTATCCGGCACTTCAATGTCACCCTCACCTCGGGAATGATCTTTGTCGTCAACCACCTTCGCGACTTTGGGGATTACATCGCCGCCGCGCTCCACTTGCAGCCAATCACCGATCTTTACGCCCAGGCGCTCGATCTCGTCCATGTTGTGCAGCGTCGCATTGCGAACCATCGTCCCGCCAATAGAAACCGGGACCAACTCGGCTACGGGAGTAAGTTTTCCGGTTCGGCCAACCTGCCAGCGCACATTCTCAAGCTTCGTGATTCCGGCGCGCGCCGCATATTTGTAGGCGATGGCCCAGCGCGGAGCTTTGCCGGTGAAGCCGAGCTCGTCTTGTAGCGTGGTGCGATCGACTTTCACTACGATGCCGTCGATTTCGTAAGGCAGAGAGTCGCGCTTGGCCTCCCACTGCTGAATAAACGACCACACTTCGTCCATCGACGAAACCAGCTTGCGGTTCTGATTCACTTTGAATCCGGCAGCGTCGAGCGCCCCCAGCGTTTTTGAGTGACGATCGAAATAAGTGCGGCCGTTTCGCAACAGCATATAAGGAAAATAATCGAGACGCCGCTGCGCCGTGATGTTGGAATCGAGCTGCCGCACGGTGCCGGCGGTAAAATTACGCGGATTCGCGAACGTTGGCAGCCCCTCGCGTTCGCGCTCTTCGTTGATCTTTTTGAACGACGCCGTGGGCATGAGCAACTCACCGCGCACTTCGAAGTCCGCAGGAATTGCTGCCTTCTTCAACTTCTCAGCGGGAATCAGCAGAGGAATCGAACGCACGGTGCGGACGTTGAGAGTCACGTCCTCGCCCACCGATCCGTCGCCGCGAGTCACGCCGCGAACCAGCTTGCCCTTTTCGTAGATCAGCGCCAGCGACATGCCATCGAGCTTCAGCTCGCAGACGTAGTCAACGTCGCTGCGGCCGCTGAGTTCGTGCACGCGGCGCTCCCAGCCACGGAGCTCTTCCTCGCTATACGTATTGTCGAGCGACAGCATTGGGGAGGAGTGCGGGACCTTGACGAATCCCTCGCGCGGCTTGCCCCCGACGCGCTGAGTGGGCGAGTCTGAAGTGATGAGATCGGGGTGCTCGGTTTCGAGCTGCTTGAGCTGCTGCATCAGCTTGTCGAACTCGGCGTCGCTGATCTCCGGGCTGTCGAGAACGTAATAAAGAGATTCGTGGTAGCGAATCTTGTCGCGAAGGGATTCGATCTTCTTTCCGAGGTCTTTGGCAGCAGCAGGCATCGCAGAAGATTATAGGCGGAAGAAAACACGAAGCGACAGCCGACCCTCGACTCCGCTCAAACCAGGCTCTTGGCTGTCCCGCTACCCGTCGACAATCCCAAGAGATTCAAACGGCTGTGGAAAAGCTGCACTTGTAAGTGGCGACCGCTTATGCCAAATTGAAAGCTCTTACCAGGTCATCGCGCACGATGCGCACCACCGCGGTCAGATGGCAAGGCAGACGTGTCCATTCGGGCATCCTTTGCCGCAAAAAGCGATGTTCGGCATGTGGGAGTGGGGAAAGCGCTGACTCGGCCTGACCACTTATCTTCGACCGGCAATGCGGACTCATGATGCGCAAGGCGGCCCTGCTCTACAACCCTGACTCCGGAGGCCGCCGCTCACGGCGGCAGGCGGAACTGGAATCTGTTCTGCAACTGTTGCGCGGAGCTGGCGTCGAAGCCGAGCTGGTGCTCTCCGAATCCCGCGACGATGCCGGCGAACATACGCGGCAAGCTATTGCTTCCGGTTGCGACACCGTCTTCGCTTGTGGAGGCGACGGCACCATCCACAACATTACGCAGGTGCTGGCAAAGTCCCCCGTGTCGCTGGCGATTTTGCCGATGGGCACGGCCAATGCGCTGGCCCATGACCTGAATCTTCCATTTGATGTCATCGCCGCGGCGAAGGCCGCCATTCATGCCTCCCCACGCCGCCTGGCCCTGGGACGCATTCAGTATTCGGATTTCGAGGGCAAGCCGGGCGCGCGCTATTTCATCCTGGCCGCAGGCATCGGCGCGGATGCTCATCTCTTCTACAAGCTGCACGCGGGCAGCAAGCGGCAGTTGGGTATGGCTGCCTACTACGCCAAGGCTTGGAGGCTCTGGTTTACCTATCGCATGCGGCACTTCTCGGCGGAATTCATCGACACTGGCACCGACGAACGCCGCAGCGCTGAAGTGACGGAATTGATGGCAGTGCGCATCCGCAACTTCGGCGGCGTTCTGCAGGAACTGGCGCCCGGTGCATCTCTCGATCGCGATGACATGCGCCTGGTGATGTCCCGGACGGCCAGCCGCGCAGCGTATCTCGCCTACGTGACGCGCGGCTTGCTGCGCCAGAAATGGACAATCCCCGGCATCGACCTCGTGCATAGCAGCGAAGTCTCCTGCCAATATCTTCCCAACCCCGCCGACACCGCACCGCGCCAGAAAATCTACGCCCAGGCGGACGGCGAATTGCTCGGTACCCTGCCCGTAGAAATGACAATCGTCCCCGACGCTCTGACTCTGCTAGCGTAAAAGGCTTGCCTGGAAGCTCACGTAGCGACAGCCGCCACTGCTGTCCGGCCAAGCGGAGCGAGCCGCGAACCATCAGAAAAAGCGGGCCGCAAAGCACCACACTTCAAGCCCCCCCAAGCGCATTCACCCCCCGACATGGCACAATATCCCGAGCCTGCTTGGAACCAGTCACCCACTTCCTCACCGGCGCGTGCATGGGTCGCGCCGGATTGAACCGCAAGACAGCCCTGGCCACGCTCACTCTCACGCTCGCCGCCGAAGCCCCCGATCTGGATATTCTCAGCCGTTTCGGCGGCCCGGCCTTCGGCTTCGCCCATCATCGCGGCTTTACCCACTCTTTTCTCGGCGTGCCCATCGATGCCGTAGCGGTGGTGGCTTTCGTCTACCTGATCTGGCGCCTCCGCGGACGCAAGCTGAAAAATCCCGCCCTGCAGCCGCGCTGGGGACTGCTCTACCTCTACGCCTGCCTCGCGGGACTCAGCCACATCCTCCTCGATTTCACCAACAATTACGGCGTTCGTCCCTTCTGGCCCTTTTACGAAAAATGGTACTCGTGGGACATCGTCTTCATCGTCGAGCCGGTGATTCTGGGTTTCTTGTTGCTGGGGCTGATCGTCCCGGAGCTTTTTTCCCTGATTGACCGCGAAATCGGCGCGCGGCAGCGCGGACCACGAGGTAGCGTAGCCGCGACTCTGGCTCTCGTAGGAGTGGTATTCACCTGGGGCGTGCGCGACTACGAACATCGTCGCGCGGTCAATGCATTGGCAGCCCGCTCTTATGAAAATGCCGACCCGCTGCGGGTTTCCGCCTATCCCTCCATGATCGATCCGTTTCACTGGTTCGGCGTGGTGGAAACCCCTGCCTTCTTCGCGCTCGCCCGCGTGAACTCCCTCGAACCCGAGGTCGATCCCGAAGGCCAGCTCGAAATCCACTTCAAGCCCGAGGAAACTCCGGTCACGCTCGCGGCCAAGAATTCTTATCTCGGACGCGTCTACCTGTCCTGGGCACAATATCCGATTACGGAGACCGAAGCCCTGCCAACCCCAGACCAGCGCTACGACGGCTACATCGTACATTTTCAGGATCTGCGGTATATGCAAATGCCGAGCGCGTTCAGTCGCGGAGCCCGGCCGCGCCGCGCCCCGCTCGGTGCCGGCGTGCGATTGGACAAGAATCTAAAAGTTGTAGGCGACGTCTACGGCTCCGGAAACGATGAAGTCACGGTCCCGGAACCGGGCCAGAACAAGAAGTGATGGCGTGCCGTCTTTTAGCGTTGCAGGTCTGGCATTTTCGTCCGTGGCCAAGTGACACCCGACGCAGGTGCTGATGGTGGACCAACGTCCGGCCTCGCGAATCCGTCGCAGCAACAGAAATATTGTTCGAATCGTCCTAACTATTCAGATCTCAGAATGCCCGATTTTGCCTATCCCTTCAGGCGGACGAACTCACGCACGTCATCCATGCTGGCGCCAGGCACGAGAAGGTTTTCGGATTCGTGGCTGATTCGCTCATTCGTGCATGGGCGGCTCCGAGAAGGCGCCACTGATCCTCTTCCAGGTCACATCCAGCGTCTCCGGCAAAATGCGCGTCTCCCCCACCACGGATAGAAAATTGGCGTCGGCCACCCAACGCGGCAACACGTGCATATGAATGTGCCCCGCGATCCCGGCTCCCGCCGCCTTCCCGATGTTCATCCCCAGATTGATTCCGTCAGGGTGGTAGAGTTCGCGCAGAACCGACTCCATCCGCTGCGAGAGGTCCATCATTTCGTGAGCCGCTTCCGCCGACAGTTTCTGCAACTCGTCCAGGTGCGCGTAAGGAACCACCATCACGTGTCCCGGCGTGTAAGGATACGCATTCAAAATGACGAAGCAACTCTTGCCGCGATAGACAATCCCCGCCTTAGAATCGTCTCCCTCCTTGACCGCCTCGCAGAAAACGCACCCCGAAGTTTTCCCCGCGGAAGAAACATAGGCGTAGCGCCACGGAGTCCAGAGGTAATCCATAGCGGCAGGTTAGCAGATGCGAACCGCCGCGGGGAACTTCCTAGGCCGCGTGGCGTTTGGAAGATGCTCCTGTGAGGACAGCCGCCCTCGGCTGTTCGTCGAGCGCAGCTCGACGGTTTCTTGACCGCAGTCGGACAAATGGGCAATCGCCGCACCCTGCGCAACGCTCTTGCGAGAATGCAACCTGCCTGCAACATGCCCGATTGCCCGAGATTTGCGTTTGACACTGTTTGTGAGCCGTTGCTATAGTCGAAGTGTTTCCTTTGGACGCGGGTTTCTGTAAAAGGTCCGACAGCTGGTTTTGTCAGCTCACTCGCCAGGGTGAGCCCACTACAACCAAACGACGCACTCCAGCAGTCCGTCAGGCAGGCCCCGCATCCCGTTCATCAGAGAGGCATGACCTTGCTCGACGAAACTACCGCCCAAAATTCCGGTTCCAACACTGCCCTTGCCACTGAACCCGAGCCCGCAGCCGTTGCGGCTCCTGCCCATTCCAGCGAGAGCGCCGACCCCGCGGATGAGCCGCGCTTTGCCGCGCAGCACGTGACTGAACAGGACACGACAGCGCAGGAAATAGCCGAGCACGAGGCCGAACAGGACGCGCAGGAAGACAAGCCCTCCGGCGAAGATTTCGCCTCGGCGCTCGAGACTTTCACCACCGAGGCCGAAGAAGCCGCAGCCGGCGCCGATCGCGTCATCAAAGGCACTGTCCTGAAGCTCACCAGCACGCATGTGGTGATCGACATTGGCGCCAAGTCGGAAGGCATGTTGCCGCTCGCCGAAGTGCTCGATCAGGAGGGCAAGCCGAAGGTAAAGCCCGGCGACGAAATCGACGTGATGCGCGACAAGGGCCAGACCGAGGAAGGCTACATCAACCTCTCTCACCAGAAGGCGCAGCGCATTCACGCATGGGATGAAATTGAAAAGGCCTATCACGACAAGAAGCCGATCAAAGCAGTCGTGATCGAACGCATCAAAGGCGGCCTCACCGTCGACATTCTGGGTGCGCGCGCGTTCCTGCCTGGTTCGCAGGTGGATGTGCGTCCCGTCCGCAACCTCGACGGCATGAAGGGCCAGACCATCGAAGTCGCCATCATCAAGCTGAACAAAAAGCGCGGCAACATCGTCGCGTCGCGCAAGGAACTGCTCGAAGGCGAGCAACTCGAAAAGCGTTCGAAAACTCTGGAGCACCTCGAAGAAGGCGGTGTGCTCACCGGAGTCGTAAAAAATCTCACCGAGTACGGAGCGTTCGTCGACCTCGGCGGCCTCGACGGCCTGCTCCATATCACCGACATGTCCTGGGGACGCCTCACTCACCCGCGCGACCTGGTCAACGTCGGCGATCAGATTCAGGTGAAGGTTCTCAAGTACGACAAAGAGAAACAGCGCGTCTCCCTCGGCTTCAAACAGCTCACGCCTGATCCCTGGCTCGACGCCGAGCATCGCTATCCCGTGGGCGCCCACGTATCCGGCCGCGTCATCAGCGTCACGGACTACGGCGCATTCGTCGAACTCGAGCAAGGCATCGAAGGTCTCGTGCACGTAAGCGAGATGACCTGGTCGAAGCGCATGAAGCATCCTTCGAAGCTGGTCAACGTCGGCGATCAGGTCGATTGCGTAGTGCTCAACGTGAATCCGACGGAGCGCCGCATCTCTCTCGGCATGCGCCAACTCGCCGCCAATCCCTGGGATTCCCTGCACGAAAAATTCCCCGTCGGCATGACGGTAGAAGGCCGCGTCCGCAACCTCACCGACTTCGGCGCATTTCTCGAAATCGAGGACGGCATCGACGGTCTAGTCCACGTCAGCAATCTGAGCTGGACCAAGCGCGTAAAGCACCCCTCGGAAGTTCTGAAGAAAGGCGACCGAGTAAAAGCCATCGTGCTCGCCATCGAGCCCGACAAGCGCCGCCTCTCTCTCGGAGTCAAGCAGTTGCAGCCCGACATCTGGGAATCGTTTTTCGAGACTCACCACATCGGCGACGTCGTCCACGGCAAAGTGCTGCGCGTAGCGGCGTTCGGTGCGTTCGTGGAAATCGCCGAAGGCGTCGAAGGCCTGTGCCACAAATCGGAAGCGGTCGACGGAAACGGCCAGCCCATGACCCTTGAGCCCGGATTCGAACACGATTTCAAGATCATCAAGATGAGTCCCGAAGAAAAGAAGGTCGGACTCAGCATCCGCGCCGTCGGCGAAGAAGCCTCCCGCATGGAAGTGGAAGCCTACAAGCAGCCCGTCTCGAGCACCAGTTCCACCATCGGCGAACTGATCAACTGGAAGCGCGCCAGCAACGAAAGTAACTGAAGCCTTAGCCACACTAGCGCCCCCCTTACCCAGGCCCGACGCCATGTCATCCTGAGAGTTTGTTACTTTTTTGAATTTTCGACGACTTTGTCGTCGTAACTGTTTTGTTTGCAGCATCGATTTTTGGCAAGCTCGAAAAAGTCACGAACTCTGAGCGAAGCGAAGGACCCCTATAACCTTCTCTGCTCCACCTTCCCGCGATTTACCCCTGTGTCCCTCCCCATGCCCCCTGGGGTTGAGGCTGAAAAATTCAGTTCACCACCGGGTTTGGCCGCGCCCCACACCCTGTTCTAGAATCATAGGTCCCCTCGAACTCATCTCTTAATACCGAGGTCTATTCCTTTGCCCGAAACTCTCTACGACATCGCCATCATCGGTAGCGGACCGGCAGGCTACACCGCCGCCATCCGCGCCGGCCAATGGGGCCTGAAAACCGCCCTCATCGAAAAAGACGGATTCCTCGGCGGCACCTGCCTGCACGTCGGTTGCATTCCGACCAAAGCGTTACTGTTCAACGCCGAACTCTGGGATCACCTGAAAGACGCCAAAGAATTCGGCATCGAAGGTGTGGACGCGCGCAAGCTGAACTGGGCCGCCATCCAGGACCGCAAATCGAAGATCGTCGCCAAGCACGCCAAAGGCCTCGAATTCCTGATGAAGAAAAATAAAGTCGATACGATTAGGGGTTACGGAAAGCTGACCGGCGGCGCGCAAAACGGCGTGTTCACCGTCGAGATCGTCAACGACAACAAAGCCACTCACCTCAAAGCGAAGAACGTGATTCTCGCCACCGGCTCCGAAGCCCGGATGCTTCCTGGCCTTGAAGCCAACGATCGCATTCTGACCAACATCGAAATCCTCAGCCTGAGAGACCTTCCGAAATCCTTGGTCATCGTCGGGGCGGGAGCAGTGGGAGTCGAGTTCGCCTCGATCTACCGCTCGTTCGACTGCGAGGTAACCATCATCGAAATGCTTCCCCGCCTGGTCCCCGTCGAAGATGAAGAAGTTTCGAAAGAACTCGCCCGCGTCTACCGCAAGCGCGGCATCAACTTCCACACCAGCGCCAAAGTCGACAAAATCGAAAAGACAAAAACTGGAGTCGCCGTCACCATCACCGTCGCTGGCGCGCAACAAAAAATCGAAGCCGAAAAAATCCTGATCGCCGTCGGCCGCAAGCCGCGCACCGAAAACCTCGGCCTCGAACGCACCAAAATCAAGCCCGACCGCGGCTTCATCAAAACCGATTCCTGGATGCAAACTTCCGACCCCGGCATATACGCCGTCGGGGACATCGTGCTGGGCAGTCCGCAACTCGCCCACGTCGGCGCAATGGAAGCCATCGTTGCCGTCACGAAAATCGCCGGCAAGCCCGGCAAACCCATCAACCCCGAACACATCCCCGGCGCCACTTATTGCCATCCCGAAATCGGGAGCGTCGGCCTCACTGAAACCCGCGCCCGCGAAGCCGGATACAACTTGAAAATCGGCAAGTTCCCCTT
>Ga0181537_10005310_pt1 | contig 10428 bp, 7 predicted proteins | sample PEATcosm2014_Bin_39_FD_119765 | JGI IMG/M metagenome (GOLD analysis project Ga0181537, IMG submission 119765) | Peatland microbial communities from MTU Mesocosm Facility, Houghton, MI, USA - PEATcosm2014_Bin23_10_metaG | ecosystem: Environmental > Terrestrial > Soil > Wetlands > Peat | place... | reverse complement strand
GCTGGGCCTGGCCGGCGTGATGGGCGGGTGGGACACCATGATCACGCCCGATACGAAGAATGTGCTCGTCGAGGCGGCGTGGTTCGATCCCATGGTGGTGCGGCAAACTGCGCGTCGTCACGGCCTGCATACCGACGCCAGCCATCGCTTTGAACGCGGCGCGGACTTTAATGCGGCGCCGGTCGCGTCGGCAATCGTAAGCGCGATTCTGCTGGCGAACGGCGGATCGATCGAGGGCGAGTTGGTGGATGCGCGCATTCCTGCCGCCGAGGCACGCACCGCGCGGCGCAAGCCTATTGCGCTCGCGTTGAGTGAAGTGCAGCGCATTTTGGGCACGACGATTGATGAAGAGGGAATCACGGCTGCAACCGTTGAAAACGTGCTGATGGCGCTGGGATGCGGACTGTCAACGGCGCCAGAGATTTCTTCCGAAGGCAGAAACGTGTGGAACACGACGTTGCCGAGCTGGCGGCTCGATCTGGAGCGCGAGATCGACCTCATCGAAGAAGTCGCGCGCGTATACGGCTACAACCGCTTCGCCAACACGCTGCCCTCGATTGGTGAGGGCGTGCGGGCACTGCCGTCGGCCGAGAAAGAAGCAACGGTGCGCGGAACGTTGCTAGCCGCCGGATTCCATGAGGCCATTTCCAGCACCTTCTGCTCCGCGGCGGAAGGCGCGCTCGCCTCACCGCAGCCCGCGCTCGTCGTTCCGCTTGGCAATCCGCTCAGTGAAGAGGCCGGTGTGCTGCGCCCGTCGCTTGTGCCCGGTATGTTGACCATGATTGCGGGCAACCTGAATCGCGACGTCAACGATGTGCGGTTGTTCGAGCTGGGCACAGTCTTCAGCGGTACCACCGACAAGGTGGACGAGCGCCCGGCATTGGCCTTTGGCGCTGTGGGCGCGTTGCCGGCGGAGAGCGCATTGCATGCCGGTCGCGCTTTTGATTTTCTCGATGTGAAGGGCGTGGTGGAGCAGGTAGTGTCGCGGTTCGAGATGCGCGGCAAGTACTTCGATCGCTTTTCTGCGGACGCCGGCCTTACGCCGGAGTGGCTGCATCCGTATCGCTCGGCGCGCGTTGTGGCAGACGGCGTGACCGTTGGCTGGTTCGGCCAACTCCATCCGCGCGAGGCTGCGGCGCGAAAAATTAAGGATGCGGTGCTGGTAGGCGAGATCTATCTCGACCGGCTCTACAGGTTGCCATTGCGTAGGCCCGCAGCGCGCGAGATCTCACGCTACCAGCCGGTGCGTCGCGATTTTTCCCTGGTTTTGAATGAGAGCATCGATTGGGAAACGATTGACCGCGCCATGGCCGGATTGCAGATCCCTGAGCTGGTGGAGTGGCGCGTGCGCGAAGTGTTCCGCGACGCGCGGCTTGGCGCACAGGAGTATGCGCTCTTGCTGGGCGCCACGTTTCAGGCGCCAGATCGCACCCTGCGCGAAGAGGAACTGCAGAAGTTCCAGGTGCAGGTGGTGGAAGCGGTTGGCAAAGCTGGGGCGCGGCTGCGCATCTAAGCAAAACATCAAGCGCGATCGGCGCTATACTCAAACCGAAACGTGGCCCGATTGGCGGAGGTTGAAACCATGTCAGAGACTTTCTGGGAATCGGATGGAGCCGTGGAAACGGCAAGCGAGGGGCACCCTGAGCACGCGCATGAGGAGCCGGCGTCTTTGGCCGTGAGCGCCGACGATTTTGCGGCACTCGAAGAGCGCATCCGTCGCGCCGTGGATCTGGTGAAGCGGGAGCGGCAGGCGCGCGCGGGGGCCGAGGCGCGCAGCGCGGAACTGGAAGCTCGCCTGACGGAGGCCGAAGCCCAGGTGCAGACGCAGTCACCTATTTTGGACCAACTGCAAAGCGAATTGGCCGCGTTGCGCGCCGAGCGCGATCAGGTGCGGCAACGCGTGGAACGGCTGCTCAAGCAGCTCGATACTCTGGAACTGTGAGGGAGAGATGGCCGAAGAACCGCGCAGCAAACCGAGCGAATACGTGACGGTGGAGATTTACGACCAGCTCTATCATCTGTCGGGGCAGGATACGCAGCACATTCGCGAGCTGGCTGCTTATGTGGACGCTAAGATGCGCGCCGTGGCGGCGCAAGGAAAGACTGCGGACTCGCTGCGTGTGGCCGTGCTGGCCGCTTTGAATCTTGCCGATGAAGTGTCGCAGGCTACTGCGGCCGATCCCCGCGCAGGCCATGCGCGCGCCGCCAACCTGCGCGTGCTACTCGATGAAGTGCTGGGAGACGAGCGGAAGACGGGCTCGTAAAGACAGCGATCGGTGATTCGTGTGCCGGTCACACTGCTTTAGCGAGCCAGTTTTTCATCGTGTCGGCGTCCACCAGGCCCGCCTGCTGGAATTTGAGGTTGCCGCCGGCAAATACAGCAAAGTTCGGAATGCCACGTACGTTATAGCGTGAGGCAAGCTCGGGGAATTTTTCCGTGTCGACCTTGAGCACAGCAGCTCTGCCTGCGAGGTCACGCGCGACTTGCGCCACATGCGGCGCCGCCATACGGCAGGGGCCGCACCACGATGCCCAGAAATCGACCAGGACAGGCACCTTGCTGTCGCGGATAATTTCGTCGAACTCCTCGGGATTCACAGCAAGAGGATCGGCGATGGCGGGCAGCAGCGTTTTGCAGGCGCCGCAGCGCCCGGTGTCGGCGAGATGTTTCGCCGGAATTCGATTTGGCTTTCCGCAGGACGGACAATTTCGGATGATGGGCATGGCTAAGTGCTCGGCTGAGTTTTCGCGTTCATAGTATCTCGCTGATAAGGGAGCCGCGACAAGGGGAACGTGGGGCCATTCGACTTCGGTCGCCGCAGTGCGATGCGGCAACCGAAGTCGAATGGATGCGGCAATTCAGGCAACTCTACTTCGCGGCCAACTGCCGCAACACGTACTGCAGAATGCCGCCGTGCTCGTAGTATTCGATCTCCTGCGGTGTGTCGATGCGTACCACCGTGTCGAATTCCTTCACCTTGCCGTCGCTCGCGGTAGCTTTGACGCGCAGCGAACGACCGTTCGCAAAGCGATCTTTCAGGAGCGCGGTGAGGCCGGGAAAGTCGTAGACCTCTTCGCCGGTAAGGCCGAGTGACTCCACATTTTCGCCGGGAGCGAACTGCAACGGCAGAATGCCCATGCCCACAAGATTCGAGCGGTGAATGCGCTCGAAGCTTTCGGCGATGACGGCGCGCACGCCGAGGAGCTTGGGGCCTTTGGCGGCCCAGTCGCGCGAGGAACCGGAGCCATATTCTTTGCCGGCAAGAATGATGAGCGGAATGCCGCGCTCTGCGTACTTCACGCTGGCGTCGAAGATCGACATCGGCTCGCCTTCGGGCAGCAGGCGCGTGACGCCGCCTTCCGTTCCGGGCGCGAGTTTGTTGCGCAGGCGCACATTGGCAAAGGTGCCGCGTACCATCACCTCGTGATTGCCGCGACGCGAGCCGTAGCTATTGAAGTCTGCCGGTTTCACGCCGTGCTCGGAGAGATATTTTCCGGCCGGTCCGTTGGCCTTGATCGATCCCGCAGGCGAAATGTGGTCGGTGGTCACGGAGTCGCCCAGCACCGCCAGCACGCGCGCGCCGGCAATGTTTTCAATGGGCGCGGGCTTGGCGGTCATGCCGTCAAAATACGGCGCTTGGCGGATATAGGTTGAATCTTTTTCCCACCGGTACACGTCGCCGGTAGGAAAGCTCAAGCCCTGCCAACTGGCATCGCCCTGCGACACTGTGGCGTACTCCCTGCGGTAGCCTTCGCTGGTGACGGCTTTCTCGATCGCGGCAGACACTTCAGCTTGCGTGGGCCAGATGTCGCGCAGATACACGGGCTTGCCGTCTTTATCGTTGCCCAACGCAGTTGCATCGAAGTCGTGGCCGATCTTGCCGGCGAGCGCGTAGGCGACGACCAGCGGCGGGCTCATTAAGTAATTCGCGCGCACGTCCACATTCACGCGGCCTTCGAAGTTGCGATTGCCGCTGAGTACGCTGACCGCAACCAGGCCGTGATCTTCAATCGATTTCGAAACGTCGGACGGCAGCGGACCTGAGTTGCCGATGCAGGTGGTGCAGCCATAGCCCACCACGTTGAAGCGCAGCTTTTCAAGATAGGACAGCAGGCCGGCCTTGTTGTAATAATCGGTGACGACTCGCGAGCCCGGCGCGAGCGAGGTCTTCACCCACGGCGGAACGGTGAGGCCTTTTTGCACGGCCTTCTTTGCCAGCAGTCCTGCGGCGATCATGACCGAGGGATTCGAGGTATTGGTGCAGCTGGTGATGGCTGCGATGACAACTGAGCCGTGATCGAGATAGGGATCGGGATCGACGCCGAAACGCTCTTTCACCGTGGTTGTAACATGCACAGGCGCATTTTCCGCGACCGCCGAATCGGTGACTGCCTGGCGCTGCCACGCGGTGGCCGTGCGTGAACCCAGCGGCTTGGCTGTGGGCGAGAGCAGCGTCGGCAGTTGCTGCGCGAAGCTCGAAGCCGCGTCCTTGAGCAACACGCGATCCTGCGGGCGCTTGGGTCCGGCGACACTAGGCTCCACGTCGCCCAGGTCGAGCGAGAGCGTCTGCGTGTACTCGGCCTCGGGCGTGCCGGCGGTGTGAAAGAGGCCCTGCTCCTTGTAATAGGCCTCGACCAGATTGATCTGTTCTTCGCTGCGTCCGGTGAGGCGCAGATAGCGAAGCGTCTCGGCGTCGACAGGGAAGATGCCGCAGGTTGCGCCGTACTCCGGCGCCATGTTGCCGATGGTGGCCCGGTCGGCGAGCGGCAACTGCGTTAAGCCGTCCCCATAGAATTCAACAAACTTACTGACAACTCCCAGCTTGCGTAGCGCCTGGGTCACGGTGAGCACCAGATCGGTAGCCGTAGCGCCCTCGCGCAGCTTGCCGGTGAGTTTGAAGCCGACCACCTGCGGGATCAGCATGGAAACGGGCTGCCCGAGCATCGCGGCCTCGGCCTCGATGCCGCCCACTCCCCAGCCCAGCACGCCGAGGCCATTGATCATGGTGGTGTGCGAGTCGGTTCCGACCAGCGTGTCAGGATAAGCGACCGCTTCGCCGTCAATCTGCGCAGTGAAGACCACACGCGCCAGGTATTCGAGATTCACCTGGTGGCAGATGCCCATGCCGGGCGGCACGGCAGAGAAGTTTCGAAACGCCGATTGCCCCCACTTCAAAAACGCGTAGCGCTCCCGGTTGCGCTGGAACTCGAGCAGGGAATTTGCCTCGTAGGCCATTTGCGTGCCGTATTCGTCCACTTGCACGGAGTGGTCGATGACGAGCTCGGCAGGCGCCAGCGGATTCACGCGCTCGGGATCGCCGCCCAGGGTCTTGATGGCGTCGCGCATGGCGGCCAGGTCGACGACGGCGGGCACGCCGGTGAAGTCCTGCATGAGCACACGCGCAGGCATGTAGGCGATCTCGCGGCTGGGCTCCGCCTTCGCGTCCCAGTTAGCCAGGAATTCGATGTCAGCGGCCGTCACGTTCTTGCCGTCCTCGCGGCGCAGCAAGTTTTCCAGCAGAATCTTCAGGCTGAAAGGCAGGCGCGCGAGATTGAAGCCGCGGGCGGCGAGCGCCGGCAGGCGATAGTAGGTGTAGGAGCGATTGCCGGAGGTGAGCACGGCCTTGCTCGAAAAGCTGTTCATCAGGGAAGAACCTTTCTATCCGCGCGTAGGTCGGATGGTTTCAGGAAAGCCGATGTGCGGACTCGGGGCCGCAAAAGTCCCGCAGGCTTTTGGGTGCGCGAGATGGCGCGCCTGAAAAATAGCCTGCGATGGAATTAGATTACTCAGCGGGAAGGGTCAACGTCCACGGTCAGGACGGCCGCGGCGGAAACGCCTGAAGTGGGGCGGACCGGCGATGGCAGGATAGGACCGCATCGGTGGTAACAATATTTTATCGCGATTGCAGGTTGCGTGGAAACACCTTGCGCATCGCATGGCCAGCCGCTAGGCTCGAAGCGAGGTCCCCAAGGGTGAATATGCTCAGCGACACGACCCGATTTCTGTTGACCGCGGCGATGCTGCTACCCGTTGCGGGCGCATGCCAAACCATGTCGATGCCCGAGGCGAAGACGCCCGCGGCTCCGGCAGCTCCCGCGTGGCCGGCCGTCGACGGGACGGTGGTCCTCGACAATTTTCACTTTGGCGCCGGTGAAACGCTGCCCCAACTGCGTCTGCATTATCTGACGCTGGGCACTCCGCACCGCAATGCCACAGGCCACGTGGACAATGCGGTGCTGCTGCTGCACGGCACAGGCGGCAGCGCGCACTCGCTGCTGAATCCCGTGTTTTCGAACGTGCTGTTCGCGCCAGGCGCGCCGCTCGACATCACCAAGTATTTCCTCATCCTGCCCGACGACATCGGCCACGGGCAAAGTTCAAAGCCATCAGACGGGCTGCATGCGCACTTTCCGGCGTATGACTACGACGACATGGTGCGCAGCCAGCGCATGATGCTCGAAGCAATGAAGATCGACCATCTGCGGCTGATTCTGGGAACGTCGATGGGCTGCATGCAGACCTTTGTGTGGGGCGAAACCTATCCCGATTTTGCCGACGCGCTGATGCCACTTGCGTGCCTCCCGGTCCAGATCGCCGGTCGCAACCGCATGATGCGCTACATGGCGATTCAGGCCATCAAGGCGGATCCTGCGTGGATGGACGGCGAGTACAAGAGCGAGCCGGTCGAAGGGCTGCGGACGGCCAACGAAATCATCCTCATCATGGGCTCCAGCCCGCTGCAGATGCAAAAGCAGGAGCCCACCCGGCAGGCGGCGGAGCTGTATGTTGATCGGACCCTGGCGCGCGCCATGGCCGCGACAGACGCGAATGACTCGATCTACCAGCTCGACGCCAGCCGGAATTACGATCCCAGCCCGCATCTGGATCGCATCACGGCGCCGGTGATGTGGATCAATTCCGCCGATGACTTTATCAATCCGCCGGAGCTGGGCATCGCGGAAAAGATGGTGGGGCAGATGCCCCATGCGCGCTTCGTGCTGATCCCCATCTCCGACGCGACACGCGGCCACGGCACACACACGGTGGCTGCGGTGTGGGAGAAATACTTGATCGAGCTAATGCAGGAGTCGGAACCGAAACCTTGATGGATCGGACCAAGGGGGTTTCGCACCGCGGGATCTGGCTTCACGCTGCTCCTATACTTGAAGAGCACGCTTCTTCTCACTGAGGGATTCCCTGCATTGAAATACTGGGTTGGCATTCAGGGTCTTGATACGCGCTTTGTCGCGTGGCTGGCGCGGCGCATGCCCAACGAGCGGCAGCGGCTGCTGGCCATCACCATCGTGGCCGGCGGCCTGTGCGGCCTGTCCGCGGTTGCCTTCCACGTAAGCGTGGCGCGTCTCTACGCACTCCTGATCGATCGCGCGGCCGCGGCTCCGGGGCACGCGTGGATCTGGTGGATGATTCTGATGCCCGCGGCCGGCGGCCTCGTGGTCGGCCTGGGGCTCACCTACTGGGTTCCCGCAGCGGCGGGCAGCGGCATTCCCCAAGTGAAAACCGCTTACGCGTTCCGCTCCGGCGTCATCACCATGAAGGAGACGGTTGGCAAGTTCGTGTTGTGCGCGCTGCAACTGGGCAGCGGAGCGTCGCTGGGCGTGGAAGGACCGACGGTGCAGATCTGCGCCGGGATGAGCAGTTTTCTTGCGCGCATGGCGCGGCTGAGCCCGCTCAACCAGAAGCGCATGGCCTCGGTGGGCATGGCGGCGGGCATTGCCGCGGCCTTCAACGCGCCCATCGCCGCCGTCACCTTCACTCTGGAGGAGTTGATTGGCAGCCTCGACCAGACCATGCTTTCGGGCGTGATTGTGGCGGCGGCGCTGGCGGCCGTGGTGGAGCACAGCATCCTCGGCTCCAATCCCATGTTCATAGTGCCGCGGCTGCAGAGTTACACGCTGGCCAATAGCTCGTCGCTGATCTGGTATGCGCTGCTCGGCCTGCTGGCCGCCATTGTTTCGGTAGTTTTTACTGATTCGCTGCTATGGCTGCGCAAAGCTTTCAGAGAACTCTCGAGCGTTCCTCCCTGGGTTCGTCCCGCAATCGGCGGCGCGGCCACGGGAAGCCTCGCCGTGGTCGCGCTGCTGTTCTTTCACTTGAACGGCATCGCCGGCAATCCCTATCCCACGCTGACTTTCGCGCTTCTCGGCTCGCTTCCGGTGACGGCTATGGCGGCTTTGTGCGTGCTCAAGATGGCCGCCACGGTTACGTCATACTCAAGCGGCGGCTCCGGCGGCATTTTTGCGCCGGCGCTGTTCATGGGCGGCATGTTGGGTGGTGCGGTCGGCTATCTCGACGTGACGGTCTTCCATCATCCAGCCGATTCCATTGGCGCCTTCGCTGTGGTCGGCATGGGCGCGGTGTTCGCCGGAACTGTGCGTGCGCCCATGACCTCGATCCTCATCATCTTCGAGATGACCGGCGGTTATGGACTGGTGCTGCCCCTGATGATCGCCAACATGAGCGCGTTTGCGCTGGCGCGCCACTGGCGGCATACGCCGGTGTACGAGGCGCTGCTGGAGCAAGACGGCATTTTCCTGGATCGTGACGCCGTATTGCATCCAGATGGTCCGCAAGCCAGTTCGAAGACGCACGATGCGGACGAATTGAGCGTGGACGCGAGCTCTTAGAGCATCTTGACCGTCGCTCTATTGCGGCTCCTCGTTGTAAAGGAAATAGGCGCGCAATTCGAGATATGGGCCGTGGAACTCCCGCGGCAGCGGCGGATAACTCGATCCGGTAATCGCACCCCAGGCCGCGCGATCCAGCCCCGTGTCGCCGGAGCGGCCATCCAACTGCATGTCGGTGACCTGGCCGTTAGGCAGCACTTTGAAGTGAACGGCGACCACACCGGACTTGAGAATGGGCGGGTTCACTTCATCGGGAATCAGCGGGTCCCATGTGCGTTGCGTAATGTAGTGCCAGCGAGCAATCCAGGAGCTGAAGTCGACGCCTTGCGTGTCAGAGAGAACCTGGATTCCGCCGGTGCCCGCGCCGGGATGCATGGACAGCCCGCCCGCCCCCGGATTGCCGTAGTTTTGTTGTCCCTGGCCGCGCAAGGCTTTCTGCATGTCCTGACGAAGCTGATCGGCGGGATTCTGCGGGCCCATGGCAAAGTTGGGTTTGGCAGGGACGGCCTGGGGGTGCGGCGCTTCGGGCGCCTGCGACTGCGGATTGTTCGGCACCGGCTGCGTGGGCTGCGGCTTGGGCTGCTCCGGCGCCTGCTGCTGCGGCGGCGCGGGTGGAGGCGGAGCCTGTTGTGCCCGCTGCTTCATCTCCTCCATCGTCTGCTTGTCGATGAGCGGCTTGTTGGCGGGCAGCTTGGGAGCAACCTTCTGCCTCTGCATTTGGCGCACGGCGTCGGGCATCTGATCGAGAGCGATCTGATCCTCATGCTGCTTGATACGGTCAAAGTCATCGACGATCGGCGTCTTGAGAATGTACCTGGGAATCAAATAGAGGCAAAAGAGCAGAATGATATGCACCAGCACTGCCCACAGAACGCCTTCGCGTAGTCGCGCCCAGCGTCGCTCGTCTTCGAGCTCGCTGATCATCTCCAGCAGTTCATGGTGCTCGTAGTCTACCCAGCGCGAGCCGCGCGCTTTGGGCGAGGGCGTATCTTCTTCACGGGGTTCCAGTTGCGCGGCTTCCTTACGCGGCTCGAGATCGCGCGCGGAGAAAGTGTCCAGGCCCAGGATCGATCCCGTGATAGAGGTTTCCTGCGCAGAGCTGTCCTGTGACGGACTAGTCTCGGCGGGTCTCTTGGGCTCGTCTACTTCGGCTGGCGCTTCGCTGGTGGGCATTTAGTGCGATGGAGCCATTTAAAGCACACGTACTCTCTTGCCGGCTCCGTACTCAAGTCCTTTCTGTCTATTCTCTCATTTTGGGCAAAGCTTTGCTTATAAGGGCGCCCCGTACAATGGTTCTTGTTGAATTGACGCAGGATGGGGCGAAAGGGGACAGCGTTTGAAGCGGTTTTTCGCGTACGTTTTGGCGGAATGGAAGCTGGTGATTCTGCCGGCGCTGTTGAAATGGGGAATTTGGGGCGTTGGCGCGGTTGCGGTGCTCGATTCTTCGAGCATTCCCGTCCCCATGGACGCCATTCTTGCTCTCTACGTGTGGAATGACAAGGGCCACTTCTGGCTCTATTGCCTGATCGCGGCCGCGGGTTCGGCCATCGGCGGGTTGCTGCCCTACGGGTTGGGCCGCGCCGGAGGCGAGCTGTTCCTGCTCAAGCGCGTGGACCGCGTAAAGTTCGACAAGCTGCGCGACCGCTTCCAGCGGCAGGAGTTCCTTTTCGTCGCGATCCCCTCCATGATGCCGCCGCCCGCGCCTTGGAAGTTGTTCATCTTCGCCTCCGGCGTGTTTGAGATGCGCGTGTCTCATTTTCTGGTGGCTGTGTTCACGGGAAG
>Ga0181537_10005309_pt1 | contig 10429 bp, 2 predicted proteins | sample PEATcosm2014_Bin_39_FD_119765 | JGI IMG/M metagenome (GOLD analysis project Ga0181537, IMG submission 119765) | Peatland microbial communities from MTU Mesocosm Facility, Houghton, MI, USA - PEATcosm2014_Bin23_10_metaG | ecosystem: Environmental > Terrestrial > Soil > Wetlands > Peat | place... | reverse complement strand
GGAACAGGAAGCCGCTTCGGCTCCGGCGGTGCTCCCGGCGCCCGCCCCGGCCGCCGCCCCGCGGCCAAGCCTCGCCGACCTGTCGGCGGGACTCGGGCAATCCTCGCAAAGCGCCACGGTAAGCCTGATCAACCGCCTGGTGGAGCGCGGCGTCCTCTCGAAACAGGACTCCGGCGAGCTGATCGCGCTCGCCGAGGCGGACGCGGCGGAGGACCGGGCCCAAGCGGCCATGACCCAGGCCGCCATCGCCATGGCGGTGGCGGCGGAGGCCCGCGCGAAGGCGATCGCCGCCCAGGCCGGCTACCGGAGGGGCGCTCAGACAGGCCAGGCCGCCGGCGCCTCGCCGAGGCAGCTGCAGGAGGCGGCGGCTCCCGAGGCGGCCGATACCGCCGCCGCTCCGGTCAACGACGACGTGGACAGCCAGGGACAGGCTCCCCAGCCGCAGGCGCCGGCGAAGAAGGCCTTACGCAACGCCGCGGCGAAGCAGCCGGTGGCGCAGGCGGAAGAGGCCCCCGAGCCGCCGGTTCCCGACGACACGGTGCGGGTGACCTACGTTCCCGAGTTCGTGAAACAGCAGCTTCGCCAGGAGGTGAAGCAGGACGTCCTCGACGAGGCGCACAAGGAGGGCTGGGCGACCCCGAGCAGCGTGCCGGACTGGATCAGCCGTTTCTCGCTTTTTGGCGACTTCCGCCTCCGGTTTGAAGCGCTCCGCTACCCGTCAGGAAACGACAACACGGGGGCGTTTCCAAATTTCAACGCCATCAACACGGGCGCGCCCTTCGACACTGCCGGGAGCGTGTTTTCCCCTCAGCTGAACGTGGATCAGGATCGGACGCGGGTGCGCCTGCGAGCCCGGCTCGGAGCCGAGGTCGACCTAGGGAAGAACTTCACGGTCGGGATCCGAGCGGCCACGGGTTCGGACGACGGCCCCGTTTCCGAGAACCAGACCCTGGGTGCGGCCGGCTCCGGCCAGGGGGGTGACTTCGGAAAGTATCAGCTCTGGCTCGACCGCGCCTTTCTCAAGTACGAGGTCGGAGGCCTGCCGGACGAGGACCTGGCGCTGGAGTTTGGGCGATTCGACAATCCCTTCATGTCGACGAGCATGATCTGGGCGGACGACCTCGCATTCGACGGCTTTGCCGCAAAGGCCAAGTACCACGTGGGGGAGGACATCACCCCGTTTTTCACTCTGGGGGCCTTCCCGGTCTTCAATACCGATCTCAACTTTGCGACGAACCAGCCGGCGAAATTCTCCAGCTACGACAAGTGGCTGGATGCGGCCCAGCTGGGAGTGAGCCTTGACCTCGGCAAGAGCTTCAACGCCACGTTCGCAGCCGCCTACTACTATTACCACCACATTGAGGGGCAGCTCTCGGATCCGTTCACGCCGCTCACCTCGTCCGATGCGGGCGACACCGACGACAGCCGGCCCAGCTTTGCGCAGTTCGGCAACACCTACATGGCGCTGCGCGACATCGTTCCGGGACCGCTTAACGACAACGGGACGATCGACCAATTCCAGTATTTCGGGCTTGCGACGCCCTTCCATGAGCTGGCCCTCGACGGGCGCCTGGAGTTCAACGAGTTCGAGCCGTTCCAGGTGTCCCTCACCGGGGAATACGTGAGGAACCTGGCGTTCAACGCCCTCAACATCGCGCCGATCGCCGTCAACAACAGGGGCCCGTCCAGCACGGCCAATCCCGCCGGGGGGCCATTTGTGGGGGGCGCGGCCGCATGGCTCGTGAAGCTGACCCTCGGGGACGCCCTCCTTCAGAATTCCTGGGACTGGAACGTGAACCTGGGATACCGGAACGTTGCGTCCGACGCCGTCGTGGACGGATTCGCCGACTCTGACTTCGGAGGGGGCGGGACGAACTTCAAGGGCCCCACGCTCGGGGGAAGCCTCGCCCTCACCTCTGACGTCTGGCTCCGCCTGACATGGATGAGCGCGAACACCGTGGCGGGGCCCACGCTCAAGAACGACATCCTGCAGATGGACGTGAACGCGAAGTTCTGACCCGGCCCATGAAAATCTCATCCCTGATTCTCCTCGCCCTTTTTTCGGCTTTTCCCGTCGGATCCCTGATGGCGACCGACGCGCCGGCAACCGAGGAGGATCGCCTCCGCTCGGCCCTTCGGGACTCGACGATCCAGCTTCGCACCGCGCAGTCCGACCTCGCGAACCTTCAGTCTACGGACGCAGCGCTTGCCGCGGAGAAGGCCGCGGTTTCGGACAAGCTGGAGGCCCTGAAAAAACAGATGATCACCGAGAGGATCTCCGCCGACAAGTCCGCCTCGATCCTTGCAACTCAGCTTGCCGAGCAGAAACAGGTCGCTGCAAAGCTCAAGGGGGACCTTGAGAAGGCCGAGGCGGTCGGAGCAAAGGCGTCGGAGGCCGACCGCACGGCCGAGGCCCAGATCGCCCGGCTCAAGAGCGAGAAGATATTCCTCGAGCGAAAGGTGGCCGACCTCGAGTCGAAGAACCTTTCGCTTTTCCTCACCGGGAATGAGATCCTTTCCCGGTACGCCGAATTCAGCCTCGGAAACGCCCTGAGCGCGAAGGAGCCCTTCGTGAGCCTGACCCGCACCAAGCTCGAGAATCTGGTGCAGGATTATCAAGACAAGCTACTTGATGAACGAGCGACGCAGTAGGGACCACGGAGGATCCAAAGGCCGCCATGCCAGGAGATCGCTACAAGAACGGGAAAACAGGGATGTGTGTTTCAGGTGCAATGGCATGGGTCGTCCTTGGCGCGCTGGCTGCCGGCCTGACGGCGCCTGCTAGGGCGGGGGACATCCTCCGAGGCGGGGCCTCGTCGTCGTCGCAGCCGAGTACCGGCTCGAACCCCGTGTCCTCGCCGGCGACCCCGGGCGTGCAGCTCACCACGAGCGGGGTGGACATGCTTGCCCGGACCACCCAGGCCCTCGCCTCGGTGATGCAGATGCAGCAAGCGGCGCGAGCCCTGGCCAAGTCAGGCCCGAACAACCTCCTCCCGAAGCTGCCGTCGGTGCCCCTGAACAGCTATGGGCAGACAAACGGGCTCGTGGTCGCCGCGGCCGTGCCGGCCGACCTTTCGAACCCAGGACCCGGCGAGAACGGGTCGCTCTGGACCGGCGCCAACCTGCCGGTCGCCACGACGGCCACGGCCAGCGGCGTGACGACGCAGACGGTCACGATCCAGCAGACCCAGGAACAGGCGGTTCTCAACTGGCAGTCCTTCAACATCGGCAAGAACACCGTCCTCAATTTCGACCAGACAGCGGGAGGGGCGGACATCGCGCAGTGGGTTGCTTTCAACAAGATCGGGGTGACGGGTTCGCCCTCGCAGATCCTCGGCTCGATAAATGCCGCCGGCCAGGTGTACCTGATAAACCCGAACGGGATTATCTTCGGGGGCTCCTCGCAGGTGAACGCCTACTCGCTCGTTGCCTCCTCGCTGCCGATAAACGACAACCTGATAAGCCTCGGGCTGCTGAACAACCCCGACACCCAGTTCCTCTTCTCGGCGCTGCCGATTCCGGCCGGCGCCAACGGAACCCCTGCTTTCACGCCGGTTGTCTCCGACCAGATCGTCGGGCCCAGCCCGAGCGCATCGCAAACGACGTACACCCTGAACCTAACCCCGAGGTCCGGGAACACTCCGGCGGTATCGTACACCGTGCCGGGGTCCGCACCGGTGACGCTCGCGTCGGGGACCGACTATGTGGTGAGCACCAGCTCGACCGGCGTCGCAACGGTGACCTTCAGCACGGCGGCCTCGACGGCGATAGCGGGCAACCTGGTAACGCTCTCATATACACCTTCCGGAGACCAATTCGGCAACGTGGTGGTGCAGGCGGGGGCTCAGCTCACCTCGCCGGCGACCGGCGCCAGCAGCGGCGGGCGCATGATGCTGGTCGGCCCAAACGTCGACAATGCCGGCACGATATCGACCCCCAACGGCCAGACCATACTAGCAGCCGGGCTTCAGGTGGGGATTGACGCGCACCCCACCACCGACCCGAGCCTCCGCGGCCTGGACGTGTTCATCGGTGCGGTCGCGGATGCGACGCTCGCGAACCCGACCGACGAGGGTGTCGTCACCAATGACCGGATAGTGAACAGTGACGGGACCGTGTACACCGGCCTGATCGAGGCGCAGACGGCCGACGTCACCATGGCGGGAGCGACGGTAAACCAGCTTGGGTTCATCGACAGCTCCACCTCGGTCACGGACAACGGGAGGATCGATCTCCTCGCGGAGTTCAACGCATCTCCCAACTCGGCTGCATTCGAGAGTCCGGCAAACACGGCCGCGACCACGCCGCCTTTTACCCCGCAGACCACCGGAATCGTCACGATGGGGCCCTACAGCGTGAGCCAGATCCTGCCCGAGCTTTCCAGCACCGACCAGGTCGTGGGAACACAGCTAGCGCTGCCGTCGATCGTCGATGTTCGCGGCCTGGCCATCCACATGGCGTCGGCGACCGATCCCACATCGGGCGCGACGCTTCCCGACTCGGGCGCGATCCTGCTCGCCCCATCGGCGGGCGCGGCCCAGGACCAAAACGGGAACGTGATCAGCGAGAGCAACACAAGGGTCTATCTCAAGAACGGCGTCACGCTCGACGCCGGCGATTGGAACATCCAGTCGCAGGGAACGGCGTTGCAATCACAGCAGTTCGTCAACGACGCCGGCCAGGTTTACCTCGACTCGGGGTCGGTGATCGACGTCTCGGGTTCCGCCGGGGTGAGCGCCTCGGTTGACGAGAACATCGTTTCGGTCCAGCTGCGAGGCACGGAGCTTGCAAATTCACCCCTGCAGCAGAACGGGGCGCTTCGGGGCCAAACGGTGCAGATAGACCTGCGCGAGTCGGGGACTTTCGATGGCGTTCCCTGGGTTGGAACGCCGCTGGCCGACACCTCGGGCTACGTCAGCATCGTGCAGAGGGACGTCGGCGAGCTCACGACGAGCGGAGGCACCGTTTCAATAGCGGCGGGAAACTCCTTCGTCCTCCAGTCCGGGGCGACGATAAACGTCTCCGGAGGATGGATCGATTACCAGCCGGGCTACGTGACGACAACACAGGTCACCTCGGGCGGCCACATTTACGACATCTCACAGGCCACGCCGAACATCGTGTACAACGGCATCTACACCGGGAGCTCGTCCTCCACCGACACGAAATGGAATGTAACCCAGACATCCGCGAATCCGCTTCCGCCGGGAACGGAATATGACCCCGGCTACATCCAGGGCGGAGGCGGCGGCGCGATTTCCATCCAGGCGCCGACCATGGCGCTCGACGGCTCCTTCCTCGGAAACACGGTCGCGGGTCCCTACCAGCGGACCTCCGCCGCGCAGATCAACCAGACCTTCGGGTCGACCGCGTTCCTGGGGACGATGCAGGCGATCCTCAGCATACCGACGCCTAGCCAGCTGAGCCTCACGTTCCAGGCTCAGGACCCAAGCACGTCACCGCTCTTTGCAGCCTATTCGCCGTCCCCTCCCAATGTGGTGATCAAGGCTCCTCCGGCCAACCTGAACCCGGTCCCGGCGTTCAGCTATGAGGGTACGGGGGACACGATGGACCTCTTGATCTCCGGGACCCGCGGCGAACGCGGTGCCGAGATAGACCTTTCCCCGTCGATCATCGGCTCGGACGGATTCGGCGTTCTCACGGTCGACAACAGCGGTGGAACTCCCGGGACGGGCGTGCTCTCTCCCGGAGGAAACATCACGATCCCGGCCGGCACCGTCCTTGATCTCCAGCCCGGGGGGGAGCTCCAGCTGAAGGGCGCGAATGTGGACGTTGAGGGCCAGGTGAGCGCCCCGGACGGAACCTTGAGCTTCACGGCATATGACGTGTCGCCGATCCTGGTCTACGGCCAGGTGCCGAACGTGGACACCACCCGGGGAACGGTCACGATCGGAAGCCAGGCCTCGCTGAGTGTTGCAGGGCTCGTGGTGAACGATGGGCCGCTTGCCACGGCACCAGGCTCGCTTCCGTTCCTCACCGGAGGCGGCTCGATCACGGTCAGCGGATTCAATGCGTCGCTCTTGCCGGGAAGCGCCCTCGACGCGTCGGGAGGGCTCGATGTCACCCCGTCCGGGCAGCTTGCCTACGGGTCCGGCGGAAAGATCACGATAGCGGCCGGACGGGATCCGGGCCTGGCTCCGCTCGTGGGCGGCGATCTCCAATTCGGCGCGGGCTCCGCATCCAGCGGCGTGAACCTGGTCGGATACGCGGGTCCCGGGGTCAGCGGGGCCTCCCTTTCCATCCAGGCGCCCCTCGTTCAGGTGGGCGGGAGCGTCCTCGAAAATGGGGATACTAGCGGCGCAAACACGCTGTGGATCAACAGGACCGACTCCACAGGCGCCCTGCTCAGCCCGGACTTCTTCAGCGAGGGCGGATTCTCAAGCTTCGGTTTAAGCGGGATTGGAATCGCGACGACGGACACGCAGGGAAACACCGTCTATCTTCCGGCGGTTTTCATATCTTCCGGAACGCTCTCAGCAACCACCGGGGATCTCATCCCGACCGTCATAGCGCCGAAGGCGTCCAACTGGCTGGCGCAGACCGGATCCAACGGAAGCGGCGATTTTTTCCTTTCCGTGGACCCGGCGCTCCTTCCCTCCGGGCAGCGCGCTCCGGTGAGCCTTTCGTTCACGGCGGAGGGGGTCATCGACACGCTGCTAAGCCAAGGAACGGCCAACGTGCTCGTGCGGGGGGACCTGGTGATGGCGGCGGGCTCCTCCATCACCACCGACCCGCAAACAAACCAGAGCCGCGGCGTCTCGATGTCGGGAAACACGGTGACGGTCCTGGGCTCGATCACCGCACCGGGCGGCACGATCGCTGTCACCGGATCCTCCTCGCCCACCTACATGTTCGGGACCCTTGGGGAGACTGAGGCGCTCCCGACTGTCGATATCGGCCCCGACGCGCTGCTGGACGTCTCCGGCGCCACGGTCGTCTCTTTTAACAAGAACGGCTCCCTGACCGGCACGGTCCTCTCCGGCGGGACCATCTCCGTATCCGGCAATGTCGTGGCCGAGGCGGGAGCGGTGCTGGACGCCTCGGGCTGGAGCGACTCGAAGGATTCCACGGGGCTCCTCAATTTCCCGACCTCCTCCATATTCGGGAGCTCGGGGGCCGTGGGCGGCGCGACGGGGAGTTGTACGGCCCTGCGGTCGTAGACAGCAGCGGCGGGACGATAAGCCTTTCCGGCGGTCAGGAGCTCTACACGGACGCGACCCTCCTTGCGGCGGCGGGAGGTGCCTCGGCGCAGGCGGGGAGCCTCTCGGTGTCATCGGGAAGGTTCTATCCGCTGATAAGCGCCGGATCCCCGACCTCGTCCGACGTCTCGCTGGTGGTGACAGGAAGCGGCCCGACGATTCCAAAAACGTTCACAGCAACCGGCGGGGCGGTCATTGGCAATCTCGTGGACACGACCGACGTCGATTCGAATGGCAATCCCGTCGCGGAGACCGGCCATTTTGCGTCGTCGAGCCTCACCGGCAGCGGAATCGGCTCGCTCACTCTGGGCGGCGGCTCGGGCGCCGTCGAGTTCCTGGGCTCCAGCACCTTTTCCCTGGATCGCAGCCTGACCGTGGCGAACGATGGCGTGATCTCGGTAAGCCCGACCGCGACCGACACGGACCCCGCGGTGATCCTGAGTGCCCCGTATGTCTTCCTGGGCACGCCGTTCAAGCTGCCGGCCGCACAGTGGTCGTCCAACCTGTCCACGGGCACGCTTCCCAGCTATGGAAACGGATCGTTGTCGGTCAGCGCGACCGAACTGATCGATATCGGCGACCTTTCGCTTCAGAATATCGGCCTTGCCGTGATCAATTCCGCCAGCGGCTCGATCAGGGGCAACGGTACGCTCGACGTCGCCGGGGTGCTCGACCTTACGGCGGCGCAGATCTATCCCACCACGGCCGGCCGTTTCACGGTGGCGGCCTACGACTACACTCCCGCGGGGGGCTCGCTCCAGCCTGGAACGGTCGATATCTCCTCCGCGAGCAGCCAGCTGCCGCAATTGCCTCTTTCAGCGGGCGGCCAACTCGACATCTACGCTTCCGACATCACGCAGGACGGCATGCTGCGGGCTCCGATCGGGACGATCCTGCTCGGTTGGAACGGCCCAGGCGGGGCCGCGGTCGACGCGGCACACACCGATCAGAACACCGGTGGAATGGTCCCGACGACACAGGTCCTCACCATGGGATCCGGGAGCATCACCTCCGTCTCCGCAAGCGATTCGACGCTGACGCTCATCCCGTACGGGAACAATCTCAACGGGACGGCCTGGATCGACCCGACAGGCGCGGACATCACCCTAAGCGGGGTCCCCGGGAAGTCGGTCGCCATAAACGGGGCCCAGGTCGACGTTTCCTCCGGCGCAAAGATAGACATCAGCGGAGGAGGCAACCTTTACGCCTACCAGTGGATAAGCGGCACGGGCGGGACCAACGATGTACTCTCCCCCGACTACGTGCCGAATCCCTCCACGCCTTCCCTTGTGAGCTTTGCGGTCATACCGGGCTACCAGCCGGATTATGCCCCGTATGCACCCTATGCACCGAACAATCCAAACCTGAACTCCGACCCGGGGTATGTCGCGAACGTGAACCAGAAGATCTCCGTGGGCGACGTGGTGTACCTTGAGGCGACCAATGGGCTGCCGGCAGGGTTCTACACGGTGCTTCCGGCCCGATATGCGCTCCTTCCGGGTGGATACCTGGTCACGCCCGAGAAGGGAACGCCCGCCGCAAACGCCGTGGTCCAGCCGGACGGATCAAGCGTCGTCGGGGGATATGTCCAGAATTCCCTCAATACCAACCAGCAGGCCGCGCAGTCGGTGCTGACCGAGTTCAACGTGGCGCTCGGAACCGCCCCGGCGAATGCCAGCACGACGACCCCGCCCGTCACGGTCGTGAGGGCGCGCAGTCAGTACGCCGATTTTGACGCCAACTCATTCCTCAGCTCCGCGGACCTCACCGCAGGCACGGCCCAGCCCAACCTTCCGATCGACGGCGGCCAGCTTGTGCTGTCGGCAGACCAAAGCCTGACCCTCAAGGGGGCGGTCGAATCGGCCGCGAGCACTGGAGGAATAGGCGGGCTCGTGGACATCAGCAGCACCCAAAGCATCACCATCGGGACCACTGCAAAGGCCGGCAACCTGCTGCTCGACCCCACCGAGCTCTCGGGTTTCGGGGCCCAGAGCCTGCTCATCGGCGGCACTCGAGAGGACACGGCGTCGGGCACAGAAATAACCGTGACCGCGAATTCCATAGATGTGGAAAACCCTGGGGATCCCCTTTTGGGAACCGACATCATCCTCGCCGCCTCGGGCAGCATCACCCTCGGAAAGGGCTCGATCATCGAGCAGGTCGGCTCGCTTTCGGGGTCCGCCGAGACGCTTGAATTCAGCGGAAGCGGAGCCGTGCTGCGCGTCTCGAGCGACCCGTCCGCCACGATAGCCTGGACGGGTGCGACCAACTCTACTGCCCCGGTCGTGTCCGTGGGGGCGAACGCAAGCGTGCTGGGATCGAGCGTCGCCCTGGAATCCACGGGCGCCGCCACCCTGGATCCGACGGCGACAATCGGCGGCTCCTCGTCGGCGGTGACCCTGGGAAGCGGCCAGATCAGCATCCAGCTTCCCGGCTCGGGTGCGCTCAGGGAGCAGGCGGGCGGCCAGACCACCGCGGGGCTTGTCCTCACGGGCAATGTCCTCCAGGGCCTGGAGTCGTCGGCTTCCCTCGCCCTGGTGAGCTACAGCTCCATTGATGTTTACGGCAGTGGAACGCTGGGATCATCCTCCTTGGCCTCCTTGGCGCTACACGCTCCTGAGATCCACGGCGACGGGGGCACGGCCGTACTCGAGGCAGGCACCGTGCTGATGGACAACAGCACCAATTCGTCGGCGGCGGACGCCTTTGTGGTGCCGCAGGCGGGCACGCTGGCGGGATCCCTGACCATAGACGCCGGCACCATCAAGCTTGGTTCCAACCCAATGAATGTTCAGGGATACGCCCTGACGTCGATGAGCGCGACGGCGGGCCTGGTCGCACAAGGCTCGTCGCCGGGGGAATTTGAAACCCAGGGCGACCTGGCGATCTCGACTCCGCTCGTCACGGCTGTGGCGCCGTCGTCGGCCTCCTCGTCGACTTCGGCCACGCTGGTGGGCGAGACGATAGCTGCCTCCGGCAACCTGACCCTCACCTCACCGTCCGGCGCGAAGGCCGTTTCAATGGCTGGAAGCCTCGGATCGAGCCTGACCCTGGTTGGGGCCACGGTTGGAATCGACACGGATGTCGAGCTGCCGAGCGGCACGCTCACGGTGGACGCCAACGGTTCCGGTTCCACGGACGGAGTCGATGTGGGAACCTCCGCAACCCTTGATGTTGGCGGGACCTCGAAGCAGTTCCAGAGCCTGACG
>Ga0181537_10005308_pt1 | contig 10430 bp, 7 predicted proteins | sample PEATcosm2014_Bin_39_FD_119765 | JGI IMG/M metagenome (GOLD analysis project Ga0181537, IMG submission 119765) | Peatland microbial communities from MTU Mesocosm Facility, Houghton, MI, USA - PEATcosm2014_Bin23_10_metaG | ecosystem: Environmental > Terrestrial > Soil > Wetlands > Peat | place... | reverse complement strand
CGGCGAGCATGCGCAGGCCTCGACCAGGCAGGCGCAGGTCGCCGCCGGCCTGCCCGCCTTGCGCGAGGCCGAGGCCAAGGCCGCGGCGGCACTGCAACGGCTTATCGTGGCGCGCGAAACGCTGGAACGTGAAGAGGCCCGCGCCAAGGAACGCATCGGCGAGCTCGATCGCCGTATCGAGCAATTCGCGGCGGATTCACAGCGCGAGCGGGCGCTGGCCGCCGACGCCGTAGCGGCGCTGGCCCGGCTCGACACTGAGGAAGCGGCGCTGAAGGCCGTGGCCCAAGAAACGGATGCGCGCTTGATCGGCGTCAACCGGCGCGTAGCGGCGGCGGACGCCGCGCTCGCCGGATCGGAAAAATCCTTTGGCGATCTGACCGGTGCGCTCGCCGATTTGACGGCACGCCGCAACCAGCTTCAGGAGAGCTTGCGCGAGCACGAGCAGCGCGCGGCACGGCTCGAGGCGGAACTCGCCAATATCGATGCCGGCCTGGCCGCGAGCGACAGCGGCGCGCCCGATGTCGCCTCATTGGCGGCGGCGCTGGCCGGCGCGCAGTCGGCGCTTACCGAAGCGGAAACCGCGGCGCACGCCGCCGAATTGGCGCATACCCGCGCGCGCGAGGAAATCGACGCCGCGCGGGCGCCGCTCGCCGCCGCCGAGAAGAGCGTGCAGCGGCTCGAGACCGAGGCCAAGACCATCGGCAAGCTCCTTGCGGTCGAGAGCAAGAATCTCTGGCCGCCGGCGATGGACGCGATCACGGTGACCCAGGGCTATGAAAAGGCGCTGGGTGCGGCGCTCGGCGACGATCTCGATGCGCCGGTCGGTTCGTCGGCGCCGATGCATTGGGCGGGCGCGCCGCTCGATCCATCCGATCCCGCCTTGCCCGAGGGCGTTGTGCCGCTCTCCACCTATGTGAAAGCGCCGGCGGAACTCGGCCGAAGACTGGCCCAAATCGGGGTCGTCGACCGCGCCGAGGGCGCCAACCTCGTTGCCGTACTCAAGCCCGGCCAACGGCTGGTCTCGGCCGAGGGCGATCTGTGGCGATGGGACGGCTTCGCGGTCGCAGCACATGCGCCGACCGGCGCTGCGCGCCGGCTCGCCGAACGCGGCCGGCTTGAGGCCATCGAAGGCGAACTTGCGTCCGCGCGGACCGACGTTGAGCGCAAGCGTCACGCGGTCGAGGCGGCGGAGGCCGCCGTTGCCGCGGCCGCGAGCGCCGAAGCGGCGGCGCGGGCACATTGGCGCGAGACCCAGCGCCTGACCGACGCCGCGCGCGAAGATCATGCTGCGGCCGAGCGCGAGATCAGCCGCAATGCCGCTCGTATTTCCGCGCTCCAGGAAGCAAAACAGCGCATCAGCGCCGGCTGCGAGGAGACCCGGTCGGCGCGCAGCGAAGCGGAAAAGGCGTTGGCGGCGCTGCCGGCCGCGTCCGAGATCGAAGCCAAGCTCGCGGCGATCAACGGGGTCGTCGCGCAAGAACGCGGCGTCTGCGCGGAAGTGCGCGGCGAAGCCCAGGCCATCGCCCGCGAGGTCGAGCTTGCCAATCATCGCCTCGCCGCGATCATCGCCGAACGGCAAGCCTGGAACGAGCGCAATGACAACGCGGCGGCGCAGATCGCCACGCTTGAACAGCGCACTGCGGAGGCGGCGAGCGAGCGGGACGAACTTAAGAGCGCCCCGGAGAAATTTGCGGCGGAGCGCCAGTCGCTGATCGGCGCCGTGGAGACGGCGACGGTCGAGCGCCGCGCCGCCGCCGATCGGCTGGCCGCGGCCGAGAACGAACTCACCGAGGCCGACAGAGCAGCGCGCGCAGCGCTTGAAGCGGTCGGCGAGGCACGCACGGAAGCGGCGCGCGGCGAGGAACGTCACGATGCGGCGAAGCGCCGGCTTGCCGACATCGAGCACGAAATCCGCGAGGCCCTGCAGGTCGAGCCGGCCGCCGCGGCCGAGGTCGCCGAACTCAAAGCGGATGCCGAACAGCCGTCGATCGCCGATGTCGAGGCCAAGATCGAGCGCATCAAAGCGGAGCGCGAGCGGCTCGGTTCGGTGAACTTGCTCGCGGAGCAGGAATTGCGCGACGTCGAAGCGCAGCACTTGAAGCTCACGTCCGAGCGCGACGACCTCGTCGAAGCCATCAGCCGGCTGCGCCAGGGCATCCACAGCCTCAACCACGAAGCACGCGACCGCCTGCTGACCTCGTTCAAGATCGTCAACGAGAATTTCAAGAATCTGTTCGGCAAATTGTTCGGCGGCGGCAACGCGGAATTGCAGCTGATCGAGAGCGAAGATCCGCTCGAGGCCGGGCTGGAAATCATGGCCAAGCCGCCGGGCAAGAAGCCGGCGACGCTGTCGCTGCTCTCCGGCGGCGAACAGGCGCTCACCGCGCTCGCTTTGATCTTCGCCGTATTCCTCACCAATCCGGCGCCGATTTGCGTGCTCGACGAGGTTGACGCGCCGCTCGACGATTACAATGTCGAGCGCTTCTGCGACCTGCTCGATGAAATGGCGCGCTCGACTGAAACGCGTTTTATCATCATCACGCACAACCCGATTACCATGGCGCGCATGAACCGGCTCTACGGAGTCACCATGGCCGAGCGCGGCGTGTCGCAGCTCGTTTCGGTGGATCTGCAAGGCGCCGTGAAGCTGCGCGAAGCCGGCTGAGCCTACCGAAAGTTCCGCGCCGACATCCCGGCCTAATTCGCGTCAGGAGCGCCAAGCTCTTTGAGCGCGAACTGACGCAGTCGCTTGGGATCGCGCACGCCCTTCTGGGCGATCTCGATGATCTTCCTGGCGACGAGTTCCGCGGCTGGGTCTGAACCGTCGGCCAGTTTCAGATGGCGCAGGCAATCCTCATAGGCCGAAACCAGGACGCCGATGTCCTCGGGTGTAAATGCCGATTGCTGCAAAAGGCGGAATATCGCCATGGGGACGCTCCATTCGCCGGATCAAAACTGGGCGGGAGCGATAGCCTTCCCCATTGCCGCCAAACATCGGCCGGCAACATCGACTGTTTGCCATTTCGCGTATGAACGCAGCCTGAATTGACCGCTCAGAATCTTTATCTCTGCGAGAGCGCGGCAGAGGCCCTACGTCTTAAGACATCCCCGCTTTCGCTCGCGCTCATTGAGCTGCATCAGAAGAACAAGGAGCTCGTGCGATAATTTTTGCGGTGCCTCATAGCGTTGCTTGAGGCCATTCCCGATCATTGTCTGCATAATCCGATGCAGCGTCACCGGATCGTTGGATCGGGAATCCGCAGGAGAGCGACGTTCCATATTCGCTATCCGGTCTTGGCCCCTCGCAGAAATAATCGAGCAACCGCCCGGTGGTTCCCAACTGCGATGGGATCGCGGGCGTAAAGCCAGAGGAACGTTGTTGAATTAGGACCACGTCTCGACGCGGGGACGACGTCGCTTCGCTTCACCCATCCAATTTGAACAGTTTCTTTGCATTGTCGCGACCGATCTTGGCGCGGTCGGGCTCGCTGATCGGGCAGGCATCGAACCAGTGCGCGGCGTGGTCGATATTCTCGAACGGCCAATCGGCAGAAAACATGATGCGATCCGAGCCGAGCACCAGCATGGCGTCGATCAGCGACTGCGTGTTGAAATTGCCCGACGTCGTAATATGGAAATTGGCGGAGAAGTACTCGCTTATCCGCTTCTTCGCCGGGTAACTGTGGCGGTTCTCGATCCAGCCATTGGCATTGTCGATACGCCACATCGCATAGGGCAGGTTCTCGCCGAGATGTCCGAGAATAATGTTGAGACGCGGATGCGCGTCGAACAGCCCTGAGCCCATCAGGCGCAGCGCGTGAACCGCCGTTTCGTGGCCGAACGCCCAGATCGGACCCATGAGCCAGCCATGGCCTTCATAGATTTTGGCGTCGCGCGGCACCGGATTGCGTGGGTGCAGATAGAACGGCACATCGAGCCGCTCGACGGTCGCCCAAAACGGCCGGTATTGCGGCAGGTCGTAATGAACCACCGTCTCCGCATCGCCGACTTGTGAAAAGCCGTTGACCAGCGCGCCGCGAAAACCAAGCTGCTTGACGCAACGCTCAAGCTCACGTGTCGCGCCGTCGGGATCCTGCATCGCCAGCGCCGCGAGGCCCTGAAAGCGATCGGGCCGTTTGCGGACCGCTTCGGCGAGATAGTCATTGGCCTTGCGTGCGATCTCGGCGGCACGTGCCTTATCGGGAATCGCCTGCACGGCCGGCGCGTTCAACGACAGCAGCATCATTTCGATGCCGTTCTCGTCCATCTCCCCCAGCCGCCGGTCGTGAATATCGGCGTTGCGGCTTTTCACTTCCTGCCAGACGCGGTCGGGAAAGTAGCCGCGCGAGTCCTCGGACGTTTCCGGAATAGCGAAATGTTCTTCAAGTGCAATCTTGCCCTGCATGGTTCCTCTCTCAACGCCGCCCGGCAACGCTTGACCGCGCCCCGGCGAGTTAATCTTAACACGGCCTCCGCCCGCGTAATGCTTTCACGAAAGCCTTTAGCTCAGGCCGCTGGCACAGTTCTGGCGAGACAGCGGCGTGACCCCGCGCGCTGTCCCATTTCGGGGCGGCGGCGACTGCGTTTGTCAACGGTGCCTGACCCAAGTAATCGCCGATGAACTTGCAACCCAGCTACACCTTGGCATCGCCGCCGCTCTCGAGCCGGCTGCTGCGCGGCTGGGCGTCGCTGTCGCGCGGTACATTTTCCACCGCGATCTTCGTCATCGACGTCGCCTGCATCGTCGCGGTTTCGTTCGTGACGGGCGCCGCCTACTACCTCGCCGTCTATGGCGACATCGGCGACATCTCGTCCTATGTCCGGGTCGGCGTGCTTGCGGCCAGCATTTTTGCCGTTTCCAACGTATTCCGCGGCGAATACAGGCTGCCGAATTTCTTTTCGTTCAAGCCGCACGCCCGGCGCACCATTCAATTGTGGAATGTCACGCTGATCTGCCTGCTGATGCTCGGATTCATGGCGCGGGTGAGCGTCGACTATTCGCGCGGCTGGATCGTGCTGTTCTATTTCATCACGCTGGCCGCCCTGATCGTGCTGCGCTTCGTTATCGTGCGGGTCACCGCGCTGGCCCGCGCCGCGGGCCTCATCTCCGCACAGCGGATCTGCCTGATCGGCACCGGCGCGCATGTCGGCGCCTTCATTCAACATTACGAGCCATGGACGCTCGGACTCAACATTGTCGGGTGCCGCTTCCTCACGCCGGTCCCGCTCACCGCGTCGGCCGAAACCCGCAACGCCGTGCTCGACCGCGATCTTGCCGAAGCCGCCGCGAGCGTGCGCAGCCTCGAGCCGGACGCCATCTATCTCCTGCTGCCGTGGTCGTCGACCGAGATCATCGACCGTTGCGCCGAGACTTTTCTAACGCTGCCGGTCGAGATTCACCTCGGCCCCGAACGGATCCTGCACAAATTCGACGAAGTCGAACTGGCCAAGATCGGCCCGCTGGCCAGTTTGCAATTGACCCGGCTGCCGCTGTCACGCGCCGAAATCGTGCAGAAGCGATTCTTCGATCTGGTCTGTTCGGCGCTTTCGCTCATCGCGTTGACGCCGCTGATCATCGCCGTCGCCATCCTGATCAAGCTCGATAGCCCCGGCCCGATTTTCTTCGTGCAGCGTCGCTATGGCTTCAATCAGCAGCCGTTCCGCATCATAAAATTTCGTACCATGCGCGCGCTGGAAGACGGCGCGTTCATTCCGCAAACCACGCGCGACGATCCGCGCTTGACCAGAATCGGCCGCTGGCTGCGGCGCTGGAATATCGATGAGATCCCGCAACTCTTTAACGTGCTCACCGGCGACATGTCGCTGGTCGGCCCGCGCCCGCACGCGCTGTCGCACGATCACGATTACGAGCGCCGCATTTCGTTCTATGCCCGGCGGCACAATGTCAAACCGGGCATCACCGGCTGGGCCCAGATCAACGGCTATCGCGGCGGGATCGACACCGACGATAAGATCCGCAAGCGCATCGAACACGACCTGTTCTACATCGACAATTGGTCGATGTGGCTCGACCTGAAGATCATCGCGCGGACAGTGCTGTCGCCAGCGGCTTATCGCAACGCCTTTTAAGCGGCGTATCGCTTCACCGCATCGGATGAGTGCGCACCCTCCGGCCGGCCGGCTTCGGTAAGCCTGGATCGCGCCGACGTTTGTCCATCTTTCGATTCAGGAACGTTTGAGCAATCGAAAGGTTGTCCCTGCGAGCAAACAGAGGACACCATGAACCAGGAACGCCAAAGGCCAGAGCCGGAAATTATGCCTCCCGTGCCCAAAGCCGAACCGGAGCGAACGGCGCCGGAGATTCCACCCGACAAAAATGCTCCGGAAAGGGAAAGCCCCACTCGCGCTGGCAGTCCATCTGCCGAGGCCTGACGAAAAAAGCGGCGCAAAAGTCCGAATAACGGCGCCATTCAGCCGGCAAGCGAGGCGATGGCGACCACGGCTCCCGCGGTGAGAAGCGCGGTCGATACCCACAAAGCCCCGATCAAAAGCCACAACGGCCGGACCTTGGGCAAAATCGGCGTCGCCGCCGCCGCGACCCAGGAGGCCAGCGCCGGTTCGGCGCGCTGCAACGCAGCCCTCGCCCGCTCGATATCGGCTATGTCGCGCGCGAGTTGTTCCTGTGCAAACCGCAGCAACTCTTTGTCTTCTGCTTTGTCGGACGCGCGGCGTCCGCCGGGACTGCGACGCCATTCGATTATCGTCGCGCCGTCCTGCGGCTGGCGCGACGATTGAGAGCCGAGAGAATACTCGGACATTGGCGCACCTATCGTGTCGCTTGCGATTCTAAATGACCGAACCGTCGCACGCGATGTTGATCGGCGGCTAACCTTAATAGGGGCGCCTTTTCACCTATCTATGAAGCGCGACCACGTCTCGGCGCCGGCGGTACTTTCACACCGCCGCTCGCGGCTGCCGCAGATTGCAGCTATGTGTAATTATGGCCGGCAACCGGCCGCGCCGAAGGAGCCCGCTATGTCCACCTCGACCATCATCGTTCTTGCCGTGCTTGTCGTCGTCGTGATCTGGGCAATCGGCGTCTACAACAGCCTGGTTTCCATGCAGCAACGGGTCAATCAGGCCTTTGCCGACATCGACGTGCAACTCAAGCAGCGCCATGACCTCATCCCCAACCTGGTCGAGACGGTGAAGGGTTATGCCGCGCACGAAAGCGGCACGCTCGAAGCGGTGGTGAAGGCGCGCAACACGGCCATGGCCGCGCAAGGGCCGGCCCAGCAGGCAGCGGCCGAAAACATGCTCACCGGTGCCCTGCGCCAGCTCTTCGCCGTCGCGGAGGCCTATCCCGATCTCAAGGCCAGCGCCAATTTCCAGCAATTGCAGGCCGAATTGACCGATCTCGAAAACAAGATCGCCGCGGCGCGCCGCTTCTTCAACAACGCGGTGCAGGAATACAATACCGGCATCCAGCGCTTTCCCGCCGCGCTGTTCGCATCCTCGTTCGGTTTTGCGCCGAAGAATTTCTTCGACCTCGGCGACGAGCGCGCCAGCGTCAGCGATGCGCCTGCGGTGAAGTTTTAAACCCCGAGGCTCGGCGTAACCCGCGATGGCCGCCTATGGTCTCTACAGCCATATTCAGTCGAACCGGCGCCGTTCGATAGCACTGCTCGTCGGCTTGTTCTTTCTCGTCTACGTGCTGGTCTACGCCGGAGCATTGGCGGCCGAAGGCCTGTCGGTCGACGCCGACGTGCCGACGCTGATGCAGCTTGCCTGGATCGATCTGCTCAAGGCGGCGCCGTTTGCGACGATCGGAACATTGCTGTGGGTGGTCATCGCCTATTACTTTCATCAAAACATGATCGACGCGCTGACCGGCGGCCGCGAAGTGCAGCGCGCGGATGAGCCGCGGCTCTACGGCATCCTGGAGAATCTCTGCATCTCGCGCGGCATCGCCACGCCCAAGCTCAAGATTATCGACTCCGACGCGCTCAACGCGTTCGCCACCGGAATGAACGCCAAGCAATATTCGATCACCGTCACCACGGGGCTGCTCAAACGGCTCGACGACGCCGAAATCGAATCTGTGCTCGGGCACGAACTCACCCATATTCGCAACGGCGACGTCCGCATGATGATCGTCGCGGTCATCATTGCCGGCGTCGTTTCGTTTTTCGTCGAGATGGTCTTTCGGCTCTGGTTCTATAACGGCCTCGGTTTTCGCGGCGGGCGGTCCGACGATCGCCGCGGCGGCGGCGCCGGGATCGCGATTCTGATCGCGGTCGGGCTTCTGGTGGTCGCCTATGTGCTGTCGTTCGTCATTCGGCTGGCTTTGTCGCGCTCGCGCGAATTCCTCGCCGATGCCGGCTCGGTCGAGCTCACCAAAAATCCCGACGCCATGATCTCGGCGCTGCGCAAGATCGAAGGCCGCGGCGAGCTGCCGCGCGCGACCTCGGCGGTGATGGAAATGTGCATCGACAATCCGCGCGAAGGTTTCGGCGAATTGTTCGACACCCACCCGACCGTCGACAGCCGCGTCGCCGCGCTGGTCAAATTCGCCGGCGGCCATGATTCCGGGCCGATAGCGTTGCCGCCTCAACCGGATCAAACCGCGGCCGTCGGTCCGTGGAGTGCGGGACCGGACGACCGCGCCGAGGCCGAAAACGCGCCGGCGTCCCGCTCTGAAGCAGATGACGGCTCCACGGCGCCGGGACCGTGGTCGGCGCCTTCGGCAGCGCCAGGGGAACCCACCGGGGTACCTGCTGCTCCACCGGAGCCGGGCCCGTGGGGGTCGCGCGGCAATTAACCTTAACAAGCTACAAATACGGCCTAAAGCAGCTTCGCACGCCGCGGAGCGGCCTATGAGGCTTCCAAACAGGGCCGTGGCTGTTGTAGAACCGAACGACGAGGAAAAAGACGCGGAGTTACGGCGTCAGTGAGGGTTCGATCATGGCTAAACCAGCATTGATCTTGGTCGGCGCGGATAAAGGCGGCGTGGGCAAGACCACCGTCGCCCGCACGTTGCTCGACTACTTTACGGCGCATCACGTTCCGACCCGCGCTTTCGACTCGGAATCGCCGCGCGGCACCTTAAAGCGCTTCCATGGCGACGCGGCCGATGTGGTCGACGCCACTTCCGTTTCCGATCAGATGCGCATCATCGACACGCTGTCGACGACCGAATCTTCGGTCACCGTGGTTGACGTGCGCGCCGGCCTTTTGTCGCCGACGCTGCGCTCGCTGCGCGATATCGGCTTCCTCGATGCGGTGAAAAAGGGCCAGATCACCTTTATCGTCTTCCATATTCTCGGCTCGTCCATTGCGTCGCTCAACGAGATCGAGGAAACGGCTCCGTTCACCGCCGATGCCAAATACTTCCTGGTCAAGAACTTCATCAACAACACCAGCTTCTTCGAATGGGACCAGGCCACTCACGCCTCGTACTTCAAGAAGCTGAAGGACGCGGTGGTGCTGACCATTCCGAAGCTCAACGAGATGGCCTATGAGCAGGTGGAGCTTGCCTCCGTCCCGTTCTTGACCTTCGTCGCCAATAAGAACCAGAAGGGCGACACCGCCAATTACTCGTTCGTTCTGCGTGGCTATGTCCGGCATTGGCTCGGCAATGTGTGGGCCGAATACGACCGGGTGAAACTGCTCGATATCTTCGACACCCCGAGCAACGCGGTGACCAACCAGCGCGCGCAAACCGGGAACCGGTCCTAACCAGCCTCAACGTCCGGCGGGTTCTACCTCCGGCCTAGCTCTCGCAAAACGCTAGAGGCTGACGCGATTCCATCGTAACCTTCGGCATGCCGCAGCGGACGCCGCTTTACATCGTCGCCTCACAGCACCCGCGCGTCGGCAAGACGCTGGTCGCACGGCTTTTGATCGAATATCTCCGCTTGGCGACGAGGCCGTTCCTGGGTTGCGACCTCAGTCCGCGCGAGCCCGCGCTGGCGGCCTATTTCCCCAATCTGGTCTCGACCGTCGACATCGCCGAAACCACGGGCCAGATGGCGCTGTTCGACCGCTTGCTCGCCGACAATTGGCGCACCTCCGTGATCGATCTCGGCTACGGGCTGTTCGAGCAATTCTTCGACGTCATGGCGGAAATCGGCTTCGAACGGGAAGCGCGGCGGCGGTCGATCGAACCGGTCGTGCTGTTCATCACCGACTCGGCGCCGGCCACCGCACACAGCTACGGCGAGCTGCGTCGGCGCCTGCCGCAAACGACCTTCGTGCCGGTGCATAACGAAGCGGCATCGTTCATGTTCATCCCGCAAGACTTCCCCCTGTCGCGGCCCGAATGCGGCGTCATCCGCGTGCCGCGGCTCTCCCCCATTGTGCGCGGCGTGATCGACCGGCCGGGCTTCTCGTTCAGCGCGTATATGGCGAGCCAGCCCGGCGGGCCGACCGAAGTCCATACCTGGATCGGCACGATCTTTCGCGAGTTT
>Ga0181537_10005307_pt1 | contig 10430 bp, 8 predicted proteins | sample PEATcosm2014_Bin_39_FD_119765 | JGI IMG/M metagenome (GOLD analysis project Ga0181537, IMG submission 119765) | Peatland microbial communities from MTU Mesocosm Facility, Houghton, MI, USA - PEATcosm2014_Bin23_10_metaG | ecosystem: Environmental > Terrestrial > Soil > Wetlands > Peat | place... | reverse complement strand
TCCGCCGCAAACTCGAAAAAGAGCGCCGCGAGCGCGCCAGCGGGGCGGCCAAGCCGCCTGCGAGCGCATCCGCGCGCGTCATATGACGCATGCTGCGCATCGTCTTTGCCGGCACGCCGGAGTTTGCGGTGCCGACATTGCATGCCCTGGCGGATTCCCGGCAGGTGCTGGCCGGAGTACTGACCCAGCCTGACCGGCCGGCCGGCCGCGGCCGGGCGCTCAGGGAAAGTCCGGTCAAGCGCCTGGCGCGGCAACTCGAGCTGCCACTGTCGCAGCCGGCGGGCTTGAGCGATCCGCAGGCACTGGCAGCGCTGGCGGCCTGGAGGCCGGATCTGCTGGTCGTGGTGGCCTACGGACTGATCCTGCCTGCGGCCGTGCTATCGCTGCCGCGATTCGGCTGCGTCAATATCCATGCATCACTGCTGCCGAGATGGCGTGGTGCAGCACCCATTCAGCGCGCGCTGCTGGCCGGGGACGTGGAAACCGGCGTGACGCTGATGCAGATCGAAGCCGGCCTCGACACCGGCCCGGTGCTGGCGCAGCAGCGCATCCCGATCGACGCGGATGCCACTTCCGGCCAGCTGCACGAGCGCCTGGCGCAGCTCGGGGCGGCGCTGCTGGTGGCGAACCTCGAGCCGCTGCAGGCCGGCCTGCTGGCCCCCACACCACAATCCAATCAAGGGGTTACATACGCTGCGAAAATCGCGAAAGCCGAAGCACAGCTCGGCTGGGGCCTGCCTGCCGCGCACATCGGACGCCAGGTCCGTGCCTTCAATCCGTGGCCGGTGGCCGAGACGCTGTGGCAGGGCCAGCAGCTGCGCATCTGGGAAGCCCGGGTGCTGGAGGAATCCGCGGCTGCCGCGCCGTGCGCCGATCGAGCGCCGCCCGGGACCATCCTTGGTCTGGCTCAGGGCGGGCTGCTGGTGCAATGCGGCCAGGGCCTGCTGGTGCTGACCAAACTGCAGCTTGCCGGCCGGCGCGCAGTCACGGCGCGCGAATTCGCCGGCGCTTCGGGGGCTGGCGCGCTGGCCGGCTCGCGCCTCGGGTGAACACGCAGCCATCGGGCGCCGCGCCCGGGCCGGCGGCCAGCGTGCTGGCCGAGGCCGCGAAAGCACTGGCGGCGGTGGCGTTCGCCGGACGCTCGGCCGACGCGGCGCTGGCGCGCAGCGCGGTGCCCGAGGCGCAGCGCGCGGCAGTGCGCGCCATCACACTCGGATCGCTGCGCTGGTATTGGCGCCTCGATGCGGTGGCCTCGACGTTGATCGCCGCCAAGCCGCTGGCGCCCTCGCTGCGGGCACTGCTGCTGGTCGCGCTCCACCAGCTCGAGTACTCGCGCAATGCACCGGAGATGACGGTGTCGGCTGCGGTCGACGCCGCGCGGCTGCTGCAGCAGCCGCGCGCCACCGGCATGGTCAATGCGCTGCTGCGCCGGTTCCTGCGTGAGCGCACCGCCTTGCTGGCGCGCTCGCTGCGGCATCCGGCCGCTGCCGGCGCGCACCCCGAGTGGCTGCTGCAGGCGCTGCAACAGGCCTGGCCGGCCCAATGGCCGCAGATGGTGGAGGCCAACAACGCCCATCCACCGATGAGCCTGCGCATCGACCTGACGCGCACCACGCGCGCGGTCTGCCAGGCGCAATTTGCCGCATGCGGCCGCGCCGCGCAGGCGCCGGCGTGGCTGCCGACCGCGCTGCTGCTCGACCGCCCGGTTGGCGTCGGCGAGCTGCCCGGGTTTGCCGAAGGTCAGCTGTCGGTGCAGGACGCCGGCGCGCAGTTCGCCTGCGCGCTGCTGGCGGTGCGGCCGGGCGAGCGGGTGCTCGATGCCTGCGCGGCGCCGGGCGGCAAGACCGGCGCGCTGCTCGAGGCGGTGGACGGGGATCTGGCGCTGACGGCGGTGGACGTCGACGCCGCCAGAGTGCAGCGCATTGCCGACAACCTGGCGCGGCTGCGCCGACGCGCGCTGCTGGTCACGGCCGACCTTACGCAGCAGCTCGCCTGGTGGTCGGGCGAGGGATTCGATCGCATCCTGGTGGATGCGCCGTGTTCGGCCACCGGCGTCATCCGGCGCCATCCGGACATCAAGCTGCTGCGCCGGCCCGGGGACGTGGCGGCGCTGGCGCTGACTCAGCGCCGCATCCTGGAACAGTGCCTGAAGCTGCTGAAGCCGGGCGGCCGGCTGTTGTACTCGACCTGTTCGGTGCTGCCGGCGGAGAATGAGTGCATCGTCGAGGCGCTGCTGGCCGCGCAACCGAGGCTTCGGGCACTCCCGCTGCCCGATGGGGTCGAACTGCCTCAGGGCCTGATTACCCGCAGCGTAGGCTGGCAGCTGTTACCGGGGAATGCGGCGCAGACCGACGGCTTCTATTATGCTTGCCTGACAGTAACTTAGAAGCGTGACTTCGACTCGCAATACGGTTTTTGTCCCTAAGGTGGCCGTGCAAACGATCAGCAGGTTAGGCGTCGCTCTGGTGCTGCTGATAGCGCTGGCGGCCCCGCGTGGGGTGCGCAGCGCGGGCCCGCTGGACGGGGACTTTCAGATCCGCTCCGCCTTCGTCGTGGTCGACCACGGCGTGCTGCAGCTCAGCGCCCACATCGACTACCCGATCAATGATCGCATCCGCAGCGCGCTGCGCGACGGGGTCACGCTGGCATTCGATCTGGACGTCACCGTCAGCCGCCATCGGCGCCTGTGGCTCGATGCCACGGTGCTGGAGACGACGCTGCGGCGCGAACTCACCTATCACGCGGTCACCGATCGCTACGTGCTGCGCGACGTGGCGGGCGTCGAGCAGGAGAGCTTTGCGACCCTGGAAGCCGCGCTCGACAAGCTCGGGCGCGTCGAGGACCTGCCGATCCTGGTGGAATCGCAGCTGCGCGGCGACGCGCCATGGGAGGTCGCGGTGCGCGCCGGGGTACGCCGCGGCCGCATGCCGGATGCACTGCGCGCGCTGGTGTTCTGGACCGACGACTGGCATCGCACCACCGACTGGTACACATGGATGCTCACCCTGTAAGGCGCTTCGGCGTCCGGATACTGACCGCGGCGGCATTCACCGCCGGGATCCTGACGCTGATGCTGCTGGCGCGCAGCGTCGAGAATTCCGCGCAGTTCTCGCACTGGCAGCCATGGATCCTGCTGGTCAACATCCTCGGTGCGATCGTGCTGATGGTGCTGCTGGCGCGCAAGTTCTGGCAGCTGTATCGCGACTTCCGCGACCACGTGCCCGGTTCCCGGCTGGCGATGCGCACCGTGCTGATGTTCGGCGCGCTGGTGATCGCTCCATTGGTGATCGTCTACCTGTTCTCGCTCGATTTCATCAACCGCGGCATCGACAGCTGGTTCCGGGTCGAGATCAAGCAGGGACTGAACGACGCGGTGGAGCTGTCGCGCTCGGCGCTCGACCTGCGGCTGCGCGAACAGGCGCGGCGCACCGATATGTTTGCGCGCTCGCTGCGCGAGCTGCAGGGGCCGGAACTGCTGCAGCGGCTGGACGAGGAGCGGCGCGCGACCGAAGCCAAGGACATCACCGTCTATGACGCCTACGGCCGCGCCAGTGCGGTCAGCAGCGCCACGCCGCTGTCGCAGCAACCGGCGCCCTCGCCGCCGGAGGTGGCACTGCAGCTGGCCGCGGGGCGCAGCTATGTCAGCCTCAATTCGCTCGCCAACGGCCAATACACCATCGACACCGCGGCGCCGATCGCCGATGCGGTCGCCGCGCACGCCGGCCGCCGCTACGTGCTGATCCACTACGAGGTGCCGCAGGAGCTCTCCGCGCTGGCGGAGAGCGTGCAGCGCACCTCGTCGCACTACGGTGATCTGTCGACGGTGCGCGAACCGCTGAAGATCAGCTTCCGGCTGACGCTGACGCTGGTGGTGCTGCTGACCCTGCTGGCCGCGATCTACGGCGCGATCTATTCCGCACAGCGCCTGACGCGGCCGGTGCAGGACCTGATCGCCGGCACACGCGCGGTCGGCAAGGGCGAGCTGGGAACGCGCCTGCCGCTGTCTTCGCGCGATGAGATGGGCCTGCTGGTGCACTCGTTCAACGACATGACCAAGCGCCTGCGGCGCGCCAGCGAGGAGGCGATGCGCAGCCGCCAGGCGGTCGAGCGCGAACGCGAGCGGCTGGCGATCATCCTGTCGCGGTTGTCGACCGGCGTCATCGTCACCGATCGCGAACTGACACTGCACAGCGCCAATCAGTCCGCCGGCACCATCCTCGGCAGCAGCTTCGAGGGCGCGGCCGGGCAAAACCTGACGCAACTGCCGCGCGGCACCGCGCGCTTCGCGACCTTCATCGCCGAGTTGCGTTCGCGCCTGACCTCGGGCTGGGACGAATGGCGCGAGCAGCTGACCCTGCCGGGCGAGGCCGGCGAACGCGTGCTGCTGTGGGCCTGCACCCGGCTGCCGGATGAGCGCGAGCAGGGTGGGGTGGTGATCGTATTTGACGATATCACCGCGCTGCTCGCGGCCCAGCGCGACGCGGCCTGGGGCGAGGTGGCGCGGCGGCTGGCGCACGAGATCAAGAATCCGCTCACCCCGATCCAGCTGTCGGCCGAGCGGCTGCGGCGCAAGCTGCTCGGCGGCATGAATGCCGAGGACGCACAGCTCTTGGAGCGCGCCACCCACACCATCGTGGCGCAGGTGGACGCGATGAAGCAGATGGTCAATGCGTTCTCGGAATACGCGCGCGCGCCGGACATGCGGCTGCAGCATTTCAATCTCAACCAGCTGGTGACCGAGGTCGCCGAACTGTACCGGTTGCAGGATCCGTCGACCGAGATCCGCCTGGATCTCGACGCGGCGCTGCCGGAGATCGAGGCCGACCGCGGGCGGGTACGCCAGATTCTGGCAAATCTGATCACCAACGGCATCGAGGCCCTGGCGGGGGTGGTCGGCGGCTGCGTTGAAATCAGTACCTTGCAACAGCGTGCAGAAGGGGCCGCTACCGCTGTAATCTGTGTACGTGACAACGGTCCGGGTTTCCGCAAGGAGCTGCTGGGACGGTTGTTCGACCCGTACGTGAGCGGCAAGCCGCGCGGCACCGGTCTCGGGCTTGCCATCGTGAAACGAATAGTCGAAGAACACGGTGGCCGGGTCGAGGCGGAGAACCGGCCGGAAGGCGGGGCGAGAATACTGGTCTTTCTTCCGGTCAGCGATCAGGATAGGACACTGCTTGCCGGCGGGGAACGACGCATGGAAATGCGGAGGGAGCGAGCATGAATGCCAGCAGAATCCTGGTGGTGGACGACGAGTCCGATATCCGTCGCCTGCTGCAGGAGATACTGACGGAGGAAGGCTACGACGTCGAAGTCGCAGCCGACGCCGGACAGGCGCGCGCGGCGCGCGCGCGCCAGACACCTGACCTGGTGCTGCTCGATATCTGGATGCCCGACACCGACGGCATCACGCTGCTGCGCGAGTGGTCGAATGAGGCCAGCGACGCCTGCCCGGTGGTGATGATGTCAGGCCACGGCACGGTCGATACCGCGGTCGAGGCGACCCGCCTCGGCGCCTATGATTTCGTCGAGAAGCCACTGTCGCTCGCCAAGCTGCTGCGCACCGTGGAGCGCGCGCTCGACGCCAAGTCGCGCCGCCCGAGCGGCAAGTTCGTCAACGCCGGCGCCTCCGCGGTCACCGCCCCGGTCGGCCGCAGCCGCGCGATCACGCAGCTGCGCAGCGAGCTGATCCGCCTCGCCGGCTACAGCGCGCCGCTGCTGCTGATGGGCGAGTCTGGCACCGACCGCGAACAGATGGCGCGCTTCGTCCACCAGTCCGGGCCATCCTCGGCCGGGCCGTTCGTAGTGGTCGACAGCCGCACGCTGCGCGAGGACAACGCTGCCGCGACGCTGCTGGGCGTGGACGCATCGCAGCCCGGGCGGCTGGAGCAGGCGCGCAAGGGCACGTTGTTCCTGGGCGATATCGAGGATATGCCGGAGTCGGCGCAGCGGCTGTTGAGCGGACTGCTGGAGAGCGGGCGCTTCGTGCGCGCCGGCGGCGACGCCGCACCGCTCGAGACCCGCATCATCTCCTCGGCCCGGCCCGGCATCGTCAATCGGGTGCTGGCGGAGGATTTCCGGCGCGACCTGTACGCGCAGCTGTCGGTGCTTATGGTGCGCGTGCCGTCGCTGCGCGACTACGCCGAGGATGTGCCGGAGCTGCTGCGCCACTACGTCGATGCGCTGACCGAGACCGAGGGCCTGCGCTTCCGGCGCTTCAGCGTCGCAGCGCAGAACCGGCTGCGCAATTACCCCTGGCCCGACAACGGCCGCGAGCTGCGCAATCTGACGCGCCGCTTCCTGCTCAACAGCGGCCCGGAGGAGATCGGGCTGGAGGAAGTGGAGCGCGAGCTGTCGGCGCAGACGCCGGCAGATGAGCCGCTGGTCAAGCACGACCTGCTGGCGCTGCCGCTGCGCGAAGCGCGCGAGCAGTTCGAGCGCGCCTACCTGCAGCAGCAGCTGATGCTGTGCAACGGCAAGGTCGGCCTGCTCGCCAAGCGCGTGGACATGGAGCGCACCCACCTGTACCGCAAGTTGCGCTCGCTTGGTATAGAGATCGGCCACGGCGCGGAGGAATAGCCCCCGGTGCTGCTGATCGGCATGTTCGACTCGCCATTCGTGCGGCGCGTGGCGGTCAGCATGCAGCTGCTGGAGATCGGCTATGAACACGCCGACTGGTCGGTCGGGCGCGACTTCGAGCGCATCCGCGAGCACAACCCGCTCGGCCGTGTACCCACCCTGGTGCTGGACGAGGGCGCGGTGCTGTCCGAATCGGCGGCGATCCTCGACTACCTGGACGATCTCGTCGGCCCGGCGCGCGCGCTGCTGCCGGCCCACGGCAGCGAGCGGCGCGAGGCGCTGCGCATGATCGCGATGGCGACCGGCGCGGCCGAGAAGGGCCGCGAGCAGGTGTACGAGCGCGCCTTTCGTCCGCCCGACAAGCATCACGAGCCGTGGCTTGAGCGCTGCCGCACGCAGATGCACGGCGCACTGGGGGAACTGGAGCGCTACTGCAGCAGCCGCAGCCCGCAGCAATGGCTGGTCGGCGACCAGCTCGGCCAGGCGGACATCACCGCCACCTGTGCCTTCACGTTCCTGCGCGGCGCGCTGCGCCCGGTGGACTTGGTGTCGCGCTATCCGCGGCTCGCGGCGCTGGCCGATCGCTGCGAGGCGCTAGCGCCGTTCAAGAACACCTTCACCCCGTTCTTCACGCCCGGTAGCCAGTAGCCCAATGCACTGCGCCACACATCGTCCGAGACCGGAAGCCTGGGTGCGGCGCAAATCGCTCAGAGGCATCAGCCCCTAGGGCGAATTTTTAATCACAAAAATTCGCCCTATGGGTTGATGCCTCTCAACGGATGGCGTCGATTCCAGGTTTCACATCTTGTGGGCGTGACCCGCAGCCTTTGCTACTGCGCTGAGCGTGAAGAACGCGGTGCCGCTGCTATTGATCGACGCGTATGACCAGCGAGTCGAGATCGCTCGCATGCAGCTGCTGGCGCAGCCGGTTCAACTGCGCCAGGTCCTTGATCGGTCCGATGCGCACCCGGTGCCACACGTCGGTGTCCACCGCCACGCGCTGCACCGTGGCGTCGATGCCGAGTTTGCCGAGCTGCGCATGGATGCGCTCGGCGACATCGACGTCGCGGTACGAGCCGACCTGCAGGAAGTAGATGCCCGGCCGGTCGACCTGCGCGGCGGGTGCCACCCGGCTGCCGCGCTCCTTTTCCGGCACCACGACCTCGAACTTCGGCAGCATCTGGTAGAAATCGTATTTGCCGTCGCCCATCGCGCCGCTCGCGGCGTCGGTGGCGCTGCCACCGGCCGCAGCGCCCGCGGCGCCCGCGCCAGCCATGCCGGCCGCGCCGGGATCGCCGATGCCGCTCTTGCGCGGCGTGGGACGCGAGCTCTCCTGCGGCGAGTCGGAGGCGTGATGATCGGCGATATAGATCAGGCCGGCGACCGCAAGGCCTGCGGCCAGCCCGATCGCGAACACCGACAGCTGCGCCAGATCCAATCCGAAGCCGGTGCGCCGCTTGTGCTTGTAGTCGCGGCCGGACAGGCGCTGCTGGCTCACGGCTGGCCGCTCACATGCTATCCGGCGCCGACACGCCGAGCAGGCCCAGCCCGTTGGCGATCACCTGGCGCACGCCCAGTGCCAGCGCCAGGCGGGCGTTGCGCAATGCCGCGTCCTCGACGATGAAGGTCGAGGCGTTGTACCAGGTGTGGAAGCTGTTCGCGAGCTCACGCAGATAGTGCACCAGCGTGTGCGGGGCGCGCGCGCCGGCCGCCTGCAGCACCACCTCCGGGAAGCGCGCCAGCTCGCGCAGCGCCGCCTGTTCCTGTGCACTGTCGAGCCGATCCAGGCTGGCCGACGCCATCGACGCATCGTACTGGAGTTGGCGTGCCGCGAGCTGCTTCATCACACTGGCGACGCGCGCATGCGCGTACTGGATGTAATACACCGGATTGTCGTTGCTGCGCGATTTCGCCAGCTCCAGGTCGAAGTCGAGCTGCTGATCGTGGCTGCGCATCAGGTAGAAAAACCGGCAGGCATCGTTGCCGACTTCCTCGCGCAGCTGGCGCAGCGTGACGAACTGCGCCTCGCGCTTGCCCATCGGGATCTTCTCCCCGCCGCGGAACAGGCTGACAAACTGCATCAGGCAGGCCTCCAGGCTCTCGCCCGGCTGGCCCATCGCGAGCAGCGCGCCGCGCACCCGCGCCACATAGCCGTGATGATCCGCACCCAGCACGTCGATCAGCCGCGCAAACCCGCGTTCGAACTTCTGCAGGTGATAGGCAATATCGGGCGCAAAGTAGGTCTTCTGGCCGTTGGCGCGCACCAGCACCCGGTCCTCGTCGTCGCCGTACTGGCTGGCGCGAAACCACACCGCCCCGTCCTTGCGGTAGAGCGCGCCGCGAGCCTCGAGTGCCGCGAGTGCATGCTCGATGGCACCGCTGCCGGCGAGTTCCCGTTCCGAGTACCAGCGGTCGAACTCGACGCCGAACTCGGCCAGGTCGGCGCGGATGTCGGCCAGCATCGCGCCCAGTGCCAGCTCCAGCACCTGATCGAAACCGTCATCGCCCAGCAGCGCTCGCATGCGCGCGATCAGCGCGTCGATGTAAAGCTCCTTGTCGCCCGCCGGCGCATCCTGCGGCAGCTCGGCCAGCACTGTGGCGGCCGGCCGCTGCAGCTCGCGGCCGCAGCGCAGCTGCAGCTGCGCTGCTATGGCCTGCACGTAGTCGCCGCGATAGCCGTTGGATGGAAACGGCAGCTCGGCGCCACCGGCCTGCAGATAGCGCAGCCAGGTACTCACCGTCAGGATGTCCATCTGCCGGCCGGCATCGTTGATGTAGTACTCGCGCTGCACCTCGTGGCCGGTGACGCGCAGCAGATTGCCGAGACTGGCGCCGTAGGCCGCCTGGCGGCCGTGGCCCACATGCAGCGGCCCGGTCGGGTTGGCCGAGACGAATTCGAGCAGCACGCGCTCGCCGTGCCCGGCATCGCTCTCGCCGTAGTGCTCGCCGCGCTCGAGTATGCGGCGCAGCTCCGCGCTGTGCGCGCCGCGCAGCAGATGCAGGTTGATGAAGCCGGCGCCGGCGACCTCGGCGCGCGCCAGCATCGGGCTGGGTGCCAATGCGGCGACGATGGCCTGGGCGATCTCGCGCGGCGGCCGGCCCGCGCTCTTCGCCAGCCGCAACGCGATATTGCAGGCGTAGTCGCCGTGGCTGGCATCGCGCGCGCGCTCGACACTGATCCACGCGGGATCCACGGCTTGCGGCAGCAGGCTGCCCACCAGGGTGTTGACCTCATCCGCGATCAGTCGCTCGAGCTCGCTCTTCAAGTCAACTCATCCTCAACCAGGGTCCGGGTGCAGCACGGAGGCGGCCGCGAGTCTAACCTCAGCGCTCACTGGATATCGATCGGATCGACGTCGAGCGCGTAGCGCACACGCTGCGCGCGCGCCAGCCGCTCCACCTGCGGCAGCCAGTCATCGATGAACCGGTGCAGCGGCCCGCGCTCGGCGCTCTCGATCAGCAGTTGCGCATGATAGCGGTCGGCACGGCGTGCCATGGCCGCCGGCACCGGCCCGAGCAGCTGCACGTCGCGGCTGGGCGGTGACAGTTTTCTCGCGGCCGCCAGGAATTCGAGCGCACCATCGCTGTCGCGTGTCGACGCGCGCAGCACCGCCAGCCGGCCGAACGGCGGCCAATGGGCGCACTGGCGTTCGATCAGCGCCGTGGCGGCGAAGCCCTCATAGCCGCCTGCCAGCAGGCTTTGCAGTAGCGGGTGATCCGGGTACTGGGTCTGGATCAGCACCTCGCCGCGCGTGCGTTCGCGGCCGGCGCGCCCCGCGACCTGCACGATGGTCTGTGCCAGCCGCTCGGCGGCGCGAAAATCGGTACTGAACAGGCCCTGGTCGGCATTCAGC
>Ga0181537_10005305_pt1 | contig 10432 bp, 5 predicted proteins | sample PEATcosm2014_Bin_39_FD_119765 | JGI IMG/M metagenome (GOLD analysis project Ga0181537, IMG submission 119765) | Peatland microbial communities from MTU Mesocosm Facility, Houghton, MI, USA - PEATcosm2014_Bin23_10_metaG | ecosystem: Environmental > Terrestrial > Soil > Wetlands > Peat | place... | reverse complement strand
TACGCGCATGGTGTTCATGCCGATGGCCTGGGCCCAGCCGAGTTCGCGGTCGATCGTTGTTGGATCGAAGGAATCGGCCTGCCACATTTCAAGCTCGTTGATGGCGGTGGAAGGCAGGAAATCTGCGCCGACGGGCCAGGACTGCGCCGCGTACCAGGCATTGGCCTGGGCCTCTGTCCATGCTTGCTGGGCTTGAATTGAGTAGGAGAAGGTGACGAGCAGAGCCAACGCAAAGAATGGGCGGCAGACGTTGAGAATATTGGGGCGCATTGGGACTCCTTCAATTCACGAAAAGGGATATTTTACTTTGCCGGCACGAGAGCCGTCGCTTTGGCGCGTTCGGCGGCGGCGTCCTGCGCGCGGCCCTGGCGGTCGAAGGCGATGGCGAGCTGGGTGTGGGGTTCGGCGTAGGTTGGATCGGCGGCAATGGATTCCTGGTAGCGGGCGACGGCGTCGGCGATTTGGCCGCGGAGCAGGAGTTGGTTGCCGGCGTTAAGAGCGAAGGCGGCTTTCTGGCGGCTAACGGCGCTGCGGGCGAGATCGGCGCCCTGACGGCGATACTCGGCGGCCTGGGTGCGCAGGTCTCTGGCCTTGCCACGAAGCTGTTCAGCTTTCTGCTGGTTTCCGGCCACTTCGGCGGCGTCAGCGGCGTCATTGGCTGCGCCCGCCTGTTCGGCGAGAACGGCGGCCAGTGTGACGCGGGGACCGGGCTGACCGGGCAGAAGCGGGACGGCTTTTTCAAGAGCGGTGCGGGCTTCTTCGAGACGGGAGTCCTGCTTGAGCGTGCTGCCCAGGATGGACCATGCATCTCCGTTATCGGGCCGGAGGGCGACGGCCCGTTTGAGCTCGATGACTGCTTCGTCGAGTTTGCCTATTTGCATGTAGAGGATGCCGAGGGTGTAGGGCGGGTCCTGGAGGGTGGGGTCCATCTGGCCGGCTTGAGTGAGCTCAGCGATGGCGTCGTCGACGCGGTCTTTCATTTTGTAGGCCATGCCGAGGTCGTAGTGGAGCTGAGGATCGTTGGGGTCGAGAAGGAGCGCGGCCTGGAAGTCGGTGATGGCCTCGTCGAAATTGGAGAGTTGCACGTGCGCGACGCCCCGATCCTTGTGGACGGTTGGATCGTTGGGCGAGAGAGCGAGGGCCTGCTGAAACAAGGCAAGGGCGTCTTTTGCCTGGCCGGTAAGGGTGAGCGCCAGGCCGAGGTTGGTGAGGCTGCTTTCATTGTTCGGGTCGCGGTCGATGGCCTTGCGGAACCACGGAATGGCTTCCTGCTGGCGGCCCTGGCGCTGAAGAGCCATGGCTAGTTCGTTCTGCACGCCGGGCATGTTGGAGTCCAGCTTGATGGCCTGTTCAAGGTACGAGGTCGCGGTCTCATCCTGGCCGGTGGATTCCAGAGTGCGGGCGTATTCGAATTTGGCCTGGGCGTTGGCTGGGTCCTGCTTGATGGCGGCCTGAAGTGAAGCGAGGGAGGCGTCGTTGTCATGCTGCTCCCGTTGGACGATGCCGAGGTGAATGCGCGCGGGAACGAAGGACGGATCGAGGCTGAGGGCGTGATCAAAGTCATGGTGCGCGTCGATCCATTGGTATAGCTGCGCCTCGAGCGAGCCGATGGCGTCGTAAATGTCGGCGCGGTTCGCACTGCGATCGAGGACGGCGCGGAACATATCAATGGCCTGGGATAGATTGCCGGTGGCGGCAAGGGCGCGCGCGTATGCTTCACAGAAGGTGGCGTCGACGGGCGGCTGACCAGGCTGAAGCGAGGATTGGTAGGCCGCGCTGAAATGGGGGATGGATTTGGCGGGCTGATTGGCTTTGGTGTAGGCGAGGGCGAGATTGGTTTCGAAGCCAGGGTCGGAAGGCTTGAGGTTCAGGGCGGCTTCGAATTCGGGGATGGCTTCCGCGGGCTTTCCTGATTCGAAGAGCGCGGTGCCAAGGGCTTCGTGTCCTTCGGGAATTTGGGGGGCGAGGCGCACCGCTTCAGCGAACTGGGTTCGCGCTTCCTCGAGGTTGCCGGCCTGAAGGGCAGCGTAGCCGGCGTGGAAGGCGGCATCGGCGCCTTTGAGCGCATCCGCGTCCGGTTGGGACGGTGGTTGGGGTGGCGGCTGCGTTGGGGTCTGGGCCGCCACGAGAGGTGGCACGGATGCGAAGACACCGACTAGGAGGATTGACCGAAGGCCGCGACGGAAGGGCATGATCTATTTTGCCGCAGGCGTGGTTGCAGGAGACTGCGGCCGGGCATTGTTTTGAATGTCGACGACGATTTGAAACTCGCGGTTGGCTTCTTCCACCTGGCCGGTTGCCTTGTAGGCCTGGGCAAGCAGGTTGTGGGTGATGTAATTCGATGGGTCCATTTTGATGGCGTGGTCGAGGTAGTGGAGTGCCTGAATTGGCTGGTCGAGCTTGAGGAACGTTTGTCCGAGAAGAATGTACGGAGCGGTGGCGCTGGGTTCGAGTAGGACCGCGCGGTTCAACGCCTTCTGGGCTTCGACATATTGGCCAGTACGAATGTAGGCGTCTCCGAGGCGATCGTAGAGGAGAGCATTGAGCGGGTTGATTGTGCGTTCGGCTTCGAGTTCCTCGATCGCGCCTTTGGAATTTCCCTTGGCCAGGGCGGCTTCTCCGAGCAACTGGTGAGCGAGGGGTAACGCCGGGTTGATTTCGAGGGCCTTGCGGGCCTGTCCAACGGCTTCGACGACGAGTTCGCGGCGAAGGAAGAGACGAGCGGCAAGGAGATAGGCTTCGGCGGAATCGGGAGCGAAACCGTACTGCGCGGCGAAGGCATGGCGCGCATCGTCGTAGCGCTTCACATCGGCATAACAGAGGCCGAGCACATATTGCGGATCGATGTTGGCGCGGTCCACAGCAGTGTTGGCCTTTTCAAGAAGTGGCAGAGCCTCAGGAGAGCGGCCGATGCGAAAGAGGCTGACGCCCTGCATCTCGATGGACTCGCGATCTTGGGGGTCCTGCGCACTGGCCTTGGCGAAAGCTGCGATTGCGTCTGTGAATTGTTCTCTTTGATAGAAGATTATGCCGCGGAGCCGCTCAACTCCGGCAGGTTCGGGGTTTTGCGCGGAGAGCCGATCGAGGAGGGCCATGGCCTTGTCGAGGCGGCCACGGGCGGCAAGGTTTTGGGCGGTTTCAAAGGGAGTGGGCGTGGGCTCGGACGCTTCGCCATTGGATGGAGTTGTAGTTTGCGGCGCCTGGGCGTGGACGAATAGAGAGAGACTTGCTAGAAAAAGTGCGGAGATGATTGTGCGGTGCATGAAAGAAACCTATCTTGCAGTTTGATCCTTCAAAGAAAGAGGGGAGCCGAAGCTCCCCTCGAGGTTTGTTGCGGCTCCTCGCGCGGAATTAGAACTGAACGCGGAGGGAAAATTCAAGCTGACGTGGACCGCAGTCGTTGCCCTGACCGCAGCCGCCACCCTCACCACCGATGGCACCGCCCGACTCAATATTGCCGTTCGGGTTACCCGCAGTGATGTGGTTGAAGGCGTTGAATGCGTCCATGCGGAACTTGGTTTGCACACTCTCCCATATGCTGAAGGATTTGGTGAGCGCCAAGTCGGTGGAGAAGAACCTCGGTCCGAGATAGGTGTTGATGCCGGAGTTGCCGAAGTTATCAAGCCCTGGGTTGACGAAGGTACCGTCGCCCAAGGAGTGGGGTGGTATGCCGAGGCAATTGAACATGCAGCGCGAGTGGGTCGTCGGATTGTATGAACTCGTGCTGGTTGCCATTTTCTTGGATTGGCTTGGGTCGCACGGACCGGACTGGACGTTGGAGCCGCACTCGTTATAGCTGAGAGTGTAAGGCAAGCCGCCGGACCAATTCGACACTTCGCTAATCTGCCAACCGCCAATGACCGCATCGGTAACGCGGTTTGCGTCGGGCATGTACATCTTGCCTTTTCCGAACGGCAAGTCGTAGCTGCCGTACCAGACGATCTGCTGGTCGCGGACTGCGCTGTCGCGGCCATGGGTAATTGAGTGGCTCCAGGTATAGAAGCCAGACTCTTCGTCGAAGGCGCTGGCCCATTCGTAGTTGGCGGTCATGGTAAGGCCGTTCTTCATGTTCTTTGTCAGGTTGACCTGCAAGGCGTCGAATTCAGTGTTCTGGTCGTCGCCTCGATACGCGATGCCATTGTTCCATCCGCACATTCCGGGTTGAACCAAGGGCTCGTTTGGTGTGACGTAGTTCGGGTCGTGGCAGGCCGGGAGGGTTGCCGCGTAATAGCGCTCAAGGAAGTTGCCGGTTGTTCCACCGTTGGCGGCAATGGTGTTTGCCGGAACGGTTGGATCGTAGTGCAGGGCCTGACCGGTAACGCTATTGGCGCCTGGGAGGTTGATTGCTCCCTCATTGGGGTTGGTGCCGTTGCTGTCGCCGTCACCCAGAGTATGGGTACCCTTGTTGCCGACGTAGGCCACTGTCATGGACATGGTGGGAGTGAGAGCGCGCTGCACGCTGAGGTTCCACGCATCGATGGTGGTCAGGTGAAGCGGGTTAGGCCGGGCGCTTGTGCTAACCGTGGTTCCCGGATTCGGCAGTAGTCCATTCGGCGGAACGGTGGGGAAGACTTCCGGCGCCGGACCAGTTGAGAGAGTGAAGGCTTCGCCAACGTTGGTGGGTGAGTTGAGCTGCTGGTTGGCCAGAACCGGAAGGTTCTGGGTGATGGTATGGCCGAAGATGGAGCCGAAGACGCCGGTGTCAAAGCTGCGCCCGTAGCCGGCGCGGATGACGGTTTTGGGGTTGTACTGGTAGGTAACTCCAAGACGCGGCGAGAACTGCTTCCAGATGCTGATACCCCAGCCGAGGTTGGAGGGAATGCCCCCAATACCGGCCACATGAATATAGCCATCTGTGATGTTCAACAATGCGCCATTGCCCGGGCCATTGGTTGATTCGGGGAAGAAGAGATCCCAGCGTATGCCAAGGTTTAACGTCAAGTCCTTGGTTGCGCGCCATGTGTCCTGAGCGTAGAAGAAGGTGCGCTTCTGGAACTCTTTTGCGTTGGTGGAAGTGGAGACGTAGCGGTTGAAGCTGGTTACATCACCCATCAGGAAGCTGCCAAAGCCGAGGCCACCCGGGGTCTTGAGAGCTGGATTTTCGGTGGGACCGACGTTGAAGTTGAGCTGGCCGGCGCGGTCACTGTCAGAGGGAACGCGGAGGTTACGGCCGTAGCGGAGATCTGCGCCAACCTTGAAGGTATGGTTGTTGACGACACGAGTCCAGTTGTTGACGATCTGGAACTGATCTTCGCGTTCGGTGAGTGGGCAGTTGCAGCGGTTGATATTCAGGCCGTCGCCGTAGACCGTTCCATTGGTGCCGCCGCCGCCGCCGGGGACGTTGGTGACGACGAAGCCGGGAGCGCCGGAGGTTATGTTGCCGCCGATGTTGATGCCCGGAATGCCCAGTGTCTGAGCGTACTCAGTGCCTTGATCGTGCTTGGTGTCGATGACGTTGTAGCGGTAATAGCCGAGACGGAAGTCGGTGAGCAGCTTGGGGCTGACGGCGATATCCATGCCGCTGGCCAGGCTGTCGTTGGCGCCGTTGGAGTTGCCGCCATAGTTGCCGATGCCGAATCCGGGACCACCGGCCGCGCCGAACATGACCGCGCCGGAGAGGGTATCCCAGAAACGGGAGAAACGCTCGAAGGCGTGCATCTTTTCATTGATGGTGTAGTCCGCACGTTCTGTCCACTGGTTGCTGTTGAAGAGGCCGGTACCGCTCTGTTTGTAGTTCTGGTCCAGACCGTCGACACTGCCATCGATGCCCATACCAAGGCCGACGCCCTTGGTATTAGGTTCAAGCACCTTGAGGAGAGCGAGGGCCTGGGGCGAAAGCAGCGAGGCCGGAATCACGTTGTGCGGATACGGTGTACCGATGGGAACGCCCGCAGCAGCAGCCTGGGCAGCGGTCGTGGGGTAGAGAGTACCGGCAGCGCCAAGCTCGGTGAGGTATTCACTGAAGTCAGCGCCCTGATATCCGGCCGCTACCTGAGCAGCACTGTTGGTGTTGTTGCCGAGGGCCGTCTCCGTGAGGAGGCTGGTTGGCAGGGTGTCAGTAGCGGACGTGCCGATCTTCTGGCGCTGAGCCTCGTAATTGAAGAAGAAGAACATCCGGTCTTTGATAGCGGGTCCGCCGATGGAGCCACCGAAGCGGTTCTTGAGTCCCGGTGGCAAACCGCTGGGGTTGGTCAGGCTGACCTTGCCAGGAGTTACGCTGAAGGGATCGCGCGCGTAGTTGGCATTGCCGGTGCGGAAGTCGTAGGCGCTGCCGTGGAAGTTGTTGGTGCCGGAGCGGGTTTGGGCGGTGACGACCGCGGAGACCGCCTTGCCGAGTTCGGCGTCGAAGTTCTGGGTGGTGATCTTGGTTTCAGTCACCGCATCCATTGCGGGATTGATGACGATGATTCCGAGAATGGGGTCCTGGTTATCGGTGCCGTCAAGCTCGAAGGCGGTGCCGCCGAATGCCTGGCCGTCGACCTGAATCTGCTTGGAACCTTGCGGGTTTTCGTCGGCAGCGTGCGACCAGCCGAGAAGCTGTGCGCCGGGAAGCAGAAGCTGGAGGTTGGTAAAGTTCTGGTCGCCCACGGGCAGGCTGGAAACCTGCTGCTCGTCAAACACGGTTGAAACGTCGGTGCTTTCGGTTTTCAGGAGAGGCTGCGCATCGGCATTGACCGTAATGGTGGTGTCAGCGCCACCGACTTCGAGGGTGGGGTCAATGCGGGGTGCGGTATCGGCTTCGACGGGAATGGCCGTTGCCACGAAGGACTTAAAACCCTTCGCGGTAACCTTGAGGTCATAAACGTCGGGGATAAGGTGGGGGACGCTGTAGTCGCCCGAGGCGTTGGAGGTGACGGAAACGACGGTGCCCTTGGCATCGTCTTTGACCGTGATCGTGGCGCCGGGAACGGCAGCTCCGGTCTTATCGGATACAGTGCCGAAGATCGATCCGTAGACCGATTGCGCGGAGGCGGGCACTGTGAGTAGGAGGCTCGCGCAGGCAAAAAGCACCAGCACGAGTGCTGTACGAAGGATCTTGTTCATGCGGTCTCCTGAAAGGTCTTTTTGTTTTTATCTGTGAACTTCTGGTGTACCCAGTTGCCCGGCAGGATGGTTCCCGCCCGTCGGCATAAGAGGCTCCCCCGCCACGTTGGCAGGGTGAGCTAAAAGTCCGGTATCGCTTCTCCCAAGTGGAACGAGACGGGGGAAAAAAATGGCGAATTCCGGAGCAATCGAAACCATACTCAACAGAAGTAGGGTCTGTCAACGGTCAAAATCGAAAAAAATAAATGCTTTGAGCGTAATTACGATATGTCAATACATGAAAACATTTACATTTTGGCGAACCATTCCGATGAGACGCGGGAGTCTAACCGTTTCTTGCTGGTAACTCTTCCAAATAAAGCGATTTACTGGAATGGGGTTGGGGGCAATGTTGGCCGCTTTCCGATTAATTTCGGAGCGCTGAAACGTATTGTTACGGTATTATCGAGGGCTTTTTGTTTGGTAAAGTGCACATAAATGACAATACATTTTAATGTCCGGTAAAGGGCCTTCAGGAGGCTCTGCCGGAAGGCATCAGGTAAATCCAAAAGGCACCGCGCAGTGAGCGTGGTCACACCATTGAGTGGGCCAGATCACTTCAAAAGGGGTTGATTTATATGATTCGAGATGATTTCAGCGGGGAGATGAGATGGGAAAATCCCTGGATTAGTCCGAGGGCTTGGAGAAGCGAATTGTGGGGCTCTTTTCTTGCGCTTCGATCTCCTTCCCGATCTCGAAACCTCCCAGACTGCCCGCATGTCTTCGGCATGACATTTCCGCGAAGGGGGGAATCTTGTTGAATTCCGAAGCGGTTCAGGGTGGGGTGCACATTCTTATTCAGGGCCGCAGCTTTGTTTGCCGGACCGTATGCGATTCTCCATTGCCTGAGCTTTTTCGTTGTCCGGCGAGAAGGTGAGCAGGCGATCGAGTGTGGCCAGGGCCGCTGCACGATGGCCGGCTCCGCATTCGACAACGGCAAGGTTCAAGCCAGCGCCCAATTGGACCGGGTCGTGATTGAAGACCGAATCCCATAGGCGGATCGCCTCAGGATATTGGTGCTGACCGGCCTGGATGAAGGCCAGATCGCCGGCGGCAAGCGAATCGTACGGATCGGCTGCAAGGGCCTGCCGGTACTCCGCAGCCGCAAGCTGGGTTTCGCCATTGAGCTGTTCAAGGAAACCCAACTGGGCGTGGAGCCCGTGATCGAGCGGAGCGCCAGATGACTGCATCTCGGCATCGCGGAGCAGTTCGAGGGCCCGGAGAGCACCGGGCCGGTCGCCGCGCACCGCCATCTGAGCATAGGCCAAACCCAGGTCGCGGTCTGAGGCCTCAAAGCCGCCGACAACCTGAAGATCGCCGGAGGTCGCCAGCGGGAGCCGATCCTGGGTGACGGCTTTTCTGATCCAATGGTCCGTTACCTGTTCGTGGGCAATGTCATTGGAAGGAGGCCGGGCCATGTGGCAAGCGGTGCAGTCGGGATTCTCCGGATGGTGATTCTGCTGAAAACCTGCCTGGTTGTGGCATTGGAGACAACGCTGACGATAAAAGGCTACGCGGTCAGCAGGTGTGGGCGAGCCGTGGGGGTCGTGACAGGTGGTGCAGGTCAGCTTATCGCCGGATTTTTGCTTGCAGGCGCTTTTGAGCAGCGCTTCCCATTGGCTCGTGGCCCGGCCTCCCGATCCGTTTGTGCTGCTATAGACAAAGAACAGGGCGTAATCGAAGAGGTTATCTCCCGGGATGAAGGATTGCAGTTGCCTGCCTGCGCGCTCGACGACGACTTGGCCCTCGAGATGGCAACTGAGGCAGACCGAGTCGCGACGGATCGGCTCCATTGCGTCAATGTTGGCCATGGAGACTCTGCCGCCGGAAGCGATGTGTGCGCTCCCGTCGCCATGGCATGCTGCGCAGGTGATTCCCCCGTTGGCGAATGGCGCGCCGGCGTAGTGATTGCGGGCGTCGGGAAGGGACGATGCGACTGCGGAGGCATGACAGTGGAGGCAGCCTGGATCAACGGCGAGGGTGAGGGGCATTTCGCGTGCGGAGAGATAGTTGGGCGCCATATCCCAGATTTGTTTCTTTTCGTACCAGTTGATGGGGGTTTCAAACCAGTAGCCCTGCTGCTGGAAAAGGTAGGTTCGCCCACGTTTGCCGGAACCGAGGAAGTAGATGAGCTGCTGGCGGCCACTGAGCGCGTTTTCGATTGAAGCGGATTCCCGCTCATAGCTGAGCCAGACCTGAGTCGTCTGGTCCGGGCCCGGCTGGGCAAAGACCCGGTAATGAATGCCGGAGGCCGCATGGCGGAAATCGGCGGGGATGAGGCCGTCAGGGGCCGGACCGCTGGCATTGGCCATGGGGGTGGTGCGGTAGCGATCGTAAATGTCTCTGTGGCAAGGGGCGCAGGCGGCGTTTGGATCAGTGGCAAGGAACTCCTGCTGCGCATGGACAGGACTGCCTTGTCGCAATCCGAACCAACCCGCCAGGAAAAGAAAAAGGAAGGGGGAAAGGTACGCAAAACGGGACAGACCAACAACTCTCCCAGCAATCGCTGCCGCTCTCGATCTTTCTCATTCCGATTGACGGAAAAATCGGGAAACGGTTGAGAGGCGCCATGCTCTTTTGTTGTTCATTTAAGTCGCCGCATTGAAGATCTTGACGCCTTCCTCAAGAGGAGAATGGGCACACAGTTGACAGGTAGATGTTACTTGTTTACTCTATGCCTGTAGCAAACATGCCTATGACACAAAATTCTGCTCGCGATTTGTTTCCCGGCGCGCTCGAAATGATGGTCCTCGAGTCGCTGCGCCGTCAGCCTGCGCACGGGTATGCGCTGGTCCAGCATATTCAGCAACGATCGAACAACCTGCTCCAGGTGGAAGAGGGTTCGCTTTATCCAGCGCTGCAGCGGCTGCTGAAGGCAAAGCTGGTGAAGGCGGAGTGGGGCGTCTCCTCGACGAACCGGCGCGTAAGAACGTACGAGATTACCGGGGCGGGCCTCAGGCACCTGGAACAGGAGATTTCCAGCTTCGAGCGGATGTTTGAGGGTATTTCGCTGGTCCTCGCTCCGGGCAAGGCGACAACAAGGTAACTTCAGCGGCACGAAGGAGGTTCCCATGAACTGGACACCGAATATCTTCGGACGTAGCAGAATCTACAACGATCTCTCTGAAGAAATGCTTCTGCATATCGAAGAGAAGACGGAACAGTTGATGAGCGAAGGCATGAGCCGCGAAGAAGCCGAGCGGAGCGCGCGGCTTGCTTTCGGAAATCGAACAGTGATGGAGGAGCGGAGCCGCGAAGTGTGGCAGTGGCCGACGCTTGAATCCATCTGGGGCGATGTACGACTCGCGTCGCGGCAGTTGCGCAAGTCTCCCGGCTTCACCATCGCCGC
>Ga0181537_10005304_pt1 | contig 10435 bp, 8 predicted proteins | sample PEATcosm2014_Bin_39_FD_119765 | JGI IMG/M metagenome (GOLD analysis project Ga0181537, IMG submission 119765) | Peatland microbial communities from MTU Mesocosm Facility, Houghton, MI, USA - PEATcosm2014_Bin23_10_metaG | ecosystem: Environmental > Terrestrial > Soil > Wetlands > Peat | place... | reverse complement strand
CGCAGCGGGAACTCCCGCGCCGCCTGCATCGACCTGCAATTTACTTCGATCGCGACGGCGTCCTCAATCAGGATTTGGGATGGGTCGGGACGCGGGAGCGGTTTGTCTGGATCGAAGGCGCGAAGGAGGCTGTCCGTACCGTCAACGATCTGGGCTATCACGCCTTTGTCGTGACCAATCAGGCCGGCGTTGCCAAAGGCTTCTATGAGGAAGCCGACGTGCAGCGTCTGCACCGATGGATCGAAGACGAGCTGCTGGCTTTCGGCGCCACGATCGACGACATCCGTTATTGCCCGCACCACATCGAGGCGACCATTGAACGCTATCGGTGCGATTGCGGCTGCAGAAAGCCCGCGCCCGGCATGATTGTCGATCTTGCGAAGAAATGGGACATCGACATCGCGCGCAGTGTTCTCTTTGGCGACAGGGATTCCGATCTCGAGGCCGCGCGTGCCGCAAATGTGCGCGAGATCATGTTTCGCGGCGACAACCTTCAGACATTCGTCGAAAGTGCGCTGGCCGGCGAAAGCGCGCGCTGAGCGTCGGCCTCCGTTATGCGGCGACTGCGCAATTTCTCGACCTGGGTGATGACTTTGTCGACCAGTGCCGGCCAGCCGTAGGAGGCGGCGACTTTGGAGAACCCCGTCTGCCGCAGACGCTCGAGCTCCGCGTCATCGTCGGCCAGCCGTCGAATGGCGGCGGCGAAATCGCCGGGCTCGTCGGCCAACGCGATTGCACCCCCGTCCGTCAGGCCTTCGGCCCCGACGCGCGTCGCGACGACCGGAATACCCATCGACCAGTAGTCGAGGATCTTGACGCGCATCCCGCCGCCAACGTGCAGCGGCACAACGGCCAGATGGGCCGCGGAGGTGATCGGTCGCAAGTCCTGGACAAATCCATGCACCGTGACGCGGGGATTATTCATCCGCAGGAATTCGTCCGGCATGTTTTTTCCGACCGCGTCGAGATGATAGTCCAGGCCCGCTGCCTCCAGCAGCGGCAGCACCTGGTTTACGAGCCAGCGCAAGCCCGCTTGATTCGGGAGCCAGTCCATCGCCGCAATGTGCACAATGCGCAATGGTCCGGCGCCTTTGCGCGGAAGAGGCGGCAATTCGGACGGAATATCTGCGCCGGCCGGAATCACGATCATCCGCTCTTCGCTCCGCGGATTCATCGCGCGGAAGCGTTCCGCATCGACATCGGTGATGGCGAGGATCAGATCGAAATTGTCCAGCGCGGCCGCCTCGTAGCGTTTCAGGCGGCGCGCCTGAATACCCAACAGCGCCCGCTTCAGCGGATTCTTTTCGGTGTTCGCCAGCCGCTCGAGGATCACGTGTTCGGCGTTATGGCAGCGCAAGATGCGCAAAGCGTCAGGCGCCAGACGGCGCACCAGCGGCGCATAGTAGGACGTATGGGCGCCGTCGAGATGAACCACATCAGGCACACGCCGCGCGATCGCCGCCTCCACGAGCCGCGCAAAGCTCGGCCGTTGATACTTCGCCATGTTGTAAGGCTGCGTCGAGAAAGCGGTATTCTGCAGAAAGGGCAGAATGCGATTGCGGGTATCGAAGACGTCGAATTGCGGCTGTTCTCCTTCGGGTTTCCATTCTTGGGCCCAATGAAACTGCGATTGCGGGCACATCGAAATCAGGCTGTGACGCTCGACCGCCGGATGACGACGATAGCCTTCCACGAAGCCGAGAATGCCTTTTTTCCCTCCATCCACCGGCGGCCAGGGGAGGAGGTGCGTCAGCTGCAGGAAATTCATGAAGGGCCGCCGCTTGGAATCGGTAAGGCGTTGTCATCGGGCGGCTGCCGCTCCTCCGCGCCCGACGGCAGAAGCGCCAGAAATCGCGTGAAGCCGATCAGGCTGAGGAACAGATAGAAACTGACGAACATCGATTCGATGGACAGACGATAGCCGGCGATATGGACCATCATGCAAAACGCCGCGATGAATTTCGAAGAGCGTGTGCCCTTTCGGTAGATCCACAAATACCAGCAAAACAAAGCGACGTAGAGCGCCGAAGCCACGACGACGCCGAAGTAGTAGGCGTCCGCATAGCCCGAACCCGGTATCGTAAAGGTCAGCGTGGAGCCTTCATGATAAAAAGTCTGATCCGCGCCATGTGGGAAGAAGAGGTCGGTCAATGCGCTGTCTTTGTCGGGGCGCAATTTGAAAGGAAATATTGCGGACGGGATCATGACGAGCGGCGTGATTGCGCCGGCGAGATAGGCGAAATACATCAGATCGTGGCTGGTGAGGTCGCTGTAGAGCATCACGGCGTTGTCTACGGGCGACATATCGACCGCCGCGCCGTAAATCGCGCCGAAGATCGCACTTCCGAAGTTGATGCTGCCGATCGTCCCCAGCCGGATGTAATTCACGACATAAAGCAGGACCAGCATGACGTACCCGATCGCCGCCAGCGCGAAAACATTGATCCGGCGTTGTTGCTCGGGCGTAATCGCGCAACTCGCCCATGCCAGGATCGCTACCAGCACATTCGTTCTGTTCGCGAGTTTCGTCCAAAAGAACGTCAGAACGAGCGCGAGGATCAAATAACCGAACGACTGTTTGGCGGGCATTTTCCAGTAGGTGTATGACGCGAACATCAAAAAGCCATACACGAGGATTTCCGCGACGCTGTTGAGGTAGTAGGAGCCGTTCGCAAGCGACATCGAGGCCGCGAACGTGTCGACATATTTGAAAAGATAGCCGGCGTCTCCGAACTTGATGGTGCATCCGACGAACGAGATGACCATCAGGACGAGGAATGCGAACGTTACGCCGCGGGGAGTAGCCTCGTCGAAGTCGAAAAGGCGCACCGCGAATTTGGGCGGCGGCAGGTCGGCGAAGAGCTTGATCCCCACATACTGGATGACGAGGAATATCAGCGATCCGACGAGCGAAGCCGCGACGGGCCCCGGCTTGTTTGTCGAATAGGGAAAGTACGAGCCGAAATAATAGAGAAGCGCAGGCTTCAGGACCGTGAAAGCGCCCATATAGATCGCGTAGAAGATCGCGATGATGCGGGTGACCTTCTCGTCCAGCAGCCGATACAGAAACCCCAACACCGTCAGATGAGCGATAAAGAGCGCCTCGATCACAGACTGCTCCCCTCAGTGCGGCGCGAAGGCATCGCGAAGCCCCTGCCAGGTCGGACGGCGGCGGCGGGGGACTGCGAGCTGCAGGAATTTTGAAGCGAGTGCGATGGATTCGATGATCCATCGCATCGGGTGCGTATAGTGCTTGCGGATATACAGGAACTTGTTGCGCGTATTGATGCGCAAGGAGAAGTCGCTGAGGCTGCCGCCGCTCGATCCGCCGACATAGTGCCGGAACGAAACGCCCGGATCGTATGTCAGGGTGATGCCGGCATCGAGCATGCGCTTGCAGAAATCCGTGTCGTCGTAATAGACGAAATATTGCTTGTCCATCAGGCCCACGCGCGCAAAAACGTCGGCGCTGATGTACATCAGGCAGGTCGGAGCGTAGCTCACGGCCACGGGCTTGCGGATGCGCGCGCTCCGCGACTGGCCGAAATGGATGCCGCGCGCAAGCCAATAGTTCAACGTCCCGCCGCCGTACCAGCGTTCCTCCGTGTCGCCCAGATAGGCGAGACACGTCCAGGCTTTCTGGTGGCCTGCGATCGCACGTTCGCGAATGCTCGCGACGAGATTGTCGTCGCAGCCGATGTCGTTGTTGATGAGGACGATGTGCCGGATGCCCTGTTGCAAGGCGCGCTCGATGCCCTGGTTGTTGCCGACGGCGATGCCGAAATTCTCGTCATTCGCAATGAACTCGCAGGGAACGCCGTTCGCCTGTGCCAGAGTCCTGGCTGCTACGAGTGAAGCGTCCTTGGACGCGTTGTCGATGACGAAGATGACGAAATTCGCATCGCGCTGGCGGCCCATGCATTCGAAAAACAGAGGCAGATGCTTTTCGCAATTGTACAGCACCGTGACGAACGCGATCCGCTCTGCGCCGTTCCGATCTGCAGTGGCCGATTCTGCGGTCACGATTTGAAAAGCCCTTTCTCGCGCATCTCGCGAATGCTGCGCTCGTAATTGTCGGCTTCGACGTCCTGTTTCTGCACCCACTGCGCGAACGCCTTGATGCCGGCGTCGAATGGAACCTTCGGTTCGAAGCCGAGCAGCGCCCGCGGCTTTCGCAAATCCGCATAGTTGTGCCGGATGTCGCCGATCCGGAACGCACCGCTGACTTCCACCGGCACGTTGCGGCCGTAACAGCGCACGAGCGCGTTCGCGACCGTCAGGACGTCCGTAGCATCGCCCGAACCGATCCCGAAGACCTGTCCTGCGGCTGCATCCGCCTGCAATGCGAGGCGCGTCGCCTCGACGACGTCGTCGATAAAGACGAAATCGCGGCTCTCCTTTCCGTCCTCAAAGACATTGATCGGATTGTTGTTGAGGATTCGTGTGGAAAAAATGGAAAGAATGCCGGTATAGGGATTTTTGAGCGACTGCCCCGGCCCATAGACATTCTGGTACCGCAGAGCGACCGGCTCGATACCGGCGGCGGGGCAGACGGTCATGACCATCTGTTCCTGATTCTGCTTGGTAATCCCGTACACGGAACTCGGGTGGATCCTGGAATCCTCGTCGGTCGGCAGCAGCTTGAGCGGCCGGCCGGTACGTTCGCTCAGCAATTCGAAGCGACCGGCCTCCATGTCCGCAGCGCGTCTTGCGTCCGGAAAAACGATCGTGCCGTCATCCTCCGCGTATTTGCCCTCCCCATAGATTGCACGCGAGGACGCTACTACCAATCGGCGAACCTGATGCTTGTGATTCGCCAGCCAATCGAGCATGCGCGCCGTGCCGCCGACATTCACCTCGGCGTAGCGGTGGATCTCGTACATCGACTGTCCGGTGCCGGTTTCGGCGGCGAGATGGACGATCGCGTCCTGACCTTCGAGGCATACGGGCCAAATGTCCGCGTCGCAGACCGAGCCGCGGACGAACCTTACCTTTCCCAGGATCGAGGCGTAGAGCGGGGAGCTCGTTTCCGGGTTTTCCCCGTGGATCTGCGGCGAGAGATTGTCCAACACGGTGACCGTGTGCCCGTCGCGCACCAATCGCAGCGCCAGATTGCTGCCGATGAAGCCAGCGCCGCCGGTGATCAGGATTTTCATGGGTTCACCGACTCGAATCCTTCATCTTAAGCCGAGTATCGCCTCCTGAGAGACGAAGCGACCGGCCACCTGCGCGAAATAGAGACAACGCCGCATGTAAAAGCAAAGTCAATTGCGTCGCGGAATTCCGCTGGGATTTCGCTGAGGGCGGCTGGCAGGCTGCCGCGGCGCCGCCGGTACGATTGCGGCAACTCGACGGACGAGTCTCGGCGTGATAGGCGGTCAAGCCGCCAGCGGAAGGACAATGACGCGAGAATGCCAAGCTTGGCCACGCGTGCGCGAATGTTGCTGCGCCCCCGCGGGCGGGAGGCCTTCGTTCAGTCTTTGCCGATCGGGGCCGCCGTTCTCGACGTGGGATGCGGGAGCAATTCGCCCTATCTGCTGAAATCGCAGCGACCCGACCTCCATTATGTCGGGATCGATGTGTTCGACTACGATCAGGACCGAGATCCCAACTCCGTCGCGGACGAGTACATCGTTTGCGAGCCGGCCCAGTTCGGGGCGACGATAGCCGGGCTCGGCCAGCGTTTCGACGCCGTTATCTCGTCGCACAACATCGAACATTGCGACGATCCGGAGGGCGTCCTGGCAGCAATGGCCGGCGTGATCAAACCGGGTGGGAGGCTGTACATGGCGTGGCCGGCCGAGCATACCGTGACGCTTCCCAGCCGTGCCGGATGTCTCAACTTTTATGACGATCCGGGCCATCGCCAGATGCCGCAATTTGCGTCCGTGCTGGGTGCGTTGTACCGCGGCGGCCTCGTGGTCTCTTTTCAGGCCCGGGCTTACCATCCGGTCGTTCCGTACCTCGTCGGAGCTGTGGTCGAGCCCTTCGCGGCGGCGCTGAACAGGCAGGGGCCCCTGCGATCGACCTGGGCTTTTTACGGATTCGAATCCGTTGTCTGGCTATCCAAAACGGCTTAGCGACGGCGAAATCTTCCCAGGGCGCGTCGTGCACGACGAATTTGGGCTGGGGGTGGGATCGAATTCTTGGCGGCGCGATCGGATCGGAAATCTGGCCTTCTGCTACACTGTATGGGCCACCGTCGCGACAATCGGAAGATTTAATCAATAGTGTAGCAACAGTCGAATCTCTAGTGATCACGTTGAGATTGGCTTATCTTCAAATATAAAACACGCGATGTTGCATGTGTCGGCTGCGATCTCCTCAGTAGACAGGCAATACAATTCATGCTTTTACTATGCGGGGGCTAAAAATCAGCCGGTATAAGCAATATCGGCTAGCGGAGTATTGGGAATGCTGTCCCCGTTCACCAACGTCTCCCGAAGAAGAAAATCGCCAACTTGCTGTTTCCGAAATACAGCCTGGCGCTCGACCAGATAAATAACAACGCGGCGCTCAAGAAATGGATCCGGGAGATTCCGGAATCCGTGCCCGTCTGTGCCGGACGCCTCGAGTTCGAGGCGCTGCTGTTCGAAAAATATGTCGGCGCCGGTCCGATCAATTATGTCGAGTTTGGCGTCCATAAAGGGGGCTCGATCACGCGATGGTCGACCCGCAACAAACATCCCGATAGCCGGTTCTATGGCTTCGATTCCTTCGTAGGCCTACCGGAGGATTGGACACCGACGGTCAAGAAGGACTATTTCGATTTGGGCGGCGAGATGCCGGTCATCAACGACAGCCGTGTCACGCTGATCAAAGGATGGTTTCAGGAAACGCTGCCGGGATTTATCGCCGGCTTCCAGTCCGACAGCCCGCTCGTCATCCACAACGACTCCGATCTTTATTCCTCGTCCTTGTACGCGCTCGTCAACATGGATCGCCTCATCAAAAAGGGTTCGCTCATCATCTTCGACGATTTCAATTCGGCGCTGCATGAGTTCAGAGCGTGGAACGATTACTGCCGCGCCTTTATGCGGAGCGGTAAGCCCGTGGCGCTAACGGCGCAATATGCGGAGCAGATCGCTTTCCTCGTAGACTGACCTCTGTAAGGCGGACCCCGCCGCTATCCGGCTGGAACCGGTGTCTCGCCGACGTGCTTTTCCACCGCTTCCCCGCGAATCTCGAACCCGAATCTGTCAGGATGTTCAGGACAGCCACTATCGCGGCGAGCAGGCGAACCTTTTCATGACATCGGGCAGATTGCGTTTCGTCAAAAATGCCGCCTCGAACGTCGTCAACGGTGTGTCGTCCGCCATTTTCGCGATCGTTCTTCCCTATTTTTTCGTTCGGTACTTTTCCCGCGCCGAGTTCAGCCTCTGGGTTCTCATTCTGCAGCTGGCGGCCTATGTGAACTATCTCAATTTCGGCTTTCAGGTCGCGATCGGACGTTTTGTTTCCTATTCGCTGGAGCGCGGCGATAAGAAACACGCCGAAGACATGCTCGCGGCGGGGCTGCAGATACTTTCGGCTCTGGGCGCGCTGGGGTTCGTTCTCGTCTTCGCCCTCGCATTCGCGTTCCCTTACGTCTTCCGCCAAGTCGATCCAGCGCTCGTCCCTGCGGCGCGCGCGGCCCTTCTCTGGGTCGGCGGCGCCATCGCTGTCGGTCTGCCGTTCTCGGCTTTTTTCGGCGTCTTCATCGGGCTACAGCGCAACGAGATTCCGGCCGGCATCACCGCGCTTGGAAAATTCCTGCTCGCGGTCGCAGTCATCATCGCCGCCGCGCGCACGCGGAGCCTGGTCGTCGTGGCCGAAGTCTATTTCGTCGGCAGCCTTGTGCAATACGCGCTGCAATATCTGGTCTTCGTGTATTTCTGCCGCGGCTGGCACTTGCGCGTGCTTGCGTGGTCGCGCGCGGCCGCGCGCGAATTGATCGTCTATTGCGCCGGTCTCAGCGTCTGGACATTGGCGATGTTGCTTGTCAACGGCCTCGACACGACCATCGTCGGAATATTCGATTTTCGCGCGGTAGCACCCTATGGCGTGGCGCTCAGCATCGTTACCTTTTTTTCCGGCACGCTTCAGGCGATATCGACTCCTCTTATCCAGACCTTTACGCGCAGGCACGCCCGCGAAGAGCACCAGGAAGCGATGAGCGATCTGGAAATGGCGTCGTTCATCTGCGCCATGCTTCTCTTCGTGGGCGGCAGCTGGATCGTCAGTGTGGCCGACTGGGCATTCGACGCCTGGGTTGGTCCGAACATCGCGCGCGCCGCCGTTCCGATATTCGTAATTTTGATGGTTGCCAACGCGCTTCGTTATACATCCGGCCCCTATTCTTACTATGTCGTCTCGACAGGACAGCAACGGAAGGTCGTGTTGACGCCGATCTTCGAGGGTATCCTCAACTGCGCAGCCAGCATTTTTCTGGTCATGAGGATCGGCGCGATCGGCGTCGCCATTGCGACGCTCATAGGCGTAATTTTTGCTCTGCTGATACTCTACTTCCACAATATGGCGCGGACATTGCCTGAAGGCTATTCATTGAGTCGTTTCTTTCGTTTCGCCATCGCAGAGCCGCTCGCCTACTGTGCGACTGTTATCATCGTCGTCGTGCTGCGCTACTTTTTCCATATCCCTACAGTGCCGTCGGTGTTTCTTGTTTTCGTGGCGTCGTTGCCGGCGGCCTATCGAGTCTGGCGTATGGTGGTCGCGCGCGAGGCAGTCGGAGTTCGCTCACTAACATAGAGTTTGGATGGCGCAGAGAGTTCGCTATGTTCGGTGCTGTTTAACTGTGAGAGTTCGGTTGCAATCGAAGTCGAGAAATGCATTCTGCGGAATGCTTTGATGTTGGGATAGCGGATGTTGACTACTTCGATGAAGCAAGCCGTTTTAGCTTTGCTGGGTCGGAACGTCACGTTTAACGAAGACGGTCTCATCTCCTTTCATGGGGCGGACTTTCTGTCGGATTCGCGCTTTCTCCGCGCCTACCGCGAGGGCGTCGCGCGCTATGGCGGTCCGGTAAACGTGCAGTGGCGTGTTCGGGTCGCGATCTGGGCCGCCGAGCAGGGACTGAAGCTGCAGGGAGATTTCATCGAATGCGGTGTCAACACCGGCATCCTGGCAGGCGCGGTCATGGAGTACGTGCAATGGCAAAATTTTGGTGACAGGACGTATTTTCTCCTCGACACGTTCGAGGGGATACCTCTGGAAGGTTTGAGTGCGTCGAGTGCGGCTTCGGCCCGCAAGAACAATGTCGTTTATCGGGACGTCTACGAGACCGTCCGTAGCTATTTCTCTAAATATCCGAATGTCGCGATCGTGCGCGGCGCGATACCGGGCACGCTATCCCAGGTGACGTCCGAGAGGGTCGCCTTCCTGTCGATCGACATGAACGTGCCCGAGCCGGAAATGGCGGCAGGGGAGTATTTCTGGCCAAAGCTCGTACCGGGTGCCTTGATCGTGCTGGACGACTACAATTATTCCGGTTACCTCGAATCGAGACGCGCGTGGGACGCTTTTGCAAAACGCCACGGGGTCGACATCCTTCCCCTTCCGACTGGCCAGGGGCTGATCATCAAGCCTCCGGCATAGGGAAGCTCTATGGCGCGATCCTAAGGAGCGGCAAGTCTTACCATGACGGCGATCTTCCTTCACAGAATCCATTGTTATGAGCGTCGATCACGCCAATGACGTCTGTTTCGCCAGATTTTTCGGATCCAACGGACTGGTCGCCCGTCACGCATTGTGCGGTGTGCGGTAGCAAGAACTTCTTTGAGGTGAGAAAGGCGCCGGATGTTCATTACGGCGTCGCCGGGCTCTTTCCGATCTTTCGGTGCCGCGACTGCGGGCTTCAATTCTTGAACCCTCAGCCCACGCCCAAATACCTCGAAACCGCATATCCCAAAGTCTACTATTCCTACGGCCTCAGGCCTTATCCACAAGGCTGGCGGCTCGCCGTGCGGCAGGCCAAGCGGCTGCTTCGCTACGTCCTCTTCTATCACGCATTCATAACCCGCGATCCCCGTTTCGAGCGGCCGGGGACGATGCTGGACATAGGGTGCGGCGCCGGCGACTTCCTCGTCGAAATGCGTGCGAAGGGATGGAAGGTGCGGGGCGTGGAGGTCTCCCGAGACGCAGCTGCGGAAGGGCAAACGCGCGGCGGCCTCGATATTTTCGCAGGCACATTGCTCGAGGCGAAACTGCCCTCGGAAGAATTCGACTATGTAAGGTCCAACCATTCGTTCGAGCACATCGACAATCCAAGGGACGTGCTGCGGGAGATCAGGCGTATCATCAAGCCCGATGGATGCTTGTTCATTGGTGTTCCCAATGTCGACAGCTGGGCGGCGGAGATGTTCGGTCCTAACTGGTACAATCTCGGACCGCCAACGCATCCTTACGGGTATTCGCCGCGATCTTTGACGAAGTTCCT
>Ga0181537_10005303_pt1 | contig 10436 bp, 3 predicted proteins | sample PEATcosm2014_Bin_39_FD_119765 | JGI IMG/M metagenome (GOLD analysis project Ga0181537, IMG submission 119765) | Peatland microbial communities from MTU Mesocosm Facility, Houghton, MI, USA - PEATcosm2014_Bin23_10_metaG | ecosystem: Environmental > Terrestrial > Soil > Wetlands > Peat | place... | reverse complement strand
GGCTTATTTATAGTCGCCGCGCGCATGGGCGAGGCAGCCTTCGATGATCCCCTGCATGGCGGAGTCGCAACCCGTGCGGTTCTCCAGTGCATATCGGCCTCGCATTCGGGCGCGGAGCTGTCGACGTGCATGCAGCCGCGTATCGATGCCATGCTCAAGAGCGGTGGCGTGCAAGACGCGCAGCATCCGTTGATCGCCGGCGATCTCGTGACGCCGGGCGTCGCGCCGATGTCGACCACGGTGACGCCGGTCGTGACGCCGGCGGTGTCCGCAATTCCGGCGCAGTCGGCGCCGTGGGGCAGACGCGTCGCCCTGGTCATCGGCAATTCGGGCTTCCTGCATTATCCCAAGCTCAAGAATCCCGCCCATGATGCGGAGGACATGGCCGAACGCCTGCGCGAACTTGGCTTTACCGTCATCGAGCGCACGGATCTGACGTCCCGTCAGATTGGGTCGACCTTGCGGGACTTTAAGGTCAAACTGCAAGGCGCGGACGTGGCGTTGGTGTATCTCGCCGGACATGGCATGCAGATCAAGGGAGAGAATTATTTCCCCGGCGTCGACGCCGATATTTCCGGCGAAGAGGACATCCCCAACCAGAGTTTGGCGCTGCGCCAGTTGCTCGACATCGTGAGCGACGCGAAGACGCAGTTGAATCTGGTGTTTCTCGATGCCTGCCGCGACAACCCATTTGCGGTCGGTACGCGCTCCGGCTCGCGCGGGCTGGCGCGAATCGAGGCGCCGTCGGGCACTCTGATTTCCTATGCGACCCGGCCGGGCAGCGTCGCGCGCGACGGCGACGGGCGCAATGGACTGTACACGGCGCAGCTCCTGGCGCAGATGGCGGAGGCGGCGGATTTGCCGATCGAAACCGTGCTAAAGCGCATGGTCAGCGGCGTCAAGCAGGGCTCGGACGGACAGCAGGAGCCGTGGTGGGAGGGAAGCATCGAAGGCAACTTTTGCTTCGCGGCCTGCCGCGATTCGGATTCGGAGGGCTACCGGCCGCCGCCGGTGATGGCGGGCAGCGTCGCGCCGGTCAAGCCGGCCCGCATCGGCAAGATCGTCGCCGCGGCACCTGCCCACGAAGCGCATGCGCACGAGGCACTGGCCCACGACGCAGAACCATCTCATTCCCAGGTCCTTGCCGGCGCCGCCGAGCCGTCGCAGGCGGTGGCCGTCAGCATCGACAACCTCCAACCCCTGTACTTCACGCGCGCACTGTCGCGCAGCGAAAACGGTCGCTTATTCCGGTTGGTGGGGACGCAGGTGTTCCAACAGCACACGCGCACCACCCCGGGTAATGGGGGCCTGTTCTCGGCGGCGGAGGCGCCGGACGGCACCTTGTATTTTTGCGATGCGACCGAGGCGCGCATCTTCAAGATCGACGCGGATCGCGAGGTCGTCGTCTACCAGCACGATCGGCCGGTCAAGCATCTGGAGTTCGGTCCGAACGGCCATCTGTATTTCAGCAGTGTCATGGGCTCGCGGGACGGGGGTACGATATTCGAATTGGCGGGCTCGAAGGCGGTGGCGTATTACTCGTTGCCGGCGGACAGCATGCCGGCCACCTGGTCCGGCACCTTCGCCTTCGATGCGCATGGAATGCTCTGGCTGAGTTCCGGCGCGATGCTCCCGGCGAGCCTGTATCGGGTCCGCTTTCAGCAGCTGGAAAAAGTTTTCACCACCGGCGACAGCGGCATCATGGGATTTGCGTTCCTGCGGGATGGCAGCATCGCCTATGCCGACAATGTGCGCAGCGTCATGCACTTGACTCTGCCGGACCTGCGGGCGACGCGTATTTTCGAGTCCCCGTATGAAGGCTGGTTGACCGACGTGAAGCCGATCCGCATGGTCAAGCAATAGATTCGCGCACGTCCATGAAGATGTCTGTGACGCTCAAGATCAATCTCCTGTTGATTCCCGCGACCGTGGTGTTGATGGCGATCGCTTTTGTCGTGGTCAGGACCATCGCCAATCGCACGGCATTCGAGGAAACCGAACAGACGGCGCGTCTGATCATGAGCGCCGCCCAGGCGACCTTCGATTACACCGTCGAACAGGTCAAACCATCCCTCGAGGCGAAGTACGATTTCCTGGTGCAAAGCGTATCCTCCTACGCGGCGACCGAAACCATCGGCCGCATGCAGCAGCAGTTTCATGATTATCGCTATCATGTGGCGGCGCTCAATCCCACCAACAAACGCGATCAGGCTGATCCCTGGGAGACGTGGGCCATCCAGACTCTCGCCCGGGACGAGACCAGTCCGGAATACACCGAGGTGCGGGATTTGCCCAAGGGCCGGTTCGCGTTCATCGCCAAACCCATCCGGATCACCAACGCGGCGTGTCTGGCCTGTCATTCGGTGCCTGAGGCGGCCCCGGCCACCATGCTCGATACGTATGGTCGCGCCAACGGCTTCGGTTGGAAACTGAACGAAGTGGTCGCCGTACAGGTAGTCTCGGTGCCCATGTCCGTGGCGCAGAAGCGCGCCGACGTGCTGCTGCAGAGTGTGATGGTCATGCTGATCGCGGCATTCGTGCTCATGGTGTTGATCGTCAATTCCCTGCTGTACCTGGTCGTCGGCCGCCGCATCGGGCGGCTGTCGCGGGTCGCCGACCGGGTGAGCCGGGGCGACGTTGATTCGGAGAGCATCAAGACGACCGGACACGACGAGGTGTCGGCGCTCGAAAAGGCGTTCGAACGCATGCGGGTGAGCTTGAGGCTGGCGCAGCACCCGGTCACTGTCTCCCCGGGGCGCGGCGAATGGCCGCTGCAGGCCGCCACCTTGCAGCGCCTGATCGCGCGGCTCAGTGAGGATATTGGTCCCATGGCGACGCAGCTGGTCGAGCGGGCGGCCGCGCGCGCCGCGTCGCGGGAGGAGTTCATCGCCCGGCTGACGGAGGTGCTGCCCGCCGGCACCGCATCCGAACGTTGGCGGGCGGAATTGGGTCCTTAGCCGCCGACCGCGCTTCAAACAGCCGGAGGCTGAGTCGTGATGCTTTTCCCGTCGCAGGTCATCATTTGAGTGCGCCCGCCGACCAGCCCCCGCCGAGATCGCCGATCAGCGACACCGTGTCGAGCAATCGCTGCTGCTGCACGTTGAGCGCATTTTCCTGGGCGCTGAACTGCGTGGCTTGGGCGGTCGCGGCAGTCGTGTAGTCGACGGTGCCCGCCTGGTACTCATTGAACGCAATCTCGGCGCCGCGGCTGGCGTCGCGTACCAGTGACTCGAGCACCTCGCCCTGTTGGGCGAGAATGCGCAGACCGGACAAATCGTCCTCCACATTCTGCAATGCGGTGAGCACGGTCCCTCGGTAATTGGCCACCGCCGCCTCGTAGGCCGCCTTCGCGGCGGCAACCTCGCCGCGGCGTTCGCCGAAATCGAGGACGGTTTCGCTGGCGTCGGCGCCCAAGGACCAGACGTGGTTGGCGGCGTGCAGCAGGCCGTGCAGCGGCGATTGGGAGAAGCCCGCGGATGCCGAGAGGGTGAGGGTGGGGTAATAAGCCGCGACGGCCACGCCGACCGCGGCATTTTCCGCCGCCATCTGCCGCTCGGCGACGGCAATGTCCGGCCGCCGCTGCAGCAGCGTCGAGGGCAGGGCAACCGGCACCTGCGGCAGCGTGGGCATCGAGGTGCTCGGCGGAATATCCAGGTCCTCAGGATTCTTGCCGACCAGCACACTGAGGGCGTGGGCGTATTGCGCGCGCGCGACGCCGAGTGAAATCAGGGTGGACTGTGCGTTCTCCAGTTGAGTCTGGGCCGTCAGTACGGAGGAGGGCGGCGTGGTGCCGGCGGCGCCTTGGTTCGCGACCACACGCAAGTATTCCTTGTAGGCGTCGACGGTTTTCTGCGTGAGAGCGATGTTGGCGTCGGCCACACGCAATTCGATGACGGTCGTGGCCAGTGTGGTCTGCTCGGACAGCGTCGCGTTTGCCAGGGTCGCGGCGCTCGCCTGTGCGGTGGCCTTGCTCTCTTCGATGGTGCGACGGACCTTGCCCCACAGATCCGGCGCCCAGCTCACGTTGCCTTCGAGCGAACCGGCCGTGCCGCTGCCGACGCTGACGGTGCTGCCGGTGCCCGTGCCGGCGGTGCCGGTGCTGCCATTCGCGGAGGTGCCGCCGCTGATGACGTTGCCGGCGCTGTGCTGCTTGGTGACCGAGCCGCTGATACCTATCGTCGGGAACAGCGCGCTGCGGGCCACCTCGACCTCGGCCAATGCTTGTTGGTAGTTGGCGTAGTCCTGACGCACGGTTTGGTTCGACACCGACACCTGCGGCTCGAGCTCATCGAGCAGCGGATCGTTGAACACCTTCCACCAATCGCCCTTAGGGGAATCGGCCGCCGGCGCCGCCACGGTCCAGCCCGGCGATTCCTTGAACTGCGCCGGCACGGGTGCGTCCGGGCGATGATAGTTGGGGCCCACGAGGCAGCCGCCGAGCAGCAGCGCCGGAGTGACCGCCAGAAACGTCCTCATCAGACGGTAAATCATCATCACGCCGGAGTCGCGGGTGATCTTCACGTCGATGCGCTCGCGCCCGCGCCGGGGGTAGGCCCCGCGGTCGGGCGGGGGCTCTCGTTCGGGCTCGGGCGGTTCCACGGCAGGGTGTCCGACCAGCGCGCCAGCCGGGCGCGCAGGCGATCCAGATAGATGTAGATCACCGGTGTCGTATAGAGAGTGAATATCTGGCTCAAGATCAGGCCGCCCATGACGGTGATGCCGAGCGGCTGGCGCAGCGAGGCGCCCTGGCCGATGCCGATGGCCAGGGGCACGGCGCCGAGCACTGCGGCGGCGGTGGTCATCATGATGGGCCGCAGGCGCACCAGGGCGGCCTCGTGGATGGCCTTGCGCGGCTCCATCCCCTCCTCACGCTGTAGATGCAACGCGACGTCGATCATCATGATGGCGTTTTTCTTGACGATGCCGATCAATAGAATGATGCCGATCATCGCGATCACCGAGAACGGTGTGCCGAACAGCAGCAGCGCGAGCGTCGCGCCGATCCCCGCCGACGGCAGCGTCGACAGAATCGTCACCGGATGAACGGTGTTCTCGTAGAGGATGCCGAGCACGATGTAGACCGCCGCGAGGGCGGCGGCGATCAGCAGCGGCATGCTCGACATCGATTGGGAGTAAACCTGCGCGGCGCCCGCGAAATTTCCGTGGATGGACGCCGGGAGTCCCAGTTGCCGGGATGCCTGCGCGATCTCCTGCGTCGCCTTGCTGAGCGAACCGCCGGGCGGCAGATTGAACGAGATGGTGGCGGCGACCAGGCCGCCCTGATGACTGACCTGGGTGGCGGTGTGATTGCTGACCGAGGTGGCGAGCGCCGCAAACGGCACCAGGGTTTCCGCCGCGGTGCTGTCGGCGCTGCCGCTGGAACTGCCGCCCTTGGCATTGGAGATCGAGTTGGTGAGTTGATTGGCCTCGGCATTGGCGTTGCGCGAATTGGTGCTCGAACCGGCCGTCGCCGTGCTCACCGCCGACACGGGCGTGACCGGTGTGACCGTGCTCACCGGCATCTGGGTCTGCTGAGTGCCGCTCGGATTGCCGGCGGCGGTGCTGAAGCGGATCCGGTCGAGCGTGCGCGGATACTGCCAATACGAGGGCGCCACTTCCATGACGACGAAGTACTGGTTGATCTGGTTGTAGATGGTCGACACGGTGCGTTGACCGAAGGCGTCGTACAGTACATTGTCGATCTGGTTGGGCGCAAAAGTGTAGCGTGCCGCGGTGGCCCGGTTCATGTTGACGAAGATCTGCAGGCCGTTCTGCTGCAGGTCGGAGTTGACGTCGCTGATCTGGCTGCGGTCGTGGCTCAGCGCGGTCACCAATTGCGGCACGTACTTGAACAGCGCGCCGGTGTCATCGCTGGTTAGCGTGTATTGGTATTCGGCCGCCGACTGGCGGCCGCCGATGCGCAGATCCTGGGCGGCCTGCAGGAAGAGCCTCGCGCCCGACACGGCATTGAGCTTCGGCCGCAGACGATTCACCACTTCGGTTGCGGACAGCTTGCGCTCCGACAAGGCTTTCAGTTCGATGAACAAATTCGCGGTATTGAGCGCGCGGCCGCCCGTGAATCCCGCCACCGAGGCCACCGCGGGATCCTGCTGCACGATGGCCTGCAATTGCGCCAGCTTCTGCTTCATGGCTTGGAAGGAAATGCTCTGATCCGCGATGATCTGGCCTTGCAGAATGCCGTTGTCCTGCTCCGGAAAAAACGTCGACGGCAACAATTGGAAGAGGAACACATTGAGCACGATGAGCGCGATCAGGGTCAATCCGACCAGCAACGAGTGATCCAGCACCGCGGTGAGCGAGCGACCGTAGGCGTTCTTGAAGCGCTCGAACTGCCGTTCGCTCCACACGGCCCAGCGGGCCTTGGAGTGCAGTCCGTTGCCGCGCTTCAACAGATACGCCGCCATGGTCGGCGTGACGGTGAGCGAAATCACCAGCGAGATCAGGATGGCGATGGACAGCGTCACCGCGAATTCGTGAAACAGCAGTCCGACGATGCCGGGCATGAGCAGAATCGGCAGGAATACCGCGATCAACGACAGGCTCATCGAGATCACGGTGAAACTCACTTCGGCGCTGCCGCGCAGCGCCGCTTCGTTGACGTCTTCGCCCGCCTCGACGTGGCGCACGATGTTCTCGAGCACCACGACCGCGTCGTCGACCACGAAGCCGGTGCTGATGGTCAGCGCCATCAAGGACAGATTGTCCAGGCTGTAGCCGAGCAGGTACATCGGTCCGAAAGTGCCGATGATGGACAGCGGCAACGCCACCGCCGGGACCAGGACGGCGCGCGGCGATTGCAGGAACACGAACACCACGCCGATGACGAGCAGCACCGCGATGAACAAGGTGCGCTCGGTGTCCCCCACCGCGGCGTTCACCGATTGCGAACGATCGACGGCGATATTGACGTGCACGTCGTGCGGCAGGGTCGCCTCGATCGCCGGCAGCACCTTGCGGATCTGCCCGACTGTTTTCACGATGTTGCCACCCGGCAGCGGAAAGACGATGACCAGCACCGCCTCCTTGCCGTTGAATAGTCCGGCGTTGCGGATGTTCTCCGCCGAGTCCTCGACGTCGGCCACGTCGCGCAGCAGCACCGCCGCTCCGTTCCGATAGGCCACCACCAGGTCGCGGTACGGCGCGGCCTTGTTTATCTGATCGTTGGACAGCACCTCGTACCGTTGTGCGCCCTCATCGATGTGGCCCTTGGCGCTGTCGGCGTTGGCGGCGCTGATGGCGGCACGCACATCTTCCAGGCCGATGCCGTAGCTGTTGAGCTTGTCGGGCTGCAATTCGACCCGCACCGCCGGCAAGGCGCTGCCGCCCAGGGTGATCTGTCCGACGCCGTCGACCTGCGACAATTGCTGCTGCAGCACCGAATCGGCGGAATCGTACAGCTGTGCCGGGGTGAGGGTGTCCGAGGTCAACGCCAGCACCATGATGGGCGCATCGGCCGGGTTGTACTCGCGATAGGTCGGATTGTTGCGCAGGGTCGTCGGCAGGTCGGCCCGGGCCGCTTGAATCGCCGCCTGCACGTCCCGCGCGGCGCCGTTGATGTCGCGGCTCAAGCCGAATTGCACGGTGATCTGGGCCGTGCCCACCGAGCTCTGCGAGGTCAGTTCGTTGACGTCGGCGATCGAGGCCAGGCGCCGTTCCAGCGGCTCGGCCACGGTCGACGCCATGATGTCCGGACTCGCGCCCGCCATGTTCGCCTGCACGACGATGACCGGAAAAGTGATGTTGGGCAGCGGCGCCACGGGCAGATGGAAATAGGCCAGTGTTCCGGACAGCAGGATCGCGACCGCCAGCAGGGTGGTGGCCACGGGACGCCGGATGAACAGGCCCGGAATGTTCATGGGGCGGGCCCGCTCGAAGGCGATGGCGATGGTGACGGTGAAGGAGACTGTGACGTCGAAGGCTCCCCGTCGAGCGGCTTGCCCTTGAAGCGCAGCGCCAGGCGGTCGAAGAACAGGTACACCACCGGCGTGGTGAACAGGGTCAGCAGCTGACTCACCGCGAGGCCGCCGATGATCGCGAGGCCGAGCGGCCGGCGCAGCTCGGAGCCGGTGCCGGTGCCGAGCAGGAGGGGCAGGGCGCCCAGCATCGCCGCGAGCGTCGTCATCAAGATCGGCCGGAAGCGCAGCAGCGACGCCTCGAAGATGGCCTGCTCCGGCGGCTTGCCGTGCTGACGCTCGGCCTCGAGCGCAAAGTCCACGATCATGATGGCGTTCTTCTTGACGATGCCGATCAGCAGCACGATGCCGATGATGCCGATGACGTCCAGATCGCTGCCCGCGATCATCAAGGCCAACAGCGCGCCGATGCCGGCCGAGGGCAGCGTCGAGAGAATGGTGACCGGGTGAACGAAGCTTTCGTAGAGCACGCCGAGCACGATGTAGACGGCCGCCAGCGCCGCCGCCAACAGGAATACCTCGCTCGACAGCGAGTCCTGGAACGCCTGGGCCGCGCCCTGGAACGAGGAGGTGATCGAGGGCGGCAGGTGCACCGCGCGCTCGGCCGCATTGACGTCATCCACCGCCTTGCTGAGCGAGGCGTCCTTCGCCAGATTGAAGGAAATGGTGACGGCGGGAAACTGCGCGAGGTGGCTGATCACCAGCGGCGATTTGGTGATCTTGATGTTGGCGATGCCTTTCAGGGGCACCTGGCCGGCGCTGCTGGTTTGGCTCGGCAGGTACAGGTCGCCGAGGGACGCCACCGTCGGGAGGCTTTCGGGCTTCGCCACCAGGATCACCCGGTATTGGCTCGACTGATCGAAGATGGTCGACACGATGCGCTGCCCGAGCGCATCGTACAAGGCATTGTCGATGGTGGCGGGCGTGATGCCGTAGCGGGCGGCCAGTTGCCGGTTGACCTCGACGTTCACGCTCAAGCCGTCGTTATTGAGATCGCTGGTCACATCGGCGATCGAGGGGATCTCTTTCATGCGCGCAATCAGTTCCGGCACGTATTGCTGAAACGCCTGCTGGCTCGGGCCGCGCAGCACGAACTGGTACTGGTTCGGCGAAATGGTGGTATCCAGGGTGAGGTCCTGCTCCGGCTGCAGGTACAGCTGGATGCCGGAGACCTTGCTCACCTCCCCCTGCAGGCGCCGCGCGATTTCCGCGGCGCTCGAGGATCGATCGCCGCGCGCCTTGAGATTGATCAGAAACCGGCCGTTGTTGAGCGTGGTATTGGTGCCGTCGATGCCGACATACGAAGTGAGACCGGTGACGTCCTGATCCTCGAGGATGGCGTCGGCGAGCGCCGACTGACGCTCCACCATCGCCGCGTACGACACCGAGTTGTCGGCGACGCTCAAGCCCTCGATCACGCCGACGTCCTGCACCGGGAACAGGCCTTTGGAGATGGTGATGTAGAGGATCACCGTGAGCACGAGCGTGGCGAGAAAGACGATCAAGGTGAGCGTCTGGCGCGCCATGACGAAGTGCAGGCCGCGCTCGTAGGCCTTCAGGGTCCTGTCGAACAGCGCTTCGCTATAGCGCTCGAAGCGGCTCGGATTGCGGTCGGCGCGCGACCGCAACAGCCGCGCACACAGCATCGGCACCAGCGTCAGCGAGACGATCCCGGAGATCACGATGGTGATCGCCAGCGTGACCGCGAATTCGCTGAACAACCGTCCGATCACCCCGCCCATGAACAGCAGCGGGATCAGCACCGCGATCAGCGAGACGGTGAGCGAGACGATGGTGAAGCCGATCTGCCCCGCGCCCTCGAGCGCCGCTTGCAGCGGCGTCTTGCCCTCTTCGAGGTAGCGCACGATGTTCTCGATCATCACGATCGAGTCATCGACCACGAAGCCCGTGGCGATGATCAGCGCCATGAGCGACAGGTTGTCGATCGAGTAGTGCAGCTGGTACATCACCGCGAGCGTGCCGATCAGCGAAACAGGCACCGAAATGCTCGGGATGATGGTCGCCGGCACGTTGCGCAGGAACACGAAGATCACCAGCACCACCAACGCGATCGACAGCCCGAGCTCGAACGCGGCATCCGACACCGAGGACCGGATCACCCCGGTGCTGTCGGCGACGATCTCGACATTCATGCCCGCCGGCAGCGTCGACTCGAGCGCCGGCAGCAACTTCTTGATCTGATCGACCGTCGCGATCACGTTGGCGCCGGGCTGGCGCTGCACATTGAGCACGATGGCCTGGGTTTTGTCGGACCACGCGCCTTGCTCGGTGTTCTGTGCCGCCTGGCTCACTCGCGCCACATCGCGCAGCAGCACCGGTGCGCCGTTCTGATACGAGACCACCGTATTCAAATAGTCTTCCGGATTCTCGATCTGGTCATTGCCATTGATGGTGTAGTCGAGCTTCGGCCCGTCGAAATTGCCCTTCGGCTGGCTCACGTTGACGTTGGCGATCAACGAGCGCAGATCATCGATGTTGAGG
>Ga0181537_10005301_pt1 | contig 10442 bp, 8 predicted proteins | sample PEATcosm2014_Bin_39_FD_119765 | JGI IMG/M metagenome (GOLD analysis project Ga0181537, IMG submission 119765) | Peatland microbial communities from MTU Mesocosm Facility, Houghton, MI, USA - PEATcosm2014_Bin23_10_metaG | ecosystem: Environmental > Terrestrial > Soil > Wetlands > Peat | place... | reverse complement strand
CCATGCCGGCCAGTCGCGCGAGAATCAGCCAGCCGAAACCGCTTTTCAACGCCACCCCGCCGACGGTCAGTACCACCATGGTGATCACCTCGAGTGCCACCATGATTTGCAGGACCAGCGCGCGCGCCGGCTCCGAAAGCCCGGGATAATGTTTCCATCCCGGATAGGTCATGCTGATGGAACAACCCGTCAAACCCGCCGATGCCAGCAGGGCCTGCGGCAGTGGCAGTCCCGCAACGGTGGCCAGCGCCAGGATCAGCGGATATTGCACGAGCCACCATCCCGCCGCAAAGCGCAGCGATGGCAAAAATGCCCTGAAACTCGGCAGTTCAATTTCCAGCCCCACTTCAAACAGCACCAGCAGAAATCCGACTTCTCCGGCCTGTTGGATCATCGTGGTCACGTCCCGTTGCGCCACCAATCCCAGGCCTAGTCCGAAGATGACAAAGAACGCATTGACCATGGCCGGCCGGCCGATTTTTCGGCACAGATCCGGCATGGCCATGAACAACAAAATCAGGCAGATGACGGTTTCAATGCTGTTCATGTTCTGGAAACGGCGCGTACCTCCAGGCGCCGCCCGCATTGTCGGGTAGTCAATGGACATCCGCCAAGCCCTTTGTTACGCTGCCCGACGATTTTTATGAGTCTGGAAAACAAAGCATCCGCTGCGCCCGCACCCTCCGATTTCATCCGCGACATCGTGGCCAAACACGTCGCCGAAGGGAAATATCCGCAGATTCACACCCGCTTTCCGCCGGAACCGAACGGCTATCTCCACATCGGCCACGCCAAGAGTATCTGCCTGAACTTCGGCATCGCGCACGAATTCGGCGGCACCTGCAACCTGCGCATGGACGACACCAACCCGACCAAGGAAGACGTCGAATACGTGGACTCCATCACCGAGGACGTGAACTGGCTCCTGGCCGGCTGGGCCGATAAAAACCTGGGATTGAAACCGAAAGGCAAAAAGCCGGAGACCATCGCTGAAGAAGGCAAGCGGGACTTTTATCTGCCCGCCGCTGTTCCGCTCCAGACACCAGACGCCAAATCCCAGACCCTCGAAGCGTTCTACGCTTCGGATTACTTCGATCAGCTTTACGATTACGCCGAGCAGTTGATTGAAAAAGGCAAAGCCTACGTTTGTGATCTGACGCCGGAGGAAACCGACGAGTACCGCCGCAATGCCAAGGAAAGCCCGTACCGCAACCGGCCCGTCGCCGAAAACCTGGACCTTTTCCAACACATGAAGAAAGGCGAGTTTCCCGACGGCAAACGTTCGCTGCGCGCGAAGATTCAGGTGGACTCGCCGAACGTCTGGATGCGCGATCCCCTGCTCTACCGCATCCGCCACGCCGAACATCATCATACCGGCGGCAAATGGTGCATCTATCCGATGTACGACTTCGCCCATTGCCTGAGCGATTACATCGAAGGCATCACCCATAGCATCTGCACGCTGGAATTCGAGGTGCACCGGCCGTTGTATGACTGGATTCTGGAAAGCCTCGACCTGCCGCGCCCGCTCCCGCATCAGTACGAATTCGCCCGGCTCAGCCTCGGCTACACCGTCATGAGCAAACGCAAACTCATGCAGCTCGTGAACGAAAACCTCGTGTCCGGCTGGGACGACCCGCGCATGCCGACAATTTCAGGAATCCGCCGGCGTGGGGTGACCCCGGAGGCCCTCAGGGCCTTTGCCTACAACATCGGCATCACCAAATACAATGGCATCACCGACGTGGCGGTGCTCGAACACGCCATTCGCGAAGACCTAAACAAACGCGCCCTGCGCCGGCTGGCCGTGTTGCACCCCATCAAGGTTGTCCTCACAAATTATCCCGAAGGCAAGACCGAGGAACTGGACGCCGTCAACAATCCCGAAGACCCGAATGCCGGGACGCGCAAAATTCCGTTCAGCCGCGAACTGTACATCGAGCAGGATGATTTCAAGGAAGTGCCGCCTCCGAAATTCTTCCGCTTGAAACCCAGCGGCGAAGTCCGGTTGAAATACGCCTATATCATCAAGTGCGACGAGGTGGTGAAAGACGCGAGCGGCAAGATTGTCGAACTGCGTTGCACCGCCGATCTCGATAGCAAAACTGGCGGAGCCACGGCGGCGCGCAAAGTTAAAGGGACCATTCATTGGGTCAGCGCCGCGCACGCGATTGACGCCGAATGCCGCCTCTACGACCGGCTGTTTACCGAAGCCGAACCGGAAAAGGATGGCTCCGACTCCGCTGAAAGCTCCGGCGCGACAAAGCGCGATTTCAAATCCGTGCTCAACCCGCACTCACTCGAAGCCGTGACCGCGAAATGCGAGCCATCGCTCAAGGATGCCCGACCGGAGGTCCGTTATCAGTTCGAACGCCTCGCCTATTTCGCGTTGGATAAGGACAGCGCCCCCGGCAAACTCGTGCTCAATCGCACCATCACTCTGAAAGATACCTGGGCGAAGGAGGCACAGAAGCCAGAACGATGAAAATCCACTCCCATATGTGGATTGTTTTTTTATTGGTGGCAGGAACGTGTCATGCCCAGTCTTCCACGAACGATTTCGAGACCGTCACCACGACCAATTGGGTGACGCCGGGTCCATATTTGCGCGTGGTAAACGGCAAGCTCTACAATACGTTCTATTCAACCAATTGGGGCAATCCGCTTCAGGCAATTGGGCTGTCTGGCGGTCCAACGATGAGTTATTCAATCAAGGTTTCCAAAATCTGGGAGGATAGAATTAGTTGTGCAGTTTTCAGGCAAACCTACAAACCGGAAACGTATACTGGCATGATGCAGTTGGATGACGAGGAGTTTTTTGAATATATCGTGATATATCATTATCCCAATCCAAAATCTCTGATCAGCGGCCAAGACCTTGGGGATTGCCGATGCATGCGTGTGGATAATTACATCACTAATGGCGTTTCGCTTGTCGCACTGGATTGTGGAATTCAATATACAAATCTGGTGCCGGTCATAAAGTCCGTTAAGATCAAAATTTAGACTGTATCCTGTGATTGTTGTAAAAGGCACGATTCGCAGCGGAACTGGAGTTGCTTCGAAGAGTTTCATGCTTGGGCTTTTGTTCATCAGGCTTCAAAAATGGACGACCAAATGACATTCCGGGAAGGCCAAGCCTTAGCCTTGAATAATCATGGGTGAAACCGGAATTACCAGAGTTCAACCTTGGAAGGCCAAGATTGGTTATGGGAAGGTCCGAGGACAATAAAGTTGCCCGCGGATTTTGACTTGAGCCGGGATTGAGATGGTGGTTTGCTGGTTCCCATCGAACCAGAACACTTTTCACCTATGAAAAAAGCAATGTTCGCACTGTTGATGGCGGCGGCCGGTGAAACCGTGGGTCCGGCCGGACAAGCGCAAGCCCAGGAAACCACAACCCCGCCGGCAGCGACCAGGAACGTCGATGCCGGCGATTTCGCGCCGGAACTGGCGGCGGTGACGGCGCAGTTGAAAGCAAAGTTCGATGCCGGCAAAACTTCGAGGACGGATCTGGCGGAAAACCTGGCAGCCATCAACGGCCTCATCATGAAACACCTCAAGGATGGCAACCGCGAACAACTCGCGCGGCTTTATTTGCTGGATGCGCACATTTATGCGGATGGCCTGAAAAGGCCAGCCCGGGCGCGGGCCATCTGGGTGCAGGTTGTGCGGGATTTCCCGGGCACCCTCGCCGCCCAAGGCGCGGCCATTTCAATTGCGCGGCTGGATGCGCAAGCCGCCGCCGACCCGGGCCCGAACGTTCCCGTGGGATTGGAAGTGGGCGAGAGATTTCCCGATTTCAACGAGACGGACATCGCGGAACAGCCGTTGTCGGTGGCCGCCCACCGGGGCCGGGTGACGATGATTGATTTTTGGGCGACGTGGTGTGCGCCATGCCGGGCGGAAATGCCGAATGTAATTGCGACCTATAATCAATATTCTGCGCAGGGATTCGATATCATTGGAGTCAGCCTGGACGACAACCTGAGTGCGGTGACGCCGTTCACGCAAGCCCAGGGCATGACCTGGCCGCAGTATTGCGATGGCCAGGGCTGGGACAATAAACTGGCTAAGAAATACGGCGTCCAGAGCATCCCGATGGATTATTTACTGGACCGGCACGGAATCATCATCGGCAAGGAATTGCGTGGCGAAGAACTGGGACAAGCAGTCGCCAAGGCCGTGGCAGAATATTGAACCGGCTCCGTTACGGTTAAGGAACGCAGGCGATTTGCTCGAACAGATGCGCGCGTGGTGGAGGTGCTGGCCAGAATCCCAACGGGATTCCATCTCTCAGCCCAGGGTTGCGAGGAACGAGCTACCCTGGGTCATCCGTTCCAAAATCATTTTCAACCCCATCGGGGTTGCATCGTGTTATTTCGCGGGTTGATACAACCCTGTCAGGGTTGATTCCGTTTTGAACCTTGAACCCAACGTAGCCCCAAAACATCCGGGGCAACATTGGGCTGAATGACACAACCCCGTTGGGGTTGACGCCTCCTTCAAAGAATCTGTCCTGACCTTTTGAGCGCGTTACGGCGCGGCCGCAGGCGGAGGTGTCTCGCGCAGGACCCGGGCGGCGAAGGGCAGCACTTCCTTGTTCATAAACCGAACGCCGACGTCGGGCTTGAAGTGCATCGGATCGGCCCGATAGAAGTTGGTGGCGGCATCATAGGAGCTGAAGGAAAGATCAATCACATGGGGAAAAATCGTGTTCAGTTGCCGTTTCCATGCCGCCACTTCCGAAGCCGCCGGTCCGCTCTGCGCCGATTGCGCCACGGCCTCCTGGGTCGGCGGAATCACCACCACGCAGGGAATGCCACGCTGTCGCAGGCATTCACCAATCTTGACGTAGAATGACATCTGCGCCAGCGGCGGACAGTGATATCCATCCCACGTCTGCTGCATGGCCTTGATCCGGTAAGCCTCCTGCCCGGGATCGTCCCGGTCTGCATCCAGCATTGAGCTGCCCACCGGCACCAGGCCGTCCGGGCCGATCGGCTGGGGATGCTTTGACAATGACTCGGCGATGGTCCGGATCGAATACTCGACCGTCTGCAGGTTAAGCAGGTTATCGAGGGCCGAAGTCAGTCCCTTGGGGGCAAAGATATCCCCGTGGCGTTCTGCCGGGTCCTGCTCGCCGACATCCACGGCGAGGACGACCAATCGCTGGTCCCGGGCGAAATGTTGCAAAAAGAAGTAGAGCTCCTCGGGCGTGGCGCCGGAGAAGGCGCCGTTGAAGAACCGGAAACCTTCCAACTGCGCGGGTGGAATCCGGATTTCGCGACTGTTGCCGACCAACAGTGCGTCATGAGGAAACCGCGTGACATAGGTGGACTTGCACTCCCGCTCCGCCGAGATATAAACCCCGAGGCGATTGAGGCCATACCGGTTAAACGGATCGATGATGAGATTCAGCAGCGCCACTCCACTGGTCAGGCCAAGGGCCAGGCCCAGGGCCAGCAACACAAATCGGCGGGCGGTTCGGTTCATCTCAAAAATTGTAATAGAGAAATTCGCCGGCGCGGGAGAGACCCAGGATGGACATCGCCAGCAACAGTCCCGTGAGACACGCCCACCGGGCAGTCAGCTCCCATCGCAGCCAGCTCCGCGGGGCGGAAGGACCGTCACCCACCGGCGCAGGCAGCCGGGTATGCCTGCCCATGATCTCCACGGTATTCGGCAACCACCACACGAATGCCAGCAGACCGCCGAGCCACCACCAGGTTTTTGCCTTCACCAGCAGAGGGCTGCCCAAGATCGGCCCGGGGCCGAGACCGAACATCGCCGCCAGCACATGCCGTGCGGTCGGCACATCCGCCGAGCGAAACAAGACCCAGCCCACCATGACAAAAAGCAGGGTCAAGGCCCGACCGCTCCAGGTGGATAGCCTCGCCGGCCACCAGGCCGGGCGCTTCGGCCAGATCTTCGACCAGAACGCCTGCCAGCCATGCTGGATGGTCAGGCCGGCGCCATGGAACAACCCCCAGAGAACAAAGGTCCAGGCTGCCCCGTGCCACAAGCCACCGAGACCCATTGTCACCATCAGGTTCACATAGCGCCGGAATTCCCCGCGCCGGTTTCCGCCGAGCGGGATGTAGAGATAATCCCGCAGGAAACGGGAGAGCGTCATGTGCCATCGCCGCCAGAAATCGCTGATGTTGAGCGCCTTGTAGGGTGAGTTGAAATTCTGTGGCAGGACGATGCCGAACATTCGGGCCAGGGCGATGGCCATGTCCGAGTAACCCGAGAAATCGAAGTAGATTTGGAACGTGTAGGCAAACACTCCCGCCCATGCGTCCTGCGGGTAAAGCCCATTGCCGGAAGCCGCCGCGCCGAACACCTTCCCTGCATAACCGCTCATCCCGTCCGCAATGACGACCTTCTTGAAAAGACCCAGGGAAAACAGGCCCAGACCGATGGCCAGATTGCTCCAGCGAAAATGATAGGTCCGCGGTTCGGCAAACTGCGGCATCATTTCCGAATGATGGATAATCGGACCCGCAATCAGGTGCGGAAAGAAGGTGACGAACAACAGGAAATCACCCAGGTCATACTCGCAGACAACGCCCCGGCGGACATCCACAAGATAAGCAATCTGCGTGAAGGTGAAAAAGGATATGCCCAAGGGAAGCACTATCCGGCCCAGGTCCCAGTGAGAACCCAATACCCCATTGACATTGTGGATGAAGAAATGGGCATACTTGAAATAGCCCAGCAACGTCAGATTTCCGGCGACGCCGAAAAATAGCACGCCTCCCGCCCGACGACCCGACTGCACGCGCCGGCCGATATGGCGTCCGACCGAGTAATTGAACATCATGGATGCCAGGATCAGGCCCACATAGACCGGGTTCCACCAGCCATAGAAGAAGATCGAAGCCAGAACCAGCCAGAGCTTGGCCGCTTTCGGACCCTGAAGCCGCGACAGGAGACCGAACCCGACCAGGGTCATCGGCAGGAAGAAAAAGAGGAAGATATAGGAACTGAATAACATGCAGTTGGCAGGAGTTCGCTTTTGGATTCCTCGCCCTTAACCTTCGTCCATACTGCGCAGGAACCCGCCACTCGTCAAAACGGATTTTCGGAAATGAATTTTCGACAGAATGACAGAATTTGGAGGATGACTTTTTGAATCCTGCTCATCGCGCAAATCCGGTCGTAATCTTCATCCGCCACTGACGACTCTGCGCCGTCCGCAAGGAGTGTCCTGATTTCAAAAAAACCAGGCAGGGCGGGCAGCCTGTCCCGCCCTGCGGTGATCCTTTGCCCGCCGCGCATACGGGAAACGGCGCGCACGGAGTGACGCGCCCTACCAAACCCCGGATGCCACCTATTCGCACGCAACGTTGACAGGATTCCGATGGCCAACCATGCTGGTCTCCGGCCATGTTTGAGCAAACCCGAAGCATCCAGTGAAAATTCCCCATGACAGATGGCTCGGCTGGCTGAGTCTGGCAATTGTGGTGGGTTACCTTGTGGTGGGCCTGTGGCCGTTCGACTTCCGGCCTCACAACCGGGTCCACTGGCTAGGGAATTACCCTGGCCTGCATTTTGAGCCTAATAGCATCGCCTACGATCCCGCGCCGCTGCCGGCACCACCGAAATTGGGAGCCATCCCCGGAATGTCCGCCAACTTTACCGTGGAGCTGTGGGTCGCGACGCGCCGTGAACCCGCCAACAACGTGTTTGGCATCGTGACCATCCATGACCCCCGGTTGCCGCTTGATTTTGTCCTGGGCCAATGGAAACAGGATTTTTTGTTGCGGGGGACAACCACGCATCCGCAGCCGGCGGATACCATCCGCGAAGTGGGCGTGTATGATGCGTTGCCGAATCAAAAAGCACGCTTCATCACTGTCAGAAGTGATGGCGCCGGAACTGATTTTTATATGGACGGAGCGGTCGCCGGGCACTTTCCTCAGTTCACCTTGAATGCGAGGGCGTTGGACGGGCAGCTTATTCTGGGGAACATCGCATCCGGAAAAGCTCCGTGGACCGGGTGGCTGTTTGGATTGGCGCTGTACAACCGGGCGCTCAATCCGACGGAAATCGCCTGGCACCGCGCGCTCTGGACGCGGGGCCGCGCCCGGCAACTGATGAGGGTGCCCGGCCTGACAGCGCTCTATCTTTTTGACGAAGGCCGCGGGCAGCAGGCGAACGACTACTCCGGCAACGGCCACCACGTGATCATTCCCGGCGTCTTTCACCCGGTCCACCGGGACTTATTAATTCCACCCTGGAAGGACCTGTCCTACAACCGGCCGGATTATTCGGATATTGCCATCAACGTTCTGGGTTTCCTGCCGTTTGGATTTTGTTTTTTCCTTTATCGCCACGCGCGCAGGCCGCACCGGCTGGTGACCAACGCCTTGCTGGTGGTCCTGGCCGGGCTGGCAATCAGCCTGACGATTGAAGTCACTCAGGCCTGGCTGCCCAGCCGGACGTCTTCCATCACCGACCTGATGACGGACACCGCCGGCGCCCTGCTCGGGGTGGCCCTGGCCCTGGCCGTCCGCCACAAAGTCGCGGAAGTCATTTGATGTAATGGCGGTCCATGACCACCGCCACCGTGACTTCTCAAAAAAAGAATACGGCGCGCTTGGAGTGCCACTACAACCCAAAGTTGACAGGTTCGGCATTGCCTACCATGCTGGCAGTGCCGATGCTTGAGCAAACCGTCCAGATTGTTTCCAACGAGCGCGACACCGATTCTTATTTCCGTCTGGTTCTGCGCGCGCCGCAAATCGCACCGCTCATCCAACCCGGTCAGTTTGCCCATGTCCGCGTCTCCACCTTGAAGGACGCCCTGCTCCGCCGGCCGTTCAGCATCTTCCAGGTCGCCGGCGACGCGTTTTCCATACTCTATAAAACCGTCGGCAAGGGCACCGACGCCCTCGCCCGGATGGGCCGTGGCGAGAAACTCAGCGTCATCGCGCCGCTTGGCCACGGGTTTACCGTACCCAAACGCGGCGGCGAGACCCCCCTGCTCGTCGCGGGCGGTTACGGCATGGCGGCCATGTATCTGCTCGCGCAACGGTCGCCGCAAAAGGGCATCGTCTTTGTTGGCGGGCGCAAGCGGATTGACATCCTGTGCGAAAAGGAATTTCAGGCGCTCGGCTGGGACGTACGCGTGACCACCGAAGACGGCAGCCACGGCGAAAAGGGATTGGTTACCCGGCCTTTGCTTAAAGAATTAAAACGAAAAGGGCACCACCGGAAGGTGTTTGCGTGCGGCCCGACGGGAATGTTGAAGGCGGTTGGCAAAATCGCCGGGGAATTCGACGTGCCGGCGGAGCTTTCGATGGATGAACACATGTGTTGCGGCGTCGGCGTCTGCCTGACATGCGTGATTCCGGTCAAGGCCGGCGACGGCTGGGAATATCAACGCACCTGCACCGAAGGACCGGTGTTCAATTCGCGCCAGGTCGAGTGGGAGGCGGCGAAGTGAAGGCTAAAGTTCAAAGGCTAAAGGCTAAAGTTGCAAAATCCGAAGTGCGGAATGCGGAGGGCGAAGTGAATTTGTCCGTCCAGATTGGCACAATGACGCTGCCAAACCCGGTGATGGTCGCGTCGGGCACATTCGGCTATGGCGTCGAATACGCCCAACTCCTGGACCTGAACCAGCTCGGCGCGGTGGTGGTGAAAGGCATCCGGCTGCATCCGGTGCGTGGCAATCGCACGCCGCGAACGGTGGAAGTCACCAGCGGACTCATCAACGCCATCGGTTTACAGGGACCGGGCGTGGACGGGTTCATCAAAAAATACTGGCCGTTCCTCAAGACGTTGAAGGTCCCGACCATCATCAATATCTGGGGCACCACGGTCGAGGAATACGCCGACGTGGCGCGGCGGTTCGACGCCCTCGGTGGCGTGGGCGCGCTGGAACTCAACGTGTCCTGCCCGAACATCAAGGAAGGCGGCGCGCAGTTCGGCACGGACTTGAGATTGATTGCCCAGGTCGTGGCCGCGTGCCGTAAAGTGACCCAACTGCCGCTGATTACGAAGATGAGCCCGAACGTGGTGTGTATCGCGCCGTTCGCCAGGGCGGCGGCGGATGCGGGCAGCGACGCACTGTCCATCATGAATAGTTACCCGGCCATGGCGATTGACGTTGAGACGCGACAACCGAAGCTGGCGAACATTACCGGCGGCCTGACCGGACCGTGCATCAAACCGATTGCCATCAAGCTGGTCTGGGAAGCGGCGCAGGCCGTGAAGATTCCCATCATCGGCATGGGCGGCATTCAAAACGCGGCGGACGCGATTGAATTCATGGTGGCTGGCGCGGCGGCGGTGGCAGTGGGCACGGCCAATTTTTACGAACCACAGACCCCTTTGCAGGTGATTGCCGGTATTCGCGAGTTCTTGGAGGAGCACCGCCTGAGGGACGTCAAAGAAATTATCGGCAGTGTGATAGTGAAAAAATAATTTACGAT
>Ga0181537_10005300_pt1 | contig 10446 bp, 9 predicted proteins | sample PEATcosm2014_Bin_39_FD_119765 | JGI IMG/M metagenome (GOLD analysis project Ga0181537, IMG submission 119765) | Peatland microbial communities from MTU Mesocosm Facility, Houghton, MI, USA - PEATcosm2014_Bin23_10_metaG | ecosystem: Environmental > Terrestrial > Soil > Wetlands > Peat | place... | reverse complement strand
TCGGCCTTGGCGGTCCAGTTTTGCGCCAGGGCGAATTCGACACCGCCGCCAGCGGTCCAGCCCGTTCCCGTATCGGTGAAGCCGGGCCCTTGGACGTTGGCAAAGGCGCCGCCACCGGTGACATAGAGCAGGACGCGGTCGATAGCGTAGCCGGCGCGGCCGCGCGCCGTGGCAATCCACTGGCTTTTGAATGTGCCGCCCCCGTCCGCCGCCGGAATATTGGCGTTGACGCTGGAATAGTCGACATCACCCTCGACACCAAACACGAAGGCACCGGCCTGGAAGTTGCCGCCAACTGTGCCGCCGCCGAGGAAGCCGTTGGGACTGAAGGAAACAGCACCGGCCGGCGATGGGTTCACGCTGCCGAAGGCGTAGCCACCGTTGATGCCGAGATAGATGCCGCCCCAATTGTAATAGGGGACCGCGACCGGCACGTAAGTCGCCGGCGCCCGCGGCGGCGGTGGACCGGGTGGCAGATCGGCCGCGAGTGCTTGTCCCCCCGCCGCGAGCGCAAGCGCCCCAGCCATCAATATCCGCTTCATGCGACTCTCCTTACCACTACGAGCCAGTCAGCCCCGCCACTTACTGTTGTCGGATCAAAGTTACGTAACCGTAACAGCCCACGCTTGAAATCGGTCAACCCTACTGAATAGTTACTCCACCGCCAACGACAATTCATTATCAAATTAAGTGGGAAATACTGTGCCCAGATGGCAACAGCTTGCCGCAAACCCGTGAGGAGGGCGCGGCGGCAAGATGTCTGAATTGGGGCTGGCGCTTCGCCGCCAGCAGGCCGCCGATCGGCGGCGAAGCTGTTGACCCCGCGACGAAGCCCGACGCTTCGCGGCCAACATCGCCATGCTGCCGAAACCGCTATCGGGCAACGTGCCGAAGCGATAGTGGCAGTATGATCGACACCTACAAATCACGGCGTCACTATCGGCCGCGGCCGTGCTGCGATGAAGTGCGGCCATCACCTTAGCGGGCCTTTTTCGTTCAAAATGCTCCACACGGTAACTTCGGCACAGCGCACCGGAAAAGCATCGAACGTTACGTCGCTGAACGGGGTGTCCGTTATCATCTTCGGCATCACAATCATCTTCAAAGTTTTGTGTGCGTCAAAGGAGTACCGGCTCTCCGTCGTCCCGACCAATATCGATCCATCTGGATGGATGACTTTGACGTCGCAGTGATCGATCTGCGCCTCACGATTGAACGCGCATCGGCCGACATCCTCGATTTCTCGCTGGAGTAGGCCACGCATTCTCAGGCCTAGAAAGTGACCATCGGCGAAGCGAATCTCAAAGCGGTTCCGACAAGCAGCTATAACGTCCTGCGCAGTTTCCGCGCTGTGATTGGGGAACGACCAAAAGCCGGGAGTGATAGGGCTTTCGTTTAGCGGCTCCTGCGCAAGTGCTGATGCGTCGAAAAGTCCGGCCGCTAGAACTGCAGCCAATGAAGCGCGACGGTATCTCGTCATCATTGTCCCAAGTATTGTGCGGTGCTGAAACGACGCGGCTATGAATTTTATTGTGCGTACTGGGCAGACTCACCAATTCTGGGATTACGTACTGTGAACTTCTACCATTTTGGAGGTGGCCTGTCGTACCCGTCGGGACGATAAAGCAACGAACTTTCTTTGCTTAATACTTTTTATGGCGCCGATCTCTTCGGCTGTGGTCACACCGGTCCTGCCGCGGACCGCTTGCAATTGGTCCAAGCGGCATTCGTCACGGCAGGGCAAGCTCGAATTCGACACAGCACGTCCCCGACGGCGCTCGGCGCAAGCTTCTCGATGTCGCGAAGATGAGCGCATTAGGTTGGAAGGCGCGCACATTATCGCGGGTCGGAATTGAACGAAGTTATGCGGATTTTCTGGACGGAGCTAGCTAGCCAGCCTCACCGTGTCAAAGCCTAGCGCATGGTCGCCCCGTTCCGAACGGGTAAATTCATTTTAAATCTGAGGGGGGCCGTCGCAAGGCCGGGTAGATATTTGCCTTAAGCTTTGCGCGGTCGGGGTAGGGTCTGAGCCCTCGGCGAATAGTGAGAGACCCTGCCTACTCGTTAGGCGTGGTCTCTTTCATTAGGCGCCGACCCCTTGTCGGCTGGAAGGGCCGTATCGCGGGGATAGCGGCGCCGGCCGCCGACGCCTCATAGTCGCAGCCGGTGATGGAGCACCGTGCGCGAGAGGGAACAAATAGCTATTTAATTTTGGCTGGAGATTCAGAAGATTTAAAATGGACCAATAAATAAAGACCCCGACATTTTTCAGTCAGGGGCTAGTTTAACGCATTACCAAGCCAAGTCCGCGCAGGGGGGTCGTGAGGGTTTGGGGCAAAGACCCACCAGCGCGGATCGGGCCGCCATTTGCGCTGCAATTGCCAACTGACAGTCACCGTATCCGCTCTCCGAGCAGGCGCATCGCCGCATGTGAGTGCCGCATGCTTCTGCGGTAGCTAAATTCGGCAATGTATTTCCAACAGTGCTTGCTGGAAATGTGCATGTGCGTGCCTTTGATCGCGCGCTTTAGCAGCGACTAATGATCCCCGATTGAGTTGGTGTGATGATCGTTCCGCACGTATTCTTTTGGGCTGTGGTCGACCTAACCGTGTGCATAGTCGCCGCTAAGATCACGATAAGCATAGTGACCATCAGTGCTAACAGGAGTACCCAGTTCGACTTCTCACGAATGATCGGCTCTAGTGTGTATTTGCTTTCATCGGCAACGGGACCAGCGAGGATGCGTCCATGGCGTTCAACAATTCCGAAAACCGTGGTTTTGTTAACGCGATGTGATAGCGGAGTTTTTCCGCGAACCAGCGTTTTATCTAGTTCAAGATGCTTACCTGGACCGCCCAGTTTTCCGCGCAAATCAGCCGACGACATTAACCTTCGGAGTTCAGGGCAAATGCGCCAAGCGGCCCTTGTCACGGGATAAATGCGCAATACGCCCCCGTGGGGACATGCTGCGCTTTGCAATTGTCTTTGCGCTAATGCGAGCGCGCAAGGTGGTGCGGGGATTGCGGTAACGCCTCGGTGGAGCAGGAGCGCTACCGCGTTGCCGACGACGTTGCGCAACGCGTGCAGCAACACGGCGGCCTTGGCGTCTATCAGAAGATTGAGACGAGGCGCTTCCCGCCTTTGTGCAACGGGTCGCCTCGCCTGCTACGCTTGCTTATACTCGTGAGGCGCCGGGGGCACGATGGATTGCGTATCGCGTTGCCCGTCGCTTTCTGATGTTGCCCTTCATCTTGATCTTGGTAATCCGCTCCATTTGCGCTGATCGTGGACCTGAGATGGTCCGCCGCATCGGGGATCCTGCGCCGGCGCGCTTAACGCCGCGTTGGCAACGAGCCCCCGAGCGAAGCCGCGCGCAGACGACTCGCGCGGGCTACTATGATCAAGTGGCGGATACCTATCCCGAGCAGATAGCCGATCTGCAGGCCTACGATTGTCACTGCTGCGGTCAACCCGACGGTCCAAACCGCGTCGGCGCGCGCAATGGCCGCGCCAAACGCGAGGATAAGCGTGAGCAAGATGACCGGGGCTAGAACCAGAACCTTGGAGCGTTGCGCAAGAAACATTCCGACTAATAAGCCTATAACGGCAGGCGTGAACATTTGAAATGACCTCGCGAGTGGTCAGGTTCCACCCAAATCCGTTAATTTTCTATAACGATTTGGGATTCAGCGCTCGGTCTATGGGACTTAACTAAGGGTGGGCCGTCACCTCCCACTGCGCTCGCATCAAGTTGCAAGGAGCGCGCGAGAACGACATATCCAACGAAGGGACCTTCGATCGCAAACAACCCCACGATTATCTAAGAAACCGGCCAGGACTTTTAGCCCAGGATTTTAGCCCAAGAATTTTAATGGTGATCTTTGATCGCGCTGATTGTGAGCCCGGTCCGATTTGAGATGCGCAGTTTTCGGTAGATGCTGTGCAAGTGAACTTTCACAGTGCCTTCTCGAACCCCGAGCAGTCTCGCGACAACTTTATTTGCGAGCCCTTGCGAGACAAGCCTGGCTACTTCCGCTTCCCTTCGCGTCATCCTTTCACCAACACGGTGATCAGGCCAAACATCTGTCTGTTCAGGCACAATACGCTCCGTCGTGCTCATGACTCGCTCCGCATCACCCAGCCGGATTACTCTGAACTTGTTCGGCCATCCGGAACGTGACGCACGGCACAATTCTTCGCTTTTCAGTAACCCTATGTAATTGCGAGATTTTCGCAGAGTAGCGAGCTATTTTGCTGCGCTGCGTTGAGTATTTTCCGGTGGCGCTTGCAGCTGGCACTGCCGCTGGCAAGGCGACAGATTGGAATTGCGGAACGATTGATTATTAGCTGAATCGGATCGGTATCCGTCGTGGTGCTTACAACCATGCCCACAGATGCCACGTCACTTGGCGCGCAAAGGACGGTTCGGGAGTGGAATTTACTGATGGCGCCAAGGGTACCAGTGAGCCGATAATGGGTCGGCGGCGAAAATCATTGTCTCCTGCCGTGGTATGAGGCGCTTGCGGCCCAGAGGCACAATAGAACTGGTTACGCCCCCTCACGCACGCCGGCCGTCGCGGCGCTCGCCTTTGCGCGCATAATTCGACTTGTCGCAAAGTCTCGCGGGCAGTTTACTGTATGGAACTTGTACGTGCTGCGCACCGCATGCGTTGCATTTGGCAGCATGAACGGCAGCGACAAAACTACGTCGCACCGGGTAAACTGACGCAGAGCTTCAACGCCCGTCTGCGCGACGAGTCCTCAACGACGCCCGGAGCCTTCCTTCAGCGAGATCAACGTTGAACCTTTAGATTTTCTGCCGACGTTTTTCCCTTGTTCGTGACTTCCTCGTATTCGACAACCTGCCCCTCATTGAGGCCGCTGAGTCCCGCTTTCTCGACAGCCGAGATATGGACGAACACATCTTTTCCGCCACTCTGCGGCTGAATAAATCCGTACCCTTTTTGCGAGTTGAACCACTTCACCGTGCCGCGCGACATTTTTGAACTCCACCGTTGGCGGTTTACGATGACCTCGCGAGCCCGCGATAACAACGCCTACGGCGGCGGATAAGCAGTGGTTCGCTGCGGGCCCTCATCCGTCATAGGAAAAAAGAAATTTCGGGCAGAGTTGGATGTGGGTTGCTAATAAAATTATTTCCACTCCCCGCCGCGTCACTCGCAATGCTTTCAACGTTCCGCCGGCGCGTCCTTCGGAGCGTCCGGTATCCCCAGAATTATCCCCAAACGTATCCCATGCGTGCGGATGCACACGCTTTTGCTTGCGACCCTAAATCAGCATGTGGTCTAATAAGCAGGTGCTGCTCTTTAACAATTTGAACTAGTGACGAGCTAACATTACCAGGGCTGGTATCTCTGTCGCCTTGGCAGTAAACAGATCGTCAGTGACGGGCGCACGGCGGAAAATCCGCAAGAGGTCATCCCCGCGCAAACAGCGAGGCGACACGGTGGGTATGTTGATGATCAAATGTCCGACCACGGGCCGTGGCATCCCAACCGGCGTCGAAATAGATCGAATGAGCTTCACCAACGCGCCGGTATTCTTCTCGCGCACCTACTGTCCGATTTGTCGAACCAACCACGAATGGTTTGCCAAGCAGGCATGGGTTCGCGAATCAAGACCGGTAGCAAAACGCAAGGTTCTGGTCGGACAGAGGATTTGACCCGGCGTAGCGCGATTTCTGTTCCAATAGCGGAAATGCTGGTCCGACCACCGCGCAAAACTACGGTGTGTCGGGGCGAGAGGGAAAGCTCGGTGCGACTGACAGTAACGATTTGGCGCCCACTTCACGATCGCGTCGCCAAATCATCTTGTATTTGTTCTCCTGGTCCATACCGTCGTCGCCGGAAAGGAGGAGGACAAATTCATCGGGAACGTCGGCCCCCACGACGTAATGCCGTACGCCTTCGTCCGAGATGTCCAGAATGATGCACTCATGTAGCAGAGTATCGACTCCGAACCGCATATTGACCGTATGGTAGAGGTGGCGGCGCATTGATCCGCGTCTATCTTCGTCGAGTTTCACCGAGTGCATAGTGGAAGCTCCCGAGTTGCGCCAACGCCCTCAACGAGTGGCGACAGCTCCTCCGTGAAATTACTTAGCATCAGCGAAATCACTTAGCGGACAACAACTACGAGCTCACTAACACCTGGGCTCGGATTTTTCTCGAATTTGCCTGAAGATGGTAGCCTTGATGAAACGCCGCATGCTAGCAGGCTTTTTGTGTGAAACCATGATGCACCTCGGGGTGGATGTGCCAACTCCGCGCCGTGTCGGAAGGCGCATTGCACCAGATAGCTTGTCATCAGACGCGATGCACGTTGCCGTTCGCTCCACTTCCCGCTGCTAAGATTGCCTGATGCACAAGGTTTAGGTTGAAGGTTTGCGTTCTGGTGGCCGGCATTATGGCGCAGACGCAAAAGCAAAACTGTAGCTTCAGGTCCAAATCGTTCTTACAAGCTGATATGCGAGCATGGCTGCCACGGCGACCGTGCCTGCAAAGAAAACCTAGTAGGTAAGCCTAGATTCAATCATCACGTTGCCTGGCTATGCGACTATGATTCATTAATTCTACGCCAGAAATTCGCACCGTCACGACGCTAAAACGCAAACGGGACGAGATATCCACCTCGATCCACATGCGCGGAAAGAAGATCGCTCAGCCGCGGGCCGATACGGCGTACGTCGCCGCCGCCATCCGCATGTTCGAGGCGTCGGACCTGCCCAAGGGCCTGACGAAGTACATTGACCACTACAGACCGTCCGAGCGAGGCGGACCTTGGGCGATTTTGGGCCAAGGCGCTCTTCTCTCCGGCCGCATCAACCGTTGCAATGCTGCAGGATGCTTTCTACGGTATGCGGCACGAACGAGGCCCTCCATGCGCATACGCTTTTTGGTGGCAATGATTTTGTTGGCTAACGCAGTGCATAACGCGGAAGCTCAACGGGTCGATTATTCCGGTAAATGGAGTCTAAGCGGGCAGATTATAGCTGGAACAATGTTCATGAGCTTTGCTCAGATTTGCGAACTCAAGCAGACAGGCGATCAGCTCGCGGGTCCATGTCGTGGACCGAACGGCGGTTGCTCCTTGGTTGGCGTGGTAAGTGGCGGAACCGTGGACCTAACCTGCCGTACCACAAACACTAACTCTCCGAACCTCGCTGGCGTTTCAACGTTCCATGGCGCTCTAGGCGCAGACGAGATTGTGAGAGGCCCCTGTAGCCACTCACGCTTTCCAGGTGCCAGCGGCGTGTTTGCGATGATGCGGATTTGAGATCCGATAAAAATTCTGGCGTTTAGAGATGCTGCCTCTTCCTAGCTCTCGTCACTAATCATTACAGCTCCACTTCCGTTCATGTTCGTCTGTGAACGAGGCTGGGCGCAGAAGGTCCCAGTATCTTGCTTTATTCAGAAATTCCACCGTTTAAAACCAAGCAAAGCCTTAACGGCTCCGACCGGGACGTTTGGGTCACGCCCAGTTGAATGAAGGCCACCATCGGCGCAATATTGGTCTAAATAACTCTATTTGATTGAAAAGGAGATCGGGCGCCTCGAGGAAGCTGCCTGCAAGCGCACCGCCACTTGCACCGTGGCGCGGAAACGACCTGATTGCAAACGGCCGCGGATTCCGCGCTCGGAGCCCTGCGACCTTTGCTGAGATCAAATTGATCTTAGCAGCGGGCGGCCTGCAGTCCCAAACGCGAAGGGACGGGATCAAGCAAGCGCAGCGCCGTACCCTTGCATTACCACAGCCTAATGATCGCTATTCCACGCTGGCGGCATTGTCATGCCGCCGCTAACAGGTGCAGCCCAACAAACAGAAGGATGCCATCATGTGGACACTGGTACTGTTTACTCTATTTGGTAATCCAAACAGCGGCGGTGGCACGTACGCGAATGTTTCAACATTTCATTTCTCTACGGAAAAACATTGCCTCGAGGCGGCAAAAACTTTGGAAGCGCAGGGGGTATTTGCAAATTCGGCACCAACATCTTACCAAATATTTGGTAAGTGCATTCAGCATCAGTGACAGCAAAGGCTGAATACGGGGCTGCACCAAGCCTGCGACGTGAAGCTTCTCCTTGCCAACTCGCAGCCGTCAATAGGAACCGTCAATACATGGTCCTTCGCATCATTTAGTGCAATGTAGCCATACGCGGAAGTCAAAGGGAAACCGGAAGCGGCAGGTGCATGCCGAGCTTGGGAGACATCAAGCGCGATAACACGGCGACCAGTGTAATCCATAGCCGCTTGAAGAGCATCCTCTCGGTTGATCTTGTGGTAAGAGCGATGACGAAGTGAGCGATCTTCTACTTTGATAATGCGTTTTGCCATCGAGTGAGCGAAAAACGCCATGCTGGCTCCCGCGAGGATGTCGCTAAAATAATGGGCTCCCTCGGTGACTGTGCCGCCGAGCATGGCTGCCTCCAAAACGAGCAAAGGGACGAAAATCCGAGGAAAACTACGCAAAGTGAGAGGCGTCAGGATTGCGATGGTTGCATGGAAGGAGGGAAAGGTGGCGATACCGCCCGGAGCGTCGCTCATTATCAATGGTCCCGCTTCTCGCAGGCGCATTAAATGATCAACCGGTGTTGCGCCGGTAAACTGCAGAACATTGAAGGTCTCCCGATCAACGAAAACTATCGGGCCAGCCGCTGGCAGGAGAGCGGAAACAAAAATCGTGAAGGCGAAGGCGATGGCGAAGGCGAGAAGATACGCGCGTAATTCACCTAGCCGATTTGAGAAGGCCAAAACTACAAGCGGAAGAAGAATTTGACCTGAAATGGTGTTGTAGGCCAAATGAAAAATTGTTTGGATTACGACGTGTCCATCGATCCAATAAGCGTAATCGGACCAATTTAAGCCTAGCGCCCTATCTTCGCTCGCGAAAAGCTGATCTTGAAGCGGAAGCGCGAAACGTTGCATCGCGTAAGCAGCGAGGATGCCGCATACGATGGTGACTGCCAAATACAAAAAGCCGTAGAGAGCGGTTTGGATGGTTTCGGCAATTCGAGTGTGGGGCGCAAACTGACTTAGAACGTCTAGAAGCACGACGCCGACAACCAGTGAGGTAATATTTGGAAGAGATACGAGGCTGAATTTCGTGATTATCGAAGCAGTCAGTCCGACCGCCCCCAACCCAAGTGTCAACAGACTTGCAGAGCCTGAGATTGGGCTAACGCGAGGTTGGCTTGTTGCGGGAAGACACTTCTGTGCAGGTAGGCTGAAGTTCATCTCAAAACATCAGTAAAGCGCCTCGAAGGCTACGACTTTGGGCAATGCGAAAGGTCGTTAGCTTCCCACTGCTCCCGCCCCGACCGGTCCTACGGGCCGACGAGATACGACGGACCGCGGTCTCCGCAGGAATTGGAAATCGGGTTGGCTGTCGACTACGCGCTAAAATCTCCGCTCTCTCTGATCGCGGAACTTATTCGAGGCAGCGCAAGTAGCAATTCGGCGGGACGCAGGATCTCTACAAAGTTGGTCGTCAACGTTACGTAGTATGGTTACGACCCGGCGCGGCGCTGGCACGATCCCCCTATTGCAATCGTCACCGGACGAAACGCATGACCGTCGCGCGCGTGACTACCCTCGGGGTGATCGGTCACCCTGCGCTTTGCAACTGCCGGACAGTTTTGCGGTTCGCTGTACAACAACCAGGTCGACACACGCGTCGCGACTGTGCAAGACTTTGCCGCGATGGCGTAAAGAAGCGCTCGGGCTTAAGCGTCGGCGGCGGCCGGACTTTTCATTATTGCCGCGGTTTCGACAAATAAGGACTTCCGTATGCCGACAGTCACTAGCGGACAAATCTCGGCGGTATCTTCAGGTTCTCCGTCGACCGGATGGATCGTGCATAGCAGCGGCACGCTGGACGTGCTGTCCGGCGGAGTGATCAGCGGCGCCGTCGTCAGCGGCTCTGACGCCATCGACTACGTGGAGTCTGGCGGCACGGCTTTCCGCACCACCATCGGCTTAGGCGGCACCCAATTTGTTGAAACGGACGGTGTCGATATCGGGACCAAGGTGGGTCTTGATGGCCAAGAGCGGCTCAGCTCGGGTGCAACGGCGAGCGGCACGCTCGTCGGTACTAGCGGCTCGCTGCTTGCGTCCGGCGGAGTGATCAGCGGTGCGGTCGTCAGCGGCTACACGGCCTCCGATTATGTGCAATTTGGCGCGACGGCCATCGGTACCACCGTCGATTCCGGAGCTGCCCAAATTGCTGCCTCGGGTGGTGTCGTCATCAGCGCGAAGCTGAACCGTGGCGGCGGGCAGTTGATCGGCCCAGATGGCACAGGGAGCGACACGACCATTAGCGGGGGCGCAGAGCAGTACGTCGAGGGGGGCACCGACCTCGGTACCTCTGTCCATAGTGGTGGTATCCAGATCATATACGGCCCCGGGGCCACGGTGGACAATACG
>Ga0181537_10005298_pt1 | contig 10449 bp, 8 predicted proteins | sample PEATcosm2014_Bin_39_FD_119765 | JGI IMG/M metagenome (GOLD analysis project Ga0181537, IMG submission 119765) | Peatland microbial communities from MTU Mesocosm Facility, Houghton, MI, USA - PEATcosm2014_Bin23_10_metaG | ecosystem: Environmental > Terrestrial > Soil > Wetlands > Peat | place... | reverse complement strand
CCCCGAAAATGATCACGGCGCTGCTGGACGGGCCGCTCGACATGGTCAACGGCGCGCGGGTGACGACGATCGAAAAAGCCTATCGCCCCGGCCACCGTTTCGGCAACTGGCTGCTCACGCATATGGTGGCGTGGATTTTCGGCAACCGCATTCACGACATGCTGTCGGGCTATCGCGTGATGTCGCGGCGCTATGTGAAAAGCTTTCCGGCGCTCGCGGCCGGCTTCGAAACCGAAACCGAGCTCACCGTGCACGCGCTTGAATTGCGCATGCCGATCGCGGAAATAAAAACGCCTTACAAAGACCGGCCGGTGGGCTCCGTCAGCAAGCTGAGCACTTTCCGTGACGGATTCCGTATTTTGTGGACGATCATCGTGCTGGTAAAGGAAGAGCGGCCGATGCAGTTTTTCTCGCTTTTCGCTTTATTGCTGGCGGTGATTTCCATCGCGCTCGCGGTGCCGATCGTGATCGAGTTTGCCGAAACGGGCTTGGTGCCGCGCTTTCCGACCGCCATCTTGGCGACCGGCCTCATGATCGTGAGCTTTCTCAGCCTCACCTGCGGCCTCGTGCTCGATACCGTCACGCGCGGGCGACGCGAGATGAAGCGCATGCGTTATCTCAACATTCCGGCGCCGACCGCCGGCGAGCCGCCGCAATGAATTTCGTAAAGCGGTTGAGCGCGGCGGAACGCAAGCTGATCAAACAATTTATTAAATTCGGGATGGTCGGCACGGTCGGTTTTGTCGTCGATGTCGGCGTGCTGAAATTCTGTACGCTTATGCTCGGCATGAACCCTTATGGGGGCCGCGTGTTTTCGTTTCTCGCCGGCGCCAGCACGACCTGGATCCTGAACCGGGTTTTCACGTTTCGCGGCGAGGGCAGGGGACCCGCGCATGTGCAATGGGCCAAATTTCTCGCCGTCAGCGCGGGTGGCTTCACGCTCAATTACGGTACCTATTCGCTCTTGATCGCCACCATCCCCCTGGTGCGGGAGTATCTCTCGCTCGGCGTCGCCGCCGGCTCCATCGCGGGCATGTTCTTCAATTTCTTCGTGTCGAGGAAGGTGGTATTTCGGTAGAAGTCGGGTTGGCTACGATAAGCCCAAAAGCTCTGCACCCTTATGAATAATGTGGCTGGCCGCACTCGCAAGAGTACCCGTCGAACTGCCTGCTTCAGCTGGAGTGCCTGCCTTTGAAGCTTCAACTTTCAGAATACCGCGACTGCCGTGCTGACCGCTAACAGCTTCCTGCAGTAATTCTTTTTTCTTTTCATCTTTCAGCAGAAACGGATTGGTGGCGATGAGCTCGGCGCTTCGGTGGGTGCGCATCCAATCCTCATAGCGCATCAAATGCACACCCGCGCCGCATTGGCTGCCGCCGCTCTCCGAAATACAAAGATTGCCTTGCGCATCCAGTGCTACCTGCGCGACATGGATAATGCCTTGCCCACGGTCGACGCCGATCAAGGTTCCGGGCGGAAGATGTCCACAATCGATGTCTGTCCGGCTGTAACGGCCATTTACCGCAGCGACTTGTTGAATCATGCTGGCTGCCGGCGGGGTCAACTTTGGGCCCCAGAAATTCATATCGTAAACCGAGTTAGGACCTCCAGCTTTTTCATTGATATATATCATGGCGTTCTTTGTATCGTTCCAGCACCAGTGCGAGCAATCCATGCCGGCCGTCGTATTGCCACCCCAAAGATAAGGAATGTTGCTATTGGCGCTGGTCGTCGCGCCCAAAATCTTGCCGATGACAGTGTCCGTAGGTCCCGTGATGGAGGGTATAGCGTTGAGTAAAGGGCCAGCCACACCCCCAGCCACACTGCTGGCAACGGCGCCTGCACCCAAAAGTCCCGCACCGCGAAGCACAACATTCTCAATACCTCCCAAAAACCCTCCTCCACCTGAAGATGGTCCTGAAGGGAGGCAGAGGCCCGACGATTCCGGCCCCTGAAACATCATGGCCAAAATCTGCATGGCCATTTTCGATGATTGTTGGTCGTCGGTCATTATCTCACCGTTTTATTCATCAACTTGGCATCGCCGCCGGCGTCGACGCCGCGGCCGGACTCGAAGGATGATAGGAAGCAGCCTTATTGTCCGATGGTTTAGGAGCCTTATCGACAAGCGCGGATTTGTCGAAAGAATGGTGCCCCGGCAACCAGGATTTCAGCCAGCCGCCCACTCCCTCGCCACTCGGCGCGTTTGGAGCCACTTGCGTGTTTTGTGCTTTGTTGAGAGCGGCGAGCGCTTTTTCTTTTTCCTCTTTATGAAACTTCGGATGCACATGATCCACGGTTTTTCCAAGCGGTCCGGCAAAAACGCCCCCGGCCTTTTGGACGATCTCGGGCAGCTCTGCATTGGCTTGAACTATATCGGGTCGATCGCCGACCCCGAGTACCGTCACGCTGGCCGCACCGGCCTTTTTCATCATCTGGACCGTGTAGCCGACATATCTCAATTGAGATGGGTCGTTGCTCCCGCTCGCGAGCAAAACATGTTTGCCCTTGAAATGATCGGGATCGGCTTCCAAAGTAGCTTGGGTACGCCGAGCGATTAACGACGGCGATATACCGTCCTGAAAATCGATGCCTCTTACACCGCCAATACCGGTCTTTTCTGCGAGCTGACCCGCGATGCTATCACCGAAAGCGAGATCGAAATTTTGTACCGGTGCGCCGCCCGGATTCGGCAGCCGCGCGGAGACCGGAGTAACGCCCGAATTGGCACCAGCAACCGCCGGTCCGGCGGCGACAGCCTCTTCTACTTTTGCAGTTGCCCAATCGCGGGAGTGGGGGTCACAGCGGCTATCCGCTGAAACTTCAAACTCGTAGTTCCATTGATGGGTGAGCGTATTACGATCATGATTGTCAAACCAGCTCACATGCCCGGGGTCCTTTTTTGCAAGATCGGCTTGAATGGCCCGCATTTCTTTAACGGCATGCTCGATTTCAAACTTGGGATCGAACGGATCGCGGCCTGCTGCCTGAGCTGCAGCTTCAACATCTTTCCAGCGGCCTTCTTTAAGCCACTCAAAAATGCCGTTGTTTCCGCCTAAGCTCACGTCACCGCCGGAAGAATGGACTTTAAGACCGCTCTCCACAATGCCATTGCCAAGCATGGCGCAAGCATGATCATGATCAAGCCCACATTTTGTCGTCGCATAGTCATAAAGCTCGCGTGCGCGATCGGCCTCACTACCTGAAATATCCTGCGCCACGGCACCGGGACTGAAACCGTTGAAGCGCCCACCCGTGCGGTGAGGTTCTCCGCCGCTTGGCATCCGTGCGGAACTGCTGCCATAACCATACTCTCCGCCACCGGCGGCTAGTGCCGCAGCACCCAATCCACCCAATCCTGCGCCCGCGCCCCCGCTGGCTATCGCACCCACCATCGCCGCGCCCACGCCCGGCTCTCTTTGCGGCTGCGGCGCGCCCTCATCTGCGGTGGCTTGCGGCGGCGCGGCTGCCTGCCGGCTCAGCATGGCCTGATACATCGCATCCGACGAAGCCGCAAATTGCCCGGCGGTTAAATTCGGAAATTCTTTTTGCAATTCCGCCAGTTTTCCCGAATCAATGCCACTGTTGGGTGACGCCTGCAGGGAGGAAATGGCCGTCTCCGGCTTCAAACCATTGATGGTCTGGGCAAGTTGTGTCGTTTGCTGCGGATTGACGGCGGCGCCGCCCAGCTCTCCCATCGCGGAAAGTTTTTGCGCCGCCACTTGCACCTCGGCCGGCGGCACGTTGATTTTTCCTTGCTGCGTGTAACCGAGTGCCTGAAGCTTGACGCTTGCGTCGTAAGATGCGGCCATTGCCTTTTCATAGGCATTGTTTGCTTCGAAATGGGAATCCTTGGACAATTCCGGCGCATTCGCCGCGGGATCGACCTGACGCTGCTGGTCGTATCTTTGCATGAAGGCGGAATCGTGGACCATCCCGTTAAAGGCTTTGCCAAAATCTGCCTCGCTAAGCGTTAACGCGTTCGTTGCCGCCAGTGAAACGGGTACATCCGAAACGGTGGCAGCAAAAGCGAAATCCCGGGTCATTTCCGACGTGGTCAGCGGCGCGACGTAAGCCGTCGGGTCGGGCGTCGATGCAACGGGTGCAGGGTTTGGCGCAGGGGTCGCGGTAGGATTGACGGGCGGAGTATACGCCGCGTCAGAAGAAGGAGCCTGAAAATCTCTAAACGCCATAAAATCGGCCCTCGACAATTTTTAATAAAATGCAGTCCACCCCATATTATCCCGTTAGCGTTAAGACAGGTTTAACCCCTGAGGCCGGGTACAGGCTTTTGAAACATAAGGATAATTCGAGATTCCGAAGCCGGCTTTCCAGGCCGTGAAAAGCCGGTTTGTGGGCCGGTTGACAAGCCGCCCCGTTGGCCTCAAAAGCCACTCTCCCAAACGGGCGGATCGTGCGTTTCGGCGTCATCGAATTCTTTTGAATTTTTGATACGAAATCCGCCGCATCGATTTTTTGATAAGGAACAGCGTTTTGGCGAAATTTGCTCGGATCGTGCTATAAGCATCGGTAAGGGATTTTTGCATTGGCGCGGGGTGGAGCAGCCCGGTAGCTCGTCAGGCTCATAACCTGAAGGTCGTTGGTTCAAATCCAACCCCCGCAACCAAACTAATATACATTGCATTTCCGAGGTTTAGAAATAGCCCCTCTGGACGGGGCTTCAAAATTGCTAGCAAATTTCCTTCTTTAGTCGGCTGCAATTTTATCGGGTCGATGAGCAATTTTAGATTCTACCGTGCCTCGGCTATATCTCTGCGTAAAGTCTCTCCCAAGGCCTTATCCGCCATGATCCGATCGACGTTCATGGCAGGCCTCGTTTGTATTTATTTATGCCGGAATCAAAAACGCTTCTTTCCGGGAAAGAAGCGTTCAAGCTGCAAGGCAGCAGCGGTAATGGTTTTAGTTAAACTTGTTTTCGAATCAGTGTCTCGGAGCGTCGGGCGCGGGGTTTGAATCAACACCGGCAAGAGCCAATCTGAAGGCCAAATGCGTTTGATCAAATCCTAAAGCGCCAAGCTTTTTTTCGGCGATGTCAATTACAGAATCCGCCGATATTTTTTGACTCAATAATTCCCGCCCAGCATTCACGGCATTCGCAAACAAATTATCAGATATTCTCTTCGCAACTGACATATGGGCTTCACTTGATTCATATTCCTCGACTGCACAAAACTCATAAGTGCGACTTAGCATTAATTCAATAAGGTTTGAGCCGATCTCTAACGCTTCTAGATCGGTATCCCCGGCTGTTTTTTGACAAGGTTTTCCTAATCGTGCGGCAAGATCGGCACCCCATTCTAGGGATAAATTTTCTTTAACGGCTTCGGATGAGATAACAAGATCGTGCCAGTTAATTTCTTTTATGGGGATGTCGCCAATTTCAACCATATGGTTTTCATTGTGAATGAAAACACTGTATAAACTTTGAATCCAATTAAAATAGTAATTGGCGCCATATTTGGCCGCCAATGAAATGGCGCCCCAATCATTTTGGTTCTCAACAAAACCTGTTTGTGCCTGCCGAAACTTTGCTTTTTTGTTCGCACCTTTCGTTTTTGGGAAAAAACTGAGGACGTTTGTAAAGTTTCCGGGGCCAAACTCCTCTGTAAGGGCATCATCTACAAACCTTGCCGATTGTCTACCCAACCGGCTGATGATTTTTTCTGCAAATGGCCTTACTTCTTCATATTGTTTCACTAAATAGCCATAAGCAATTGGCATTGATTGAGGATTCCTCTCTATTTCACTCAGGGTAGTGTATTCGAAAGCTTGATATAAACATAGAACTCGAAAATTCGCTCCTAGTGACGAAACAAAACTCTTATTTCTATACTTATCCAAAGTCATACCAGCAGCCTTAGCTAATCTGGCGCCAGCGGAAAAGGACTGTAATCTATGGCATTCATGAAGGGCTGACGATAAATCGCCATAGGAAGGCGCGGGGATAAAAAGTTCGCCTTGTTCTTTACGAGCTTGCCTCTCAAGAATTGGTATCAATAGTAATGTGTATAGCTGCGTTAAACGAACTCGTTGATCTGCGGCGATGGCAATGTCGTCCCAGCTGGTCGCTTTAGAGATAACATCCTCACTATCGAAGATTATTTTCTTGGGCAGTGTTTGCGGCATAATTGTAGTCCATAAAAATATTTTAAATGCTGGAGTGATATAGCATTTTCTACCCGAAAATCATAATAGACGTTGTGTTTACGGCTCAAAAAACTCCAGAGACAGGTGAATGCCGAACTGCGCAAGCACGGAGGCATTTCCCGTTTCCCAAGCCCATGCCAGCAATTCAACTGTTTCCCATTCTGGACGGCGGAACGGCACTTTCTCTGAATCCGGCACGTTTTGATCGCGTTTGCGGCGCCCGTGTTAATTCGTATAACATGCTGATATATAATAATAAATCAAAACCATGCGGGGTATACGATAGATTTATACATCAAGAATATGCTAGTTTATGAGTTATAAATGGAAGGTTTATCGCTCATGAAATGGAACTGGCAGCAAAAAGACTGGCCTGATTTTTCTTACAAGAAAGACCCCCTGGAGACGCTGGAGGCAAAATTTCTGCGCCAGTCCGGAATTCTTTCGGGAACTTATAAACACGTCAGCGATGATGACAAAAATAATCTCGCTGTTGATTTGATAAGCAACGAAGCTTTCAAGACTTCGGAAATCGAGGGCGAGTTTCTTAATCGCGATAGTTTACGGTCCTCGATCCGGCGTCACTTTGGCCTGGATACCGATAACCGGAAGATCTCGCCGGCCGAACGTGGAATCGCCGACATGATGATGGATTTATACAAAAACTTTGCCGAGCCGCTCACGCATGAAAGTTTGTTCGCGTGGCACAAGATGATAACCAGCGGCCGGAATGATCTTAAAGATATCGGCCGTTACCGGACTCATGAAGAGCCCATGCAAGTGGTATCGGGGCCGATTCATAAACCTATAGTCCATTTCGAAGCGCCGCCGTCTAAAGCCATGCCCAAGGAAATGGAGCGGTTTATCAAATGGTTCGACAGAACCGCTCCTGATGGTGCCGAACCATTGCCGGCATTAACACGGGCAGGAATTGCTCATCTTTATTTCGTCTATATCCATCCGTTCGAAGACGGTAATGGCCGTATCGGGCGCGGCATAGCTGAAAAGGCACTTTCTCAATCGCTCGGACAACCAACCCTGATCGCGCTTTCTTATATCATCGAAAAACATAGGAAGGATTATTACGGCACGTTGGAGACGAGTAACAAGGATAATGAAATCAGTGATTATCTGGTCTATTTCGCCGAAACCATTCTGGAGGCTCAGGATTATACCCAGCAGATGATCGATTTTCTCATCCAGAAAACCAAGCTCTACGATATGGTGCAGGGACAACTCAACGAGCGGCAGGAAAAAGCCCTTGCCCGTATGTTCCGCGAAGGCGTTGAAGGGTTCAAGGGGGGACTCAGCGCCGAAAATTATATCACCATCACAGGCACATCACGCGCTACGACTACCCGCGATTTGCAGGAGCTAGTCGATAAAGGCGTCTTGATCCGTACCGGAGAATTAAAAGGGACTCGGTATTGGCTTAACATTAAAAAGAAGGCTTAGGCCTGCCAGATTTTTCCTGCATTGAGCAGTTGAAATTAAGGCCCAGGCTCTTGTTTTTCTTTGCGTAGCGGCACTAAAATCGACCGCGTCAAGTTTGAGCAATCGCGGTCCCCCACAACCAATTCAGACTGCGATCAGCACGGAAATGGATCGCAATAAAAATCGTCGGGGATTTCATAAATTTCCGCGACGGGAATCGGGCCGATATCAAGCACGCACGCCATCCACGACCAGCCGACGCCGAAACCAGCGAGGCACATTTTCGCCGGCTTGTCCTTGATGTCTCCGACTAGCTTGTCGCAGATGGCCAGCGGAACCGAGGCGGAGCTGGTATTCCCCCACAATTCCAGATCGAGCACCGCGCTTCCCTCTGGCAATTTCATCTTGCGGGCCAGATGCTCGAGAATGAATTTATTGGCCTGATGAAATACATAATATTGTACGTCTTCTTTTTCGATGCCTGCCAGCGCCAGCGTTTCGCGGATTAATTTTGGCACCACACGCAGCGTGAATCCGAAAACCTCGGGTCCGTTCATGTGCAATTTGCAGTTGAGCATGAGTTGATCATATTCTTCCTTGGTGAAGGGTTTCAGGCTGATCGGAATTTGACAGCGATTCTGGCCGGCCTTGAGATTGAGATGCGCTCCTCCTTCGCCGTCGGAGCCGCCCACGTAATAAACGGGGTTTTCGTCCGCGCAGCGCTCGATCGCCGTTACGGCGCCCGCATCCCCGAATAAGGCGGCCGTGCCGGTGTCGTCGGGATGGAGCCCCTCGGTCGATTTGTCGCCCACCATCAAAAGCGCGCGCCCTTTATTCATGCTGGTAAGAAGTTGTGATACCACCCACAAGCCATAAACATAGCCAGAGCAACCGAGATTGATATCGAACGCCGCGCATTCGTTCGGCAATTTGAGACGCCGCTGCATGAGACAAGCCGTTGCTGGCAGCGGCACATCGGGGCTTTGCGTTATCAAAACGATGAGCTCTATGCTGGAGCGCTCCCACCCTAGCCGCTCCATCAACCGTTCGGCCGCGGCCGTGCACATATCGGAAACGACCATACCGGGGGGTGCGCTGCGAATTTCCCGAATGCCGGTGTTTTCGTAGACTCGGTCCATTTCCTGCGGCGAGAAGAGCGTCGATGATTCGAAAAAATTTACTTTTTTCTTGGGAACAGCCGTGCATATGCCGGCTATGCGCGTGTGTTTGACGACGGCTTGCACCGATGACCCCCTGACCTTGTTTTTCTCGAAAAAAAATCATGTTATAGAAGTTTCGCACGCTTTTGTCATGTTGAAAGACCTATGTCCACTCGCGACCTGATCATTTTTGGTGCCGGCGGTTTCGGCCGCGAGGTCAAATCCATGGTTGAAGGCGGTGGCAACGCGGGTCACGGCACCCCACAATGGAAGGTGACGGGTTTTATCGATGATCTGCCGGAAAATCGCGGGCAAGACATCAACGGCACTCCCTGCTTCGGCGCGCTCGAGGAAACGGCTTTGCGGCGGCAGGGTGAGGAAACCTGGTGCCTGATCGCGATCGGCGACAATGAAGGGCGCCGCAACGCCGCACGGCGTCTCGAAAAAGCGGGCTGGAAAGCCGCGCTGGTCATCCATCATACGGCGGCTTTTCCAACCCAGGTTGAGTTTGGTGGAGGTGGCATGATCGGGGCTCACGTGACGATCTCCCCGCAAGTCCGAATCGGCAAGCATGTGATTATCAATACACGTGCCTCGCTTGGCCATCATGCCACCGTGGGGGATTATGCCCAGATTTCTCTGGGCGCCTCGCTGCTTGGCCATAGCAAGGTCGAACGCGGGGCTTTCGTCGGCGCTCACGGTGTTGTCATGGCGAACGTGACCGTGGGCGCCTGGGCCACGGTCGGCGTGGGAACCCCGGCCATGGTTTCGGTCGAGCCGGGCACCACTATTTGTTTGCCTTTGGCCCGGGTTTTATTTAAACGTGAATTGCCCCCCGACGACGAATCGGACGGATAAAATGCCTCGTTTTTCACGCAAACCTAGGTCTCCGATATGCAGAAATCTAAAGTACTCTTGGCGCTTGACGAACTTCTCGAATTGACCCCAGGCACCCTCAAGGGGCCCGAAAAACTGAGTGATTATGAAAGCTGGGATTCGCTCGCCGTCATCAGTTTCATCGCCTTTGTCGATGAGGAATTCGGTACCGTCGTCAGCAGCGATGCGATCAACAACGCACAAACAGTCGACGACCTTGCCGGGCTCGCGGTGAAGGAATCCGTCGCCGCCTAGAAGGACAAGGCGACCATGGTTGCCATGCCCGCTTCCCCCGCCCCCCCATTGCAATTCTCCGGCAAGCGCATCCTGGTGACCGGTGCCACCGGTTCCTTCGGTCGCGCGACCGTCCATCAGCTGGCTGCGGCGGGCGCGAATATCACCCTGAACGCGCGCGATAACGCGAAGCTCGAAAAACTGGCGGCCGAGATCCCGGTCGCCGCAAGCATCGTCGCCCCTTTCGATCTGACCGATGGCGACGGCATTACCGGATGGCTGCGCGAGCTGGCGGAAAAAGACGGCCCCTTCGACGGTGTCGCGCATATGGCCGGTATCTGCACCATGCGCCCCTTGCGTAGCCTGAATGCGGAATTTATCGACAGAATACTGCTCGCCAATACCGTCAGCGGCATCATGCTCGGCAAGGCGTTCCGGCAAAAAATTTGCCACACGGAAAACGCCTCGTTTGTGCTGGTAAGCTCGACCTCTTCTTTCACGTTGGGCGGCGGCAGCGTGGCTTACGCGGCCAGCAAGGGCGCCGTCACGGCTGCCGTCAAAGGCATGGCGCACGAAT
>Ga0181537_10005297_pt1 | contig 10450 bp, 7 predicted proteins | sample PEATcosm2014_Bin_39_FD_119765 | JGI IMG/M metagenome (GOLD analysis project Ga0181537, IMG submission 119765) | Peatland microbial communities from MTU Mesocosm Facility, Houghton, MI, USA - PEATcosm2014_Bin23_10_metaG | ecosystem: Environmental > Terrestrial > Soil > Wetlands > Peat | place... | reverse complement strand
TGGTCAGTGGGTCGATAATTTTCATCTGCTCGATGATCGAGCCCGGCCATCCGTGCGTGACGATGAGAGGCATAGCGTCCTCATGTTTCGACCGAACGTGGATGAAATGAATGTCCAGCCCGTCGATCTCGGTGATAAATTGGGGCAGGGCGTTCAGTTTCGCCTCAATTTTGCGCCAGTCGTATTCCGTCGCCCAATACTTGGCGAGTGCCTGCATCGTCGCGAGCTGCACGCCCTGCGTCGCATCCGTTACCGTTTCCCGTTCAGGCCACTTGGTCGCGTTAATGCGCCTGCGCAATTCGACTAGTTCCGCTTCTGGAACACTTGTCACTTGAAACGGGCGAATCGCAGTCTTGTCAGATGCCTTCCCGTTGCTTTGTTGTGAAGCGAAAGACGCAGCGGACGTTCCCGTGCTGAGACCTTGCCGCGAGCTGACGCCTGGAGTGGTTTCCAATTGGGCTGTAGTTTTCATATTTGTGTTTGGCTTGGTAAGCTGCTCGTTTGTTACGATCCGTTTTTCCATCCAGCACCATTCATAGTCTGGATTTTGTTCACGCCAAACGTAACGCAGCGGCCCCATAATTATCTACTGACACTTGTGACAGTGTTGATGCCTGTCATTTGGGACAGGTAAACTCGGTTAGGTAGTCACCGCTTTCAGTTGTTCAAAGCTTCTGGACGCGAGGTAAAACCAGATTTATATTGTGCGATCTGAGCGAAATACAATTCATGGGGCCGACTTGCGGCTGCCGAACTTCACTTGAACTTCCGGGGTAGCTGTTGTATCGCGAATGCAAAGTGCAATTGAAAATCTACCATGAAACACCGACAGAAACAGATCGCAGATGTCCTCTCTCGGTTCGAATCACTTCGACTCGAACGGTGGAGAGCATTCGCTCGTTTTGGTGATTGACCTCAAGGAGTTGACGAATGAACTCCTTCTCAGCGTCCGGCACCGTCGCAGAGAACAGTTCGTTTGAGCCACTGTGGGAGGACAGTGAACGTATCCTCTGTAAAATTTTGAGCGATGGCGCGAAAGGCGACCGATACGCTTTCATGGCCGGACCTTTCGCGGCTGAGCATCCTTCGCCTCAGAGCATCAATCGTCTTACTCACGAACACGGACTGAAAGCCTACATTGATGAAGCTTGGGGGGTCAGGCCGCTGGAGCTCATTCGCGAGCAAGGTCGGACGATGCTTATAGTCGAGTACCCAGGGGGCGAGCGGCTCGACAGACTTATCCGGGAGCCCATGGAGACGGGACTATTTTTGCAACTAGCGGTGGCCTTGTCGGCTGCACTTGGCCGGCTTCACGGACGCGGGCTCATTCACAAGGACATCAAACCGTCCAACGTGATCGCAAATCCGGCGACTGGGGAGGTGTGGCTCACAGGTTTCGGTGTTGCGACTCGCCTCCCGCGCGAGCGCCAAGCGCCCGAACCTCCCGAATTCATAGCAGGCACGCTCGCCTATATGGCGCCCGAACAAACGGGAAGAGTAAACCGCTCTATCGATTCCCGAAGCGATTTGTACTCACTTGGAGTCACCTTTTACGAAATGCTAACCGGCACACTTCCATTCACGGCGTCCGATCCGATGGAATGGGTGCACTGTCATATCGCTAGGCAGCCAACAATGTCCGGCGACCTATTGCGGAACGTCCCGACGGCTGTTTCTGCGATCACAATGAAGTTGCTCTCCAAGACTGCAGAGGAGCGATACCAGACGGCGGCAGGGGTAGAGAACGATCTTCGGCGATGCCTCTCCCAATGGAATGCGGAGGGAAGCATCCATGACTTTGCGTTGGGAGAGCATGACGCTCCGGATCGCCTCCTGATCCCCGAGAAACTGTATGGACGAGAGCGTGAGATCGAAACGCTTCTCACCGCTTTTGATCGGATTGTTGCCGGTGGCAGACCGGAGATGGTGCTTGTCTCCGGTTACTCCGGCATTGGCAAATCTGCGGTCGTAAATGAGCTCCACAAGCCACTCGTTCCTCCCCGTGGTCTGTTTGCAGCAGGAAAATTCGATCAATTTAAACGCGATATTCCGTACGCAACACTGGCGCAGGCCTTTCAAAGCCTTATCCGGCCCCTACTGAGCAAGAACGAAGAAGACTTGCAACAATGGCGTGCTGCTCTTCGCGAAGCCCTGGATCCGAACGGACTGCTAATCGCTGAGCTTGTTCCGGAACTGAAACACATCATTGGTGAACAGCCGCCTGTTCCCGAGCTTCCCCCGCAGGAAGCACAAAGACGTTTTCAACTGGTCTTTCGACGGTTCATCGGTGTATTTGCGCGCCCCGAACATCCGCTTGCACTCTTCCTCGATGATTTGCAATGGCTGGACCCGGCCACACTCGATCTGCTTGAAGATCTGCTGACTCGCACCGACGTGCAGCATTTGTTGCTCATCGGTGCGTATCGGGACAATGAAGTTAATGCCACCCACCCTTTGGTTCGTAAGCTTAATGCAATCCGCCAGGCTGGTGCGGCGTTGCAGGACATTGTTCTTACGCCGTTACGGCGTGATGACGTGGGGCAATTGTTGGCGGACTCCCTTCACTGCGATCGGGAGGATGCTGCCCCTCTGGCGGAATTGATTCACAATAAAACGACAGGCAATCCGTTTTTCGCTATCCAGTTCATTTCTGCGTTGGCGGATGAGAGTTTGCTCGCATTCGATTATGGCAGAGGGCATTGGTTCTGGGATCTGCGGCGCATTCATGCCAAAGGTTTTACGGACAATGTCGTCGAACTGATGGTCGGAAAGTTGAATCGTTTGCCGATGGAGACGCAGGAGGCGCTCCAGCACTTCGCCTGTTTGGGCAACACTGCGGAAGTCGATATGCTGCGAATGGCGCATCAGGGCTCAGTCGATGATATGCACGAACATCTTTGGGAAGCTGTGCGCTTGGGCCTGATCTTCCGGGCGAATGATTCGTATCGATTCCTTCACGACCGCGTGCAAGAAGCGGCGTATTCACTGATACCAACGGAACTGCGTGCCGAGGCACATCTACGCATAGGCACGCTCCTGGCCGCACATACGCCTTCTGAAAAGCGCGGAGAAGCCATCTTCGAGATTGTCAACCAACTCAATCGCGGGTCGCATCTCATCACCTCGATCGAAGAGCGCGAGCGCGTAGCAGAACTGAACCTAACCGCAGCCAGGCGCGCAAAGATCTCGACCGCATATGACTCCGCTCTCAAGCATCTCCGGGCCGGTAGCGCTCTCCTCACCGAGGAATCCTGGGAGCGTAAGTACGATCTCATATTCGCAATCGAATACCTGATGGCCGAGTGCGAACTTTTGACGGCTGACAAGATTTCGGCCGAGAATCGGCTCTTACGCTTAACGCAGCGTGCGAGAAACCGCCACGATTTTTGTGTAGCCACCCGTTTGCAGCTCACGCTTTACACGACCCTGGACAGAAGCGACCGCTGCGCTGACGTGTTTCTCGATTGGCTCCGACGCGACGGCACGGTTTGGTCAAACCATCCCACCCGCGAGGACGTAATGCGCGAATACGAACGCATCTGGGCCTTGCTTGGGAACAGAACAATTGAAGAATTGATCGACCTGCCGCTGATCACCGATCCCGATGTCCTCGACACGATGGACGTTTTCACCGAGATCATGACGCCGTCGCAGCTATTCGATGAGCACCTGAATTCGCTCGTCATTTGCCGACTGGTGACTCTCAGCCTCGAACACGGTAACTGCGACGCGTCCTGTTTTGCCTACGTCTGGCTGGCCATGTTTGCCGGGCCGCGTTTCAACAATTACAGAGACGGTTTTCGGTTCGGTCAACTGGGCTATAACCTGACCGAGAAGCGCGGCTTGACACGTTATCAGGCTCGAATCTGGATGAACATGGGCTCGACCGTCCTGCCGTGGGCGAAGCACGTCGCGGGCGGACGTGAACTCGTCAGGCGCGCATTCGACGCTGCCTACCGAATCGGCGATCTGACCTTCGCGTCCTACAGTTGGGATCAACTGGTCACAGTATGTCTGGCGGCCGGTGACCCGCTAATGCAAGTTCAAAAAGAGTGCGAAAATGGCCTCGTCTTTGCCAAGCGAGTGAACTTCGGCTTGGTTTTGGAGCTATGCGGAGCGCAGCTAGGCCTGATCCTGACCTTGCGTGGTCTGACTACGACTTTCGGCTGCCTGGATTACCAGGGATACACCGAGATCGACACGGAAAGTCGTCTCGCGAACAGCCCCAACCTGGTGTTCGCCGAGTTCTACTACTGGACGCGCAAGCTACAGGCGCACTTTTTTGCTGGAGACCTTGCGGCAGCGGTCGACGCCACGCTACACGCTGAACCGCTGCTCTGGACATCCGCGGCAATGTTCGAATCCGCCGAATATCGACTTTTTGGCGCGCTGGCACATGCGGCGGCATGGGACCGGGCAACAGAAGACCAAAGAGGAAAGCATTTCGAGGCCTTGTTGGCCCACCGTCGGCAACTGGACGTGTGGGCGGAGGTGAACCCAGAAACATTCGAAGACCGTGCCTCTATTGTCGGCGCGGAGGTCGCGAGGATTGAGGGGCGCATTCTTGATGCTGAAAACCTTTACGAAAAATCCATCCATTCAGCACGTTCGAACAATTTTATACACAACGAGGCTCTCGCCAATGAACTCGCTGCGCAGTTTTATAGGGATCGAGGCTTTGCGACGACAGCCGATACCTATCTGAGAAATGCGCGCGCCTGTTACGAGCAATGGGGAGCACGGGGTAAGGTAAACCAAATCGATGCCCTCTTCCCGCATCTAAATGTGGCACCTGCCGCCTCAATGCTCGGCGTCACAATTGAAGCACCCGTCAACCAGTTGGATTCGGAAACAGTCTTGAGAGCCTCGCAGACCCTTTCAAGCGAGATGAATCTGCCACGTCTAATCGAAAAACTAATGCGCTTGGCCGTTGAGCATGCGGGTGCGCAGCGGGGATTGTTGATCCTGCTACAGGCTGATAGACCGTATGTCGAGGCTGAGGCGAAATCTGGGCATGGAAACGTGGAGATGCTGATTCGTCACGCGCCTGTGAATTCGCTCGAATTGCCCCAGTCGGTGCTCCAGTACGTATTGAGAACTCGCGAACGAGTCTTACTCGGTGACGCTTCTTCCCGCCAGAGCCAATCCGAGGATGAGTATGTTCGGCACAAATGTCCTAGATCTGTGCTGTGCCTCCCTATTCTCAAACAAGCCAAAGTTATTGGCGCGCTCTATCTTGAGAACAACCTGACGGCACACGCGTTCACCCCAGGAAGGGTGGCGGTTCTTGACGTTCTCGCTTCGCAAGCCGCCATCTCGCTGGAGAACGCTCGCCTCTATTCTGAGCTGGGGCGAAGCGAAGAACTGTTGGCGGAAGCGCAACAGCTCAGTTCGACCGGTAGTTTCATGTGGCGTGCTTCAGATGACAGTATCACATGGTCAAAACAGACTCATCGTATCTTCGAAATTGAACAGTCAAGCCCGGTGACCTTCGAATTGGCCATGTCTCGGGTACATCAGGAAGACGCTCTCGCCCTTCGTCAGTTCCTCGACCACGCGCGCGCCGAGGGTACAGATATCGATTACGAGTTTAGGCTGCTACTGCCTAACGATTCAATCAAACGCTTGCACTTGGTCGCGCATGCTACTCGAGATCAGAATAATCAACTGGAGTATATCGGTGCGATCCAAGACGTTTCGGAACGCTGGGTTTCTGAAGAAGCACTCACCAAGACCCGTTCAGAGCTCGCACACGTAAGCAGAGTCGTCAGCCTGGGAGCGTTGACGGCGTCGATCGCTCACGAGGTCAACCAACCGCTTACCGCGATCGTCAATAATGCGAATGCTTGCCTGGGGCTTCTGCCGGATTCCGATACTCAGCTCGAAGAAGTCCAGAGTGCACTTGAGGAAATAGTCGAGGACGCTGACCGGGCGAGTGCCGTGCTGGCCAGGGTTCGGCAGTTGGTGAGAAAAGTACCGTATACGAGCACCTTACTAAATTTAAATGATGTTGTTGCGGAAGTTTTAGTTCTCGCTCGGAACGAATGCGCTGCCCGTCATGTCACCATAGTGACTGAACTGGAGGAGGATCTGCCTCTAGTGAAGGGAGACCGGGTGCAGATCCAGCAGGTTTTACTAAACTTGGTCGTGAACGGGATGGATGCAATGAGCAGCACCGAAGAGTCGAGGCGTACAGTGAGCATTGGAGGCAGTACCGAAGTACGGGACAACCAACGGGTGGTCGTGATTGCCGTGCGAGATTGCGGCATAGGTCTAAAGCGTGAGGAGATGGACAGACTCTTCGAGGCTTTCTACACGACTAAGCCCCAAGGGATGGGAATGGGCCTGGCGATAAGTCGCTCAATCATCGAGGCCCATGGCGGACGGTTGTGGGCGGAGTCAAACCAAGGGGCCGGCGCGATCTTTCTGTTCAGCCTGCCAGTTGCGGAGAACACACCGTTATGACAGAGAGGAAGCCCATCGTGTTCGTTGTTGATGACGATTTGTCAGTTCGTCGTTCAACAGAGCGCCTGATTCGATCCATTCGCCTCGAAGTCCAGACCTTTACTTCCGCCAAAGAATTTCTTAAGAGCCCACGTCCGCAAGGGCCGGCGTGTCTCGTGCTCGATGTGCGCATGCCTGGATTGAGCGGAATGGATCTGCAGCGCGAGTTGGCCAGATCGGAATTTCATATTCCTATCATTTTCATAACAGGACACGGCGACATCCCGATGTCGGTGCGTGCGATGAAGGAAGGCGCCGTGGAGTTCCTAACCAAGCCGTTCCGCAGTCGCGCGCTTCTCGATGCCGTACGCGCTGCTATCGATCGCGACCGAGTAGCGACCAAAGACCACGCTGAGATCGAGGCTTTACGCCAGCGTTACGAGCAGTTGACACCTCGTGAGCGCGAGGTGCTGTCACTTATTTCCACGGGACTTCTCAACAAGCAGATTGCCGACAAGTTAGGAAGCACCGATCGAACGATTAAGTTTCATCGCGCCAACATTATGAGAAAGACGCGAACCGGGTCGGTTGCCAATCTAGTCCATCTGGTGGAGAAGCTTGGAATCGGCTCTCCGCTCAAGTAAGCGCACACCTGTCCGAAGTGTCAGTAGATGCCTGTGCCTCAATGCCGTTATTATTTGGGATGAACAAGTTCCAGTTCCGAGCAGGCAATGGAAACGAAGACTAAAGCATTGGGCGTCCCACTTGTGTCGATTGTTGATGACGATGCGTCGGTGAGGCGATCCACTAAGAGACTCCTTCGCTCGGCGGGATTCCGGGCGGAGGCATTCGCGTCGGCGGAAGAGTTTCTCGCGTCGGGGCGTTCCGGGGCGACTGACTGCCTCATCCTTGACCTGCGGATGCCGGGCTTGAATGGTTTGCAGTTGCAACGTCACCTTGCTGACGAATCAAATCCAGTTCCCATTATTTTTCTCTCTGCGCATTACTCCGCCAACGATGAGCGCGAAGCACTGCAAGCCGGGGCCATTCGATTTCTGCAAAAACCTGTCGACAAAGATGTGCTACTCCTCGCGATTGGCGATGCAATAAAGACGTCGCACGATGACGAAATGGAATCGCAATGAATTCATTACCTCATCCCTGGTGGGATTTTGGCTATTACGGCGTCTTTGCCTGCGTCTTTCTCGAACAGATGGGCGTACCCATCCCTGCTTTCCCGGCCCTTCTGGCTGCGGGAGCACTGGTTGCCTCCGGCGAGTTGAATCTACTGGCCTGTCTCACGACTGCTGTCGTGGCCGCTCTCCTAGCCGATCTTATCTGGTACGGAGTTGGAATAGTCCGGGGAGGGTCGGTTTTGGACTTGATGTGTCGACTCTCTTGGAAGCCCGACACCTGTGTCAGCAAAACTAAAACCCTCTTTTCCCAGCATGGAACTAAGACGCTCATCTTCTCTAAATTCATTCCCGGCCTAAGCACACTTGCCCCGCCTCTGGCCGGCATGGTACAAGTTCCGCTAGCTCGTTTTATAGCCTACGACGGCCTCGGTTCGGCGCTCTGGGTTCTCGTTCCCCTAGTCGCAGGGGCCTATCTGCAAAAAAGCTTGGTCACCCTTCAATCGCAGATGGAGACATTCAAGGGCTGCCTCCCCTGGTTTTGCGGCGCGGCCATCATCGCGGTACTGATTTGGCGCTACATCAACCGGCGTCTCTACGCCAAGAAACTGGCCGAAGGTTTGCTGGCCGGTATTAGCGTTTCTGATCTCAAAAAGCGCCTCGATCAAGACGGGGATCTGTCGGTAATCGATGTTCGCGACGAGCTTAGCGCTCGGGCCAAGGCGGTCACGTTACCCATGGCCCGCTGGATACCCTATTCGATCCTGCCGAAGCGGCTGGGCGAACTGGCCCTGGACAAGCCGATTGTGGTCTATTGCGATTGTCCGGAAGACCAGACGGCGGTTGCCATGGCGGACCTGCTGCGTCAAAGCGGCGGAACAGACGTTCGACCGCTTCTGGGAGGACTTCAGGCTTGGATAAACCAAGGCTGGTCAACGGTCGAGTTGAAGCTTGAATAAGGGTTCGACCCCAGCGACGCTCCTAGCAGAAACGTCTTCTTCCAACACGCGGGCTACTTAAAGGGCTTATCAACCAAGTCAATTAATCGGCAAAACCTCTTTCGGGTTCATGAGGTGATGTTCGAACAGCACAGAGGTGGGATGGTTTGAAGGAGAAAATCTGCCGCTCGTTCCTGAAAAAAACGATCCACGATATTCCGCATGGGCCGAGCACCGAGGGTACGGTGAAAACCTTCCCGCACGAGATTTTCGACTGTAGAGCCATCGACCGCCAAGTTATGCCCAAGCCGGTTGAGGCGTTCAACTTCGCGCCCAATCATGAGTTCGCAAATTTCGCGTTGAATGGCGTAAGGCAGCCGGTTGAAGACGAGCTTTTCGTTGATGCGGGCGACCAGTTCGGGGCGTAGCACCTGATCGACCCGGCGCAGGACAGTACGTTCAATTGTGGCGAAGGCCGAACTTTCCATCCGCATTGCCTCCCCAGCACCAATGTTTGAGGTGAAGACGATGTAGTAGTTATTCAGGTTCCGTGTTTCGCCATTCGCCAGGGTGATTCTGCCCGCATCGAGGATTTGTAGAAATAAATCCAGCACAAGCGGGTGAGCCTTTTCCATCTCGTCGAAAAGCAGCGTGCCGGGAGTATTTTTGTCGAGAGCACGTCCGAGCATTCCCGTATCGGTTGAGGAGCTTCCCAGTAGAAGGCCCACGGAGGACTGATTTTGAAATTCCGACATATCGAAGCGGTGGAGATGATCCGAGCCGCACAGGTATTCCGTGAAGGCGATAGTGATTTCAGTTTTACCGACGCCAGTTGGACCGACAAAAAGGAACGAACCTTTCGGTCGATTCGGATGAGCCAGGTTCAATTCTCCTCTCTGGAGAACAGAGCAAATGCGCGGCAGAACATGGTCCTGTCCCTTGATGTTGGCTTTAAGGTGAGTCTCCAGGTGACGGAGCTTGGTGAGAAAATCTGACGAAAAAGTATTCATAATGCGCGGACTGTACGTCGCAAAAAGGGACGTTTCCAAAGCCTAAAATTCAACTCCCTCACTTTCCTTGATTATGCAACTGAACTCTCCGACTGCTCTTTAACGGCGAAATCCCGAGTCATGGCTTAATCATGCCATGACAAATTCTCTTCCTTCACTGGTTGCTCTCACGAGCAAATCACTCGTCGGTTTAACTCCTGTTTTCGCGCAGACCGCCAGCACCTCGACGCTCCAGCAGGGTTTCAGCACGGCCCTTGGAATCCTCTTCATGTTTGGATTCTTTTGGGGTGTCGTCAAAATCTGGTCCGGCGCGAACGCCATCAGCAAGGGCGACGCAGACGGCAAGATGGGCATCGTCGCCGGAATCATCATCGCCGGGGCCGCCGCCATCATGGGCGCTCTCTTCGCGATATTCAATTTGAGCGGGGCGACTCTTACCCCCTCGTTCTGACCAATCCGGCACCGTCCTGAGCCAGCCCTCCATATCCATGAACGAACTTCGACTCACAGACACCAATGCAGCGGATGATTCCGCCGGATCGGTTTGGGGACTCGACGGCAATCTATTCATGCCCGTCGTCGCCGCAGCCGCTCTATCCATCGGGGTAGTTCTGATCCTGTTCAGTCTCTTTCATGTCGCATGGTGGTTGAGCTTCCCGCTCGGGGCGGTGCCCTTCGTCGGAGCCCTCTCTTACGTCCTGCTTTTCAAGCAGGGCAAACCGCCCGGTTACGACCGGGACCTTTTTGAACTTTGGATCACCGGCCACGGCTTTGGTTTCAACGCCGGGGATCAACTTACCGCGAGAAAACAGAAATGAAACGACACGACAAAGCGCCCAACGGCCACTTCGCCGAAGGACTCATCCTTTACGGCAATCTCGAAACCGGAGCAATGGCCAGCCAGGGCTTCCTCCTTGAACCGCCC
>Ga0181537_10005294_pt1 | contig 10452 bp, 6 predicted proteins | sample PEATcosm2014_Bin_39_FD_119765 | JGI IMG/M metagenome (GOLD analysis project Ga0181537, IMG submission 119765) | Peatland microbial communities from MTU Mesocosm Facility, Houghton, MI, USA - PEATcosm2014_Bin23_10_metaG | ecosystem: Environmental > Terrestrial > Soil > Wetlands > Peat | place... | reverse complement strand
GACCTTGGCGTCGGTGCGCGCGATGTCCTGCGGATCGCCCGACAGTGCCGCCCAGCGAAACGGGCCGACGCCGCGGCAGAACAGCGGGCGGATGTACTCGGGTACGAAGCCCGGAATCTCGAACGCGTCCTTGACGCCCATCTCGAACGCCACCTGGCGGATGTTGTTTCCGTAATCGAACACCGGCAGCCCGAGGCGCTTGAACGCCAGCATGCTCTGCACATGCGGCACCATCGATTCACGCGCCGCGGCGGCCACGCGCTTCGGATCGCTGCGCCGCAGCTCCTCCCACTGCTCCACCGACCAGCCGATCGGCAGATAACCGTTCACCGGATCGTGCGCCGAGGTCTGGTCGGTGACCGCATCGGGACGCACGTCGCGCCGCAGCAGCTCGGGGAGCACCTGCGCCGCATTCGCGCACAGGCCGACCGATACCGGCTGGCGGCTGCGCTTGGACGCCTGGATGATCGCCAGCGCCTCCTCCAGGCTGTGCGCGCGCCTATCCAGATAGCCGGTCTCCAGCCGCTTCTCGATGCGCGATTCCTGGCACTCGATCGCCAGCATCGAGGCGCCCGCCATGGTCGCCGCCAGCGGCTGCGCGCCGCCCATGCCGCCCAGCCCCGCCGTCAGGATCCAGCGCCCGCGCAGATCGCCGCCGAAATGCTGGCGCCCCATCTCGACAAAAGTCTCGTAGGTGCCCTGCACGATGCCCTGGCTGCCGATATAGATCCACGAGCCCGCGGTCATCTGCCCGTACATCATCAGGCCCTTGCGATCGAGCTCGTTGAAGTGTTCCCAGGTGGCCCAGTGCGGCACCAGGTTGGAATTGGCCAGCAGCACCCGCGGCGCATCCTCGTGCGTCCTGAACACACCCACCGGCTTGCCCGACTGGATCAAAAGTGTCTGGTCGGCCTCGAGCAGCCGCAGGCTTGCAACGATCGCCTCATAGCATTCCCAGTTGCGCGCCGCCTTGCCGATACCGCCATAGACCACCAAATCCTGCGGCCGCTCGGCCACTTCCGGGTCGAGATTGTTCATCAGCATGCGCAGCGGCGCCTCGGTCAACCATGACTTGGCTGAGAGCCGCGTACCGCGCGCGGCGCGAATCACCCGTCCCGCTGCAGCGTGTTGAAAGTCATTTGGCATCGTCATTCACCCGGCATCGTGGCCATCAATGCAGTGCGCAGCGGCAGCTTCAGGCGCTCGAGCGTGGCGCGGTAGCGCGCTTCGATCTCTGCTTCCTGCGCGTGCCGGCCGTCGCGGATCACCCAGCGGCCGCCGACCATCACATGCCGTGCGACCGGCGCCATCGAGCCGAACACCAGCGCATTTAAATAGTATTCCGACGGCAGTTGCGGCCAATCGCCCTCGCCCGAATCAAACGTGACAAAATCCGCGCGTCCCAGTTCGCTCACTGCCAGCCCCGATCGCCCCAGCGCCGCCCAGCCGCCCGCCAGCGCCGTACGATACAGCCGGTCGGCGACCATCGGCTCGTCGCTGGACGCCAGCACATTGCGGCGCCCTTTGAGCAAACGCAACGCCCACTCCAGCTGTCGCAGTTCTCCCCAGGCATTGCACCCGATATTGCTGTCCGAGCCAATAGCCAGCCGACCGCCGGCGTCGAGAAAATGCGCCGCATCGGCGCAGCCGTCGCCAAGGTCGGCCTCGGTGGTCGGACACAGCACCAGCGTCGCACCGCTGGCGGCGATCTGGTCGAGTTCCTCCGCCGTGGTGTGCGTGGCATGCACCAACGCCCAATCTCTGCCCAGCAGCCCGCGCTCGGCCAGCAGTGCCACCGGCGTGGCGCCGTAGTGATCGCGGCACGCGGCCACCTCGGCCGGCTGCTCGGCCACGTGGATATGAAACGGCACGCCGCCGGGTTGCCCGCCGGCGCGTTGGCCGCTGCCCAGCTTCGAGACGACGGCCGCAATGGTCTCCACGTCCACCGCGCGCAGGCTGTGGAATGCCGCCCCGAGCCGGACCTCGCCTTCCGGCGGATAGCGTCGCGCCAGTTCGCTGAAGTCCTGCAGGTACTGCTCGGTGGAGCGCACGAACGGTGCCTGCCCGGGATTCGGCGCCGCGCGGCCGAAGTTGCCATGCTGATACAGCGTCGGCAGCAGCGTCAGGCGTATCCCGGTACGCGCCGCGGCGCGTGCGATCGCCACATCCGCATCGAGCGACGGTTGCGCACCGCGTGCCAGCCGGTGCAGATAGAGAAACTCCGCCACGCCGGTATAGCCGCCGCGCAGCAGATCCAGGTAGCAGCGCGCCGCGATCGCCTCCAGCTCCTCGTAGCCGAGCTTCGCGGCCGCGGTGTACATCGCCTCGCGCCAGCTCCAGAAGTCATCGCCCGGGCCGCGCGCGCGCTGTGTCCAGGCCGGCAACAGCCGCTGGAACGCGTGACAATGCGCATCGCCCAGCCCCGGCAGTGTCAACCCGGGCACGTAAGCCGCGGAGCGAGCCGCCGCCGAGGGCTCGGTGCCGAGCTGCTGCGCCGCCGATGGCCCCGCCGTCATGCGCACGACCCTGCCTTCATCATCGATCTGGACCGCGACATTGGCCCGGAAGGCGCCGTCGATCCACAGATTGGCAAAGGTGACTGTTAGCATCAGGACTGGCGCCATCGGCTCGGGTACGCGATTCTAGCGGCGCCCGACTCCAATTACTCATTGCACCGCCCATGCCCTCACCGTCAGTGCCCTCTTCCATGCCCGTTGCCGCCGCCGGCTCGTCGCCGGCAACGCTGTTCACAGGCGGTCGGCTGCTGCCGATGAGCGACGGCAGCGACAGCCGTGCCGACAACGACGACAGCGTAGACAGCATCGCGGCAGCCGACGGCCGTATCGTTGCCATCGGCAGCGAGGCCGAGCTGCGGCGGCGCTTTCCCGACGCGCAACGGCTCGAACTGCAGGGCCGTCTGGTGACTCCCGGGCTGGTGGACTGTCATACCCACATCGTCTATGGCGGCGACCGCTCCGCGGAAATGGGGCGCCGGCTGGCCGGGGAGAGCTACGAGAGCATCGCGCGCGCCGGCGGCGGCATCCTGAGCACCGCGGCGGCAACCGCCGGCCTTGACGAGGCCGGACTGGTGGCCACGGCATTACCGCGCGTCGATGCACTGCTGGCCGATGGCGTGACCACGCTGGAGATCAAATCCGGCTATGGACTGGAACTGGAGGTCGAACTGCGCTGCCTGCAGGCGGCGCGGCGCATCGGCTCGCTGCGAGCGCTGTCGGTCAGCAGCACCTATCTTGCCGCGCATGTCGTGCCGCCGAAATTCCCGGGCGGCAGCGACGGCTACGTCGAGCGCATCTGTTCGCACTACCTGCCGGCGGTGGCTGCCAGCGGCCTGGCCGATGCGGTGGACGCCTACTGTGAAACCATTGCGTTCTCGGTCGAGCAGGTGGCGCGCGTGTTCGAGTGCGCGCGCGCACTGCGGCTGCCGGTCAAGCTGCATGCCGACCAGCTCTCCAACATGCACGGCGCCGCGCTCGCCGCGCGTTACGGCGCGCGCTCCGCCGACCATCTGGAGTTCACCGACCAGGCCGGGGTCGCGGCACTGGCCGGCGCCGGCACGGTCGCCGTGCTGTTGCCCGGGGCGTTCTATTTCCTGCGCCAGCAGCGCGCACCGCCGGTGGCCGCACTGCGCGCGGCCGGGGTGCGCATGGCGATCGCCTCCGACTGCAATCCCGGCACCTCGCCGATGTCCTCGCTGCTGACCGCAATGAACATGGCTGCGGTGCAATTCGGGCTCAGCACCGATGAATGCCTGGCCGGCGTGACGCGCGAGGCGGCACGCGCGCTCGGCGTGCTGGCGGACCGCGGCACCATTGAGGTCGGCAAGAGCTGTGATCTTGCGATCTGGAACGTGGAGCAGCCTGCGGCCCTGGTGTACGCGCTGGGCAGCCGGCCACTGCATCAACGCATCTGGCGCGGGCACTGGCAGACATGAGCGCGCCTGCGGCCCTGGCATCGGCCGACGGCGTTGCGATCAGGGTCAACAACCACCGGCCGCGCCACGCGACCGATGCCGTTATGCGAAGATTGACGCGCGGCGCGACCGTGCCGCCGCGGCGTTATCATCTCCGCACGGAATGTATCGCATCAAATAGAGCCGCCGATCAGCATCGTATTTCCCACCCGTGAAGCGCGCGCCTGGGGGAGCGGCCTGGCGCTGACCGGCGCGCTCGCCGCGATCGGTACGTGGCTGGCCCAACTGCAGGCGATCCAGCGCCTGGGCCTGAGCGGTCTCACCGTGACGATTGCGCTCGGCATCATTGCCGGCAATACGTTGTTCCCGCGCATCGCATCGCGCACGGCGGCCGGTGTCGATTTCTCGAAGAGCACGCTGCTGCGCACCGGTATCGTGCTGTTTGGCTTTCGCATCACCTTCCAGCAGATTGCCGAGGTCGGCTGGACCGGGGTGGTGATCGATGCGCTCATGGTAGCCCTGACCTTCCTGATCGCGGTGCAGCTGGGTACCCGCGTTTTCAGGCTCGATCGGCAGACCTCGATGCTGATTGGCGCCGGCAGCGCGATTTGCGGCGCAGCCGCGGTCATGGCCACCGAGCCGATCGTGCGCGGCCAGGCGCACAAGGTCTCCGTCGCTGTGGCTACCGTGGTGATCTTCGGTACGCTGGCGATGTTCATCTACCCGCCGCTGTACGTCCACCTGGGCCTGTCGCAACACGCGTTCGGCGTCTTTGCCGGCTCCACCATCCACGAGGTGGCGCAGGTGATCGCTGCCGGCAGGAGTGTCAGCGATGAAGTCGCGGGCATTGCGGTGATCGAGAAGATGCTTCGAGTCATGATGCTGGCACCGTTCCTGCTGCTGCTATCCGCCAGCCAGTCAACCCGGCCCTCTGCCGGCCACGCCGCCGGCCACGCCGCCGGCCATGACGCCGACCATGGCACCAACGCCCGCAGCCTGGTGCCATGGTTTGCGCTGCTGTTCATCGCCGCCAGCGCGCTGAACTCGCTGCAGCTGCTGCCAGCCGGACTCGTAGGCTGGCTGAATCAATTCGACACATTGCTGCTGGCGATGGCGATGGCCGCACTGGGATTGCGCACGCATGCCGGTGCTATCCGCCAGGCCGGCGTCAAGCCGCTGCTGCTGGCCGCGACGCTATTTGTCTTTCTCGCGGTGGGCGGCTACGCCATCAACCGCATGGTCACGAACTGGCTGCATTAGCGCGCCGCCCCATCGATCAGCGTCACGCCGCCCATGTAGGGCTGCAGCACGACCGGCACCTCGACGCTGCCGTCCTCGTTCTGATAGTTCTCCAGCACCGCGACCAGCGCACGGCCGACCGCAACGCCGGAACCATTGAGCGTATGCACCGGCTCGGGCTTGCCGCTGGCCGGGTTACGCCAGCGCGCCTGCATGCGGCGCGCCTGGAACGCCTCGCAGTTGCTGCATGATGAAATCTCGCGAAAGCGCTGCTGCGATGGCAGCCATACTTCCAGATCGTAGGTCTTGGCGCTGGCAAACCCGGTGTCGGCGCCGCACAGCGCCATCACCCGGTACGGCAGCCCCAGGCGCTGCAGCACCGTCTCGGCGTCGGCACGCAGAGCCTCGAGCGCCGCGTAGGAGTCGGCCGGCCGCACGATCTGCACCAGCTCGACTTTCTCGAACTGATGCTGGCGGATCATGCCGCGCGTGTCGCGCCCGGCGGCGCCGGCTTCGGAGCGAAAGCACGGCGTGTGCGCGGTGAACTTCAGCGGCAGCGCCTCGGCGGCCACGATCTGCTCGCGCACCAGGTTGGTCATGGGCACTTCGGCGGTCGGGATCAGGTAGAGCTCGTGTTCGCCGCGCAGCGCGAACAGGTCCTGCTCGAACTTGGGCAGCTGGCCGGTACCCACCAGCGCTGCGCTCGACACCAGGTAGGGGGCGTAGATCTCCGTGTAGCCGTGCTCGCGCGTGTGCAGATCGAGCATGAACTGCGCCAGCGCGCGCTGCAGCCGCGCCAGTGCGGCGCGGATCACTACAAAGCGCGCGCCGGAGATGCGGCCCGCGGCCTCGAAATCCAGCAGCCCGAGTGCTTCACCGATCTCGACGTGATCGCGCGGCTTGAATTTGAACTCGCGCACCACGCCGTAGCGCCCCACCTCGACGTTGCCGCTCTCGTCGGCTCCGTCCGGCACCGACTCGTGCAGCAGGTTTGGTAGCTCGAGCTGCCAGCGTTCAAGCTGCGACTGCACGCCGGCGAGCTCCTGTTCGGCGCCTGCCAGGCCGGCGGTTAGTTCCTCGCCCGCGCGCAGCAGCGGCGCGATATCCTCGCCGCGCCCGCGCGCCTGCCCGACCGCCTTGGCCTGGCTGTTGCGCGCCGCGCGCAGCCGGTCGGTCTCGATCTGCCAGTGGCGTCGCTGCTCGTCGAGCTGCTGCCATGCATTCACATCGAACGCATAGCCACGCCGCGCCAGCAGCCGCGCGACCTGTTCCGGATCGGAACGCAGCAGCTTCGGATCGATCATGATCTGCCCTGCTCGGACTTCGGGTTTCGCAGGCGCTCCAGCGCCTCGCCGATGCGCTGCTCCAGCCCGCGCGTGGTCGGATGATAATAGCGGCGGTCCGGCATGTCGTCGGGCAGGTAGCGCTCGCCGGCGGCATACGCCTGCGCTTCATCGTGCGCATACCGATAGCCGCTGCCGTGACCCAGCTCCTTCATCAGCCTGGTCGGCGCATTGCGAAATCGCAGCGGCACTTCCAGCGAGCCGTAGCGCTCGACATCCGCGCGCGCTTCGGCCAGTGCGGTGTAGACCGCATTGCTCTTGGCGGCGACCGCGAGGTAGACCACCGCCTCGGCCAGTGCCAGCTCGCCTTCCGGACTTCCCAGCCGCTCGTATACCTGCCAGGCATCGAGTGTGACCTGCAGCGCGCGCGGATCGGCCAGTCCGATGTCCTCGGCCGCCATGCGCGTGATGCGCCGCGCCAGGTAGTGCGGATCGCAGCCGCCATCGAGCATGCGCGCGAACCAGTACAGCGCCGCGTCGGGATCGGTGCCGCGCACCGCCTTGTGCAGCGCCGAGATCTGGTCATAGAACTGGTCGCCGCCCTTGTCGAAGCGGCGGCGGCCGCCGCTCGCGATCTCCTGCGCCTGGGCCAGCGTGATGCGCTTGTCGCCGCTCGCGGCGGCCACCGAGGCGGCAAGCTCGAGCATGCCCAGTGCGCGACGCGCATCGCCGTCGGCGGCGTGCGCCAGCAGAGTGAGCGCCTCATCCTCGATCGACAGCTCCTGCGCCCCCAGGCCGCGCTCCCGATCCGCCAGCGCCGCCCGCACCAATGCCTGCAGTTCCTCGACGCTCAACGCCTTGAGCACGTAGACTCGCGCACGCGACAGCAGCGCGCCGACGATTTCGAACGAGGGATTCTCCGTGGTCGCGCCGATGAATGTCAGCGTACCGTCCTCGACGTGCGGCAGGAAGGCATCCTGCTGCGCCTTGTTGAAGCGATGCACCTCATCGAGGAACAGGATCGTCGGCTGTCCGCCGGCGGCGCTCTGCTGCGCCAGCGCGACGGCGTCGCGGATGTCCTTGATACCCGCCTGCACCGCCGACAGCGCGATGAAGCGCGCCTCGGAGCGCTCGGCGATCAGCCGCGCCAGCGTCGTCTTGCCGGTACCGGGCGGTCCCCACAGGATCAGTGAATGCGCCTGGCCGTCGCTGATCGCCTGGTACAACGGCTTGCCGGGCGCCAGCAGGTGCGTCTGGCCGACGAACTGCTCGAGCGTGCGCGGCCGCATGCGATCGGCCAGCGGCCGCCAGTCCTTGCCGCTGTCGGCCAGCCTGAGCGGCTGTTGATTCGAGTGGCGCTTGCGCATCGCGGCAGCGGCTACGACTGCGGCGTGCCGATCACGTCCACGCCGGCCGGCGGTTTGAACTGCAGTTCCGAGGGCGCGAAACGCACATTGCGATCGCTGTGCGAGAATTCCAGCGTCACCGTCTGGCCCAGCCGGTCGGTCACCACCATGCGCGCCAGGCGCTCGCGCGCAAAGCCCAGCTCGGCATGGCTGAAATCCGCCTCCGTGCTGCGCGGCTTGACGCTGACCCAGTCCAGCCCGTCGTGCGATCCGGCCGCCGCGATGTCGAAGCTCTCGTGCAGCTGCGCGGATGAGCCCGACAGCAGCATCACCGGCGTCGCCGACAGCGCGGCTGCCACTGGCTTCACCGACACCTGCGCCAGCTCGCGGTCGTAGAACCACAGATTCTTGCCGTCGGCCACCAGCAGCTGGCCACGCTCGCCGCCAGCAGTCGCAGCCGGCGGTGGCGCCGCGCTCGCCCCCGCCGCGACGGCATCGGTGCGCGGGGTGTAATCCCAGCGAAAGCGGCCGGGCCGCACCACCAGCAGCGTGCCCGCGCCCGACTCGGTCTGGGTGCCGCGCGCATCGGTCACGGTCTGCGTAAAAGCAGTGCGCAGGCTGTTCATGCCGTTCAGATAGCGATCCAGGGCCGTGTCGGCAGCGCCGCTCGTGGCTGCGCGCCCCCCAGCCGCGGCAAGCAGGGCGATCAATCCGGCTGCCATCATTCGTTGCTGCGCCAACTCAGCTCCCCGCCGGCGGCGGTGCCAGCACTTCACGCCCGCCATTGGACTGCAGCGGCCCGACGATGCCGGCGCTCTCCATCGCCTCGAGCATGCGCGCCGCGCGGTTGTAGCCGATCTTCAGCCGCCGCTGCACGTAGGAGATCGACGGCTTGCGCTCGGTGGTGACGATCTTCACCGCCTCGTCGTACAGCAGATCCTGTTCCGGATCGCCGCTGGCAGTCTCACTGTCGTCGTCCTCGCCGCTGATGCCGGGGATCGGCAGCGACGGACCACGCAGTACCTCATCGATGTAATTTGGACGCGCGGCCTTCTTCAGCCCCTCGACCACGCGATGCACTTCGGCGTCGGAGACAAAGGCGCCGTGGATGCGGGTCGGCATCGAGGTGCCGGGCGGCAGATACAGCATGTCGCCGTGGCCCAGCAGCGACTCGGCACCCATCTGGTCGAGGATGGTGCGCGAGTCCACCTTGGCCGAGACCTGGAAGGCGATGCGGGTCGGGATATTGGCCTTGATGAGCCCGGTGATCACATCCACCGACGGCCGCTGCGTGGCCAATATGAGATGGATACCCGAGGCGCGCGCCTTCTGCGCCAGGCGCGCGATCAACTCCTCCACTTTCTTGCCGACGATCATCATCATGTCGGCCAGCTCATCGATGATCACCACCACGAACGGCAGCGGTTCGAGATTCGGGATCTGGCTCTGGTCGATGCTCGGATCGTTGGCGGCACGCTGCAGCATGACCGGATCGCGGATCGGCTTGTCGTCGGCGATCGAATCCTTGACGCGGCGGTTGTAGCCGGCGATGTTGCGCACCCCGAGCGCCGCCATCAGCTGGTAGCGCCGCTCCATCTCCGCGACACACCAGCGCAGCGCATTGGCTGCCTGTTTCATGTCGGTGACCACCGGCGACAGCAGGTGCGGGATGCCTTCGTAGACCGACAGCTCCAGCATCTTCGGATCGATCATGATCAGCCGTACATGCTCGGCGGTGGACTTGTACAGCAGGCTCAGCACCATGGCGTTGATGGCGACCGACTTGCCCGAGCCGGTGGTGCCGGCAATCAGCAGGTGCGGCATGCGCGCCAGGTCCGCGACCATCGGCACTCCGCCGATGTCCTTGCCGAGCGCCAGCGTGAGCGGCGAGGCGACATCCTCGTAGGCCTTGGAGCGGATGATCTCCCCGAGCGTGACCACTTCGCGCTTCTCATTCGGGATCTCCAGCCCCATCACCGACTTGCCGGGAATCACCTCGACCACGCGCACGCTGATGGTCGACAGCGCTCGCGCCAGGTCCTTCGACAGCCCGCTGATCTGGCTCGCCTTGACGCCCGGCGCCGGGCGCATCTCGAAGCGCGTGACCACCGGCCCCGGATGCACCGCCACCACGTCGACGTCGACGCCGAAGTCCTTGAGCTTGATCTCCACCAGTCGCGACATCGCCTCCAGCGCCTCGGATGAATACGAGGACTGGTGCTGGCCCGGAGAGTCGAGCAGATCCAGCGGCGGCAGTTCGCGCGCCGAGGGCGGATCGAACAGCGGCACCTGGCGCTCTTTCTCGACCCGCTCGCTGCGGGCCGGCGCCGGCGCGGGCGCGGAAATAGCGGGTGCGATCCGGGGTGCAGCGCGCCTATGCTCGGCCTGCAGCGCCTCCTTGCGTTCCAGCTTGGCGCTGCGTCCGGCATTGACCTCGCGCGTGGTGAACCAGCGTTCGCGCACCCAGTGCACGCCCGACCAGGTCCAGGCTCCAAGCCGGTCCATCACGGTGAACCAGGAAACTCCGAACGCGACCGCAGCTCCCGCCATCCAGGCGGCCAGCAGCAGCAGCGTCGCCCCGAGCAGATCGAGGCCCGACTTCAGGCTCTCACCGGCGGCGCTGCCGACCACGCCGCCGGCCCCCTGCGGCAGG
>Ga0181537_10005293_pt1 | contig 10452 bp, 11 predicted proteins | sample PEATcosm2014_Bin_39_FD_119765 | JGI IMG/M metagenome (GOLD analysis project Ga0181537, IMG submission 119765) | Peatland microbial communities from MTU Mesocosm Facility, Houghton, MI, USA - PEATcosm2014_Bin23_10_metaG | ecosystem: Environmental > Terrestrial > Soil > Wetlands > Peat | place... | reverse complement strand
TTTGTTGCTGTATTTTCAAAACGACTTGAGAATTCAGGATCACTGGCAGGTGGACGGACGCCACTACAGCCGGACCAGCGAACATTGGCTCGAGAACATGGATCGTCAGCGCGCGGCGATCGAACCGATACTCGCGGAAACCTATGGAGCCGACCAGGTGCGCCGCTGGTGGGTCTATTGGCGCGTCTTCTTCATGGCGTGCGCGGAATTATGGGGCTACGCCGGCGGCCGGCAATGGCTGGTGTCGCATTACCTGTTCCGCAAACCCGGGCCGGCCGGGGCCCGAAACTAGACCTCGGCTTCCGCCTCGTTCTCACAGCCATGCTCGCAGCGATCCCTCTCGATTTGCAGCGTCGCGTGATGGATATGGAAGCGCCGCTTGAGGTTCGGCGTCAACGAATCGAGCAGCGAATCTTCGGCACCGCGATCCGGAACCACCAGATGAGCCGTCAGCGCCACGCTGGTCGTGCTGAGCGCCCAGATGTGCAGATCGTGCACATCGGTCACGCCTCGCTGATCGGCCAAATACGACATGACCGCCGTGGAATTCACGCTCGACGGTACGCCGTCGAGCGATAGGTGCAGTGAATCTCGCAACAATCCCCACGTACTCACCAATATCGCCGCGACGATCAGCAGGCTGACGATCGGATCCAGCCGGCTCCAACCCGTGTAAATGATCAGCGCCCCCGACACGAGGACGCCGGCGGAAACGGCGGCATCACCCAGCAGGTGGATGAAGGCGCTGCGCCTGTTCAGATCGCCATGACTGCCTGCATGCAGCATCCAGGCACTGAGGCCGTTGATCACGATACCGCTGGCCGCAACTCCCATCACGATCCCGCCGGCGACGGCCGGCGGCGAGGCAAGCCGCCCGAACGCCTCCCAGGCGATCGCGCCGCACGCCAGCAGCAGCAACACCGCATTGGCCAGCGCCGCAAGCACCGAGGAGCGGCCCAGACCGTAGGTAAACCGCGCGCCGGGTGGCCGGCGCCCTAAATACATGGCGGTCCAGGCACAGACCAATCCCAGCACGTCGCTCAAGTTATGGCCGGCATCGGCAATCAACGCCACGGAGTTGGATATAAATCCAAATGCGGCCTCGATCACCACGAAAATCACATTGAGACCCACCGCGATGGCCATCCGGGTATTGATGCTCTGTGTGGCTATGCCATGCGCGTGACCGTGTCGGGCGTGAGAATGTCCGTGCGCGTGGTCGTGGTCGTCGTCATGCTCATGCTCATGGGCCTCCGCATGAGCGTGGTCATGATCATCGTCATGATCGTGATGCTCATGCGAATGATCGCTAGGATGCGGTCCCATGCGCGCTATCTTACTTGAATTGGCGCAACCTCAGCATGTTCCTGGAAATGGGGGCGAAAGTCGGTCGCGCAAGCGCTGCCGAGGCCCTTTTAGAGCCCCAGATCGCTCAAACCGGGGTGATCGTCGGGCCGCCGCCCCAGCGGCCAGCGATAACAGCGTTCGCGTTCCGCAATCGGCATGTCATTGATGCTCGCGATGCGCACCCGCATCAGGCCGTGCTCGTCGAACTCCCAGTTTTCGTTGCCGTAGCTGCGAAACCACTGACCGCTATCGTCGTGCCATTCGTAGGCAAATCGCACTGCGATGCGATTTTCACGGAACGCCCAAAGTTCCTTGATCAGCCGATAGTCGAGTTCGCGCGACCACTTGCGCGTCAGGAACGCCTCGATTGCGTCGCGCCCTTGGATGAATTCGGCGCGATTGCGCCAGCGGCTCTCCGTCGTGTAGGCAAGGGACACTCGTTGCGGATCGCGGGAGTTCCAGGCGTCCTCAGCCATGCGCGCCTTTTGCGCCGCGGTCTCCTCGGTGAACGGCGGCAGCGGGGGTCTATCCATCGGCATACCTCGATGATGTTTGCGAGACTTGACGAATCGGCGGGACGATCAGCTGCGGGGCCCGGCAGGCTTTGCGCAGGGCGTCGGCGGCACAGCTGCGCGGCGCGAGATCACGATCCAGACAGATGTGAACTTCGCGAAGCCGGGGCACGTCCTGGCCGCTGCAGGTCACCACCACCGAGTCGGGCGGCAGGCGCGGGTTGGCGCGAAGGAATGCGCCGCCGATCGCCGCGGGCGATTGCTCAACCGCTTCGGCCGGCCTCGACAGTTCCGGAGGAATCGCGATGCCCGCACGGGCGCGGCGCACCAGTGCAAAGAAGTCGGCCGGCTCCAAGCCGCTGCAGGTGCCGTGCGCCGACCATTCGTGGTAAACCAAACCGCGCGCCGGCATGAGGTCGGAGACGCTCTGCGCGACATCATCCGGCACCGCGCGATGCACATCGCAATTCTCGGGCCAGCCTCGTTCGTACTGCGGCCAGAGTCCATGGACGATGAACCCGTAGCGCCGCGGTCCATTGCACTCGGCCGAACCGGGGGAGGACAGGCAAAATGCCGGCGACCACGACAGCGACAGAAGGTAGTACGCGAAGTCGCCGGGCTCGCCCGAGCTGGTGCGGCCGCGATGCCGGGCGGCGCCGTCTTGGACGGCGCCGAAAAATACGCAGGTCAGCAAGGCGGCCGCGCCCAGAAGATGCAGCGATCTCGGAAGGCTGTTCATGGGACCCCCATCAGCCGCCGGAACCGCTCACCCAGGTGTCCTTGTCGCGGATGATCGGAGCCTGCCACCCATTGCGGATGTTCTTCGAGGTGAGCCCTTGGCCATCGGCGCGCCAACCCGGCGGTCCGAACACGACACCCAGCGCTTCGCGCGCCGAGCGCGCTGCAAACGCTTCGCGGATCAAAGCGGTCCACTCGTGGAAGGCGATGCGCACCGGATTGAACGTCTCGATGTTCTTGACGATGCCGTAACGCGGTGGTTCCTGGTCGCGTTCCGCGGCGAATGAACCGAACAGTCGATCCCACACCATCAGCACCCCGGCGTAATTGCGGTCGAGATATGCAGGGTTGGTGGCATGGTGCACGCGATGATGCGACGGCGTGTTGAACACATACTCGAACCACGCCGGCAGGCGGTGCACCGCTTCGGTATGAATCCAAAACTGATAGAAAAGATTGAAGCCTTGTTGCGCAAGAATCATGCTGGGCGGAAATCCCAGCAGCGCCAACGGAATCCACGGCGTCCATGTGCCGACGATCACGCTGGTCCACGATTGGCGCAAAGCGGTCGATAAATTGTATTCGCGCGACGAGTGGTGATTGACGTGCGCCGCCCACCAGAACCGGCACACGTGGCTGATGCGATGAAACCAGTAATAGATGAAATCATCCAGGAAGAATATCGCCGCCCACGCCCAAGGGGAGCTCGGCGATATCGTGAACAGCCGCAACTTGTACACCGCGGACAGTCCGGCGAACACGACACCGGCCATCGCCAGATTCATGACGATGTTGCCGGCCTGCATGCCGAGAGAGGCCCAGGTGTCGCTCGAGGTGTAGTGAGATTTGATGAGCGCGCTGCGGCTCAGGGCCGCTTCGACAGCAATCATCGCAAGAGAGATGCCGAGGAAAATCTCCGGTAGGTGCGGCTGCCAATTCATGGAGCGATCGTACCACTCGGATTATTGCCCGGACCATGTCGGCGCGCGCGGCCGGCGCCGGTTGCCGGCAGGCCATGTGCTCCAGTGCCGCGCGTCTCATCGCGGTCCGTACTCCTCGCCCTCGTCCACGTCCGAGGACGGGTAGTCAGGGTCGGTCAAACGGCGGCGCACGTGGCGGCGCCGCCTCCGCAAGCGCTGAATCCTCGGCGCAAAGCCGGCCCACTCCGGACGCAGCCACAGCGGGTTTTGGGCATCGCCGGCCAGAACCGAGGATACGAGCTGGCGCGTTTCCGTGGCGGCGGCCGCCACTCCCGCCGGCACGTCGCGCCACGCCGCGACCGCGTTGACCGCAACGTCGAGGCCCGACTGAAACGCGGTTTCGACACGCGCCAGAGTGGCCTCCCACGGGCTTGCATCCTCCGCATCCGCGGGTACCGCCTGCAGAAACATGTCCACCAAGACGCGCGCCGCTTGCACCGGGCTCGCCGCAACGAGGGCGGGACTCGCCGCGTTGGCTCGCCGGGGAACGATGGCCGCGGCCAACGTCGAATCAAGTGCTGCACGCGCTTCCGCCAGCAAGATCTGCAAGGCCGCGGGGATGTCGAGCGGCCGGATGTCGAGGAGGTCGGTGGGCGGCACGTTCGGTGCTGTTTGCGATCCTTGCCCGGCTGCCGCCGTCGTTGCGGTGCGCGCGGCGGCTGCTTCCGCGGGTGGTACCTTGGAGATTTCCATCGCGGAGCTTTGCGCGCTAGGGCGGCAGGTGGCGATTGACCAGCGTGATCATCCGGTCGATGGCGACGTGGAACGGGTCGTGCGTCAGCTCCGGCAAGTCGAGATAGGTGGCGCCGGGCTTGAGCAGGGGCTTGACTCGCAGCGTTTGCTGAATGATGTCGTCGTGCGGGGCGAATACGGTCAACTGGGCCTTTAAGCTCTTCAGCTTTTTCTCGATGGGATAACCGCATGCCGCGCGAAACGCGGCACCGGGATTCGCGGCGAGTACGTGCTCCACGAAGCGGCGGTGCACGTCGCTCAAATCATACGGTGGCTGGCGGAATGCAAATCCGCCGCGCCAAGCACCGAGCACGTGGCCGCCCTCGGTTGCCGGCCGCAGAGGCTGTTCGCTGTATTTCTCCATCTGGCGCTGTTGTTCTTCCGCGGAGAAAAGCGGCATGCCGACCGCAATGACGTGCCGGACATTCGCGCCGATCTGATGAGCCACCTCGATCGCCTCGATCGAGCCCGTGTGCATGCCCAGCAGGTCGACTTCGCCGTCGAGCCCGGCGCCTTTCAGCGCATCGACGGTGCTCTGAGCGTACTGCTCGAGCGTCAGGGCCCAGGGCGGCGCATCCGAAAATCCGTAACCCAGCCGGTCCGGTGCATAGCTCGGCCGCTCCAGCCGCTGTTGCAATGAGTCCCACATGGCGCCCGAGCGCGGCGACATGTGCAGCAGCACCAGCGGCACCCCTTTTCCATCCCGGGTTCGCATGTGCAGCTGCCCAAAGCGGGTTGCATAAATTCGCCGCGGCATCAGTGGGCATCCAAGAAAGCTTCGACCAATGGTGCGACCAAGTCCGGCCTTTCGATATGCAGCATATGCCCCGCATCCGCGATATGCGCAATCTCGATGTGCGGAAATATCGCTCGGAATGCCGCCGCCGTGCCGTCATCGCCCAATTTTGCAAGCAGGTCGGATTTGTCGCCGATGAGCATCAACAGGGGCGCCCGCAGTTCGCTCCAACAGGCTTCGGCATCCTCGCGTTTGTACAGAATCGGGTTCACCCAATGATGCCGCGGATCGCCCGCGAGCCGCACACGTCCGCCCGCATCGACTGTCCCCCAGGCGGAGGCCACGAACGCAGCCTGGGCCGCCGTGAAACGCGGGTAGCGAAAGCGAATGACCGCGGCGAGTTCCCCGAGCGAAGCGTAATCCTTTCCCTTAAGGGGACCTTTCAGTTGATCCAGCCACTTGCGCAGTCGCGCCGGCGCCTGTGACGGTGAGGTGCGGGGAAGTCCGAATCCCTCCAGATTTACCACGCATCGCACCCTGTCCGGCCGGATGCCCGCGTACGTGCAGGCAATATTGCCGCCCATGCTGTGCCCGACGATGCGCGCGGGCGCGTTCGGCGACAGCCGGTCCAACAGCGCGTCGAGGTCGGCCAGGTAATCGGGGAACCAGTAGCCCTCTTGCGGCCACTCGCTGCGTCCAAAGCCACGCCAGTCGAGCGCCACCAACGGACGATCGCGCCGCAACGCATCCACCATGAACTGAAACGTCCCGCCGGCATCGAGCCAGCCATGCAGCAAAAACACGGGTGCAGCCGCTTCCGAAGGCTCCGGTCCCCATCGCGTCAGATGCATTTCAAGTCCGCGCAATCGCACGGTCTCGTGCCGCGGCGCACGCAATACTTGGTACGCGGTCAAACTATCCAATCAGGGATGCATTCCGCTGCCGATCATTGCGCCGACCACTCCGCCAACCAGACCACCAACGGCGGCAGCCGCGGCAACCACGATCACCTGCGGCGGCTTGTTGACGCCTCCCGCCGGGCTGACTTTGCCGTTGCCGGGCGGCGGAGGCTGGATGGGGTTGTTTCCGTTTGCCATGTGAATGGACTCCTGATTCTCTGATCGAGCCCCACTTTCATACACGCAAGGGGCATTGCGCTGCAAGCGCGGACCGGTTTGCCGTGCGGCGGCGCCGCGGCGCATGCTTCGGGCCATGGAAGGGGACCGCATCGGGCCGTATCGCGTGCTGCGCACTTTGGGGGTGGGCGGCATGGGCGAAGTGTATCTCGCCGAACGAGCGGACGCTGAATTCGAGCAGCAGGTCGCCATCAAAGTCGTGTACGGCGGCTCGCGCGGTGTCAAGTCGCGGCTCAAGATTGAACGACAAATTCTCGCGCAGCTCGATCATCCGAACATCGCGCACCTGCTCGACGGCGGTTCGCTGCCCGATGGCACGGCCTACATCGTCATGGAGTACGTGGATGGTATTCCCATCGACAACTACTGCGACTTGAACCGGCTCGATGTTGCGGCTCGTCTAAAGCTCTTTCAAACCGTTTGCGCCGCGGTCCATTACGCGCATCGGAATTTGATCGTTCATCGTGACCTGAAGCCGTCCAACATCTTGGTTACCGCGGCCGGCGTGCCCAAGCTGCTCGATTTCGGTATTGCAAAATTATTGGACGAGCGCCAGGCGGGTCATCACACGCTGGCGGTGACTCATGCCGACATCCGCATCATGACGCCGGACCATGCCAGTCCCGAACAGGTCCGAGGACAGACAATCACCACTTCGAGCGACGTCTACGTTTTGGGCGTGTTGCTCTACAAACTATTGACCGGGACCAGCCCCTTCATCATACCGTCCGTGCGGCTCACGGATATCGAGCGCGCAATATGCGAGAAGGACCCGACGCTGCCCAGTCATTCGATCGGCAGAGATGAGTCGGAGGAGGCTCGCGCGACCGCCGACGCACGCGGTACCACTGCAAAGCGCCTGCGGCGAACTCTGCGCGGCGATTTGGACAACATCGTACTCATGGCCATGCGCAAGGAGCCGGAACGCCGTTATGGCTCCTCGCAGCAGATGGCTGGAGACATCCAACGCTATCTGGACGGCAAGCCCGTGATCGCGCATCGCGATACGATGTCGTATCGCAGTGCGAAGTTCGTGCGCCGCCATTGGCTGCCGGTAGCAGCCACGGTCAGCGCCGCCTTCATGATCCTCGCGTTTGCGATCACAACCTACGTCCAATCCGCGCGCATCGCCGCCGAGCGCGACCGCGTCGCCGAGCAACGCGAGCATGCGGAGCGGGAGCGCGCCCGCGCCGAGGAAGTCTCCAGTTTTCTCGTGAATCTGTTCAAGCTGTCGGATCCCGAAGAGAACCGCGGCAACCTGGTTACCGCCCGTGAACTGTTGGACTCCGGTGCGAAGCGATTGCAGGCTGAACTCAAGGATCAGCCGCAAACCAAAGCTGCCCTGCTCGCCACCGTCGGCGCTGTCTACGACAGTCTCGGACAGTATCAGGACGCGTTGCCGATCTTGAGCGAGTCGTTGCATTTGGAGCCGCCCTCCGACACCAGGTCGCGCATCAACACGCTATTGGAACTCGGTCAAGCCCGGATCGGCGCCGGCGATCTCCCCGGCGCCGAGTTGTCCCTGCAAGAGTCCCTGCGTCTGTCGCAGAGCAGCGCCGGGGCCGATAGTGTGGAGTCGGGGCACGCCCTTTGGGCCCTCGGAATGCTCAGAACTCAGCAGGGGCGATACGCCGAGGCCAAGGAGTTGTACACGCGCAGTCTTGGCATATTGGAAACCAACGGAGCGCAGCAGGCCGACGTTGCGGCCGTGCTCGATGATCTGGCAACCGTCTTTACGCGCGACCACCAGTGGCCGCTCGCGAAAGTGACTTATGAGCGTTCGCTCGAGATCGATCGACGCGTCCTCGGCGATGATCATCCGCGAGTGGCCGTACGGCTGGCCAATCTGGCGATCGTGGCGCAGAACATGGGTGACTTGACGCGGGCGGAGAGCCTCTTTGAAGAATCGATCCGGCTTCAAGAGCACATCTACGGAGAGCGACATCCCGAAACCGCGGCGACCAGGGGGAATTTCGCAAGGCTGTTGCAGCGCGAAGGCCGGCTGGCCGAGGCGGAACCCTTGTTGCGCAACGCCCTGGACGTCGAACTCAGTTTCGATGGGCCCGACAATTACAATGTCGGGTACGCCCGCGTGAACTTGGCGATGCTGCTGCACGACCAAGGAAATTTGGCGGCCGCCGAAAGCGAATACCGCAAGGCACTCGCCATTTATGATAGATCGCTTCCCGCCAACCACCAATACCGGGCGGCGGCGCTCATGTATCTTGCGCGGCTTTTGGTCGATCGCGGCAACCCCCAGGAGGCGCTGGCACTCAGCGGGCTGGCAGTGGACATTTGGACGGCGACCTCGCCACCTCTAAGCCCGTCGACCGCCCAGGCACACGCCATTCATGCCTATGCCTTGGCGCATCTCGGCAAGCCGCGTGATTCGGCCGATGAACTCGAGACGGCGTTGCCGATCCTGATCAAGTCACGAGGCATCGACGACCCCGCCGTACGCCGCGCTCAGGCGTGGCTGAAAGCGGTGCGTCCGGTGCCCCTGCAGACCGCGAGCGCCGCACCTTGAGATCGGGCCCTCTGCTGCATCGGCCGCCGCATGCTCAGCCGCCGAGAAATATCTTATAGGCGGGATTGTCGGTCTCTTCGGTATACGGGTAGTGCAGCTCGTTGAGATGCAATAGAAAGTCGGTTCGCGTCGCGGGCGGAACTTGAATGCCGGCGAGGACGCGGCCGTAGTCGGAGCCATGATTGCGGTAGTGGAACAGGGTGATGTTCCAGGCGGTGCCGATGGCCTGCAGGAACTTGAGCAGCGCACCCGGGCGCTCCGGGAATTCGAATCGATACAACCGCTCGTCGGTGAGCCCGCGCGCGTGGCCGCCCATCATGTGGCGCACGTGCAATTTCGCCATCTCATTGTCGGTCATGTCGCGCACCACGAAGCCGGCCGCCGCGAGGCTCTTGAGCAGCTCTTCGCGCTCCGCTTTGCCTTGGCTGAGTGCAACACCGACGAAGATTTGCGCAGCTTGCAGGTCGCCGTAGCGGTAGTTGAACTCAGTGACGCTGCGCCGGCCCAGCAGTTCACAGAAGTGCAGGAACGAACCCGGCGCCTCGGGAATCTGCACGGCGAACAGCGCTTCGCGCTGCGCACCGATATCGGCGCGCTCGGCCACATAGCGCAACCGGTCGAAGTTCATGTTGGCGCCGCTGTTGACGGCGACGAAGGTGCGCGCGCTGCAATTTTCCCGTGCCGCGTATTTCTTGATCCCGGCAACGCCGAGAGCGCCCGCCGCCTCGGCGATGGCGCGGGTATCCTCGAAAATGTCCTGAATGGCGGCGCATATCTGGTCGGTGGTCACCAGAACGATTTCATCCACATATTGCCGGACCAAACGCAAGGTTTCCTCGCCCACGCGCCGCACTGCGACGCCGTCGGCGAACATACCCACCCGATCGAGAGTCACGCGCCTGCCGGCGCGCAATGATTGGTACATTCCTGCGGAGTCTTCCGGCTCGACGCCGATGATCTTGATGCGCGGGTACAGCGATTTAGCATAGGCGGCGATTCCGGCAATGAGTCCACCGCCCCCCACCGGCACGAAAATGGCGTCGATGGCGTCGCCGTGCCGCTGGCGCAGGATCTCCATGGCGATCGTGCCCTGTCCGGCAATCACGTCCGGATCGTCGAATGGATGCACGAAGACCAGTCCGCGCTGCCGGCCGAGCTCGACCGCGCGCTCGTACGCCTGGTCATAGTCATCGCCATGCAGCACGGTCTCCGCGCCGATATCCGCCACGGCCTGCACCTTGATCTCTGGCGTGGTCAGCGGCATGACGATGACGGCGGGAATTCCCCGCGTGCGGGCGGCCAGGGCCACGCCCTGCGCATGGTTGCCGGCCGAGGCGCAGATCACGCCGCGCTGCGCGCTCAGCGCCGAAAGCTGGGCGATCTTGTTGTAAGCACCGCGAATTTTGAACGAAAACACCGGCTGCAGGTCTTCACGTTTGAACAAGACTCGATTGTTCACACGACGCGACAGCCGGGGCGCGGCGTCGAGCGGGGTCTCGACGGCGACGTCGTAAACTTTGGCCGTGAGGATGCGTTCTACGTAGTTTTCTTGCATTACGTACATTAGCTCAAGCGTCCGCGCGGCGGTATGGCTTAGGTATACTGTGAGATGCTCCACAGCACGCGGGGAGCGCAGGTTTCGGCGCGGTTAATTCGGTACCATACGCTCATGCGCACCCTGAAATTCTGGCTGTTGGGCTTGATCCTCGCATCCCCCGCCGCCTTCGCGCTGTCCGGAAATGTG
>Ga0181537_10005292_pt1 | contig 10454 bp, 10 predicted proteins | sample PEATcosm2014_Bin_39_FD_119765 | JGI IMG/M metagenome (GOLD analysis project Ga0181537, IMG submission 119765) | Peatland microbial communities from MTU Mesocosm Facility, Houghton, MI, USA - PEATcosm2014_Bin23_10_metaG | ecosystem: Environmental > Terrestrial > Soil > Wetlands > Peat | place... | reverse complement strand
TGGAGCAAGTAAAGGTAATGGGTGGCGTGCTTCGGGCCTGGAAAGGGGACGACTTCGGTTTCGGGGAGTTCGGCGCAGGGGCCTTCGCGGTCGATGTTGCCGCGGATGGCGGTGACTGGGGCGATTTTGCGGAGCTCATCGAGGATGGAGATTTTGCCTACGTCGCCGAGGTGGAGGATGCGCGAGACGCCGGTTAGGGCTGGTAGGACTTCGGGACGGAGGAGGCCGTGGGTGTCGCTGATTACGCCGATTTTCATGCGGGCCTTCAGAACAGGTTGAAAGTGCCGGTGAAGTCTTTGGGCCAAAGGACTTTGTAGGTGTCGTGGCCTTTGCGTTCGCGCATGGCGATTACCGCGCCTTCAAGGTGATTGTGTTGGCGCAGCTGGTTAATGATGATGGGCTCGGCTGTGGCGGCGTCGACTACTTCGCAGAAGATGTTGATGGTAGCACTGCCGATGTCGCCGCCGTCGCAAATGCCCAGGCCGGTGCGGGTTAGGCATTCTGTCATAAGGTCTTCAATGGCGACTCGGCGCGCATGATCGTCGACGGAGCCCCAGCGCTGGAGGCGGTAGTGGATGACGACCTGGACGAAATCTTCCATCTCGAGGGCTTTGAAGCCGGCAGCCTCGATTCCTTCCACTTCTTTGATCATCAGGGTTGCGCGGCCGCGTTCTTTCAGAGAGAAGCTTCGCAACTCCGCCCCTTCGCCGACTTTGCCGCTGCGGATGAAGACCTCTCCGGAGGCGGTCCAGGATTCCCAGATCTCGGTGATGCCGTTGCGGGTGCGATAGACCTTGAGATTCATGGTGAGCGCCTGTGGCGTGGGTTGGAGGGGACGATTTGGAGTTTAGGGTTGGGGTTGGGGCGGCGTCAATACGGTGAGAGGTGTTGAAAGTCTGATCACAGTTATTTGTAGGAGGCTAAACCAAACAAATGCAAAAGCAACCGCTGATCCTTCGACTACGGTCGCCGCGGCGACCTCCGTTCAGGATGACAGCTCATTATTGAACGATCGAGATGACAGCGCATTCTTAAAGCCCTAACTCTAAGCGTGTTCGCGGGTCCAGGCGGTCGCGGAGGGCGTCGCCGAGGAAGTTGAAGCCGAGGACGGCGGCGGCTACCGCGAGGGCGGGGAAGATGACGAGGTGCGGTGAGTCGAAGAGGTGGGAGCGGGCGTCGTTGAGCATGGCGCCCCAACTGGGTGCGGGGGCGGGGATGCCGAGGCCGAGGAAGGAGAGTGTGGCTTCCGCGAGGATGACTCCGGCCATACCGATGGCGGCCTGGACTACGATGGGCTGGACGATGTTGGGAAGGATGTGGCGGAAGAAGATGCGTGGGCCGCTGGCGCCGAGGGCTCGGGCGGCGTCGACGTATTCGCGGTCGCGGACGGCCATGACCTGTGCGCGGACCAGACGGGCGTAGCCGGCCCAGCCGCCGATGGCGAGGGCGAGGACCAGATTGAAGAAGCCGGGACCGAGGAAGGCCGCGAAGGCGATGGCGAGAAGAATGCCGGGAAGGGCGAGGAAAGTGTTCATGGCGAAGGTGGTCAGCGCTGTATCGACCCAACCGCCGAGGTAGCCGGCGAGGCCGCCGATGCCGAGGCCGAGGGCGAGGGAGATGGAGACAACGCTGACAGAGACTGCGAGCGAGAGGCGCGCACCCCAGAGCAGGCGCGAGAAGGTGTCGCGGCCTAGCTCGTCGGTTCCGGCCCAGTGGGCAGGGGATGGCCCTTGAAGGCGGTGAAGGAGATCGATGGCGGAGGGGGTGTGGGGCGCGAGCCAGGGAGCTGTGAGACCGGCGAATACGAAGGTGGCGAGGAGCAGGACGCCGACGGCGGCGAGGGGTTGGCGGCGGATGAGCAGACCGAAATGACGGGGTGTGACGGCTGCGGACCTGGGCGCGAGAAAAGGCATGGGCAAGGAAAAGAATACCGCGACACTCCTGTTGGGGTAGGGTTTATACAGATATGCGCACCCATTTTCAGTGTTTGGTGTTGGGTATTGCCGTGATGGCTTCCGCTGCCTATGCGCAGGATCGGACGGTGCCGCTTTGGCAGGGGGAGAGACGGCAAGCGCTTCAGCCGGAGGCGGAACAGTTGTTGGCGCTGGCGAATGAGGCGCGTTCGGCACACGGGGCGGGTTCGCTGCGGTGGGATCCGGCACTGGCGGAGGCGGCGCGGCAACACTGCCTGAGAATGGCGGCGGAAGGGCCGATTGCGCATCGCTATGGCGGCGAGCCGGACGTTTCAGAGCGGGCCGGAGAGGCGGGCGCGCACTTCAGCCTGATTGAAGAGAATGTGGCGATTGGTCCGGATGCGGCTGCGATTCACGAGGAGTGGATGCACTCGCCTGGGCACCGGACGAACCTGCTGAATCCTGAGGTGGACAGAATGGGCGCGGCGGTGGTGGCGAGCCGGGGTGTGCTGTATGCCGTGGCCGACTACGAGCGCGAAGTTCCGGTGTTGACGCAAGGGCAAGTGGAGGCGACGGTGGCCGGACTGTTGCGGGGACAGGGAATTGTGACCTTTGGCGATCGCGCCGAGGCCCGCGCCTATTGTGAACGCGGGCAGAGGATTGCTGGCGCGATCGATAGCGTTGAGCCGAGATTCCGGATGTTGTGGCAAAACCCGGATGTGAACGAGTTGCCCCGTGCGCTGATGGATCAGCTCGCTCTGCGGGCGTATCGGAAGGCATCAGTTGGAAGCTGCCCTGTGCAGAGCCTTGAGGGCGCATTCACTTCTTATCGGGTGGCGGTGCTGTTGTACTGATCTGGACAAAAAAGGGGCTGGAGCCTCCCACCCTTGCGCCAGGAGTTACAAGAAGCAGATCCCTCGGCTTCGCTCGGGATGACAGCAAGAATGGGGCACGGATCGTCATTTTTCCGGACCGGATTACGGGTTCCGGGACTCATCCGAAGTCCTGATGCTGCTTCCATAGCTCGGACCATGGGAGGCGCGGCGGTCCGCAGACAAAGATGTCGGGATGGTCACGGCTTTCTTCGTTCTGGATGCCTTCTGAGTTGCCGTTGTGTCCGGCGAGACGGCAATTGGTGAAAAGGGAGTCGGCCTCCTGCTGGGTGAGGCCGAGGACGATGAGGGTGGTTGGCGGGGGCGTGGGATAGCCGCGCAGCCAGGCGGAGTTGTTGGTGCCGATGGGCAGCGGCAGGTGATAGGCGGGGCCGAGGATCTCAATTGCGCCGTGTTCGCCGTAGTTGGCGTCGGTGATTCCGAGATTGGATTGCTGTTCCGGGGGTAGGGAATCGCGGATGCCGGCGACGGTCTTCACCAATTCCTCCCAGCCGATTTCTTCGCGCAAGTCGCCGTTGTGCTTCAAGGCAAAATCGCGCAGGGGGCCGCTGGAGGCGATGGGGAGAACTGTCGCACACACCAAAGCGCCCCAGAGCGTCAGTCCTGTGAAGAAGCAGGCTTCGACGGTGCGGCGGCCCCAGAGTGGCAGAGAAGGAAGCCAGCGCTCGGCGACGACGGCGCCCATGGCGAGCAGCATGGGATAGGCGGCGGCGAGGTAGTAGTCGCGGCCTTTGGCGAGGAAGAGCAGCGCGAAGGGTATGAGATACATCCATGCAAGCATTCGGTAACGGCTGTTGCGCAGGAAGGCAACGAGGCCCGCGATCCAAAGCGGGGCGGCAACGATATTGACGCAGAGGAGGAACTGACCGGAGAGGAAGGTGTTGGCGCGGCCCTGGCCCACGTCGCGAGTGTGGATGTGCTGAAGGAAGCGGTAGGAGATAAAGCCGTGATTGACCTGCCAGAGGAAGTTGGGGAGACAAATGGCGAAGGCGAGGGCGATTCCGGCCCAGAACCATGGGCTGATGAAATAGCGGCGCGCGCGAGAGAGGATGACTCCGCCGAGGATGCCGGCGATGAAGAAGACGATGGCGTATTTGGTGAGGAGGCCCATGCCGACCGCGGCGCCGATGGCCAGCCACCAGAGGGGATTGTCTGTCCGGAGCAGGCGAATGGTGAAGTAGGCGATGAGAACCCACCATAGGTAGTCGAACGTGGTGTATTGGAATTCGGTGCCTTCGAAGAGGGGCAGTGGAGAAAGCGCGACGGCCAGCGCGGCGGTGAACTGGGCGAGGCGCGCGCCACCGAGTTCGCGAGCCATGAGCCCGGTGACGACGATGGCCACGGCTTGGGCAATTACAGAAAAGAGACGAAGACCGACGAGAGAAAGGCCGAAGAGGGCCATGCCGATGTGTTCGATGAAGGGCGTAAAGGGCGGATAGGCGACGAATCCCCAGTCCATGTGCCGGGCATCGCTGAGGAATTGAAGCTCGTCGCGATGGATGCCGTAACGGCCGTTGGTGAGCAGATGCGCGAGGGTGACGGCGGCGGCGATGGAGAGCAGGGATGCCCAATTTGTCGCGGATTGATAGGGAAGCGACTGCGGGCCTGGCGCTGCATCGGTTGATGGCATGGTGCCTCACTTGCGGTTGTCTGTGGGGATTACGCGGCGGCGGCGCGCGTGGTTCCTCAGATTTCACAGACCCTAGTTTCTGTGCATGACGAAGGGAACCAGGACGGAGGCCATTCCGGCGGCTGTGGCGGCCTGGATGCCGAGTTGGGTGTCTTCAAAGACGAGGCAGTCATTGGGGGCGACGCCCAGGCGTTCGGCGGCGAGCAGGAAGCAGTCGGGCGCGGGCTTGGCGTGCTGATAGTCTTCGGCCGAGACGATGACGTTGAAATTATTGAGGAGGCCGACGGTGGTGAGGGAACCAACGACGGAATCCCGGCGACTGCCGGAGGCGACGGCCAGGGGAATGACGCCGAATTGCGCCGTGATGTGCTCGACTACCTCAGGAATCACTTTGAGACTGGGAAGCTGGGCGAGGTACAGGGCTTCCTTGCGCGTTGCGAGAGTGTCGATGGGTATGGCGAGACTGTAGATCTGGTTGAGGTCAGCGATGATTTTGCGGACGGGCTTGCCGCCCCATGAGTAGAAGAGGTCTTCAGGGAAATCGCAGTTCCATTCGGCGAGCGCGGCTTTCCAGGCGCGATAGTGGAGCGGCATGGAGTCGACGATGGTGCCGTCGCAGTCGAAGATGTAGGCGCGGAATGGGCCGGGAGGGATTTCAAGTTGCATCGGGATAGGGATCTCCTGTTGTGAGGATGTTTGTTGCGGCGGAGCTGAGGCCATTAGCAGGAGGATGCAGCGGCGGCTGGGGCGGTGGCATTGAACGGGTTGGCAACATCAGCCGAGGCAGTAAGATCGGCCAGGGAAGGGCAGGCGCCTTCGCCGGGTTTGGTGGGCTCCATCTGGAGGGCGTTGTTGAACCGGTTGAAGTAATTGAAGAGGCCGATGGCGCAGAGAAGCTCGACGATTTCACCCTCGGAATAGAGGGTGCGCAACTCGGCGAACTGCTCGTCACTGACGGCATGGGCGTCGCGGGTGACGGTCTCGGCCAGGCGCAGGGCGGCTTTTTCAGCGGGGGTAAAGTCGGCGCGTTGAGGCCAGTCGGCCAGGTGCGCGAGCTGGTCTTCGGACCAACCGAGATTGCGGGCGAGGATGGTGTGGCTGGCGAGGCAGTATGGCGTGACGTTGACCTGGCTGGTGCGGACGATGATGAGTTCTTTGAGGCGAGTGGAGACGGTGCCGCTATTGAGCACGGCGGCGAAGTGAGCTTGCATGGTCGAGAAAATTTCCGGCCGGTGGGCCATGACGCGAAACATGTTGGGGACGTTGCCGCGCTGGGCAAAGGCCTTGTCGTATAGCGCTGCCATTTCAGGGGAAACTTCACTGCGGTCGAGCCGGGAAATGCGAGACATGGGGCCTCCTGCCGATGTTCCCATTTTACCGCTGCGGGATGTTCCCGGTACTCGTGCCGGAATGGGCGTTTTGGGGGTTGCGGGAGGGCTGGATTTTTTGACGCAAACACGTCTCTCTGCTACCTTTGTAGAGGACAAACCAGCGCCAGACACTCCTCAGTAGCTCAATGGCAGAGCATTCGGCTGTTAACCGAAGGGTTGTAGGTTCGAGTCCTACCTGAGGAGCCAGAAACACCTTAAAATCAACAAGATGCGAGGCAGCCAAATCGGCTGCCATTTTTATTTCGGGCGAGTGGCTGTTTTGGTGGCTGTTGGCGAAAAATAATTTTGCGCATGGAAAAAATCCCGGCCCCCCAACATCCCCGGCGCTCTCCGAAAACGAAACTCGTCGAGTGCGGCCCAGAAGGAATAAAGACCCCCAGCGAGGCCGCGTACCCGCCCGTGCCCGCCAGCCTTCGCCATTGCCAAAGAGGTAGACGGTCTCGCACCCAGGCCCCCCGCTCGGCCCGGCGTCCGGAGTGAAGCAGAAGATTCCGCGGAATGCCTCTACTGCATCCCTGAGAGCTTCCTGAGCGGACGGGGATTTTCCATCAGCCGAGAATCTCTCAGAGCAACATCAGTGTGTTTTTGGGACTAATCCCGGCCTTTGCACAAGTTCAATAGGTGCATTGGTCTGTTGGCGCCCACCGAGGATCACGCCTGGGAAAGGTCGCCGGACACTAGCCGACTTATCAAAACTGAATATTGCCGGGCATAATGGAGGAGTTTGAGAATGATTGGAGACCTCGATGCCCGAGCACGCCAAATACCCCTTTTTCCCTGAAAACGTGCAGTTCTGGTACGAGACCAAGCGCGCATTTGGAGCTAGCAGCTACGGCGCCAGCGAGTTCGGCGAGGTTATGGCGACCGTTAACCGCATTACTTCCGGCGACAACGATAGCTGGTACAACGAGTGGAACGCGACTGCCGAACGTGCGTTCGCGGAGGCCGAAGCCCAGCTCGCTGCCGGCCACCGCATCAGTGCGCGCGATAGCTACCTGCGTGCTACCACCTACTTTCGAGGCTCAGAGTTCTTCCTCCACGGCAATCCAGAAGACCTGCGCATTTACAGTGCTTACAAAAAATCTATTCAAGCCTATCAAGCGTGCTGTGCGCTTTACGATCCGCCCATCCTTCCTGTCGAGATTCCTTACGGAAACACCACTCTCCCTGGCTACTTCCATCGGGTGGATGAATCCGACGCAAAGCGTCCGCTTTTTATCATGCACTCCGGCTTTGACGGTTCCGCCGAAGAACTGCATGGCGAAGGGGCACGCGCCGGTATCGAGCGCGGCTATAACGTCCTTACCTTCGACGGTCCTGGCCAGTATGGCCCCATCCATCGTGAGCGTCTGCCCTTCCGGCCCGATTGGGAGAACGTTGTCATTCCAGTCGTTGATTTCGCAATAACGCTTCCTGGCGTCGACCCTCAAAAGATCGCCCTCATGGGCGTAAGCCTCGGCGGGTTTCTCGCACCCCGCGCTGCCGCCTTCGAGAAACGCATCTCCGCTCTTATCGCCAACGACGGCATATACGACTATGGGGTCGCTAACCTTGGGCCCATCCCCTCCGGTCAAAGAGCGGCTGCTGAAGCGGCCGCAAGAGCAAAAGAGGCTCCGGAGTTTGACCGCAGGCTGGATGAATTGATCAAAACTTCTCCTATAGCTGCATGGGCATTGACGCATGGTATGTTCGTCACCGGCACTTCATCGCCACGCGCGTATGTTGCGGCAACGCTCGAATACCATCTCCGGAACGGCATCGCTGAACAGATTTCCTGCCCTACGCTGGTCCTGGACGCAGAAGAAGACATGTTCTTCAAGGGGCAGCCCGAAGAACTCTACGAACACCTCACCTGTCCCAAAACATTCATGCGCTTTACTGCCGCTGAGGGTGCCGGAGCCCATTGCCAGGTGGGTGCTCAGAGACTCGCATTTGGCAGAATCTATGACTGGCTGGATGACACACTTGGACACGTCTCATAGGTGAGAGAAGATGCGGTTCGAGTGACCGACTTCAGTTAGTCCTGAAAAACGCCATTCGATCCTTCAATCTTCGATAGGGTTTTCAATGAGCGCATTATCGGCAATGCGCTCATCCGCACTCCGAGGTTGTGGAAACGTGATTTGACCTGTTATCGCCAATGAACTGGAATAGGTAAATGGAAGCCGATCATCTTGACGCGAGTCGCGATGGTCTCAAAGAGACCCTACACTTCGATTGTTGAAGTTGACGTTCCATGGATACGATGTGCGGACTTTGCGGTCACTCAACGCAACTCATCGGTGAATAGACACTTCTAAACGGGACAGGTTCATTGGGCCGCCGCGGAATCAGACTTCAAATCCCAACTCGCAAGATGGCGAAGAGTGACTGCCAGAAGCGACACCCGTGGCATTTTGAGCATAATCACCTGCCGATCATATCGGTGTATGCATTAGAACTACCCTCGCTTCGCGCTCGAATACCCAAATGCCTCAAAGCCAGTTCAGCGGTGCGCTTGAGCTGGGCTCTCGTGGAACCATTCGCAGCTTGAACTGCGAGACCACTGAGGAGCGACGAAAGATAGCGGGTGTAGTCGTCGATGTTCTCTTCTTTGGAGAACTCTCCGGCCCTTCTGGCCTTGAGAAGACGGGCCTTGAGGACGGCTTCATTCCGAAGCCGTATATCGAGCATCAGAGCCTTGGCAGGCTCAGTGTCTACGCCGCATGACAAAGAGCCAGTCAATGTGAAGCAGCTAGCTGGATGTTCCTTGGCGCCCAAGAACTCCACTGTGTTGTAAAACACAGCCTGTATGAATGTTTCGAACGTCGGCTCCGCAAGCGCCCGCACCATGTACTGCCCCGGTACTTCCATATAGCGTTTCGCCGCAAGCGCGAACAGTGCCTGCTTATCGCCGAATGCTGCATAAATGCTGGACGGGTGAATGCTCATCGCTTGTGAGAGATCCGCCATAGACGTGCCTTCGTAGCCCCGTTCCCAGAACAGGCGCATCGCGATGTCGAGGGCTGCCACTTTATCGAAGGCAGCAGGTCTTCCGGGCTTGTTCGAGGTCTTCATGTCGTTTTAGACGCAGGATTTCTGAATCAGATGCAGAGCTGCCCACATCTGTAACGATTGTACGGTATTATTCTGTAGCGGTTGTTCGAGAATTATCTTAACCTCACACCTGCCAGGAAAGAGGCAGTTACGAACGAGATTGGAGACTACATGGGTGCACTTGAGGGAAAAGTAGCAGTTGTGACGGGCGGAAACAGCGGAATCGGTCTAGCAACTGCGAAGCGATTCGTGGAGGAAGGGGCGTATGTCTTTATCACGGCCCGTCGCCAGAACGAACTGGACAAAGCGGTTGCGGAGATCGGTCGAAATGTCACTGCGATCGCTGGAGATCTTGCGAAGCTCGAGGACATCGGCAAAATCGCTGAAACAGTAAAGGCCGAGAAGGGCGTGGTTGACATCATCGTGTCCAATGCCGGTTTCACGGAACGGTCTGCGATCGAGGACATCACACCCGAGCACTTCGATAAGAGCTTCAATCTGATGGCGCGCGCGCCGGTGTTCCTGGTGCAGAAACTGTTGCCGTTGATGACTCGAAAAGGCTCCATCATCCTGGTCAGCTCCGCGATGCACCAGATGGGCTTCGCTGGTCACACTGTTTATGCCGCAGTAAAAGCTACGAACCGGTCCTATGCCCGCACCTGGGCTGCGGAGTTCAAGGATCGTGGCATTCGCGCCAACACGCTTAGTCCTGGGCTGACCGACACTCCCATCCTGGATAGCCAGGCCGAGGGGATGGACCGTCAAGAGGTAATCAATGGCTATGTCAGCGCAATTCCGCTCGGCAGGGCGGCCGATGCGGTAGAGATTGCGAATGCAGCTGTCTTTCTCGGCTCTGATCAGAGTTCGTACGTCACTGGTGCCGATCTGATGGTGGACGGCGGAATCGGGCAGGTTTAGTCCGGCTACCCAGAGATCTCCGTATGCAGGGCACGCTCCTGCATACGGAGCAAGACGAGCGATTTTCGCCAAATAGATTCGGACCCACACTTTGACCGCATCGGTCCCAACGCAGACACATAAGGAAGGTCATTATGGAGAACTCTGAAGAAAAACACGCAATGCTGCTCTCACGTCGAAGGCTGCTCATCAAAGGTGCGATTGCAACCGCAGGCTTGGGCCTCATCGGAGAGGCGGGAGCGCAGGAAGCGACAGGCGAAACGCAGCCTGGGAAGGCCTCCGACTCCAGCATCGCTCTACAGATCTATAAAGGCTTCTCGCAAAACCGGCTCGATCTTTGGGACGCAGTGATTCATCCTGAAGTCAAGTCCAACAGCCCTGCAGGACGAAACATCGACGGCATAGCCGCGCTGAAGCGATGGAACCAGTCGTTCATCGATGCTTTCCGCCCGCGGACCGATCTCGTCGACCATTTTGTCGCGGGGGATCGCGGCCTCGTCACGATCAACCTCCACTGGAAGCACGATCGTCCCTTCAACGGCCTCGCTCCGACCGGAAAGACCGGACGTCGGTAGAGAATTTTATTCTACGGATCGAAAATGGCCTGGTCACGCGATGGGACGTCGCTGACGGTTCGCTTGATCTTGCCATTTACCTGCACGACGAGGGCTTG
>Ga0181537_10005290_pt1 | contig 10455 bp, 9 predicted proteins | sample PEATcosm2014_Bin_39_FD_119765 | JGI IMG/M metagenome (GOLD analysis project Ga0181537, IMG submission 119765) | Peatland microbial communities from MTU Mesocosm Facility, Houghton, MI, USA - PEATcosm2014_Bin23_10_metaG | ecosystem: Environmental > Terrestrial > Soil > Wetlands > Peat | place... | reverse complement strand
GGCGGAGTGGCAGGAGACGCAATCGCCGGCACGCGCGAGATACTCGCCTTTGTTGTTTGGCGTCGCCGTCTGCTGTGCATGCGAAGGCGAACTGACGCTCGCCAGACACAGGGTGAGGGCAGGGATCGTAACCAGAAGCGTGAATCGGCTCATGATGTTCTGATCAGATCTGAGGCATAGTGCTGACAGCGCCAGCCAATGAATCGGGTTGCGATTTCGGGCGGACCGCAAAGGGGGCCGCGCTAAACCGCGCTGTACGACAAGTCATTGTCAATGATCGGCAGCGTGCGGATGCGTTTGCCGGTCGCGGCGAAAATCGCATTGGCGACGGCGCCCGCGATTGGCGGCAACGCGGCCTCGCCCGCGCCGCCCCAGACCTTGCCGCCGCTGGGCACCAGATGGACGTCGATCTTTGGCGCTTCCGCCAACCGCACCATCCGGTAGGTGTCGAAATTGCCTTGCACCGGAACGCCGCCTTTGATCGCGATCTTGCCGTAAAGCGCGGCGGTGAGACCGAAGATCACGCTGCCTTCAGCCTGTTCGGCAATGGTCAGGGGATTGACCATGTAGCGGGTATCGAGCGCGATGGTGACGCGGTTCACCTTGACCTCGCCGCTCGGTCGCACGGTGACCTCGGCGACCTGCGCACACAGGCTGTCGTCGTCTTTGCAGATGGCGATGCCGCGGGCGGTGCCGCGGGGCAGCGGTTTGCCCCAATCGCCTTTGTCCGCTGCGGTATCGAGCACCTTGAGCCAGTCGGGCTTGCCTTCAAGAAGCTTTCGCCGCACCTGATAGGGATCGAGCCCGCTGGCGGATGCGATCTCGTCGAGAAAGCTTTCAAGCGCGAACACGTGCTGGTTCTGGCCCGGTGCGCGCCAGTACCAGACCGGCAAATGCGTGTTCTTGATCAGGGCTTCGACGCGTGTGTTCGGCACGTTGTAGCCATTGTCGGCCAATCCGGCGACGGCCTGCGGCTCCGGACCCTTTGCCGGCGGCTTTCCGCCCGTACTTGCGATGATCGATGAGGTGACGACACGCATCGACCACGCCGCCGGCAAGCCGTCCGAGCCGGCGACTGCCTTGAAGCCGACAACGGCATGCGGGCGGAATTTGTCCTGGCGGGTATCCTCCTCGCGGGTCCAGACCAGCTTCACCGGCTTCTGAACGACCTTGGCGATGGCAATCGCCTGTATGATCTCGTCGCTGGCGTCGCGCCTGCCGAAGCCGCCACCGACAAAACAGTTGTGCAAGTAAACCTGCTCGGGCTCGAGACCCGCGGCCTTGGCCGCGGCTTCCGTCGCTTCATCGGCGGCCTGTGTCCCGACCCAGACATCGAGGCGGTCGGGTTGCAAATGCACCGTCGCGTTCATCGGCTCCATCGGCGAATGCGAAAGATAAGGCGTCTCGTAAACCGCCTCGAATGTCTTCGCCGTGCCCGACATGGCCTGATCGACGTCGCCGTCATTGCGCGCCGTTACCATCGGCTCGCTCAGCGCGGCGTGAAACGCCTGGGAGAGCTGATCGCTGTCAACAGAGCCCGCCGCGCCGACATCCCATTCCGGCTGCAGCCGTGCCAGCGCCTGCTTGGCGCGCCAATAGCTTCCGGCGGCGACCACGGCTACTGCGTTATCGAGCCGAACGACCTGAAGCACACCGGGGGCGCCGGCGAGCACCGACTCGTCGACATTTTTCAGTTTGCCGCCGGCAACGGGGCAGGCATTGATCGCGGCGAAAACCATGTCCGGCAGCTGGGCGTCGATGCCGAATTTGGCCGAACCGTCGATCTTGCGCGCCACGTCGATGCGCGGCATCGGCTTGCCGATGAAGGTGAATTGATCGGGCGTCTTGATCGCGGGTTCCGCCGCCAGCTTGATCTTCGCCGCATCCGCCGCCAGTTCGCCATAGCGCAGCGTCTGTCCCGACGGGCCGTGGGTGACGACACTTAAGGCCGCCGTGCATTCCGACGCCGGCACGTTCCAACGCGCGGCCGCGGCCGCAATCAGGCGTTCGCGTCCGCTGGCGCCGACCTGCTGCATTTTCTTTTGCGTTCCGCGCACAGTGCGGCTGCCGGCCGAGCGCATCGGACTGTAAAGATTGTTTTTGCGAACATTGCGGTTGGCGGACGCGTATTCGACACGGACCTTGGACCAATCGCAGTGCAACTCTTCGGTGACGATCATCGGAAGCGCAGTCATGCTGCCCTGGCCCATCTCCGAGCGCGGATAACGGATCAGGATGGAATCGTCGGGATCGATGGCGATCCAGGCGTCGATCTCGTTGGCGGCGTAGGCATTGTCTTCGTTCCAGGGTTGCGCGACGACGGTCGCGGCCTCCGCAATGGCTGGCGCGGCGCCAATGCCGATCATAAGGCCGCCGGCGGCGCTGGTTGCGGTCAGGATGAAATGGCGACGGGTGAGATGCGCGTTCATGGCAAGCCCTCACGCTTTCATCAGATCGGCGGCGCGATGGATCGCGCGGCGCAGCCGTTCATACGTTCCGCAACGGCAGATATTGGTGATGCCGGCATCGATCTCGGCGTCGGTCGGATTCGGGTATTGTTTGAGAAACGAGACTGTCGCCATGATCTGTCCGGATTGGCAGTAGCCGCATTGCGGCACATCCTCAGCCAGCCAGGCCTGCTGCACCGGGTGCTGGGCGTCAGGCGAAAGCCCCTCAATGGTGACGATGCTCGCGCCGGCCAAGGTGCCGATCGGCACCGAGCAGGAACGCATCGCCCGGCCATTGATATGGACGGTGCAGGCGCCGCACTGCGCGATGCCGCAGCCGAATTTGGTGCCGGTCAAGCCGACGGCGTCGCGCAAGGCCCAGAGCAGGGGCGTATCGGGTTCCAGATCGATGTCGTGCTGCGTTCCATTGACCGTGAGCGTGATCATGGGGGCTCTCTTCGGTTTTAACCCGGACCTTACGGTCAATAGGGGCCTGAGGCTGGTCGGGACAGACCATCCTCAAGGGATTAATTTGGTAAGCCAATCAGGGTTCCGTCAGATACGCCGCGTAAATTCGGCATAAATTCCGAAGTCATGCCGGCTGAGCTGCCGGCGCGAACTGCGCCTGCAGCAGCTCGGCAAAAAAACCGCCGGCGTGTCGCAATTCCTCGAAGGTGCCGGTCTCGACGATGCGGCCGTTCGCAAACACCAAAATGCGGGTGGCGCCGCGGACGGTGGCAAGCCGGTGCGCGATGACGAAAGTGGTGCGGCCTTCCATCACCTCGTCGAGCGCGAGACTGACCCGCGCCTCAGTCACCGGATCGAGCGCACTGGTCGCTTCGTCGAGAATCAGAGTCGGCGGGTCTTTCAGCAAAGCCCGGGCAATGGCGAGCCGTTGCCGCTCGCCGCCGGAGAGCAGCCGTCCGCGCTCGCCGATGCGCGCCTCAAAGCCTTCAGGATTGCGGTCGATGAAATCCAGCGCCTGTGCGCGCGCGGCGGCTTCGCGCATCTCCGCTTCGCTGGCATCCGGCTTGCCGACGCGCAAATTTTCCGCGATCGAGCGGTTGAACAACAACGTCTCCTGGAACACGACGCCGATATTACGGCGCAGGCCGTAAAGCGTGAGGTCGCGAATATCCATGCCGTCGACTTTGATGAAGCCCGACTGCGGATCGAAAGCGCGGTGCAGCAGCGCAAGCGCGGTGGACTTGCCGCTCCCGGTCGGACCGACCAAAGCGATGCGGTCGCCGGGGAGCGCCGTGAAGCTCAAATCGGCGACCGCAGAGCGTTTGCCGTCATAGGAGTATGAGACGTCCTTGAATTCGACGAGGCCGCGGACCCGGCCCGGATCGATCGCATCCGGCCGGTCGCGCACCGCCGGCACGGTATCGAGCACGCCGAAGAAATCGGTGAGCTTCGGCGCGTCGATGAACAACCGGTTGGAAAAACTGACGGCTTGTTCGAGACGGGTGATCAAGAGCGCCGCGATGCTCATGAAGCTGACGATCTGGCCCACCGAGGCAAGCCCGACGAGCTTGAGATAAGTCCCGACCAGAAGAATCACGAGCAGCGTGAGCGTGGTACCGGCACGGGTCAGCACCGCGGCGACCGCCCACCACGACAGCACCGGCATCTGCGCGCGCAACAGCGAGTTCACCAAAGTCTTGAGGCCGGAGACTTCGATTTCGACGCGGGCATAGCTTTGCACCAGAGCGACATTGCCGAGCGCATCGGCTGCCGTCTCGGCGAGGTCGGAATAATGCCGCTCGACTTCGCGCTGCATCCCGGACGCCCGATGCATAACGACGGCGGTCAGCAGCGTGAATGCCACGCACAATGCGAGAAGCGGCAAAGCCAGCCGCCAATTCAACATCAGCGTCACTGGCAGCAGCAGTGCGATGAAGACAAAGGCGGCGAAATGCTCGCGGAAGAACGACACCCACAGCCACCACAGCGTATCGGTGCCGGTGAGCATCACTTTCATCTGGCGGCCGGAATGCGCACCGGAATGGTACGCGAGCGGCAATTGCAGCACGTGCTCGAAATAATCGGTGAGCACCAAGTTGCGCCGCCGATGCGCCAGCCGGTCGGCGGACCACGCGACCAGCGTGCCGGCGACGATGATGAACAGGCCGAAGCCGACCCAGGCGCCGATCAGCGGCGCCAGCGCGCGCGCCGCAGGCCCGACGCCCGCGGGCAGCGCGCCGGACAAGGCATCGACGATACGCCCGAACAGCACCGGCTCGACGAATTGAGCGCCGGCGAGTCCGATATTGGCGAGTGCTAACGCCAAGACGAGCCGTGCGTCGGAACGCAACAGGCCGAGCACGCGAAAATAGATGCGGATGAACGACATGACGCGGTTCTAGCCGCGAATGGCCGGGCCGTAACTAGGCAGGCCAGGGCGACGCTCCGTTTCGCCGATTGAGAGCGTATTTGACAAAACCCTTTGTCGCCTGTATTAAACCATTAGGTTATTTAACTGGATGGTTCAATTGTCGTTGGACACTACTTTCTCGGCCCTCTCCGACCCAACCCGCCGCGCTATTCTGGCGCGCTTGGCGCTCGGCGAAACGTCGGTGAAGGAATTGGCGAGGCCGTTCGCCATGAGCCTTCCGGCGGTCTCCAAGCATCTCAAGGTTCTGGAGCGCGCCGGGCTGATCGCGCGCGGCCGCGAAGCGCAATGGCGGCCGGCGCGCATCGCGCCGCGCGCGCTTAAGGACATCGACGAGTGGCTCAATGCTTACCGCCGCTTTTTCGACGAGAGCTTCGATCGCCTCGACGACTATCTGAAGACACTGCAAGCCAAAGACGCGAAGAAAGAAGGGGGAGGCGGCGATGGCGGCGCAAAATAGCCTCGACCTCGATCGGGATCCGCGCTCGATCATCGGCGTGCGAGAATTCGATGCGCCGCGCGATCTGGTGTTCGCCGCCTTCACCGACCCGAAACATCTGGCGCAATGGTGGGGCCCGAACGGCTTCACCACGACGACGTCGAGCTTCGAGTTTCGCCCCGGCGGCGTATGGCGCTTCGTGATGCACGGCCCCGACGGGCGCGACTACCAGAACCGGGTTACTTACGAAGAGATCGTGCCGCCCGAACGCATCGTCTATCGCCATGGCGGCGGCGCTGACGTCGAGCCGGTGCAATTCCGTCAGACCATCGTGTTCGAGGACCTTGGCGCCCGCACCCGCATCACCTGGCGCGGCGTCTTTCCCTCCGCCGCCGAACGCGACCGCCTCATCAAGGAATACGGCGCCGACAAAGGCCTCGTTCAGACGCTTGCCCGGCTTTCCGAATATGTGGCAGCGATGGTGTCCCGCTGAACCAAGGAGAGAGTTCCATGCAAGTCCAACCCTATCTGGCGTTCGAAGGCCGCTGCGACGAGGCGATCGAGTTCTATAAGACTGCGATCGGCGCCAAGGTCGAGATGCTGATGCGCTTCAAGGAAGCGCCAGATCCGTCGATGATTTCTCCCGGCAACGCCGACAAGGTGATGCATGCCGCGCTCCGCGCCGGCGACGCCACGATCTTGATGTCGGATGGCCGCTGCAACGGGAGTCCGAATTTCCACGGCATCGCGCTTGCGCTCAGCGTCTCGAGCGATGCGGACGCCGAACGCATCTTCAACGCCCTGGCCGATGGCGGCAAAGTGAATATGCCGATGACAAAGACCTTCTTCTCGTCCCGCTTCGGCATGCTGTCCGACAAATTCGGCGTCGGCTGGATGGTTCTGGTCGGGCAGTGAACGTGCGATCAAGAGGGTGAGTACCATGACGGCCATCGACGCGAAAACGAAGGACTTTGTCATCACGCGGGAGTTCGATGCGCCGCGCGAACTCTTGTGGAAGTGTTTCACGGAGCCCGAGCGCATGAAGGAATGGTTCGGGCCCAAGGGCTCGACCGTGGTTTCCTCGAAAATGGATCTGCGTATTGGCGGCACCTACCACGGCGCCATGCGCGATCCGTCCGGTAAGGTGATGTGGGCGAAGTTCGTTTATCGCGAGATCGCCGCGCCCGAGCGGCTGTCTTGGGTGCATTCGTTCTCCGACGAATCCGGCGGTCTTACGCGCCATCCGCTGAGCCCGACATGGCCGCTGGAATTGCTCACCACAGTCACGTTCCAAGCGCAGCCCGCCAACAAGACCAAAGTCACGCTGCGCTGGTCGCCGGTCAATGCCACCACCGAAGAGCAGGCCACTTTCGATGCGGCACAGAGTGGCATGACCCAGGGCTGGACCGGCTCGTTCGAGCGGCTCGATGCCTATCTCGCCGAAACGAAGTGACGTTGTGAGGAGAAGCGTGCCATGACAACTGCCATCCAGGCGCTTGCCGAGCGTGAAATCACCATCACGCGCGTCTTCGACGCGCCGCGCGCGATGGTGTTCAAGGCGTGGACCGATCCGAAACAAATTGCGCAGTGGTGGGGACCGAAGGGCTTCACCAACCCGATTTGCGAGTTCGACGCGCGCGTCGGGGGCGCCATCCGCGTGCATATGCGGGCGCCCGATGGCAGCGTCTATCCGATGGGTGGCGAAGTTCGCGAGATCGTGCCGCCGGAGCGGCTTGTCTTCACAAATAATGCGCTCGATGCCGACGGCAATCCCATCATCCAGGGGTTCACCACGGTCACCTTTGCCGAAGAAGGCGGCAAGACGAAAATGACGCTGCACACGCGCGGCGCCGCCATGACCGAAGTCGCGGCCGGCTATCTCAAGGGCATGGAGATGGGCTGGACCATGAGTCTCGACAAATTGCAGGCGCTGCTGGCATAGCCCCCGCGGCTTCGCTCGGCGCGGCGATGGTGATAAATTGCGCCAATGACCGTGCCCGATACCGGGCTTCCGCAATTCCAGGCGCCATTCGCTGCGCCTGACGGCGAACTGGCGGAGCGTTTTCTTGCCGACGCCGCCCGCGACCGCGCCGCCGAGAGCCGCGTCGATGCGCGCGCGCGCCGCCTGGTCGAGGCGATCCGTGCCAAGACCACGGGCCTCGGCGGCGTTGAAGATTTCCTGCACGCTTTTTCGCTCTCGACCAAGGAAGGCCTCGCATTGATGGTCCTGGCCGAGGCGCTGTTGCGGGTACCCGACGCCGCGACCGCCGACCGGCTGATCGAGGACAAGCTCGCCGCCGGCCGCTGGCTCGACAGCGACGTGAAATCGACGGCGATCCTGGTGTCGGCGTCGGCATGGACGCTTGGCGCCGCGGCGCGCATCATCCATCCCGGCGAAACGCCGGAAACCATTCTCGACGCGATCGCGCGCCGTCTCGGCCTGCCGGCGATGCGCGCGGCGACGCGGCAAGCGATGCGGCTCCTTGGCTCGCATTTCGTCATGGGTCAGACCATCGCCGAGGCGCTTGGCCGCGCCCAAGCTGAAGTCCGCTACTCGTTCGATATGCTCGGCGAAGGCGCGCGCACGGCGGCGGACGCCGAAGCCTACTTTGAAGCATACGCGGCCGCGATCGCGGCGATCGGCGGCAGTGCCGGCAAAGCAAAACTTCCATCTCGTCCCGGCATTTCCGTAAAACTCTCGGCGCTGCATCCGCGCTACGAAGCGATGTCCCGCGACCGCGTGCGCAGCGAGCTCGCGCCGAGACTCGCCGCGCTCGCGCGCCTCGCCAAAACGCACGATCTTCAATTCACAGTCGATGCCGAGGAAGCGGATCGGCTCGAACTGTCATTGGAAATCGTCGGCGCCGTGCTCGCGGATCCCTCGCTCGGCGGCTGGGACGGCTTTGGCCTTGCGGTCCAGGCCTATCAGAAGCGCGCTTTGCAAGTCATCGATTGGGTCGAGCAGGTGGCCGCGGCGACCAATCGCCGCTTCACCGTGCGTCTGGTCAAAGGCGCCTATTGGGACACCGAAATCAAGCGCGCTCAGGAACGCGGGCTGCCGGATTATCCGGTGTTCACGCGCAAGCCGATGACCGACCTTTGTTACATGGCTTGCGTGAAAAAGCTCCTCGCCGCGCGCAATCGCTTGTTTCCGCAATTCGCCACCCATAATGCGCTCACCGTCGCCAGCGTGATCGAGGACGCCGGCGGTATCGACGGCTTCGAGTTTCAGCGGCTCTACGGCATGGGCGAAGCGCTCTACGGTGCGCTGCTTGCGGAATTTCCGCAGGCCGCCTGCCGGATTTACGCGCCGGTCGGCGGCCATCGCGATTTGCTCGCTTACCTGGTGCGCCGGCTTCTGGAGAACGGCGCGAATTCGTCGTTCGTGTCGGCCGCCGCCGATCCGAACGTGCCGATCGCGGATATCGTACGCCGGCCGCAAAGCTGGATCGGAAACCCGAGTCTAGCACGCAATCGAAAAATTCCACTGCCCCAAGATCTTTATCGGCCGGAGCGGCAAAATTCGGCGGGCGTCGAATTCGGCGACCGCTTCGGCCTCGATGCGCTTTTGCGCGAAGTTCGAGACGGCGCGACGGTGCAGGCGAACGCCGCGCCGGTCATCGATGCCATCGCGGTGCCCGGCCGGGAACGCACGGTGTATTCGCCGATCGATGGCGCCGCTATCGGGGTTGTGAGCGAAGCCGACGAAGCGCTCGCGCATTCGGCAATTGCCGCCGCGGCAGCGGGCTTGGCGGGCTGGGCGGCGTGGCCGGTCGAACAACGCGCAGCGGTCCTCGAACGCGCCGCCGACCGGCTTGAACTCAGCCGCGGCCTTATTCTGGCGCTGTTGCAGGGCGAAGCCGGAAAAACGCTCGACGACGCGCTCGCGGAGCTGCGCGAGGCGGTCGATTACTGCCGCTATTACGCCGCGCAAGGGCGCCTTTCGCTCGCGCCGCAGCCGATGCCGGGACCGACCGGCGAAAGCAATGAGTTGCGCTATCGCGGCCGTGGCGTATTCGTTTGCATCAGTCCGTGGAATTTTCCCCTCGCAATTTTCTTAGGGCAAGTCGTTGCCGCGCTCGTAGCCGGCAATACCGTCGTCGCCAAGCCCGCCGAGCAGACACCGCTTATCGCCGCCTTTGCCGTCGGGCTGCTGCATGATGCAGGCGTGCCGGCAGCGGCGCTGCACCTGCTACCCGGCGACGGCGATGTGGGCGCAAGCCTGGTCGCCGATCCGCGCATCGCAGGCGTCGTCTTTACCGGGTCCACCGAAGTCGGCCGCTCCATCAATCGTGCGCTCGCGGCGAAAGACGGGCCAATCGTACCCCTCATCGCCGAGACCGGAGGTATCAATGCCATGATTGTCGACGCCACAGCTCTGCCCGAGCAGGTCACCGACGACGTGATCGCGTCGGCCTTCCGCTCCGCCGGCCAGCGTTGCTCGGCGCTGCGGCTGCTCTGCCTGCAAGACGACGTTGCCGGGCGCATGCTCGGCATGCTGATCGGCGCGGCGCGCGAGCTCAAGCTCGGCGATCCGCGCGAGATCGCCACCCATGTCGGGCCGGTGATCGATGCCGACGCCAAGGCAAAGCTCGAAGAATGGATCGCCGACCATGAACGTTCCGGCCGGCTGCGCTTCCGTGGGGACTGGCATGGCCGGCTGCCCGACAAGGGAAACTATGTCCCACCGGCCATCATCGAGCTTGATCGCGCGCGTGATCTCGACCGCGAAGTGTTCGGCCCCGTGCTCCACGTCGTGCGCTGGCGGGCCGTGGACTTGGACGCGCTGCTCGACGAGATCGCGGCCAACGGCACCGCACTGACGCTCGGCGTGCATTCACGCATCGACCTGACGGTCGATCGCATCGCGGCGCGGCTTCCGCACGGCAATGTCTACGTCAATCGCAATATGATCGGAGCCGTGGTCGGCACCCAGCCGTTCGGCGGCACGCATCTGTCCGGCACCGGCCCGAAGGCGGGCGGGCCAAACTACCTGCGCCGTTTTGCGGCCGAGCAGGTCGTCACCATCAACACGGCGGCGGCCGGCGGAAATGCCGGCCTCCTCGCCCAGGAGGACTGAAAGGACGACTGAAAGACGACTGAACGATCGCCAGGGACCATGGACCAGGGAACCGGGTCGAAACCGTTGGCCGACCATTCGAATTAACACAATG
>Ga0181537_10005289_pt1 | contig 10456 bp, 12 predicted proteins | sample PEATcosm2014_Bin_39_FD_119765 | JGI IMG/M metagenome (GOLD analysis project Ga0181537, IMG submission 119765) | Peatland microbial communities from MTU Mesocosm Facility, Houghton, MI, USA - PEATcosm2014_Bin23_10_metaG | ecosystem: Environmental > Terrestrial > Soil > Wetlands > Peat | place... | reverse complement strand
CGCATCACTGAGTTCAATCCGGCCGCCGAACGGACCTTCGGCTATGGTCGGGACGAAGTTCTGGGACGGCATCTGGCGGAGGTCATCATTCCACCGTCTCTGCGGGAAAAGCACCGGCAGGGCTTTGCCCACTACCTGGCCACAGGCGAGGCGCGTGTGCTTGGGAAACGCATCGAGATGACCGCAGTACGTTCTGACGGAAGCGAATTCCCCGTCGAACTGGCAATCACACGCATTCCGTTAGAAGGGCCGCCGTCCTTCACCGGCTATCTGCGCGATATTACAGAACGGAAACGGGCGAGGCAGGAACTACGGCGCAGCGAGGCGTTTCTGGCGGAAGCCCAGCATCTTAGTCGAATCGGCAGTTTTTCCTGGCACGTAGAGACAAACGAAATCACCTGGTCAGAGCAGCTTTATCGCATTTTCCAGATTGACCAGGATGCGCGGGTGACCTTTGAACTCATCGGTACTCGAATCCACCCTGAAGATTTACCACTGTTCCAGGAGCATATCGAGCGATCTCGACGGGACGGCAGCGATATGCAGATCGAGTTCCGCCTGCGGATGCCGGACGGCGCGGTCAAATACGTACACGTCGCCGCTCACCTCCGGGGCGATCATGGCCAGTTGGAATACATCGGCGCAGTTCAGGACGTTACCGAACGCCGATCCTCCGAAGAAGCACTCAGCAAGGCCCGATCAGAGCTCTCACAGGTGGCCAGGGTTACGAGCCTTGGAGTATTGACGGCGTCCATCGCACACGAGGTCAACCAGCCGCTTTCGGGCATCGTCACCAACGCCAGCACGTGTCTACGGATGCTGGCCGCCGATCCTCCCAATGTCGAGGGCGCGCGCGAGACCGCCCGGCGCACGATTCGCGACGGCAATCGTGCTTCTGAGGTGATCAGGCGATTGCGCGCCCTCTATGGCAAAAAGGACCCCACGATCGAATCGGTGGATCTGAATGAAGCTGCACGAGAGGTGGTTGCGCTGTCCCTGAGCGAGCTGCAAAGAAATCGCGTCATCGTGCAACAGGAACTTGCCGACGGCCTGCCCCTTGTCGCGGGCGATCGTGTGCAGTTGCAACAGGTCATCTTGAATCTGCTTCGGAATGCTTCCGACGCAATGGGTACGGTTGACGATCGCCGGCGCCAGTTGCTGATCAGAACCGAAGCCGACGGAGACGATCGCGTACGTTTAACGGTGCAAGACGCTGGAGTTGGGTTCGATCCTCAGACTGCGGACAGACTCTTTGAATCGTTCTACACCACGAAGAATGACGGTATGGGAATTGGACTTTCTGTCAGCCGGTCCATCATCGAAAGTCATCATGGTCGATTATGGGCAACGCTGAACGATGGTCCGGGGGCAACGTTTTCATTCTCGGTTCCGCAAGTAGCCGAGAGAGCGGCGGCCGGCGACCGTAATCACGACCTTCAGACTCCTGACGTGACCGACGCGGCGTGAGGGTCTCTGTCCTGTACCAGCCGTTGCTGGAGTTGCTAAGGGATGGGCGTTGCAGTGTGACGTTCCGTTTTTGGAACTCTTCGTCGCTTCCGATCGACAAACCAATACTAAGGTGCAATAGACAGTGCCGCCCGGATGGGCGCACGCTCGTGTGGTGGAGTATTTCCGAGATAAGACCTCCCCCGAGAATCGTCGCGTCGTCAATGCGCTGGGCGGCTTGGTATGCGCAGGACTCCCTGACCAACCCATCGACTTCCTCAACCAATCCGGTGTGAATCAACGGGTCTTACCGTTGCCGAGGCTTGTGACTGCGGGCGCGGCTTGAAAAAATCTATGACAGTCGCGGCTTCTCTTGTGTCAGTGGTCGATGACGATGAATCTGTGCGCGAGTCGCTGCCCGACTTGCTAAAGGAGTTCGGCTTTGCGGTTCGTGCGTTCTCTTCGCCGGAACAGTTCCTCGCGTCCGACTGCGTCGGCCAAACCGAATGCCTGATCCTCGACATCGCCATGCCGGGGATGAGCGGACCTGACCTTCAGCGGGCATTGAAGCTTCGCGGGCAGGAGATTCCCATCATCTTCATCACGGCCAGCACAGACAGGACTGTTCGTCCGCGACTAATAGAACAGGGCGCAGCGGAGTGCCTGTTCAAGCCATTCAGCGATACGGCTCTTCTTGACGCCGTCAATTCGGCACTTCACCTAAAGTGAGAGTTCCGCACTAGCCCGATCACATCTCATCCCGAACCAGGACGAAGGCGCGGTAAGCGAGCCTACGTCGGCGTCCCCCTTAATTGCAGTCGAAGGGATCGCCCCACGGTGCTTGCTTTTTTCTACGGGGCCGAATACTAAAGTATCGCCAATACCATCGTCCAATTGATTCGCCGCAGCACCTCGGGTGTAATCGCTCAGTCACAGCCGGCGCTCGGTTGGGCAAGCGATGCAATAATCTGTCAGGAGGACGAGCGCGCCGCGTGACCATTGCCGCAAAGCTAAAATGCAGGGTGGGGCCGGCACTGGGCTCGCCCTGTAACCGATATTTTAAGGAAGGATGGCAAAGACATGCCAGAAGCGACCTGGAAACCTCACGAGAAACACGGAACGTTGACCACGCAGAGCGACCTGCCTGACAGCGTATACGCGTTTCCGAAGCAGCGTAAGGAACCTCTGACCGACGCACAACATGTTCGTAATGCGGTGGCGCGGTTCGATCAAGTCATCGAGGTCTCCGATGCCGACCGCGCTTTGGCGTTCGCAAACATCGAGAAAGCTGCAAAGTACTACGACGTCAATCTCGCGGAAACGTCATGGCACGACCTGGGCATTCATCCTCAAAAGAATAGAGGGAGATGAAATATGAAAGCAGTTGTCGTCCACCAATATGGCGGTCCTGAAGTGCTCAAGTTTGAAGATTACCCTGACCCGGTTCCGGGGCCGGGCGAGGTGCTGGTGCGGGTCGCCGCCGCCAGCGTGAACCCGATCGACTACAAGCGGCGTGCTGGATTAACCAAGGATTTTTATCCCCTCCAGTTCCCAGGCCTGATAGGAGTCGATATGGCGGGGACTGTGGTCAAGATTGGGCCGGCAGCGGAAGGTTTTTCCGTAGGCGACCAGGTATTCGCAATGGCGGACAATACCTACGCCGAACTTTGCGTCGTGAAAGCCACGGGGTTGGCGAAGGTTCCCAAGGGACTCGATTTGATCCAGGCGGCGGCGCTGCCGCTGGTGACGACGACCGGCAATCAGCTCATGTCCGCTACAGAAATCAAAGCGGGCCAGACCGTACTCGTTGTAGGTGCTGCCGGAAATGTCGGCCGTTCGGCGGTATTCACCGCGAAGGCGCGCGGGGCGACTGTGATCGCGGGGATTTTGACCAGGCAACTAGATGAGGCGAAGACCGTGGGAGCGGATCAGGTGGTCGCAACCGACGACGACACCGCGATTGCGAAGCTTCCCCCGCTCGATGCGGTTGCGGATACGGTCGGTGGAAAAATCGCCGAGAAGCTGATCGCCAAAGTGAAGCCGGGAGGACTGTATGCATCGGTCGTCGAACTGCCGCAGAACGCCGCGAAGTACCCATCTGTAAAAGTGGTGCACGTATTTTCACAATTCGACAGGAAAACGCTTGAGTTCATGGCCGAAGCGGTGCGCGATGGCAAGCTGGTAATCCCGATCAGCCAGAAACTGCCACTGAGTGAAGCAGCCCAGGCTCAGGCAACGGCAGAAAAAGGTGTTTCCGGGAAGATATTGCTGGTGGCTTGACATTCGTTTTGTGAACAGGTGACATGAAAAGAAAATCGGAAATCAAAATAGGTCTGCTTTCGATGGAATCATTGCAGCGAGGAACAAAATTGATCCGGATTTTGCTTTTCATGAATTGAAACGATACGGGGCGCCCGAGAAGGCGTCTTTATTTTTGCCTCCAGATTTTGGGCTTAAGGGAAGTTTCAGGAATGTTTCTGCGACTTCCAGCAATAGATTCGGAAATCTCCATCCTTCCTGGAATCGCTTCCTGCGATATGAATTATGATAAGTCCCACAAAAATCGTCTCGCAGGAGATTTAACAATGGGTGTTTCGCATCCTCGACATCTCGTCGCGTGGGTTGCTCTCATCAGTACTATGATCTTTGTCCAAGCCGCGTTCGCATCGGACATTCTGATCGCTGATGCGAAATCACAGCCGGAAAGTTTGACCATGGCGCCGGGCGGCGTGCTGATCGTCGGCAGTGCCAGTTCCCCATTTGTTTATAAGGTTCGTCCCGGCTCCTCCACAGCCGAGAAGTTTATCGACGCCAGCGCAGAAGGCCCGGGGACATTCTTTCTCGGTATGCTGGCGGACGCCGCGAGCAATACATTGTGGACGTGCCAGTTGACGCCGGTGCCAAACACCACTCCGCCACAGCGACATACCGCACTGAGAGGTTTTGATCTCGGTACCGGTGCGCCGAAGATTCGCTGGAACCTGCCCGGGGATAACAATGTCTGCAACGATTTTACGATTGGGCCGGACAAGGCGCTCTATATTACGGACACCATACCTGGCAGAATCTTCAGGCTGCCCGCCGGCGCGTCCAGCGCGGAGCTTTACCTGGAACACCCGACGCTTCGGGGCGTCGATGGCATCACCTTCCTGGATGGCACGCTCTATGTGAACAACGTGATCTTCAACAAACTCTACCGCATCCCCGTAGATGCTAGCGGCAAACCCGGGACGCCTGTCGATATCTGGATGGATCAGCCGGTAAAAGGACCCGATGGAATGCGCGCAGCCAACGGCAAGCTCATCGTCGCAGAAAATGGAAACGGCAGAATCTCCGTGCTCACCGTGAATGGCGATAAAGCCAGTGTCACCGTGATCAAAGACGGACTCAACACCCCCACCGGAGTGGAACCGGCAGGCGACACGATCTGGATTGCCGAGCGTGGCGCGGGCAAGGCCGTATCAGTCCCTATGCCGAAATAGTTTGCGGATTCGATGTGCTTTGCTCGCGACCCTCTCGTGTCAGGTTTCGGTCTTTGGACTTTTGAGTAGTAATAGGAGCTCTTGTCTTCACAACCAGTCGAGCTACGAGCTATTTCGTCAATCGGTCACCCCACCAACTTGCCGGCCAGCCAGTGATCGAAACTGAAGCTTCCCGGACCGGAGCAGATCAGCCAAGCAAAGAAGAGCACGTACAAGACTTCCGGAAGGTAGAGGAAATCATCGAGCCAGCTAAGCGGGGAAAGTCCTTTAGGCAGGGTGGCAACCGCGCTGGTCAGGGTTGCGACAATCATATCGATCAATAAAGCCACGCTAGCCGGGCTCGAAAGAAAACCGACGGCGACCAAAGATCCGCAAACGAACTCGACACCCGCCACGAAATAAGCCGTCTGGTGGGGAAACGGAATTTTGGCCTGAACCAGCGTCTCATATACGGGCTTCATGCCGCCCGCCGCAAACAATTTGTTTGCTCCGGAAATAGCGAAGAACAGCCCGATCGAAACCCGCACCAGCAGGACGGCATATTGTTCCAAATCACTGCTACCGAGCAGCGCAAACTGAAACAACCGTTTCCAATCCATCTCTAGTCCTCCGACCGTGGATGCGCTCTAACCGGACGTGACGCTTGTGCTCTGTCCGACCTCGATAATATAACCGTCGGGATCACGGATGTAGCAGCGTATCTCGCCGTACTTGGGTATCGGTTCCGTGATGAACTCGGCTCCTCGACTTTTCCATAATTTATAGCAAGCTTGAATATCCACAACGCGGAGATTCAGGAAGCTGCTGATCTTGTCCGGGTCAGCGGGGACGCTGAGCGTTACTGACGGCTTGTCCGGGGTGGGCCCACCTCCAACGTTTACGATCAGCCAGGTATTCGCGATCTGAATGTGCCCAGACGCACCCTTGCTGTCGCCCCGGCTGAGAATGCGGCCGCCGAAGACCCTCTCATAAAAATCAGCCGATCGGTCGATGTCAGCGACGGTGATGAAATGGGTGACGGTAAACCCTTCGCGCGGGGGCATCTCGTAGCTCTTCGGTTCGGTTCGTAGGCTGCTCATTGACGACTCCCAATCAACAGTGCTCATCCGCTGATTCTGATTCTTCCGTATTTATACCTGCTGCCGATTAGGACTGACGAGAAAAAGCAAAACAATTGGATCAATGACGCCCCCTCCATCATGTACGAGGATCAACTTCTCGCAAAGGAGGCGAGAAATGGAGCGCCCGGCCCAAGGCCTCTTTCCTCCGGGCATGTGGTGTGATCTAATTGCCGGACATTAATCCAATTGTCAAAGGAGTAAGTATGCCTACGATTACCACCAAGGACGGGGTTGAGATCTTTTACAAGGACTGGGGTTCTGGGCAGCCGATCGTATTCAGCCATGGCTGGCCGCTTTCGGCGGACGACTGGGATAACCAGATGCTGTTCTTTCTGGGCAAGGGGTATCGCGTGATCGCGCATGACCGGCGTGGGCATGGGCGCTCGACGCAGGTGGCCGATGGGCACGATATGGACCATTACGCGGATGATCTCGCGGCGCTGACGGCGCACCTGGGTTTGAAGAATGCAATCCACGTCGGGCATTCGACCGGGGGTGGTGAGGTGGTGCACTATCTGGCCCGCCGTGGTCAACAGGACGTGTACAAGGCTGCGATTATTAGCGCCGTGCCGCCGCTGATGGTGAAGACGGACGCCAATCCGGAGGGTCTGCCGAAGTCAGTGTTTGACGATCTGCAGGCGCAGCTTGCGGCGAATCGATCGAAGTTCTATCGCGACCTGCCGGAGGGGCCTTTCTATGGGTTTAACCGGCCGGGGGTGAAACCAGTTGAGGCCACAATCGCAAATTGGTGGCGGCAGGGGATGATGGGCGGCGCCAAAGCGCACTATGACGGGATTGTGGCCTTCTCGCAAACGGACTTTTCAGGGGACCTGAAGAAGATCACGATTCCAGTGCTGGTGATGCATAGCGAGGACGACCAGATCGTTCCCTATGTGGCGGCGGGCCCGAAGTCGGCAAAGCTGCTGAAGAATGGGACGCTGATTACATATAAGGATTTTCCGCATGGCATGCTTACTACGCAGGCGGATAAGATCAACGCCGACCTGCTGGCATTCCTCAAGAGCTGAAGATACCGCTTCTCGATGCCCTCAAGCGCCCTGGTACAGGAGCGCAATGGAAAAACTGAGGACGGACGGGAACGCTCACTGATTTCGATTGTCGAAAAATCGAAAACGTCCTGTCTGTCCCCACTTGTTTGCGATTCTTATGCCGCTGAAACCACTTTCTTCCTCTCATCGAGGGCCGGTAGAAGAAGGTTCAAAAGAGCTTGATCGGAGAATGGGTTCTGACCCGAGATCAGCTCGCGATCTTGCATGACATAGCTCGACCACGGAGCGAGCACACTTACGTCACCGCCCGCCGTACGCAGGGCGAAGTCGGGGTAGAAGAGAACCTTGCCCTCAATCTCAAGCGGTTCCCGCTGCTGCTCTTCGGCTGTCGAGAAGATGGTCATCTTATATCCGGCGTAGATCCAGCCTTTCGCCTTCGCCTGCGCTCCGGCGGCATCGCCCGCCGCCAGCGCGGCCACGAACTCCCAAGAATTAGGAAGCGCCGAGAGAAGTGAAATCGGGCCATGGCAAAGCACCGCCGTAGGCTTGGACGTTTCGTGAAAGTGTCGCATCACGATGCCCGCGTCAGGATCATCGAGAAGATCCTCCATCGGGCCATGGCCGCCGGGGACGAAAACTGCGTCATATTGATCCAGGCCGGCTGCGATGACATCCGCGATGCGGGTTGGATCTCTGAGCCCAGCCAGGCCGTCGCGGAATAACATATAGTCCTGAAGCTTGGCCGCGTCCCCGCCGAAGAAATCGGCGACCTCAGAATGCACATCCACTTGGGGCGTGTTGCCTTTGGGGTTGGCGAAAGTTATTTCGTAGCCCTCTTTCATCAGGGCGCGAACCGGAACGGTCAGCTCGTTGAGGTAGTAGCCAGCGCCCTTATAAACCTTGCCATCTTTCAAGGGCAGGCCACGACCGCTCGAGACCAGAACTAAGACCTTTCCTTTGGTTGTCATTGTCATTCTCCTTTTTGAAGTCGAATTTACTTGGCTTTGGCCGCAGCTTGCTCGATCAACTCCGCCACCTCTCCCGGGTGAGACAGCATGACCAGATGATTAGCCGCCACGGTGATCGACGTTGCCTTGATGGTCGCTGCTTCGTCCTTCTCGAGTTGCGGCGGAATCGCCCGGTCGTTGCCAGCAATTAGGGCCCATGAAGGCTTGCTCTTCCACGCAGCAGTCGTGACTGTGGCCGCGAAAACAGATGACGACGTTTGACCCTGTGTTGCCGTGAGTATCTTCCGTTCACTGGCCGGGAGATCCTGCGCCATGTCTTCGGCAATTCCTTTCGGAGTTGGCGTCAGAAAACCCTGAGCGTCCGGACGGAGTTCGCTGCCCAGTGGGGCGGGCGGATACGGTTTGGTGACGGAATTGATGGATTCACCTTCCCCGAACGCGAACGCCGCCACGTAAACCAACCCGACAACCTTTGGGCCGTTACCCGCCTCGGTAATCACCACGCCGGCGTAGGAATGGCCGACTAGTATTACCGGTCCGTCCTGCAGCGCGATGATGCGCTTCGTCGCCGCCACATCGTCGGCCAGCGAGGTCAGAGGATTCTGCACAGCGACGACATGAAAACCCTTTGCCTGGAGGAGCGCGATTACTTTGGACCAGCACGATCCGTCGGCCCAGGCGCCGTGAACCAGGACGATGTTCTTGGTCCTTTGCGGGGAGTTCGTCTGAGCGAATCCTCTCATGTTGAGTCCGGACGACAGGATCAGCATCGTGCTTGCGATCAAGGCGCTTCGGTACATTTGCGAGAGTTTCATTTCTATCTCCTCGTTAGGTTGACTGTCGCGATTAAGCCAGAACAACCTTGGCCGCGCAATTAGACGATGGTATCGCCAACACTTTTGTATTGGCTAAAGTTCATTCCGCGCTCTTCTGCTATAATGTAGCCACGTTGCTACATTGAAGGACTGGTAACCATGACCATCACTAAACTGTCGAGTCGAGACTTTAATCAGGACACAAGCAGGGCAAAGAGAGCCGCCAAGCGGGGTCCCGTTTTCATCACGGATCGAGGCCGCCCGTCCCACGTGCTGCTCACCGTGGAGGAGTATCAAAGGATCACCGAAGGGCAAAAGAGCGTTGTGGACTTATTGGCGATGCCGGCAGCCGCTGAGATTGAATTTGAGCCACCTCGTCTGCGGGGGAACCTGCACGAGCCGGCGGATCTGACCTGATGTAAGTCCTTATGTACATCCTTGATACCAATGTAATTTCAGAATTAAGAAAAGCCGGGAATACCCATCAAAATGTCAGGAAATGGGCCGAACACTTACCCTCGGCGAGCCTCTACATCTCTGTCATTTCAGTACTGGAATTGGAGATTGGAATTCTTCTCATCGACCGCCGCGACAAAGAGCAGGGTGCGATCCTTCGCGCGTGGATGGATCGCCACGTGTTACCCACATTCTCCGGCCGCATCCTTGCGATGGACACCGCCGTCGCCCAGCGATGCGCGACGCTTCACGTACCGAACCCTCGCTCCGATCGTGACGCCCTCATCGCAGCCACTGCCCTGGTGCACGGTCTGACCGTCGCGACCAGGAATGTATCCGACTTTGAGCGTACGGGAGTTGGTGTCCTCAACCCTTGGGAGGCTTGAGCAGGTCCCAACTTTCCTCTAGATCTCGTTCCACTCCTCGACGACAATCTGAAACGCATCCTCGTATAGTATTTTGCCCGGATGGGCGGATCGCAGCATTCGGACCGGAACACCGTGTTGCTTCAGAAGAGCCGCAATCTCCCACATTTTTTTGATCGGTTCGGCGGCATCGTCTTTGAACCACGATGCTGCGTTCCGAGGCCATTTGCTAGATTTGAACGGCGGCGTTGGAAGATTTTCGTTAAACCAAGCATAGGTCTCCTCCAGCCACGAAACCTGGAGCTGGTCCAGGCTTCCTGCATCTCGAAGAAGGCGCGCTTCCGTTATGAGTCCCGTTAGGTCTCTGTGACTCTCGTCCTCGAGACCAACAACAAACCGAATGAACATCCCGCTTCCACCTCGCGATACTTTAATGCGTACCGCGAATGTTAGCCTAGGGGCAGCCCTCCATCACGCGCGAAAAACATTCGTATCAGCGGCTTATGCCCCTGGGAATCCGAACATCAGCCACGACTGATTAGCTACCCAGTGCGGGTATAGCTCCGTCATCTGATCGAACAGCTCCTGGTCGGACGTCGCGGTTTTCTGCAGCCGATCGAAGTCTTCGAGGTAACGCTTGGTCTCCTGGATGGTCGACGGAGAGTCGGGCGCGCCCGTCTTCTTGTGACCGGCGACAACCATCGCCGGGTTCAACGCTGCTAACCGGTCCAGCGCCGCGATCCAATTCTTTCGGCTCTCGGGGGTGGTGTCGCCGACGTACATGCGGCATTGG
>Ga0181537_10005287_pt1 | contig 10458 bp, 11 predicted proteins | sample PEATcosm2014_Bin_39_FD_119765 | JGI IMG/M metagenome (GOLD analysis project Ga0181537, IMG submission 119765) | Peatland microbial communities from MTU Mesocosm Facility, Houghton, MI, USA - PEATcosm2014_Bin23_10_metaG | ecosystem: Environmental > Terrestrial > Soil > Wetlands > Peat | place... | reverse complement strand
GGCTCGAAAAAACTGGCGCACTCGTAGGTGAAGTATCCAGCGGCGTAGAGGCCGGCGGCTACGGCGGATTCGATTTCGGCGAAGAGCTGGGCCAGATGGGCCGGCTGTGCGGCGGTGAGAACGCGGAGGGGTGCGGTGAAGAGGCGGGAATGCGGCGCTGAAGAAGAATCCGGCGTAGCGGAGTCCGCGCCGGATTCTTCAGCGTCGGGACTGGCGGACTCCAGCAGGATGGTTGCCGGGGTATTCTCCACCAAGGCGTAGAGTTCCGCGGGTGGGTGGTGCCAGCGGCGGGTCATTCCCTCCAGATTACTGGAACCCTACTGGACCGTGAGCGCGAAGGTGGCGTTGCTGGTGATGGCAGTGATGCCGTTGATGGATTGCGCCGTGACGGTGATGGTGTAATTGCCCGCGGGCGTTGCGGGGGGAAGCGGCGGGCCGTGGTTGTAGTAGTTGTAATGCGGATTACAGCCGGTTGCGCCCAGGATGGTGACCAAGCCGAGGATGGCCAGGAGGGAGAGACGATTGAGCCATGGACGGCGACGGGCGGACCAGGCGAGGCTCCCAAGAAACAGTGCGCCGGGAAGCAGAAATGCCCAGTCGACAGAGGTGGAGCGGGAGTGCGCCGGTAGCGACGCATTGCCCTGCTCGGTAGCGATGACGACGGGAATGGAGATGGCCGCGGTTGCGCCGGGCAGAATCTCGATGTTCTCCGGTGTGAAGCTGCATGAAGCCTCATCGGGAAGACCGGAGCAGGAGAGGGTGACGAACATGGGTGCGGTGAGTGCGGCGCTGTTGGCCGGAGTGACCGAGGCAGTGACTGTGCCCGATTGACCGGGAGTGAGCGAGAGCGTGGTGGGAGCGACGGTGACGGTGAAAGGGGGGGGTGTACCACTGGAGCCAGTGGCCTGAGACGCTTCGGAGATAGATCTGCGGTGGGCTGCGTCGCCATTATAAGCGGCGGTGAGGGAGTGATCGCCCTCGGGAAGAGAGAGCACAAGGACTGCCTGGCCCTTGACGTTGAGGGCGGCGCCGGCAAGTGGCTTGCCGTTATCGGCGATGGCGACTGCGCCGGTGGCGGGCAGGCCGTCTTCCCCGGTGACGGTGACAGCGAGAGTGGCCTCGGTGCGGCCATTCTGGTCGTGGGTTTCCACGTTTAACGCGGTCTGCGTGGCCTGGCGGGGCGCGTCCTCCGGTGCCATGGCCAGCGTGGGGACGGCGAGTGCGATGCTGAATGCTACAAACAACGGAAGCCGCAGACCGCGGCGAAGAAAACCTGTCACGTGCACCTGCTCCAAAGAATCAAAATGGCGTCTAACCCGGTTGCCCATGCGTAGAACCCTATTGTAGCTGGCGGGGGCGTGGCCGGGCTATGGATGGGCCATTCTTTGGACGCATGAGAAGGCGGAATAGCGTGCGGTCGCCGGCGAATTGCGGGATAGGGGCCTCAGCGATATTGGGGAGGCGCGGAGCGCGCTATGCTCTTTGTTTAAGGTGGATCGCCATGACCGGCACAGACCCACGGCCACAATTGGCCCGTTTGAATAGAATTCGTATTGCAATGGTTCGACGGAATGGGAGCCAGTATGAAATTTGATATCGCACGCACGGCTGTACTCGCAATGGATTGCCAGGCGGGCATCGTTTCCATCTACGTTCAGCCACAGGACGAATTCCTGGGCCGCGCTGCAGGTGTGCTTGGAGCCGCGCGCAAGTTGGGCATGACAGTGATCCACGTCCAGGTTGGTTTCCGGCCGGGATTGCCGGAAGTGAGCAGCCGCAACTCGCTGTTTGCCGCTCTCAAAGCGAACCCGCAGCACCAGCAGCTCTTTCTTGGACCCGCCGGTGCGATTCATCCCGCGCTTGGACCTGAGCCGGAGGACATTATTGTGACCAAGCGCCGGGTGAGCGCCTTTGCGGGCACCGACCTCGAGATGCTGCTTCGCGCCCGAGAGATCGAGACGCTGGCGATGTTCGGCATTGCTACCAGCGGCGTGGTGCTGTCGACGCTGACTGCGGCCTTCGACCTGGATTACAGAGTCGCGGTGATCAGCGACTGCTGCGCCGACCGCGACGTGGAGCTGCATCATGTATTACTCAACAAGTTGTTCGCAAACCGCGGTGTGGTCTTGACGGCAGCTGAATTTGTGAACGCCATCGAGACCGCTCAAACCACAGCCTGATCCGGGCGAGAAAACCAGAATCACGAGAGAAACATGATCGCTCATCTACGCGGCAAACTGATCTATAAAGAACCGGGGCAGGTTGTTGTGGAGGCTGCGGGGGTGGGATACGACGTGACCATCTCTGTGCCTACGTTTACCGCGCTGCCGAGCGTGGGCGCGGAGGCTTCGCTGCATATTCATACGCAGGTGAGCGAGGACCAGATTGCGCTGTTCGGCTTTTTGGAGCGCGAGGAGAAGCGGCTGTTTGAGCGGCTGATCACCGTGAGCGGGGTGGGGCCGAAGCTGGCGATCAAGATTCTTAGCGGATTGTCGAGCGAGAGAACGGTGCAGGCGATTCGCGGGCAGGATCATGCGCAACTGGTGCGGATTCCGGGGGTGGGGAAGAAGCTGGCGGAGCGGCTTGTTGTGGAACTGAAGGACAAGCTGGACGACTTTGCGGTTGCGCCTGTGCAGACGAGCGTGCGGGGCGCGGCGGTGGATGATGTGCTTTCGGCGCTGACGAATCTTGGGTATCAGAGAGTTGCGGCGGAGAAGGCGATTGAGCAGGCGGCGGCAAAGGATGCTGGGCTTGCCGGCGACTTTGATGGGTTGTTCCGGGCAGCGCTGAAGGTGATCCGGTGAGGATAGTGGACAGTGCGCAGTGAACAGTGGACAGTTGAGGACTCTTCGCCTGTGGTGAATTGTGCTGCCGGCGGGCGCGTGAATGAGACAGTGCATAAAGGCTTAGAAGGGGATCGCAATGGCGGAGTGGGTTAAAGTTGTGGTCCCGATGCTGGTGTGCGCGGATGGTGCGGCGGAGATCGAGTTTTGCATAGCGGCGTTTGAGGCGGTGGAGCTTTCGCGGCGAGTGGATGAGGATGGAAGCGTTACCCATGCGACGCTGGGGATCGGGGAGCTGCTGATCATGGTGCATGGAGTAACTGCGCATTTGGCTAGCAGGGCGCCTGATCTGGATGGAAGCTCGCCGGTGGTGATTTATCTCTATCTCGAAGGCGTGGACGCGGTGGTGGAGCGGGCGGTTGCGGCGGGGGCGCGGGTTTTGACGCCGCTGGCGGATCAGTTCTGGGGCGATCGGATGGCGCGGATTGTTGATCCGGCGGGGCATGTCTGGAATTTAGCTAGCCGGATGGATGGCTCGCAATAACGAGGCTCCGATTATTTGGCGTGACGCGCGCGCGTGGCTGCAACGGCCGTTTCGATGAGTGTCTCAAGCACCTTGATGTCTACATCCGCCAGCTTCTTGATGTAGAGGCATCCCTTGCCGGTGGCGTGCTTGCCGAGCTTGGCGAGCAACGCTTCAGCGCCGTCAAAACCTATGGCGCCGTACAAAACGTTTGCGGCTTTGCGTGGGGAAAAGCCGACGATGAGATTATCGCCCTCGCGGCCGCTCTCGTAGACGTAGTGGTAGCTGCCGAAGCCTACAATCGACGGACCCCACATGGTGGGCTCGCTGCCGGTGACCTTTTGCATCAGTTTCGACAGCGCCTTGGCGTCCGCGCGCCGGGCCTCGTCGCACGCATCGAGAAACGCTGGGACGCTGATGGAGGTTGGTTTGGTCTTGTTTTCGGCCATGAATTTACCCCTGGGTGCGGTATCGAGAGGTTTCCGGATCATTTTATCTTCGGTCCGGCTCAAACCTCATGAGAAAGTTTGACTACAAGGAAAGGATGCTGTTGTACTCCGCCCTAGCCAACCGCGCCAAGAACTGAAGACGGCCCGATCACTGACAGCTATTTCTCGCGAGTTACGACGTGGACTGTAATCTGGTTGTCGCCTGGCTGCACATCGCGAGTAAAGAATAGCTTGGAATATCGACCCCGAATTGTCTTCATGCAGATTTCGCTGTTTTTACTTAGCCCGTCAACGCGAATTGAAGGTATTTCCCTTTGTTTCCGGCTATCTCCTGGGAGCACCACGCAAACATTCAAGAGCTTAGCCCGGTTTAGCGACGCGAGGTATAGGCCGCCTCCGTCCTCGTTCAGGCGAAAATTCGCTGCGCTTGCAGTCAACGGCACCAGTGCTCGCATATCAAGATCGACAGCTTCCGAGCTGCCCACGGTCAAATCTCCTTCAGCAACAATTGGATGCGGATCTGAGATTGGCACTTGCGAGAAGGAATCGCAGTTCACCTTCGGAGCATCGCAGTCCTCTGCCCTCAACCTGATCTTCCGAAAAATCTCGCTCCCGGCTTGCGCGGAATGAACGTCAATCATCTCCGGAACAAACCCCCCACGTGAGAAAACTATGGTGAATTGACCTGGACTTAGATCGCGCAGGTCAAAACTCCCGGTCGCATCAGTTTGAGCTGTCTCAAGAGTCTTCCGGCTTTTTGTATGAAGTACACGGATAGTTGTTTTCGGAATTATTGCGCCAGTCAAATCGACGACCTCGCCCCTGATCTGGGCCAAGGATTGCGCAGCCCAACATAGTAGAAACATAACCGCCGCGATAGTCGCGCATTGTCTCCGCATAGGGAACGAACCTTCCTGGAAGAGCATTGATATTACGAAATCGGCCAATCCGCTCGAATCGCTGGCAAGCGCTTCCGGCCCATCCGCGTTACACTCGTCATTGCTATGGCTAGCAAGGCGAAAGAGACGACTGCTGCTGCACCCGCGCCCGCACATCTTCGGCCGGAGGGGCTGAAGTTTTTGCGTGCGCTCGAGAAGAACAACGACCGCGAGTGGTTTAACGAGCGGAAGGCTGTGTATGATGCTGAGCTGAAAGAGCCGATGCTGGCTATCGTGCGGAAGATTATGGACGCGATGACGGAGTTTGCGCCGCATCATGTACGGCCGGCGGAGAAGTCGCTATTCAGGATTTATCGCGATACGCGGTTCAGCCACGACAAGCGGCCCTACAAGACGCATGTGGCGGCGTGGTGGACACATATGGGAATGGATAAGACTTCGGGCGCGGGGTACTACTTCCAGGTTAGCCCGAAGGGTGTGGTGATTGCGGCGGGGGCGTATATGCCGGAGAAGGAACAGCTGGCGGCGATACGGCACTGGCTGCTGGAGAATCATGTCGCATTCAGGAAGGTGCTGAACCGGCCAGCGGTGAAGAAGACCTTTATCGAATTTGAGGGCGAGGCGCTGACGCGGCCTCCGAAGGGATTTCCGCCGGAGCACCCGGCGATGGATTTGATCAAGCAGAAGCAGTGGGGGCTGAGTGCTACGCTACCTGTTGACACTGCTTTGGAAACGAATTTTGCGCAGACTGTGATTAAGCATTTCAAGCTGCTTGCGCCGCTGGTGGATGCGCTGAATACGCCGATTGCGGCATCGATTGCGCCGAAGAGGAAGGTGCTGTTCGGGTTGGATTAAGCAAGGAGTCAGGTTGGTTTTCACATCGGCCCTGCGGGACGATGGATTGTGGCCTCCTGGTTCCCCCGGATTTCGTCCGCTCTCGCGGACTCCATCCGGGGCTATTTTCGATCCATCCCTCCGGGATGGGTTGATGCGGCGAAGGTTAATTGCCAGGTGGGATGCGTGATGGCTCTTGCAGTGGGTTCAGATGACCTGCAGAAACGCGGGAAGTTCTGAAACCTGACGAGCGCGGTGGGCGGCTATCTCGACGGTCAAAATTGGCTAAAACCGGGCAATTTCGGGCAAATCTCGGAGAATTCTTGCGAAAATGCCTAAAAACTTGTGGAAATTGGGCTTTTTCGGTTGACTTTGCCTGGGTCAAAGTCGCATTGTAACGAACGACAGGGTTCTCTGGACCCGCATGAATACAGGGGAAACGTGCATTGTTGCCCCGGTCAGCACTCCCTCCATGCGGTTCGCACGACGCGAAGGAAACCCAGGCAACATCAGGCAGCCCCGAGGGCTGACCCATAAGGAGAACATACACATGGCAACTGGACTGACCAAGACCGCTCTGACGCGGCAACTGGCAGAGAAGCTGGAATTGACCAACAAGCAGGTTGCGGGCTTCCTGGATCTGCTGGCGGAGACCGCAATCAAAGAGACGAAGAAGAACGGTGTCTTCGTGATTCCCGGCATTGGCCGCCTGGTGAAGGCAGAGCGCAAGGCGCGCATTGGCCGCAACCCGCAGACGGGCGCAGCGATCAAGATCAAGGCCAAGACCGTGGTGAAGTTCCGCGTGGCCAAGGCCGCGAAGGACGTAATTGCACCCGTAAAGAAGTAGTATTCCGCGTATTCAAGGCATTCTGGACTGGGACTAGAAGGGAAGAGCCGATGGCTCTTCCCTTTTTTTGTTTGCGAAATTGTTCGGGCGAACAGAAAGAGTGGATTCGTATATCAGGCTGAGACATCGTATGAGGTATGGCTAGTTCAGTTGGCAATGCGAGTTCTACGAAGATTGATACAGCTCCTGCGGTGGGAGCGCCTGTTGTTACTTTGCTGCGGCTGGAGGGATTGGCCGCGGCCGCGTTCTCCGCGGTGCTTTATGCGCGAACCGGTGCGAGCTGGTGGTTGTTTGCGGCGCTTTGGCTGGCTCCGGATTTAAGCATGCTGGGTTACCTGGTTGGCCCGAATATCGGAGCGCGGATTTATAACGCGATCCACAGTTATGTGACGCCGGGAACGTTGTGGCTGTTCGGCATGTTGCTGGGCAGCACGGCGGTGGTGCCGATTGCGCTGATCTGGGTGAACCACATCGGTGTGGACCGGCTGCTGGGATATGGGCTGAAGTATCCTGCGGGCTTTGGATGGACGCATTTGGGCAGGATGGGAAAGCGCACGGAAGTTATTCCGGCGAGCTAGATGCAGGCAGCGTGCCTGGCATGAGGGCACGGACGACAAGGCCGAGGCCGAATGTGACGATGACGGCGCGCAGCATGAGCTGGTGGTCGTAGGTCCACGATAGAAGAGCGATGGTGATGAAGACGCCGATGGGGTTGATCTCGGAGAGCACGGCCTGAAGCCAGCGCGGCTTGTTGCCGGTGGGGGCGAGGTTGGTGCGCAGGCGTGGGATGAGACGTGGGACAGAGAGCTGATATATGCGGTAGGGCTCGCCAATCTGGATGGCGAGGAAGGCTTCTTCTCCGCGAATAAGGCCGAGTACAATCAGCGGGACCACAATCAAAACGAAGAGCGCACCGGAGACCGGCATGAGGAGTGCGAGCGCGGCGATCATGCAGACCATACCCAGATAGAGCGGGTTGCGCACGTAGCGATAGGGACCGTCAGCCATGAGAGAGACGGCTTTCATTTCGGTGTTGAGGACAATGCTGTGTCCGAGCCAGGCCGATCCCCAGATTCGGAAGAGCACGCCGAGGGCTGCGATGAAGGCGCCGCAGAGAATTACAACTGGTGTGGCGACGGTGAACGAGAGCAGGCCTAGACGACTGAGTTCGAGGGCGAGCCACTCGAGGAGCGGGATGCGGCTGCCGAGGTGCAGGAGCGGAATCCACGGCGCCCAGAAGCCGATGAAGATGATGACCGCGATCATGATCATGCGGTAACGGAATAAGAATGCGCTTGCTTTCATGAATGAGTTCCCAAAGCCGGAGTTTATCGTATCCGGCCCTGGAGAGAAGTAGGCATGTAGGACGCTCGCAGGTTCAACGCTACTCGGTGCGGAGGGCTTGCATGGGATCGATGGAGGCGGCGCGGCGTGCGGGGATGTAGCAGGCGACGCCCGACACGAGAAACAGCAGTGCAGTTGCGCCGAGATATGTGAGGCTGTCGAGCCACGAGACGCCAAAGAGCATGGTATCGAGAGCGCGTGCGGCGGCCAGTGCGCCGCAGAGACCGAGGCCGAGGCCAAGGGCCGTCATGGCGAGGCCCTGGCGCAGCACGAGAGCGAGGATGTTGGCTCGCGTTGCGCCCAGCGCTGTTCGCACGCCGATTTCGCCGATCCGCTCAGTGACGCTTCCGGAGAGGATGCCATAAATGCCGATGGCCGCAAGCACGAGCGCAACAAGACCGAAGGCTTCGAAGAGGACGAGTACGAAGCGGCGCTCCTGAGCCGTGGCGGCGAGCAGCGTGTCCATGGTTGCGATGCGATCGATCGGCCGGTCGCGGTCCGCGGACCAGATGGCTTGCTGAATGGAATGCGTAAGGCTCGAAGGCGCATCGCTGGTGCGCACTACGACGGATTGAACTTGATCTGCCCAAGCCCATTGAGCCGTGGCGATATAGAACGCGTCTTCTTCTCCGATGGCGAGGGATTGCTGTTTGACGTTGCCGACCACGCCGACAATTGTGGCCCACGGGCGGTCGACTTGTCCGACGTCGGGACCCACACGCACATGCTGGCCGATGGGGTCCTGGCCGCTGAAATGCCTGTTTGCCAGCGACTGTGTAATCAGCACCGCGACCGGAGCGCCGGCACGATCGCTTTCGTTGAGAAGGCGGCCGCGACGGAGAGGGATGCGCATGGTCTCGATGTAGCCCGGACTTATAGCGTAGCGAAGAGCGCCATCGCCCAGCGGGTTGTTGTCCTTTTCAAACTGGATGCCATAGATGTCCTGATCTCCGCTTAGTGGCAATTGGCTTGTGAGTCCGGCGGAGACTACGCCTGGCATGCGGCGAATGTTGTCCAGGGCCTGCTCAAAGAATTGCAGGCGCGCGGCGTCGCCAGAGTAACGCTGGCCGGATTCCTGCACTTGCATGGTGATCAGATGCGATGCATTGAAGCCGGGATCGACCGCCAAAAGAGTCTGCATACTGCGCAACAACAAACCTGCACTGACGAGGAGCACGACAGCGAGAGAGACTTCCGTGACGACCAGGGCGCGACGGGTGAAATGGCGGCTGTCGATGGAGCGACCGGAGGTCTGGCGCATTGCAGTATTGAGATCGTGGCGTGAGGCTTCCACCGTGGACACGAGGCCTACAGTTATACCGATGAGTGTGGTAAGAGCCAGGGCAAAGAGGAACACCGAGCCGTCCAGGGCGATCGCGCTGAGCCTTGGCAATCCCGGCGGGCTGAGAACGAGAAGCGCTCGAGTTCCTGCTTCGGCAACGATAATGCCGAGCACGCCACCGAGCGTAGAGAGCAAGAGCGATTCGGTGAGCAGTTGGTGTACGAGACGTCCCTGCGGTGCGCCGAGGGCGGTGCGCATTGCGAACTCTGCGCGCCGCTGCGATCCGCGCGCGAGCAGTAGATTGGCGACGTTCACACAGGCGATAAGCAGAACCAGCAGCACTGCGGCAAGCACAGCCACGAGTGCGGGACGAACGCCTTGCGTCAGGTCGTGCTGCAGAGGATGGACAACGATGAAATCGGGCGGCCCGCCGGAGCTGTTGTAGCCTCTCGTGTAGGTCTGAGCCAGGGCATGGAGAACGGCGCTCAACTCGTTTGCGGCTTTCTGACTGTCGACGCCCGGCTTGAGCCGGCCGATCATATGGAGGTGATGACCCCATTCGCGGCCGTTCCAGGGAAGAGATGAATCGTATTGAAGAGGCGCCCAAATCTCAGCAGTTGGATCCACTACGTTTTCGAAATTGGCGGGAAGAATTCCGATGACGGTGTAGAGTTTGTCATCGAGGCGAACCTGCTGGCCAACGATGGCGGGATCGGCGGCGTATCGGCGGCGCCACAACTGGTCGCTGACAATCACGACATTGGGGCCCCGAAAGCGGTCGTCCAACGCTTGAAAGTCGCGCCCTAAGGCAGGTGCGATGCCGAGGGTTCGGAAAAAATCGGCGCTGACACGTTGGCCTGTGAATCGCTCCGGGCGATCCGCTTGGCTGGTGGCTGTTGCCGCCGGCTGCCATGGCTTAAAGACGGCCAGTGCTTCGAATGTTCGATTGCGCTGTTCGAGACCCTGAAACGTGCCATAGGTTACGGCCATGGGAGTTTCGTTCTTCCGCATCTCCGAAAGCATCATGAGGCGGCTGGCATGGGGATAGGGCAACGGGTCGATAAGGATCGGCTTGATGGCGCTGAAGATGGCAGTGCTGGCGCCGATGCCGATGGCAAGGGTGCTGACAGCAACCGCGGTAAAGCCTGGATGACTCGCTATCATGCGCAGACCGAAGCGAAGATCTTGCACGATGTTCTCAAGCCATGGCAGGGTGCGGCGTTCGCGATGGGCCTGGCGGGTCTGCTCCGCGCCGCCGAGACGGATGAGGGCCTGACGGCGAGCTTCAGCGGGAGTGAGGCCAGAGCGGATGCCGTCGTCGATGTGCATGGTGATGTGCGCGTCGAGTTCTGCCTTGAAGTCGGCGTCGGATGACCGCCGGTGGAAGAAGCCGCGCAGGCGTTGGATGAATGCTCTTAGTTTGCGCATTGCATTTCTCCTATTCAGTGCGCAGGGCCTGCATGGGGTCTATGGAGGCGGCACGGCGGGCGGGCAGAT
>Ga0181537_10005286_pt1 | contig 10458 bp, 8 predicted proteins | sample PEATcosm2014_Bin_39_FD_119765 | JGI IMG/M metagenome (GOLD analysis project Ga0181537, IMG submission 119765) | Peatland microbial communities from MTU Mesocosm Facility, Houghton, MI, USA - PEATcosm2014_Bin23_10_metaG | ecosystem: Environmental > Terrestrial > Soil > Wetlands > Peat | place... | reverse complement strand
CGGCGTCTGTCCGAACTGTGGCTCCACCAAGTTCACCGAGCCGCGGGCCTTCAACTTAATGTTCAAGACCCAGGCCGGCCCGGTGGAGGGTGAGGGTTCCACCGCCTACTTGCGCCCGGAGACGGCTCAAGGCATGTTCACCAACTTCGCCAACGTGTTGACCACGGTGCGCAAGAAGCCGCCCTTCGGCATCGCCCAGGTGGGAAAGTCGTTTCGCAACGAGATCACGCCGCAGAACTTTGTCTTTCGCACGCGAGAGTTCGAGCAGATGGAGATGGAGTACTTCGTGCCGCCCGAGAGCGCGGAGGAGTGGTATCGCTACTGGATTGAAACCCGCTTCGCCTGGCACGTCGATTTGGGAATTTCGCCGCAGCTGCTACGTCAACACGCGCACGCCAAGGAAGATCTCTCGCACTACTCCAAGGGCACGACGGATATTGAGTACTACTTCCCCTGGGGTTGGGATGAGTTGGAGGGCATCGCCAATCGCGGTGACTACGACCTCACCCAGCACACGAAGTTCTCGGGGGTGACGCTCGACTACTTCGATCCGACGACCAACGAGCGCTACACGCCGTACGTCATCGAACCGGCCCTCGGGGCGACGCGTTCAATGATGGCCTTTCTTCTCTCCGCCTATCACGAAGACGTGGTGGAAGGTGAGACGCGAACGGTGCTGAAGCTCGACTGGCGCTTAGCGCCGTATCAGATCGCGATTCTGCCGCTCTCGAAGAAGCCCGAACTGGAGAGCGTCTCCCAGGAGGTGCTCCATATTCTGCAGCCCTATTTCATGTGCGACTACGACGTCACGCAGTCGATTGGCCGCCGCTATCGACGCCAAGACGAGATCGGCACGCCGAACTGCGTCACCGTCGATTTCGAGACACTCAACGATCGCGCCGTCACCGTGCGCGATCGCGACACGACCGAGCAGGTCCGCGTCACCATCGATGAACTGCGCACTCATTTCTGGAACCTGAAAGAGGAGAGGTAGTTGCCCTACGACGGTCGTGGGTTGAAGTTTGGCACCGTCGCTTTGAACTACGACCTCTATCGCCCCGGACCTCCCGAGAGCGCCAAGGAGCTGGCGGGTGATCTGAGAGGCCTCGAGGTACTGGAGGTGGGCGCGGGCACCGGCAAGTTGACGCGATTCTTGCTCGATCTGGGAGCGAAGGTCAGCGTGATTGAACCGGATGAGGACATGCGCAAGGTACTGGTCCGGCGCAGTCCCGACGTTCGCGTGTTGTTGGGTCGAGCCGAGTCAGTGCCCGCGGAGGACGCGTCCTTTGACGTCGTCTTCTCCTCGTCGGCCTGGCACTGGTTCGCTCAGCCCGACGCCACCAACGAGTTGGCGCGGGTCTTGCGCGATAACGGAACGTTGCAAGTGTGGTGGAACGGCTTTAGTCGCGACGTGCCCTGGATGGTGGAGTTGACGAAGTTGCGCGAACGAGAGGACGACGCCAATCGACGTCCGCGGGGATGGCGGGCCCAGTTAGATCCCGAGGGTCCCTTCGTTGACGAACAGGACTTCTCCATTGACTGGACGTGGCCGCGCACCGTGGACGAAGTGGTCGCCAACTTTGCCACGTACTCCGGCTCCATCATTCGCAGCGAGGCCGATCAGCGAGCGCTGGCCGCCAAGGTACGGGCGTTGTTGGTGGAGAGTTTCGGTGACGGCATCATCGAACTGCCGATGACGCTGCGGGGAACTACGGCGCGACGTCGGCCGCGCTGAGATGCGGCGCGACCTGACGGGAGTTGCGCCACAGCAACGCCGGAATCAAGACGCCAGCGCTGAGCACTGCGCCGAGCCAACAGTCGCCGTACCAGCCGTAGTGTGCGTACAGTTCCCCGGCTAAGAACGAGCCGAGGGACGCGCCCGCGAAGGCGGCCACCATGTACGCGCTGTTCATGCGGCTTCGACCGTCGGGCAAGATCGAATAGATCACCGACTGGTTGGTGATCTGCATTCCCTGCAAGCCCGTGTCGAGGACCACGATGCCGAGGGCCAGGAGGACCACGGTGTCGCGGCCGAGCGCCAAGATGCCAAACGAGGCCAACAGAAGAAGTGCCGCCACAATCGTGCTGACGTGGGCTCGCTGGCGATCAGCCTGGTGCCCGGCCGCGTTCGCGGCCAGGATACCCGCCATACCAAAGAGCCCAAAGAGTCCGATCACCGCGTTGGAGTAGTGGAACGGTTTACCCGCCAACAAGAACGAGAGCGTTGTCCATAGCGTGCTGTTGCACGCAAATATCAAGGCGCCAAAGTAGGCGCGTCGGCGGAGTTGACGTTGGGTGACGTAGAGCGAGAACACGCCCGCGACCAGTTTTCGATAGGCCACGTGCTCACGGGCCGTCTCGTCGGGCAGTACGCGGTGCAGGACGACGGCCATGACGGCAAGGAGTGCGGCCGCGACCCAGTACACGGTTCGCCATCCGGCCACTTGGGCGATCAGTCCTGACACGGTTCGTGAGAGCAAGATGCCAAGTAACAGACCCGACATCACGCGGCCGATCACCCGTCCGCGTTGGGCCGGCTCAGCGAGATCGGCGGCCAGGGGCACGAGCACTTGGCCACCCACCGAGGAGAGTCCGATCACCAACGTGATGATGGCGAGCAACGTGAAGGAGGTCAACGTGGCGGCCAAAGCCATCGTCACCGCGGCGATAGTGAAGATGCTGACCACCAGTCGACGCCGTGGCCAGATGTCGCCTAAGGGAACGACGAAGGCCAACCCGACGGCGTAGCCGATCTGGATGAGGGTCATGAGCAGCGACGCGCGAGCCGTGCCCACGCGGAAGTTCTTCGAGATCTGATGGAGAAGAGGTTGCAGGTAGTAGAGGTTGGCGACGATGACACCAATCGCCACGGCCATCAGGGTAATGAGGGCGCTGGAGAGAGGCTGTTTGGCGTCGACGCTGACCGGATCACTCACTTCAGACACCGTCGGAGTTTAATGGCGAGAGAAAACTGTTGGCCGCTACGGCGTAGTGCGAGGTGGGAGAGAGTAGGTCACTTGCGCCTTCGCCACCAGGTCACTCGAACCACGCGACGAGACTTCGACATCGACCACGGCGAGGCGACGCCCGAGCTTCAGCAGTCGAGCGCGCGCCATGAGGTCAGCGATTTCCGGTTTGCGTAGAAAATCGATATGCAGGCTGGTGGTGACCGCCAAGAGTTGGGGACCGACGTGGGCCAGAATCACCAGCCACGCCGCGTTATCGGCCAAGGCCATCATGGTGGGGCCGGAGAGAGTGCCGCCGGGGCGGGAGTTCTTTACGTCGACCGACTGCACCAGAACGAGCGACTCCTCATCAACCGATTCAACGCGCGGCAAGTTCCAGTCCGGGAAGGCGGCGTTCACGATCTCTTGTAGTTCGTCGACGCCCAGGACAGTCATCACGCCACCTTTCGATATTTGTTGACGGCGAGGGGAGCGAGAACGAGCAACGACCCGATCGCCCACGCGAGAGCGATCCACGTCGACTGACCGTGGGGCGTGCCCAGCATCAAGCCGCGCACGGCAATGGCCGTTTGGCTAACGGGCTGATTATTGGCGAAGGGTTGTAACCAACCGGGCATGGAGTAGACGGGCACAAAGATGGCCGAGGCGAAGGCGAGCGGAAAGATCAACGGAAAGGTAATGGCCTGCGCCGCTTCGGAGTTTGGCGCGGCGAGTCCGACGAAGGCGAAGCCCCACGAGAGGCAGTAGGCGAAGAGAAGCATCAGAAGGGACGCTTGAAGGTAGGCCACCACACCTCCACCAGGTCGGAAGCCCACGAGGAATCCCACCCCGGTGATTATGACCAGAACTAGGACGTTGCGAAAAAGGTCCGAGACCGTACGGCCGGCGAGTACCGCCAGACGAGCCATGGGCAGCGCCCGAAAACGCTCGACGAGGCCCTTCTGCAGATCTTCCGCGAGACCGATCGCCGTTCCCACGGATCCGAACATTGTGGTCTGGACCAAGATGCCGGGGATGAGGTAGTTGACGTACGACACGCCGGGGATCCTGATGATGCCACCAAAGACGTACCGAAAAAGAAGAACGAACATGATCGGTTGAATGATCATGAAGACGATGGCGACGGGAATGCGAAAGAGAGCTAAAAGATTTCGACGCGCCATCGTAAGAACGTCACTGAAGGCCCAACGAAAAGCGGAGTGAGTGGAGGCCGATGCCGGGAGGGTGCTCACGCGTTGGCGCTCCGTCGTCCTCGTCGACCCTTTGCTGGGGGTGCGTCACTCTCGGGGTCTTCCGCCTTGTGACCCGTCAGATTTAAAAAGACGTCATCAAGACTTGGTTCTCGCAACGCCAAGCCACTTAGGGCGATGCCCGCCCCGTCAATTCGTCGAAGTGCGTCGGCGGTGACCGAGGGACCGTTGTCGACGGTCATCTCTAGGACCGATCCCTCAAGGTTCGCGGGTTTGTCCGAGAGACTGGCTAAGAGAGGCTGCGCACGTAGCGCGTCGTCGGTCGAAGAAAAGCTCAGCGCCAGCACCGTCGCGCCCATCTGCTCTTTGAGTTCCTGCGAGGTTCCTTGCGCGATGATTTTGCCGTGGTCCAGAACGACGAGTTGTTTGGCCAGTCGGTCAGCTTCGTCGAGATACTGCGTCGTGAGCAAGACGGTCGTGCCCCCTTCGACAAGACGCTCGATGATGGCCCAGAGTTCTTGGCGGCTCTGAGGATCGAGGCCGGTCGTTGGTTCATCAAGGAAGAGAATGGGAGGGCTCGCTACCAGTGCCGCGGCCAGGTCGAGTCGACGTCGCATCCCACCCGAGTAGGTCTTGGTGATTCGATTCGCCGCGTCGGACAGTCCGAAATCCTCAAGGAGTTGGTGGGACTTCGCCACGACGTACGCTTTGTTCAGGTGGTTGAGCAGTCCCACCATTCGCAGATTCTCGAACCCGGTGAGGTTTTCGTCGACGGTGGCATTTTGACCGGCGAGACCGATGTGACGGCGCACCTGGTTCGGCTGCTTGACGACGTCGAAGCCCGCGACGGTTGCCGAACCACTGGTCGGAGAGAGAATGGTCGAGAGAATTCGAACCATCGTGGTCTTTCCGGAACCGTTGGGCCCCAGCAGACCAAACACTTCGCCGGCGGGCACGTGGAGCGTCACTCCGTCGAGGGCTCGTACGTCACCGCCCGCGAAGGTGCGCACAATATCGAGTGCCTCCGCGGCGTAGTCGGGCATTGCGACGAGTTTAGGGAACGCGCTCTCGCCGGAGGCGCGATGCCGCGAGCGAACCGGTACCTTCTTTCTATGGCCATATCCGAGAGCGAGATTGCACAGGTCCGTGCCGCCACGGACATTGTGGCGCTGATCAGTGAGACGGTGGCGCTCAAGCGAACGGGCCAGCGTTGGACCGGGTTATGTCCCTTTCACGGCGAAAAGACGCCGTCATTTTCAGTAAACGCCGAAGAGGGTCGTTACTACTGCTTCGGCTGTCGAGCCTCGGGCGACCAGATCACCTGGGTCCGCGAGATTCAACATCTGGAGTTCGTCGAAGCCCTACGACTCCTCGCCGATCGGGCGGGGATTGAGCTGCACGAGGACGCCAACGCCGGGCCGGCGCTCAAAGAGCGACGCGAAGCGCTGGACGTGATGGAACGGGCCGTGGCGTGGTATCACGAACGACTCCTCGAGTCTCCTGACGCTCGCGGGGCGCGTGAGTATTTGAAATCTCGCGGTATTGGTGGCGACGTGGCGCGGAAATTCAAACTCGGATGGGCACCCGATGAGTGGGACGCGTTAGCGAGTGGACTGAAGTTGAACGAAAAGGCGCTGCTCGCCACGGGACTCGGATTCGTAAACAAGCGAGAACGTCGCCAGGACGCATTGCGGGCGCGCATTATTTTTCCGATCTTCGACCCGGCTGGTAAGGCCATTGCCGTGGGTGGTCGTATTCTTCCGTCCTCGAGTGACGCCCCGCGTGCAGACGGGCGGGTAGAGCCCAAATACAAGAACAGTCCTGAGACGTCGATCTACTCCAAGCGACGAACGCTCTACGCACTCAACTTTGCCAAAGACGACGTCATCAAGTCGGGCGAGATCATCGTTTGCGAGGGTTATACCGACGTGATTGCCTTCTTTGTCGCGGGAATGCCTCGGGCCGTCGCGACGTGCGGCACGGCGCTGGGCGAAGACCACTTTCGCCTCATGAAGAACTTCTCTACGCGCATTGTTCTCGCGTACGACGCCGACGCCGCCGGCCAGAACGCGGCGGCCTCGGTCTATCAGTGGGAACGACAGTACGAGGTCGACGTGTACGTGGCTCGGCTCCCCAAAGGAGCGGATCCCGCCGACCTAGCCCAGCGTGATCCTGAGGCGCTGCGAAAAGTGATTGCCGACGCCTTGCCATTTCTCGGTTTTCGACTGGAACGAGTACTCGACGGCGCCAATACTTCTACCGCGGAGGGTCGTGCCCGTGCGGCGGAGTCGGCCATGGCCGTTCTGGCTGAGCATCCGAGCGACCTCGTGCGGGATCAGTACGTGCAAGAGCTCGTCGGCCGATTTGGTCTCGACCAAAGCATGCTGCGCTCGCGGGTATCAGAACTGGCGAAACATCCGCGTGAACGCGGACCTCGAAAAGTGCCCAACGAGCCCGCGCCGGTACGTCCTCAGAACCGGCCGCGCATGCCACGACCCGGTCTCGAAGCCCTTCGGCTGTACGTCCACGGACCGGAGTCCTTCAAATCTCGATTGGTCGCTCCCTACTTCGTCAATGAGGTGCAACGCGAGATTTTCGACGCATTGAGCTCAGGTCAGTCGATCTCGGAAGTGATTGACTCGCTGGAGCGCCGCGGGCAAGACGAGGCCGCTCAAGTGTTGAGCGAGTTGACGGTCGAGCAGCTCGACCAGCACTACAGCATCGCTGACGTGTCGGCGGTCATCGCGCAACTGTTGCGCAGCGCGGTGCACCAAGAACTCTTGAGCCTGAACCGCGATATGCGAGAAGGTCGGGTGAGCCCGGACGTTGCCATGGCCACGATCCGCGACGTTAAAGAGCGCGAAGAGCTCCTCGAATCATCCCAAGGCGAGATAGCCGAGAATGATCTGCGGCACTGGTTGATCGAGCGCGCCTCGCTGACGTCCTCGTGACGATGAGATCGCGCGGTTTTATTGGCGGCCTCGAGATACTGCCGCCGCTGAGCGTCGATGATGAGCGAGCCCTCTATCCAATTATCCAAGAGGGACGATCGGCCAGTGCGCAGATCGCACGTAACGATGAGACCGATCCGGCACGCCGCCGACAACTACTGCGAGCTCGCCAGGAAGGTCAAGAAGCTGAGTCGCTGCTTCTGCGTGCGACGTTCGGACTCGTGCGAGCACGCGTCCTGGAGCGCGGGTATCGCTTTTACAACGAAGACCTCGAAGCAGCGGGAGTCGAAGGCCTCATCAACGCGCTACAACGCTTCGACCCCTCGAAAGGAAATCGGTTCGCCACCTACGCCAACTACTGGATCGTCAAGCTCGTGAATCAAACGGTGCAACAGCAGGCGGGTCTGAGCGACGCCGAGATGCGTCTGATCTTGAAGTTTCAACGCTTCGAGAGAGCGCATCTGGATCGGCGACTCACGAAGAAAGACGTGGCGCAAGAGCTGGGGATCTCGCAAGCAAAAGCGCAAGAGATCATGCAGCTCAGCCGCGAACTTCAGTCACGACGTTTCGCGTCCGCAGAGTTAGAGGACCTCGCCGACCCTCGACCGACGGGGGAGATTAATGAGGCACCGGCGTGGGTAATTGACGAACTTCGACGATTGACCGGAGAGGACTTCGACGCCTTCTGGCAGTACACGTTCAAGACGATGGCCATGGAGGAGATCGCCCGATCGTACGGAATATCGCGCCAGGGTATGTCGAAACGAATCGAGCGAAGTCGACGTGCAGTGAAAGAGAGTCCGGAAGCCGATCGCTTGCAGCGCTGGTTCGACCAACAGTGACGCGGTGCTCGGGTGCTATCGTAACTAGGCTTTCAGATTCCTTCCCAGATAGCTCAATTGGCAGAGCAAGCGACTGTTAATCGCTAGGTTGCAGGTTCGAGTCCTGCTCTGGGAGCCACTTTTCGGATTTTTCGTACTCAACGAATCGATGTCCGGTGCTAAAGGACATTCGCAAACACTGGACATACAATCCATCGAGATGAATCAGCCGCCGCCTGAACTGAATCTCCCTGACGCTTGTCCGCAGTGCGGCGAAGCGTGGGTAGGTTTTGGAACTAGTCCTGGCAAGGTTTCACTCTTTTGTGATCACAATCATTTGCACTATCGTGACTCGACCGATGCCGAAGTGCTCGCCTTCGAGCGAGCTTTGTACCCGGACAAACACTTGGCCAGAGAGGTGTGGCTTGTCGGTGCGACTGAACCGTGGCCGCGCATGCCGCCGTTACCTCCCCATGCCGCACTGCCGGGGTTCCGACTCAGCACTAATGATCAGGCCTTCATGGTCGTTAGTGTCGAGAGCAGTCGTGTTTGGCTGCAGGCTCTCTGACAAGGGCAAAACAGCCGCGTTCGCAGAACTTGTACGGAGAGGAAATTCGCTTTTAAGGCACTCCTTGGCGTCATTTAGCATGTAGTTAACAATTCGTCCCCAAATAACCGGAATTCTCGCGGTTGTTTCTTAGACTTTTTGTGTGTCGGAGCAACTTGAAGGGCGTAGTGAGCGGTGGCTGGCGCGTTCTCGGACGGGCTTTTTCGTCTCCGCCCTCTCCTTTGCCGTTCCCATCGCAATGTCGATTGGAGCGGTCTTCTTAGCATCCATGCTGCTCCCTCATCCCTCCACGAACGTCTGGAGGATTCTCTGGTGGATTGCGGTCCTGGGCATCGCGTGGGTCGCAGCCATCGTGGGCGAACGAATTGCTCGCCCACTGATGCCGTTGGCCAGTCTCTTGAAAATGTCGCTCTTGTTCCCGGATCATGCGCCCTCTCGCTTCGCCGTCGCCTGGCGCTCCGGATCAACTCGCCAACTTGACCGCTACGTACACGGGCTCGATCACTCCGGCCATCGCGAACCGGTGGAAACGGCCACAACAATTCTCGCGATGGTCACGGCTCTCAGCTCGCATGATCGACGTACCCGAGGTCACTCGGAACGGGTTCGCGCCTACACAGACCTCCTCGCCGACGAGCTTCGGCTTTCTCAGCCCGATCGCGATCGACTGAGGTGGTCGGCACTTTTGCATGACGTCGGAAAGATCTCGGTTGACGTCAATATATTGAACAAGGCGGGCTCGCCCTCACCAGAGGAGTGGGAGATTCTCCATCAACATCCGGTTGAGGGCATGCGGATGATTGAACCGTTGATCGCGTGGCTTGGCGAGTGGGGACTCGCGGTCGAGCAGCACCACGAGAACTTCGACGGGACCGGGTACCCCTTCGGAATCTCGGGTGATCAGATCTCTCTTGGTGCGCGAATCGTCGCGGTGGCTGATGCCTTCGAAGTGATGACGGCAGTTCGCTCGTATAAAAGCGCTATGTCGGCTCGGGAGGCACGAAAGGAACTGACCCGCTGTGCCGGCACACAGTTCGATCCGGCCATCGTTCGCGCGTTTCTCGACATCTCAGTGGGCCGCCAGCAGTTGGTGATTGGCCCGCTCGCCTGGCTGTTCGATGTGCCGATTGTGAGCCAACTGAGCAACTTGGGAAATGTGGTCGCCGCCGGATCGCAGGTTGCCTTGGTAGCGGGATCGGTGGCGTTGGGCACCACCGCCGCCGGTGGACTGTCCCTGATGCACGAGCACCCGCCACTTGAACCCCGCAACGCATCCGTTGCCGTCGCTCGCACCGTGACGCCCTCCACAGATCCCGGATCGACGACGCTTCCGCCGACTCCCACCTCGACCGTGTCGACTACGACCACCACATCGCTGCCACCTACTACCACGACGACGGCACTTTCTTCGACGATCATTTCGCCGGTTGCGACCACGACCAGTCCGCCCCCGACCTCTACAACCACGACCACGGTCACGCTTCCGCCAACCACGACCACGACAAAGCCGCCCCCGACCTCTACAACCACGACCACGGTCACGCTTCCGCCAACCACGACCACCACGAGGCCACCAACGTGTTTCCCGTTCTACTTTCCCGGGTGTCAACCATACGGACATTGAGACTCAGAGCTTTAAAGTAGAAGTCTGAGTCGTGAATCGTTGTCACGGCAATAACTGATAAACAGAGATGGCGAGAATCACCGAGACCGAGTGGGGTGAGTCGTATAGACGTCGCCTGGCGGCTTGATGTATTTCGAAGGGCCGTAGCTCAGTGGTTAGAGCAGGGGACTCATAATCCCTCGGTCGTGGGTTCGATCCCCACCGGCCCTACTACTGTGCTGTATTGCAACGGGTGATCGTTGACATTTCGCTTTCACCTGATGGTTGACAAAACAACACCTGATCCCTTACACAACAACAGCTGACCCTTGACATCCGGCGGCCACTGATCTCGACTT